>OBLU010005936.1_pt1 | contig 10899 bp, 11 predicted proteins | sample 1518681 | NCBI WGS metagenome assembly OBLU01 (sample SAMEA3539304, study PRJEB22396) | soil metagenome | biome: tundra; feature: field; material: soil | place: USA | collected 2010-05 | depth 0.15 m
TCGGGAACTCTTTCGACTCATTCATTTTCGTTCGGTGTCCTACTCACAATGTGCTTGATAACGACGGTGCCTTTGAGCTATCTTCCTGCCTTGGCTCTCGGTCCCGTCGTGGAGTGATTGCTCTTCGGAAGATAAAAGCGTTTGAATTTCGCATCGCGCATGCTCGCCCCGCGCCCTACCAAGCTCCGTTCGCAACGCGACATTAACTTGTGGCGGATCCCGCTGCAGCTCTCGCTCGCAGCAGTCGCGCTGTTCGGGATCACCCTGATTCCGGTCATGCAGAGAGCCATCGAATACTCGGAAGCAGTTCGCGAGGGCGTTTCGGAACGTGCTGGTCTCGCGCCTAACTAACCCCAACCGCGTTTGGCGCTCATCGCTGTTTGACTTACGCCCGATACTCCAGCCCGGAATCTGTAGATTTCGGTACAGCGTCAGACTGCAGTTTGCACGGCTTGAAGCAGTGTGTTTTCGGCGTGGGCGAGAGCGGGTGCAACCGAGGATTCTGGTACAGCCCCTCGTGGTCAGTAAGGTATACCCGACTGACCAGCACATTCGCGAATTTCTCGGGCAATGGATTCACTCACTTGCGGCTGCTGCGGGAAACCCCTTTTTGACCACCGGGGCTAGGAGCCGATTTCCGCTTCAGTTCGTCCGCTCGCCTAGCTTGTTGACGGGCAGCTATAGCGGACCTGACCTCATCCGATCAGTCGCCGTCGAGATGCAAGTAGCCGAGCATATATAGGGGCAGGGTTCCCATCGCAAACGCACCGAGCACTGCCAGTATCCAAAGGCCCTGCCGGTTCGAAAATTCCTCTATGACTTTTCTCCTGCCCTTACCATAAGAATATTTGCCCATAGGCACCCTGAGCCTCGAAAAACCGAGTTATGAAGGCGAGCAGCACGCTTCCACGCCTTTGGTGTTTTGGCTCCAAGTCATCGATTTTCGGTGCGATCACTTCCGCAACCACAGTGAAGATCGAGCATAGGTTAAGGCAGTGCGGGCCCTGGCCCTGAATCGACCAGAGCCCTTTCGCACGGCGGGCTAAAAGTGGAACCCGAGCTGAGCCGTCATCGCCCGCGGCGTCACATAGTGCGTCCCGCTGAAGGTCGAAAGGAAGTTGTACAGCGCCGTTCTGTTGGTCACGTTGACGGCGGTGAGTGTAAGACTCCATTTGTAACGATCGCCTTTGAACAGGTTGTCGTCGCCCACGGCAATATCAAACAGGTTACGGGGCGCGATACGCGGTGGATTGTGGTCGTCGTTCTCCGTGTTCGGCGCTGGGACCTTGATTAGATTGGATCCAAACTGCGATGCCAGGCAAACGGATGGCAGAGCCACAGTAGGCGTGGCACGCTGAGATCCGCAAAAGAACCCCGCTTCGAACTCCTGGTCTGCGGTTAAGGGCGTTCCGAACGAATCGGTCATGTTGATGGCCGGTTGACCGCCTAGTGTTGTCGTCTGCGCGCAATTGCCACCGTAGCAAGGTGCCTGGCCGGCCACTAGTCCGCTGTCATACCGCCAGTTAAAGCCCAACCATGGTCCTGCCTTCCAAGGCTGATATTGCAGGTGCGTCGTCTGGTTGAACTTTTCGTCGTGGTCAATACGGAAGGGGAGCCCGCTCTGCCCGACCGTAACGCCCAGACCACTGGTTTGGGGCGGGAAGAAGCGGGCGGCCACGCTCGACATCACCACCAGCGCCGAGAAGCCGTGGAACTCCGGCACGCTCACCCGAATAGCGTATCCCGGGATCTTGGAATTGTGCCATCCAATCGGAAAGAAGATTGGCGTGGCAGCCAGCGTGCTGAAATCGTAGCCGGTGTGCGTGTACTTCCAAATGTAATCCCCGCTTACGACGGCATATCTCCCGAATGCTTGCTGCAGGCCGGCGTGAAACTCGTTGCGATAGCCAGGTGTATTTGGCGCTGGCACGCAAGGGATAAGGTCCGCAATGACAGCGAAATTGCATCCTTCGCTGGCCAGGATAAGATTCTCATTGAACGGACTTTCCAGGGTTCGCGCATAGGAAACGCGCAGCACCGTATTGGTCCGCTTAATGTTGTAAGCGACTCCCAGACGCGGCTCGGCTTGACGCGCAATGACCAAGCCGTTGTACAAATCGCCGCGAATCCCCAGGTTGACCGACCAGTTCCCCTTGGAGATCGTATCCTGCAGGTAAAGGGCAAGTTCTTTTACGTCGGTGTGGCCGCGAAATGGATACAAGGTACTGCTCGAACCGGCACATCCATCGTTGGACGACGGGTTCGGCCTGGTCAGGTCGTAGCAGCCCAACAAGGGAATGAAGGGAGCGGTCGCAAGCGGGTTCGCAATTGTATTGGGCTGCAAGCCCGCCGGTTGGCATTGCGTTGGATCGTTGAGGGCAGCGTAACCAACCCATACTGGAGCGCCATTTGCATCTAGGCACGGCGCGTTCAGCGTCGGATCCACGATCCCCAGATTGAAGTGTTCGGTCAGAAATGTTTGTTCATACGTGGCTCCCAGCTTAACGTTGTTGATTCCCTTCACATAAGACAGATCGGAGCGAAGCCCGGCGTTTGCCAGCGTCCGGTACTGCGAGATGGTTTCCTGCTGCAGATTGGAGGGACCAAGGTCCGCGAATTGGTTCTTGCTGGGATAGTAATTGAAGGCGTCTCGCCGCACCCAGCCGCCGAGACTAAAGACGGTGGTTGGACTGACCACTCGCGTCCAGGTTGGCGCGATGTTGAAGCTCTTAATCAGGGCGCGTTGGTCCGTGGGTCCGACGACGTTGCCGTTTGGATCGAGACCCCCATTTGCAACCACCACTCCGTTCCACAGCGTAGCATTTTGCCCGTCAAAGCTGTTGGGCGTCTGGAACCACGAACGTGAAAAGCCCAGGTTCAAGCGAATCGAATCCTTGGTCGAGAATTGGTAGTCCACGCGGTCGAATAAGTTCTCTTCGTTGCCCTTGTCGTGCACCACGATGAATTCCGGGGGATCGAGGAATCGGCCACTATTGAGCCCGTTCACCGAAATGAAGTTCCCCCACTTCTGCCCTCCATAAGCCAGATCAACACCCACATTGGACGAGCCAAACGAACCGTACGAAGCGTTCACGCTGCCGTGCGGTGTGGTGACGCCCTGGCCCGAGCGCGTCGTCGCCACAATCACCAGGCTCGTCTTCCCTCCGTATTCCGCCGGCGGCGCGCCCGGAATGACCTCCAGCGACTGGATCGAATCAATCGGAATCTGGTTCGAAAAAATTTTGCTTTGCTGATCGGTGATGGGCTGGTTGTCGACCGAAAATGAGTTGGACGCGTGATCGCCCAGTCCATGAAACAGGCCGTTCGAATCGGCAGCCACTCCTGGCGCCGCCATCGTGACCAGCGAACTCACGGACGATGACTGGCTCTCCAGGGGAATCTTGTCGAACAATCTCCGATCCACGTCGGTGTGGCCAATCGGATCGTTCTCCACCAAATCCGCCCCAGCCTCGACCGTAACTGTGTCTGTGCTGCGGGCCACCTCCAAACTAACTTTCACATTCACGCCAAGGGCCGACCGGATCTCCACATCCTGCGCGCTTTGAGCGAAGCCTGTGGCCGTCACCGTCATGTGATACGGATTAAACGGCACGTTCGGGAAGCTGAAATTTCCCTTACTGTCGGTGGTCGTCGTTCGGTCAAAGCCGCTGACCGCGTTATGAATTTCGACACTGGCATTCGCGACCACCGCGCCCGAAGGGTCCAGTACGGTGCCGCTGATCGAACTTCCGCCCGACTGCGCGTAAGCGCTTAGGCAAAGTCCCAAATAGAAAACCACCAGAAAAGCCGCATGAAGCAACTTCTTGTAAGAAGCCAACATGAATTCCTCCACGGATGTATGAATTAACACAGAGAATTGGTCCAAAAATCAAAGGGAACGGTTCTTGGGATACGAACCGGCCTAGATACGACTGCAGTTGGATTTTTAGACGCTAGGAGGCGGGCGAACGCTGAGTGCGAACGCTACGAAGCGCTGTTTGGCGGAGACTGGCTCTGCCCGAAAGCTGGATACGACAACGAACCCCGCAGGGCGCGGTGTGGAGTTGGCTTTGGGGGAAGCTGAATGAGCGACGACACAGACTGTACAGTTCGCCGCCTCGGTCGTACTTGAATGATGATGCGCAGCGAATGCCAATGCGCACCAGAGCGTTAGCCCTAGACACAACAATGCTATGCTCTTTGAGAACGCCCGCACTTCAGTTACCCCACAACGGACTTGTTTCAATCTATACCAAGACGGGGAACGAACGCAACGAGAGTGCTTCGGATATCAACTCGCCACGTCCACGACGTTCCGCTCGCCATGGTACGCGTTTACCTTGACTCCTCGTCGTTCGCGTAGAGTCCCATAGTGAATGAATAGCTTATCAGGGCCGCCTGAGGTGGATCTTGCCGCTGAATGAGCGCAATACAAAGCGAGAGGCACTTACAATTCCGGGTTTTGGCAATAGGTTTCTCTGGCTCATCGGCGGACGCTGCTGACTGTCCGAAGGCACTTGATCGGACTTACCTTTCAAGGAGCGCGCCTTGATCTCAACGGAGGCCGTAGCGGGGATCGAGACATCGAGGTCCCCCGAGTGACTCGTGAACAAATATTCTCCTGCCACGCCGGGATCGCCATCGTACGAGATTCGACCGCTCCCTGAGTTCACCTTGAGCGATGACCCGGTCACCTTATGGATGCTAACGTTGCCGCTCACGGTATCGATGTCAATATGGCTATCACGAATGTCGGTCAGGGCAACTGGCCCGCTCAGAGATTTTATATGGAGGTGGGCATGGCTGATGTCGGTTACTTCCACTGACGCGGCGGCGGCCTCAAGGATGATGTCGCCACTCAGACCCTGTGCACGAAGGGCTCCGTCTGATGATCGCAGACTCACGACTGCATCGGCAGTCACCATTACTCTGTAATCCGCGAGGCGACTGCCTTGGCGGCTGCAACTGGCCCAAAGTTCGATGCGATTGCCATGCTGCTCATTCTCGAAACTAACTGTATCCGAGTAGGATACTGTCGTGACCACTACCTGATCGTCTTCCGATGGGCTGACCGTGACGGGACCACAATCGTTCGTGATGGAGATAACCGATCTGGCCCCCACGGTGTAGCGGAACTCCTTCTTTTCTTGAGCTGCCGCTAGCAACGAAATGAGAAGAAAAAATGCGATCAGGACGGTCGAAACTCCTTGACAATTCCGGACGTTGCTCATACGCCGCACTCCTCTCATGCGCGCCTGCTCGAAAAGCTCGGCATGGGTTTGGCAAGTTCTACGTACGAAAAGGTGTCATTCTGCATTCGTGAAATTGGGATGGCAGCGCCAACATCTCACCGGCATCCCGACACCGTACAGCCCACTCCAGCAGGCGCCGGTACTGGTCGAACTTAACAATATTCCCCAGCCATTCGGTGCCCGATGAGCTTGTAATCACGACCACGTTGGGCACATCACACGGCCCAACACAACCACTAATGGTCAATTGCACTCGTTTCAGCAGTCCCCGTTTCCGCTATTCACTCTTCAGCCATTCCACCGGAACTTCGGGCAAACCACGCTCGACATTGCCGCAACAGCAGCCTCGACAGATCGTGATCTGTCCGACCACGAGGCGCTTCGTTTTCAATGGACAATCTCGATCCTCGTTCACAGCGGGTGATCCGTCCCGACTTCTGGGAGCCACTTAATCCAACAAGCCATATAGGTCGTCCATTTCAAACGGTTTTGGTGATCTGCGAGACTGTAAGAAAACTGCCGCAATCAAAATCACCAAGATCGCCAGGGCGATTAGGATTGCCCAAGCTCTGACTTTCCGACTCTGGATCACATGAGCAAAGTGCATACCCGCAACTCAAATTCGCTCCAACCCCCGACTCATCGCCCGGATTCATTACCACGAGGCAACAATCTGGTGGAATTGAGGATGAATGCCAACTCTGAGGTCACGTGAATAAAGGCGGCCAGTAGCGGATTCAGGAAGCCAAGGGCTGCCATTCCCACTCCTATGCTGTCCACGACCAGCGTGCCCACAAAATTCTGCATGATGATCCCGCGGCAACGTCGAGCAAGCCGCAAAGTTTCGACTAATTTCGAGAGATCGCTTCCGATCAAGATCACGTCCGCGCTCTCCCGAGCAACGTCAGTTCCCGATCCCATGGCGATGCCGACATTGGCCTCTACCAGGGCTGGAGCGTCGTTGATTCCGTCACCGACCATCGCGACATTCCGCCCTTTGCTACGCAGCTCAGTCACCCACTTTGCTTTCTGCTCCGGCAGGAGTCCTCCCACCGCTTCATTTACTCCGAGATCGCGGCCAACCGATGAAGTCGCAGCTTGCGTATCTCCGCTCAGCAGGACAGTTCTCAATCCCATCTGTCGCATGGCCGCGACCGCATTCTTGGCTTCCGGCCGCAACACATCCGCAATTCGGATGCTCCCCAGAACTTGGCCCGCGCGAGCGACGTAGACTTCCGACGCCCCGCCCGCACCGTTACCATCCGTGGGCAAACCTCTCGTCATGCTGTGCTCGACGAGCAGCGCCAGACTACCCACAAGAATCTCCTCGCCTTCATAGCTCACCCTCACCCCTCTTCCCGGCGTGTACGAGAATTCATCGGGCTCCACGAGTGGAATGGCGAGTTCTGTTGCCCGTGCCACAATTGCCTTCGCCAGAGGATGTTCGGATTTGCGCTCCGCAATACTGGCAGCGGCTATGATCTGCTGCTCTCCGAAGCCGTTGGCGGAAACAACTTCCCGGATCTGCGGAGTACCGAATGTTAAAGTGCCAGTCTTGTCGAGAAGCACTGTGTCCACGGCAGCGAGCGCTTCCAGGTAGAGTCCCCCTTTGATGATGGCTCCCTGATGCGCCGCGCGGCCGATCGCACCGAGGATTGCAAGGGGAGTTCCAGCCGCGATGCCGCACGCTCCGGCAACAATTACTACCGAAATGGTTGACCTGACATTGTGAGTGATGACGAAGGTCAGAACTGCTGCCCCCAGGGCAAAATACACAAGGTAACCGGCCAAGCGATCGGCAGTTTTCTGAATCGGGGCTCGTGACTTCTCCGCGCGTTCGACCGCTTCAATGATTCTTCCGAAAGTTGTGTCACGCCCTAGTTTTTCGGCCCCGATTTCCAGGGCGCCCGATTGATTGATGGTTCCGGCATAGACCAGATCTCCAGGTGCTTTCTCAACCGGCATGGCTTCGCCGGTGATTGCGGCTTGCTCCACAAACGAGCGGCCACCGAGAACAACGCCATCCACCGGGATGTGACCACCCGGTTTTACGATGACCGTGTCACCAACTTGAACCTGCTCGGACGGTACTTCCACCACCTGATCATTGCGGCGGACTGCGACGGTTCTGGGGAGAAAATCGAGAAGACTCTGGATAGCCCGCCGGCCTCTACCAACTGTGAGACCCTCCAGAACCTCGGCGGCAAGGACGAAGCCAGTGATGACAAGAGCGGTGAAGAACTCTCCAATCGCCAAAGCCGAGAGAAGCGCGATGGTCATCGAGAGTTCCATCGTCATCTTTCGTTCAACGATGTTCTCGAAGGCTTCCTTGAAAATGGGATACCCGCCGATCAACGCAGCCGCGATACCGATTACGCTGATGCGCGGAAACGGCTCCCACAGCCGAAACCAGACCGCAGCCGCAGCCAAGGCCACAAAGCCAATGCGGACTAACTCAGCCCACTCGACTCCATGACTGTGTTCTTCGCGTTCGGAGCTAGGCTCAGGCTCGTTTAGTTCTGGGGATTTCCGCGTCTCGCTGGGATGCGGAGGGTTGGCTAGGGACTTTTCGATGATGGGCGAAGAACTCATAGCAACATTCCCTCCGTGGTACGAAAGCGATATTCCAGGTAAGACTCGACCATTTCGATCAATTCATTGCCACCTAACACAAACTGCGCCCTCAAGGGGCGGCGTGATAACGGAACCGGAGCAATGAACCGCTCTCACTCTGCGATCCGCGCAGTGAGGACAGGCAGCACGATCAACGCTGCGATAGTGGAAAACACCGCCCCACCTAACATGACAGTGGCGAATCGCCCTTGTGCTGCCGAGCCTGCCCCAATCAATGCCAGGGGAAGGCCCCCCGCAATTGCACACAGCCCAACGAGGGAAACAGCGCGAAATTTCGCTTGAGCTCCTCTATAGCATGCATTTCGAATGTTGCCGCACAGCCTGCGGGCCTTGGCGATCTCGGAGGCAACCAGCCAAGCCTGCACGACAGCCAGCGCAGAAACAAAACAGAAACCTGCTACCGCGCCCCGTCCAGCGTGCATGCCCCGAACAAAAAGGGCGAGCACGCCTCCACTAAATCCCAGAAGCACAACGCTTATGACGAAGGCCATGCGCTGCCACATGATGAACTCGGGCAAAAGAATGGTTCATGATACATACCCCCATAGGTATAACGCAAGCTTCGGCATGATATCATTCGTTTGCGAATGAGTCATACAATCAAGAACAAACAGAAGCTGATTTTGCGGAGCAAACGCATCCGGGGGCAATTTGAGGCTCTTGAGCGGGTCCTCGACGAGGGACGCGATTGCTCCGAGGTGTTGCAGATCATCAGCGCAGCAAGAGGGGCAGTCAACAGCTTGATGACTGAGCTCTTGGAAGGCCACATCCGGCACCATGTGCTTGACCCGAAGCGGAAACCGAATTCGGAGCAGACGCACGCGGCCGATGAGGTGATCGACATGGTGAAGACGTATCTCAGGTAGCTCGGCTCGGTCCCGCCGGTGCTTTTACTTCCGGATCTTTGGCAAACAGGAAGTTGGGACTCTTGTCCCGAACGCGCCTGGCGTCCGACAACTGGCGACTCATTGGCGCTTCGCATTGTTGTCGCACCGGTTCAGTTTACTGTCCAACTCGTCGATCACTTGTAGAAAATTCCGAGTGCTCCGCGCAATTCTGTCGAACGCCGCAACCAACACGACCGAGAACTTTTTACGCCTTGCATCAGCCATGAGCAGATCGAGCCCCGGACGACGTGCCTTCTTTCCACAAACACCACGATCTTCGTATTCGTGCACAACCTCGAAGCCTCGCTGTGCCGCTAACTCTCGGAGATCGTACAACTGCGACTCAACGTGTTGGTCGGGCGTTGAGACTCGGACGTAGATTGCGGCGGTTTTTTTCATTCAGCGCTATGCTCCTTTTCTATTCGCTAACTCTCGGTCGCCTGTACTTGCCCTGTAGAAGTTGGACAGCTTGCCCAGTGCAGCCGTCGAACAAAACCGTTTCTGAGTCGAACTTTGCTTGGAATCCTGCTCGCTGCAAGCAGGCTTTTGCTTTCGGCACATTCAGCACCATAAAAAGGTTGCTGGCGAACTTGTTTTGCTGGAACGGAAGCTGGAGAAACGGGATGCCCGCGTTGAAAAGTGCAATCTCCGCATTCATTATGTGTTCGCCCTCCGCAACGCGGCGGTTGAAGGACTCGCGCTCAGCGGTCTCCGACGCCTCTGGCGCTTCGGCAGCCTCTTCACCTTCGTCGTCCTCCGCTAGAATCTTCTTCAACTCGTGAAGTGTTATATTCCGCCAGTCGGAGTCTTCTTCTCGCAGTTCCAGATCGGGGACTGCAGCGGTCAGGGTAAAGCGTCCGATTTGGGGGTCGTCGATCAAGATGTCAAAGTTGTCCGAGCCAAGGTCGTGTCGAACTCGAACCGACTCGAATGTGATCCCACTTACCGCTGCCAATAGCGAGGAGGGACTCCGCTTGTACCGTGATTTTGCCCCGTTTAATGTGGTGCTCATCGACTATTTTGTGCCACCAAGAGATGGGTTCAAGATCGACTATCTTGCACCAGTACAGACTCATGGAACTGCGCTTGCGACGGCGATCCGCGATATTGATCGCTCGCAACGGATGATCATCGCGGCATTGGACTACACGTATGCGGAAGGAGTGATACGGCCGCCAGAGTTGATGCACATCCCGCTTCTAATCGACATCAGCAATTTTCAGTTGCGCAGTTTGCTGGAGAAGATCGAGGTAGATCGAGCTATCGAAGCCTTAACGCCTTCAGAGTTGGGGCGACTCCAGCAATTCGCCGACTTCCGGGTTCGGGGCCTCGGGCGGGCGGCTCGTGGCAGGACTGGCGCAGACTTGCTCGGGGAAGCCGTGCTGCGGACTTTGATCGGGGCAGAGGACACCCAGAGCGGCAGACACTGGAACAAAGATGTCGATTTCGTGCGGCACCTCATGGGGGCCATGCGGAGCATTTCTAGTTGCTGGAGGCGGCAGTTCAAGGCGGCAGTTCAAAGAAAGGAGCCGGAAGCCTACCTGATCCCAGCACTCCCTGTATACGATGCTGAGGGACAAGAACATTCGCCGCTCGAAGATGTGCCGCAAGAAAATTCTTTGATCTTTTCAGCGCACGCAGCAGCCGACCAGCTTCTGATCGAAAAGGACGACGAAGACCGGGTGCTCACGATGTTCAAGGACGACCTCGAAGCCACTCGGGTGCTTCACGGGTTGCTGGACGACCTGAAGAAGAACGAAATTATGTCAAGGTACGGTCTTGGCGAAAAACAATTCGCGGCTGTCGTGAAACGAATCCTGAAACGGCTGGGCCGAGGGAACGGTGGGAGCAAGGAGTGAGAAACATGGCAGATAAAAACAATCACGATGAGCGTCTGGAGAGACTCATGAACCAGTTGGCCGAGTCCGTGCTTGGGCTATCGGATGAAGCCATCCTTGCCGAGACCATTGAATCTGGGTTTGATCCGGAGCAAGACGCTGAGCGCACGCGCTTAGTCCTTCGACAGGCGTCGAAGGCATTTGATGATGTGAACAACCACCTTTCAAAACTTGGCCACACCATCAATCCGAATGATTGGCGCTGTGTCGAGGGAATTTATGAGAATC
>OBLU010005937.1_pt1 | contig 10899 bp, 10 predicted proteins | sample 1518681 | NCBI WGS metagenome assembly OBLU01 (sample SAMEA3539304, study PRJEB22396) | soil metagenome | biome: tundra; feature: field; material: soil | place: USA | collected 2010-05 | depth 0.15 m
CTCCAGCTCGTGTCGGCTCGGTTAACGTCAGTCCTACTCAGGTCGGTCACGGAACCTCAAGACTCCTTATGGCGCCATCTACTAGCGCATCGGGTAACCCGGCTTCAGGCTTAACGGCTAGGAACGCGCAGTCACGACGGGTTCGGGTGAACCACGCTCTTCAAGGTCTCCGGTTCGTGGGTCGACAGGAACGCGGCCTCCACCGACTCCAGCCCAAAGTGACCGGTAACCAGGGCATCCAGGTCGACCTTGCCGTCCTGCACGAGCGCAATGGCGGTAGGCCACGTGTTGGTGTAGCGGAAGACTCCCGTGACGATCAGCTCCCGGTTCTGGATAACGGTAATCGGCAGCGGGATCTCCTTGGGCCCCATCCCTACGAGCACCACTGCGCCGCCAGGGCGAACCGCGCAAATGCCACTTATGACCGCGCTGGGCGCTCCGGACGCGTCAACGAAGCAGTCCGCCGCAAGATCCAAGGCGCCGATGTCCTCAGCTGCCGGATCGATCACCGAAGTGGCGCCGAACTCAAGGGCTCTGCCGCGGCGAGCCTGGCTCACGTCCGAGACGATGATCTCACGGGCTCCGTACGCCCGGGCCACCTGAGCCACCATGATGCCGATGGGTCCCGCGCCAGCGATGAGCACACAGCTCCCGACAGTGAAACTGCCCTTGCGGGCGGTCGCAATTGCTACCGACAACGGTTCCAGCAACGCCGCAGCGTCGTCGCTAACCGAGTCAGGGATGGGCCAGGCGAAGTGTGCCTGGATGGCGGCGTACTGGGCGAAAGCACCGTCGACGCCGGGCGTGGCGTAGAACCGCATTCGGGGGTCCAGGTTGTAACGCCCCGACATTGACTCCGAAGAGGTCGGACTCGGGCGCTGTGGCTCGATCGAGACTCGTTGACCCACCCGATCAGGGGGCACCGAGGCTCCGACCTTGACGATGCGTCCGGCCGATTCGTGGCCCAGAACGAGCGGCTCGCGGACAACCCAGTCGCCGAGCACGCCGTCATGCCAGAAGTGCACATCCGACCCACAGACCCCCACCGAGCTGACCTCAACCAGGACCTGGTCGTCGTCCAGCTCCGGGACAGGGCGACTCTGAACCGCCAGCTTCTGGCGCTCGAGCAAGACGGTAGCCCTCATGTGTTCAGGGATTACGATCGCGTTCACTTCGACCTCTCGTCGGTGCCTCGATGGGCGTGGGTGCTTCGATGGGTATGTGGGGTGGCTGCGACCACGACGTTGATCCCCTTGTTGCGCATGCGTTCGACGTCCATCCGCGACGTGCCGTCATCGACGATGACGGCGTCGAAGGCCCGCAGCGGTACCATCGCATGCAGCGCTTGGCGCTCGAACTTGGTGTGGTCGGCAAGAAGGACCCGCTTGTTGGACGCGTCGAACATCGCCCGCTTGATGTCAAGGGTTTCCAGATGCTGGTGGAACACAACATCGTTGGTGATCGCCGCGGTCGACATGATGAAGATGTCAGCCTGGAACTGGGCGATTTCGTGCCTCGTCATGGGGCCCATGAATGCGCTACACCAGTTGTAGTAGAGGCCCCCCAGCCCCAGCAGAGTGATCCCGTTGGTTGCCCGCAGCTCGTTCATCAGAGCCAGGGCGTTGGTGATCACCGTGATGGGTGCCTTGCCGGCCAGATGGCGCGCTATCGACATCACGGTAGTGGAGTCATCCAGGATTATCGCGTGACTGGGCTCGATGTAGTCCATCGCGGCCGCGGCTAAGGCTTCCTTCTCGGCAACCTGGCGGCTAGAGCGGTAGACGTCGCTCGACTCAATCACGCTGGTGGAGGTGGCGGTCGCCACGCCTCGGGTCTTGCGCAGGATGCCGCGGCTCTCCAGCTCGTCAAGGTCCCGGTGCACTGTCATCAGGCTGACGTCGAATCGCTCGGCCACGTCCTCAATGCGCACCGAACCCGCCGACATGACGAGCTCGGTAACGGCGCGCTGTCGTTCGAACTGGCGGGACTGACGCGAGCCGCTAGCCAACTGGTCTCTTGCCATACTTCCGGGGACCCCCAACTCCGCAACCGAGTGCGCTTGGCTCATCGTAGCTGGAGCGCCTCGTCCAGGATCGTCTTCAGAGCTCGTGGGTCATGCGCGAACCGGCCCAGAAAGAGACCGTCCGTGGCACCCATCAGCGCAGGCAACAGACCCCCGCCGGCGCTGCCTCCATAGATCACCGAGAAGTCGCCGATGCGAGACTGCGTACGAATCCAGGCCCGCAACGCCGCAACCACGGCAACGATGTGCTCGATGCTTGCTGGCTCCGGCATACCGATCGCCCAGACGGGTTCGTAGGCGAAGACGAGCCCAGAGGCTGGACCCTCAGGAGCGAGGTCCTGAAGCACGCCCTCGAGCTGGGCAACGCACTCGGTGGCCGCCAGCTCGGGTGGCGCTTGCTGGTCCTCTCCCACGCAGATGATGGGCGTCAACCCGTTGCGCAGGGCGGCTGTGAGCTTGCGACGTGCGACCTTGTTGCCCTCGCCGAAGACGCGTCGACGTTCGACGTGACCGACTTCGACGTAGCTGCAGCCGATCTGCCTTAGATCGGCTCCGCTCACCGCGCCGGTGTAGGGTCCCCGATCCTCCCAGAACAGGTCCTGCGCACCGACCTCCACCGCGGTACCAGCGAAGATGCTCAGTACCTCCGGCAGGCTCGGGAAGGACGGCAGCACGATCAGCTTGACCCGGCCCTCGACGAGGGCCGGGTGGGAGCCGGCCCACTCGGCCACCGCGTTACTCCAGCTCACGGTGTGGGCGTGGTCGAGGTACATCTTCAAGCTGACTGCGATTTCGAGCTGGGGCCGAGTGTCGGTGGGCCGTGGCTGACCTGCGTCGTTCATGCTCGCGGACCCCGCTCATACTCGGACAGAGCCGCAACCTTGCTAGCCGAGGGGGATGTTTCGTCGAACTCGTAGGTCAACCACTCACGGGCCAGCCGCCGTGCCAGTTCCAGTCCGATCACGCGCTGACCGAAGGTGAGCACCTGGGCGTTGTTGCTCAGAACGGCGCGCTCGACAGAGAAGCTGTCGTGGGCGTTGGCCGCCCGAACTCCTGGCACCTTGTTTGCCGCGATGGCAACTCCCAACCCCGTACCACACACCAGCAGCGCGCGGTCTGCCCGGCCGTCGGCGACCATTTCGGCGGCGGCGATCGCGACAGTCGGGTACGGCGTATGACTGTCGGCGTCGACCCCGACGTCATCCACGAGGACGACATCGGGATTCGCCTCCAGATCGGCTTTCAGGGCCTCTTTGTACTGATATCCGGCGTCGTCGGAACCGACCACGATGCGCAGCGGGTGACTCATCAGGACCGTCCTTCTGTCGCTGCCAGAGTCGTGGCGACCGCGCTCACGGCGAGCGCCAGTGACACCGCCCCGGGGTCTGGTGTGCCGATGCTTCGTGCGGGATGCGAACGCGCGCGCCCGACTCGGGGCTGGAGCTGTGCGGTGGCCTGCGCCGCGGTCGTGGCTGCCTGTGCGGCCATCCGCCAGGCGTCTGCGAGACAGGCACCAGCATCGACCCCATCCCAGAGCTGGTGCGCAAAGGGGATGAGCGCGTCGACCATGGTCTTGTCGCCCAGCTGGGCCTTACCGGTAGTCGTGATCGCGTCCAAGGCGCCGCGCACCCCAGAGGCGACAGCCTTTGCGTCCGGTGCGGCGTCGTCCCCCAGGCTCGCAGCGACGGCACGTAGCGCGATGCCCCACAAGGCACCTGAGCTGCCGCCGGCCCGATCCGCCCAGGCGTCAGCGGCAGCCTGCAGCGTGCTACCGGCGCCGGCCCCGGCCTTCGCGGCCTTCGCGGCCGCTTCGAAGCCGGCAACGGAACCGCGCTGCATACCGATTCCGTGGTCCCCGTCACCGGCGATGGCATCGATCCGCCCGAGCTCGTCGACCTGCTCGTCGATGACGTCACGGATTGCACGCAGGGCTGCCACGACGTCCTCGGCAGCGGCCTGGGACTCGGCCGACGCCGGCTTCAGTGACGCCGTCTCGGACTCAGCTAAGGGCGCGGTGTATCGGTCCGGGGTGGCGGCGTCCACGACGCCGCGCCGAAAGGCTGGGGTCGCCGCCGGGGACAGCCACGCCTGCTCGAGATCGTCGTTGAGCCAGCCGAGAGTCAAGGACACCCCGGCCATCTCGAAGCTCGTGACCATCTCGCCGACCTCGGGAGCGACGACGACCAGACCAGCGTCGGCAAGCCGCTGCGCGACGAAGCCGTAGGTGAGGAACAGCTCTTCGTACTTGACCGAGCCCAGGCCGTTCAGGACCACAGCCACCCTCGACTCGTCGTCGGCAAGGTCCCCGGGACGGGAGGCCAACAGCGCCTCGACGAGGATGCCGGCCAGCTCGGCGGCAGTGCGCAACGGTTGGTCGGCGGCGATGCCGGGCTCGCCGTGGATGCCCATGCGGACTGACAGCGTTCCCGACGGAACCGTGAACAGCGGGTGGTCGGCGCCTGGAAGCGTGCATCCCGAGAAGGCCACACCAAGGGTGCGAGTGCGGTTGTTCGCGTGCGCTGCCAGTTCCCAGACGTCGTCCAGGGAGCGGCCTTTGGCGGCCGCCCACCCGGCCGCCCGGAACACGACCAGGTCACCGGCGACGCCTCGGCGCTTGTGGGCCTCGTCCTCGGAGGCGCTCGCGATGTCGTCGGTGACCACGATGGTGCGGCACGGGATCCCTTCGGCGACCAGGCGCGCCTGCGCCTGGTCGAAGTTCAGGCAATCGCCGGCGTAGTTGCCGTAGGTCAGGAGCACCCCGGCGTCGGTCGCCGCAGCCTTGGCCACCGAGTAAACCTGGTGGGCCGACGGCGAGGCGAAGACATCGCCCATCGCAGCGCCGTGAGCCAACCCCTGACCGACGAGGCCGGCGAAGGCCGGGTAGTGGCCCGAGCCACCACCGATGACCACGGCCACTTCGCCCGACGGCGTGCCATGAGCGCGCACGACACCACCGTCGACGGGTCGCACGAACTCAGAGTTTGCCGCGACGAATCCCCTGATCATCTCCTCGCGAAAATCGGCTGGATCATTGAGAAGGTAACTCATCGGTTCGAACTCCCTGCTTTGACTAGTTGCTGTGAGGTTGGTGCAGGGGCAGTGGCGGCAGATGGCCGCCGCCCCTGCCACTGGGTTAGGGCTTCAGCTGGAACGGCCCGACGAAGTCGTTGACGTTCGCCTTGGTGATCAGGATGCAGTCGAATGCCTGCTTCTCTGTCGAGGCACCCGTCTTGCCCGTGAGCAGGAAGGAGTTCGCCTCCTGAACGGCCTTCTTGGCGAAAGTCGCAACCGGCTGGAGCACGGTGTACTGCAGCTCGCCGGCCTTGATGGCCGTCACGGCGTCGGGCGAGCCGTCAAAGCCGCCGACCTTGATCTTGCTCAGCTTGCCGGCCGACTTCAGAGCGGCAATAGCACCGAGCGCCATCTCGTCGTTTCCGGAGATGACGCCGTTGATGTCCGGGTGAGCCTGGAGCATCGTCTGCATCTTGTCGTGGCCCTGGGTCCGATCCCAGGCCGCGACCTCCTTGTCGACCTCGACAAGCTTCGGGTACTGGGACAGGACGGTCTTGTACCCGTTGGAGCGGGTGGCGGCGTTGTTGTCCGAGGCTGGACCGAGCAGTTCGACGTACTTGCCACTCTGGCCGACCTCCGTGACCCACTGCTGCGCACCGAGGGCGGCGCCCTGGGCGTTGTTGGAGACCAGCTGGGCCTTAGCCAGTCCCTCCTGGTTGATCTCAGCGTTGACCAGGAAGACCGGGATGTCTGCGGCGTTGGCCTTCTTCACCGCGCCAATAGAGCCGTCGGCGTTCGCAGGGTCCAGGATGATGGCGACCGACTTGTTGGTGATGGCGGTGTCCATGAGGGTGCTCTCGGCGTTCGTGTCACCCTTAGACGCGCCCACCGTGGCGGTGTAGCCGAGGGCCTTGGCCTCGGCCTTGGCAACGTTCCCCTCTGTCAGCCAGTACGGGTTCGACGGGTCGTTGACAATGATCGAGATCAGGCCGCCCTTCTTCGACGCACTCGACTTGCTGGTGCTCGACGCCGAGTTGCTCGAGCCGCAAGCCGACAGGGTGAGCGCGAGGGTCGCGACCCCTGCAACAAGCGCGAGAGTGGTTCTCTTTGACATGGAGTAGTTCCTTCCGTTGCATTTATTGCGGTGTGCGGATGGGGCGGGGCTGCGATCAGTCACCAGAGGGCTGGCTCGCCAGTTCCGTGGTCGGCTGGTCGCCTGACGTGGAGGCCGGTGGCTGCTGGCCGGGTTGGTTGCGCCTGCGGCGATCTCGGTACTGAATTGTGTTGAGTAGGACGGCACACACGATGACTGCGCCGGTGAACACCGTCTGCCAGTACGCCGACACCCCGATGATGACCAGACCGTCGGAGAGGAAGCCGATCACGAACGCACCGAGCAGCGTTCCGCGGAGGTTGCCGCGACCGCCGGTCAGCGCCGCACCCCCAATCACCACCGCGGCGATCGCGGTCAGCTCGTAGGAGGTGCCCGCGGTCGGGCTGGCTGAGGTCAGCTCGGAGGACAGGATGATACCCGCGATGGACGCGCAGAGACCGGACGCGACATAGACCCAGATCTTGACCCGCTTGACCGGCACACCGGAGAGCTCGGCGGCCCGCTCGTTGCCGCCCGAGGCGTAGAGCCAACGGCCGAAAACGGTCCGGCTGAGCAGGAGGCTCGCGGCCACAGCAACGAGGATCATCACGAGCACACCGATCGGCACGGTGGCGATGTTGTTGAAGCCCAGCCAGTTGAAGCCCGTGTTGCCGAGGTCGGGCCGGCCGCCAAGGTTGTCGTAGGTCAGACCGTTGGTCATCAGCAACGCGAAACCGCGCACGACGTAGAGCATGCCCAGTGTGGCAACGAACGCCGCCACCTTGAACCTTGAGATCAACACGCCGTTGATGAGGCCGACGAGCACGCCCACCAAGCAGCTGGCGATCACCACGACCCACACTTGTGGGTACAAGATCACGCCGAACGAGTCCAGACGCACCCCTTGCATCAGGAAGCCGGCGACCATACCCGACAGCCCGAGCGTGGAGCCTACGGACAGGTCGATACCACCGTTGAGGATGACGAGAAGCTGCCCAATGGCTAGTAGTGCGTAGATGGCGACATGCGACGACATCGTCAACATGTTGCTCACCGTCAGGTAGTTCGGGGACAGAATCGAGAAGACGACGATAACGACCAGCAGGGCCATGAAAGCTCGGCCTTCAAGGAGCAGGCGGCCGACGTCGAAACGGCTGGCCGGCTTGACGCGTTCTACGTCGTTGGTGGCATTAGACACAGTCAGCGAACCTTTCCTTGACATCATTCAGCCGCCACCTCACCGGATGCGGCCATGATTTCTTCTTCGGTGGTGTCATGCCCGAACTCGGCCGTGATGTGCCCCTGGTACATCACGATGATGCGGTGAGCGATGCTGAGGCACTCGGCCACCTCGGAGGTCGAGTACACGACGGCGAGGCCTTTGGCGGCGCCCTCCGCCAGCAGCCGAAACACCTCGGCCTTCGCGCCGACGTCGATGCCTCGAGTGGGCTCGTCGAGAAGGACCACGTCCGGCCTTGTGGCCAGGATCTTCCCGACCACGACCTTCTGCTGGTTGCCGCCGGACAAGGACCCGATCGGGACTTCGCCCCCGGTGGTCTTGATGCCGACCGTTCCAATGGACTCCTCCACCAGCGTCCGCTCGAGGGCGCCGGACAAGAACACCCCGCGGAGCAGACCGCCCAGACTGGCCAGTGAGAGGTTGCGCCCCACCGACATCGTCTGGACCAGCCCGTCCCGTTGGCGATCCTCCGGAACAAGACCAAGGCCCTTGGCCAAGCGCTTCGCGATCGAAAGGTGTGAGACATCCGCGCCCTTGAGCAGGACGCGGCCGGCGGTTGTCGGAGCCCGGCCGGCGACCGCCTCGAGCAGCTCGGTGCGCCCGGCGCCCATCAGGCCGTAGATGCAGACGACCTCGCCCGCCCTGACGTCGAGCGAGAGATCGTCAACGAGCAGGCGGGTGGGGTTGGCAGCATCGGCCACGCTGACGCCCTCTATCGACAGCGCCACCTCGCCGAAACCCTCTTCGCTGGGCGGTTCACCAAGGCTGAAGTTCGCGCCGACCATGTTGCGCACGATCCAGCCGAGGTCAATATCCTTGGCCTCGGCGACGGCGGCGACCGACCCGTCACGCAGAACCACCGCGTGGTCGGCGACGTGCAGCGCTTCTTCCAGGTGGTGGGAGATGTAGACGATGGCCACGCCCCGAGACTTCAGATCGGCGATGTGCCTGAACAGCACCTCAACTTCGGAGACGCTCAAGGCCGACGTGGGCTCGTCCATGATGAGAATGCGGGAGTTCACTGACAACGCCCGCGCGATCTCGACAATCTGTTGCTGACCGAGCCGCAGTGCGGCGACAGGGGTTAGCGGGTCGATCTCCTCTTCCAGCTCCTTCATGAGCTGCGCGGTCTGACGTGACTCCTCGCCAAAGTCCACACCGGTGGGCGTTCTGATCTCGCGCCCCATAAAGGTGTTGTCGCGCACGCTGAGGTTCGGGGCAAGACTCAGCTCCTGGTGGATGATCGAGATCCCGTGCTCTCGGGCATCGACCGTCGAGCTGAACTCCACGGTCTGCCCGTCCAGCACGATCTCTCCCGAGGTCGGGGACTCCACTCCGGCGAGGATCTTCATCAGCGTCGACTTGCCCGCGCCGTTCTCGCCGAACAAGGTAACGACGCTTCCGCGGCGGATGTCGAAGTTGACGCCCTTCAGGGCGTGCGTCCCGCCGTAGGTCTTCACGACGTTTCGCGCACTCAGCACGATGTCGTTGTCGGGGCCGGTCACTGGACGCTCAAGGTCGCGGGCGTGACAAGCCAGCCCTTGGGGTTGATCAGCTGAAAAGCACCGACGACCGAGATGGTCTTCCCGGTCAGGCTGGCTGTGCCGATCTTGGACAGGACCTGCTGCTTGAGCTTGTCGTTGAGTGCCGATCCGGCGTTCTGGTAGGCGATCTGGTTGCTGAACTGACCGAAGCTGATCGTCCCCGTGGCGTCGCGAAGGTCGGTGCCGTTGATGGCAGGACCGGTCTGAACACGGATCAACAGATCGGACGGAACTCCGGCCACTTTGACCGTGTAGACACCATCGGTGCCGGTACCGACCACACCCGTGAAGCGCACGGATAACTCAGGCCCGATCCCACCGGAGACAGGGACCCCGTACTTCTTGCTGGCCTCAGCGGAGCTGGCCGCAAGCGCGGCTGCGAGGGTCTTCGCAGGCACCGCCCGCTTCTCGATGGCCGCCTGCACCTTGGGGAACTCCGACTTCCCGTACGCGGCGGCCGAGAACGCGCTGGGGTTCGCCGCGGCCGCGGAGTTGATGCCGACGACCTTGACGCCGCGACCCAATGCCGCGACTACGATCACGATGATCCCAAGCCAGATGAGCCGCTTGCGCGACAGAACTGGCGTCTTACGAACCGATGGCACCGAGGGGCTGCTCATGACAAGAGGACCCGGGACTCTGTGTCGTTGGGACGGATCTGCAGCTTGCGCCCCTTGCCCTCTCGGAACAGGTCGAGGGCCTGCGAGTAGTCATCCAGCGTGAAGGAGTGGCTGATCATCGGCTCGGGCCTCAGGGCGCCCGCCTCGAACATCTCCACGGCTCGGCCGAAGGAGTTGAGAACCGCCATGGTGCCAACGATGGAGATCTCATCGCGGTAGATGCGGAAGGGCGAGTACTTCGCCTGCGCCTCGGCTGGCGCGACGCCGAAGTGCTGGAAGGTGCCGCCGGCCTTGACGCGGGGCAACCCGTCCTCCATCGCCGCAATGTTTCCGGTGCAGTCGATGACAACGTCCCATTCCTTGCGATCCGCTTCGTCCGCATTGGTGAAACGGTGTTCGATGCCGACCTCGGCGGCCGTATGCAGTCGCTGCTCGTTGATGTCGACGATGCACACTGAGGCGGCGCCGGTTCGCGGGGCCAGCTGAGCCATGATGAGGCCCATCGTCCCGGAGCCGTAGACGAGCACGTGGTCGCCGATGCGGCGCGGCAGGACGTCCCAGCCGCGGATGGCGCACGCCAGGGGTTCGATCAAGGAGGCCTGGAACAGGCCCGTCTCTGGCTTGAGCCTGAAGACGTTGGCGATCGGCGCGCTGAAGCGCTCCTGGGCGGCTCCGTCCGAGGCCACGACGCCCAGGCCGTTCCAGGAGCGGCATAAGTTCTGCTTGCCGTTCAGGCAGAACTCGCACTCGCCGCAGACGGTGCTGGGGTTGACCGCGACATGGTCACCGACGCCGACACTCCTGACCCCATCCCCCAGGGCCACGACGGTGCCCGTCGCCTCGTGCCCGGGAACGAGCGGATAGACGGTGCCTTCGAACTCCCCGTCGAAGACGTGGATGTCGGTGCCACACATACCGACGGCCGCGGTTTCGATGAGCACTTCCTTGTACCCCGGAGCAGGGTCAACGCGCTCCTGAAGAGCCAAACGTCCCGCGGACTCGAACACGACTGCACGCACTTAGGGCCTCCTACCAGAAGTCACATCCGCGTCACACATGCCGGTGCGAAGGGTGTCCTCGCGGTCCGCCAAGGTCACGTTCATGTGATTTTCATGAGATGAATACCAGGAATAACGTGGTTGTTATCGTAGAACTGTGATGTCGGCGTGTCAAACCCCGCGTTGACTCATCGGAACGGTCCGCGTAGTCCGAGTCGTTGCCTCATCTGAGAAGGTCCGGCTGGGGGGCGCGTCTGCCTGACTGGCGGCAGCCAGAACCTTGCCTTGTTGGCGGCTCTCATCCCGTTGTCCATCCCGACGTACCTGCGGACCGGCGCCTCGGTCACCAACGACTCGTTGCTCGTCCTG
>OBLU010005940.1_pt1 | contig 10896 bp, 11 predicted proteins | sample 1518681 | NCBI WGS metagenome assembly OBLU01 (sample SAMEA3539304, study PRJEB22396) | soil metagenome | biome: tundra; feature: field; material: soil | place: USA | collected 2010-05 | depth 0.15 m
TTCAGGGCGTTTGAAAGATAGACGTATCGCCCAAGGTGCCGACGCGGCGCCTAGCACGGTCGGCAGCACACCGTAGAGGCATCGACCGGTCGAGCAGTACGCCTCGCCCAGTGCTCCCGGGACAAACAAGAGCGACAATAGTCCATAACAGAGCAATGCAGCAGCATCCGACACCGGCAACGCTTGAGCAATTTTCATTTCGTCCACTACTCCATTTTCGCTTGTGGCGTTCGTGCTTGCAAAACGCCCTTGTCAGAAAAGACTCGACCAAATACAGCGTGTCCCGAAACCTACCCTATTTGGACCGTCTCACGGCTTCGGGTCGGAGCCGCCCGGCTTATCGCGTTCGGGTTCCCGGGGCAGCGACTCTTGTAAGGCGCTCAAGTACTCGCCCAAGGTTGCGTCCAGCCGCTTATAGAGAAGGCCGCTAAAGCTGTCCGTTCCTTGCCCCGCCTGCGCCTGCTGCAAGCTGCGAATATAATCCAGCCGATCCTCCGGGCGCACCGCAACCGGGGGATACCCGGCACGAATTAGAATCAGGTTCATCAGGAGCCGGGCCGTGCGTCCGTTGCCGTCATTGAACGGGTGAATGTCCACCAGACGGCGATGCGCCATGAACGCTGTGTCAGGCGTGCCGGATGCTGTGCCGAGCCAAGCGGCGAAGTCACCCATAAGCGCGGGGATTTCCGCCGGGGACGGAAACGCATGCCTCCCGGTTTCGGTGCGGACGTATCGCGCAAGATCGGCACACCGCCCGGCGATGTCAGGGCGGGAACGTCGCATAACTAAGCTGTGTAAATTGCGCACGTCGCCTTCTGTCAATCGCGTCGTTTGGCGGGCAGCTCGGAACGCTGGACGCGATTCACCTCGCATCGGCTCTTCTGTGGATGGAGAAGAGGGAGGAAGCCATAACGTTCTCGACGCACGACACGCAATTGGCCATCGCCGCCATCGCCGCCAGAGCTTGCGGCCTCCGCCGTCAGGCGACTGGGCGGGTCAATCACCGCTTCGACGCGGTTTGAAGCGAGACGGCGTTTAACCGCCCACGATCAGAACCTCGGGCTGAAACAACGGTGCCGCTTTGGATCTGGCCCGGTTCGAAGTGGGGCAGGCAATCTTGCCTGCAGACGCGCTTTCCCGCGCGTCCAAGCCGGCCGCAGCCAAGATTGGCTGCCCCACAAGATGGCACATCCATTTCACGAAAGGCCCTTAACTTTCAGGGTATTGAAGGTGGACAAGAGTTCTTTGAAGTCGTGGAACATCCGGTGTGGAGTCCTTCATCTGGTAAGCCGCAAGCGTAATGTCCGGTACTGCGCGCATGCGTTCGTGCGCGGGCAGTTGTTGCCAGTCCCGGAGCTCGTCGGCCTTCATGGCAGTGAGGCTTGAGTAGGTGCGGATCACCTTGTCCATGCAGACCTTTGTAGCACGTAGCCGCTTCGGCCCGTCTAGCCGCCGCGCTTCCTCGCCGAGAGCACGCCCGCGTTCAGCCCCAGCGTGCTCAGGCCGCCGAAAAAACGGGCGTGCTCGATCTTGACGCAGCGGTCCATCACCACCTCGAGGCCCGCCTCCAGCGCGCGCGCGGCGGCCTGCTCGTGGATCACGCCAAGCTGCATCCAGACGACCTTGGCCCCGGCGGCGATGGCTTCTTCCACAATGGACGGCACCGCGGATGACTCGCGGAAGATATCCACGATCTCGAGCGGCGGGGGAACTTCGGCCACCGTCGCATAACAACGGCGGCCCAGGATCTCCTTCTCGCGCGGGTTAACCGGAAAGATCTGGTAGCCCGCCGCCTTCATATACAGCGCGGCAAAATGACTGGGGCGGTAAGGATTCGCCGAGAGCCCCACCATGGCGATGCGCTTGTATTGTTTCAGAATGCGCAGGTGCTGCTGGGCGGTGGTGGCGAAGCGCGTGCCGAGTACGGGCGACGTGCTGCCGACTTCACCGCTCATGCGGCCTGCGAGGCTGCGAGGGCCTGGTCCAGGTCCCAGACGATATCTTCCACGTCTTCGATGCCCACGGAGAGCCGCACCAGGTCTTTGGTGATGCCCGCCGCAAGCTGCTGCTCGTCATTCAACTGCTGGTGCGTGGTGGAGGCCGGATGAATCACCAGGCTCTTGGCGTCGCCGATGTTGGCCAGGTGCGAGAAGAGCTGCACGGAATCGATGAAGCGGCGTCCGGCTTCCAGGCCGCCCTTGATGCCGAACGTCAGGATGGACCCGCAGCCGAACGGCAGGTACTTCTTCGATAACTCGTAATACGGGCTCGATTCCAGGCCCGGATACTTCACCCAGGTAACTAAGGGGCTTTTCTCAAGCTGCCGCGCGACGGCCAGCGCGTTGCGGCTGTGGGCGTCCATGCGCAGCTTCAGCGTCTCGATGCCGGTGAGAAACAGGAACGAATTGAACGGGCTTATGCAGGGGCCGAAATCGCGCAGCCCTTCCACGCGCGCTTTGATGATGAAGGCGATCGCGCCGAACGTTTCCGTGAAGCGCAGGCCGTGATACCCGGGGCTAGGCTCGGTCAGTTGCGGGAAATGGCCGGAGGTCCACGGGAAACGGCCGCTGTCCACGATCACGCCGCCGATGGAATTGCCGTGTCCGCCCAGGAACTTGGTGGCGGAATGCACCACGATATCCGCGCCATGCTCGAACGGCCGGCAGAGATAAGGCGATGCCATGGTGTTATCGATGATCAGCGGAATGTGGTGCTCGTGCGCGATGGCCGCGACCTTTTCGATATCCAGAATGTTCATGCGCGGATTGGCGATGGTTTCGCCGTAGAGCGCGCGGGTGCGGGGCGTGATGGCGCGGCGGAAGTTTTCGGGATCGTCCGGCTCCACGAAGATGGCGTTGAAGCCCAGCCGGCGGAAGCTGACATCGAACTGCGTGTAAGTGCCGCCATAGAGCGTGCTGGCGGACACAATGTCGTCGCCCGGCTGCATCAGGCTGCTGATGGCCAGGAACTGGGCCGACTGTCCGCTGGCGGTGGCCAGCGCGCCGACGCCGCCCTCCAGCGCCGCCACACGCTCTTCGAAGACCGCGGTGGTGGGGTTCATGATGCGCGTGTAGATGTTGCCGAAGCGCTGCAGCGCGAAGAGTTCGGCGGCATGCGCGCTGTCTTCAAAGACGAACGACGTCGTCTGGTAGATGGGCACGGCGCGCGCGCCGGTGGCCGGATCGGGCTTTTGGCCGGCATGCAGGGAACGGGTGCTGAAACCCATCTGGCGTTCGGGGGTGGATTCGGGCATATCGTACCAGTTTAGCTTGCTTGTGACGTCGCTACTTGAGATATTCAGAGCTCTTGCTTTCGAAGGACTCCGGCTCTATGTGCGCCCCATAAGCCCGGGAGCCGTGCGGTTGAATGCGGCGCTTGCGGGCTTATCTTGATCGCCAGGTTTGTCGCCATCCGCCTTCTTCTTGCCCCAAGTCCAATAGAGCCCAAGGTAGGCGTAATTCTCTTTTTGCCCGATGGCGGTGTGGCCGTAACAGAACAGCAGTTGAAACCCGGGGTCGCGGAATTTGTAGTAACCGCCGATATCGATCAGCGTCGCCGGTTTCGTCTGCGCTGTCCCCAGCCCTTCCGGTCCGTGATAAAGACCTCGGTTCCGAGCGTCACCTTCTTGCCGAGATCCCGCTGAACCAGCCAGCCGGCAAACGGGAAACTACGGTAGCCGGGTGCGTTCACCAGCGTCACGCCGCCGCCCCCGTAAGTGGTCCACGGGCCAAAGCTTTTCTGCACCCAAAGCGGCACCTTATACCATGTCTCGCCTACCCCCAGACCTCTCGCGGCGCTGCCTGTCGGAACCTCGAACATTATAAATGTGCCGATCATGGGACGATGCTTCGTTTCCTGCACAAACCGGTATTTGATTCCCAGTTCGATATCCCCTAAACCGAAAGCCCGCGGGCCCACGCCGGCAGGGGTTAAGCTGGGATTGTTTTCAGGCAGAATCGTCGCGGCGGGAATGATGACGTGGATGTGGACATTGGGAAGAGCTCCCCAGTTGAACTCCAGGGCAGGCCCAAATATGTCGGTTTCCACCGGGGTGCCATCCGAAGTCGCGAACATATAGAACTCGTAGTTTCTGAATTCAATTGGCTCCGGATCGTCTGTTTGAAACGGAGGACCGGCCAGTGCAGACGTCGAAGCAGAAACCAGCAAGGCAAGCGCCGCGAACATTCTTACTGCGGTGATCTCGCACATCCGGCTACCTCGTTTCATTAAGCTCTCCAAGTAATTCAGTCACTTTTACCCTCATCGCCCCAAGAGCCTTTCTTGCCAGCGGCCTGGCCCGATAGACCTTACGAATTGGTTGCCCTTTGCGCTTCTCGACCGAACGCAAATATCCCTTCTTTTCCAGCCCGTGCAGAAGGGGATAGAGGGTTCCCAGACTGATCCGATAACCGTGCCGCGCCAGTTCTTCGGCCGTTTCGAGTCCAAAGATCGGTCCTTCGATGGCGTGATAAAGGATGTGGAGACGGATCAGGCCCGCGTAAAGATCGCGGTATTCAAAGCGGTTATCGATATCGCTTTTCCGTATCGGCATTCGATAGCGAGTTTCAGTATATCCGGCACTCGCATCCCGCGTCAACTAACCTGTTAACCACGGAACCGAGTGCCGATCAAAACTCATTTTTTTAGGGGATGACGAAGTGATCGCACTAAATTGTGTCCACGCTCCTCAAGCACTTTCAGGATGACCAGTCCCGAAATATGCTGAAGGCTGGAACGAAGCCGCTCAGATCTAAGATGGTCGGCCACTCGGAAGTTGATCGCAAACGGCGTCGCGAGAAAAACGTAGGATTGGATCGTTCGCCAACTATCCTCGCGGCGACGCCAGCACAGCGCTCAACCGTCGTCCCACAAAGGACCCTTTGTGACATTTCAGTTGACGCACCTGCCGAATGTTGCAATTGAGGCGGGATGCAAATTGCTCCCGGCGCACGCTTTAGAAGTTTAGCGTGGCCAGAAAGATCTCCTGGTCGTACCGGCCGGGATTGCTCTTCGGCTCGATGTAGACGAACGCGAACTGGCCGGTATAAGTGCCGCGCGCCAGGTCCGCCATGGGCATCACGTGCGTATGCACGAAGCGCGCGCCGGATGGCCCCGGAGTCAAGCGCAGGTGTCCATGGGCCGCGACCGCCAGGCTCTTCTCTTCCTCCGCGCCATCCACTTCCGCGGGGATGATCTGCCCGTGCCAATGCACGAGCTCCGGCGCATCGGTGTCGTTGAACAGATCCACGGTGACCGGGACGCCTTCGCGCAGGCGGATTAACGGTCCGGGCACGGAGCCTTGTAGCCGATGGTGCTGATGGTGTGGTCCTTCGCGATATCGGCCAGCACGTTGCCGACGCGCAGCGTGACATCGGCGGGACCGGCGGGCGTTTCGGCGGGTGCTGCGGACGGGCCGCTCCGGCGGCAGCCGGCCAGCAGCAGACTGGTTCCGAACGACGCCCTGGAAAGGAAATGCCGGCGGCTAGCTTGAGTTGACATAAACGCGCGCTCCTCCTTATACTGACGGTTTCGTAATCGAATGCCGAAAACGAAATTCGAGTATATCACCGGCGGCCACGACCGGGACCTCTACTCCGGCCTGATTCGGTTACATGTACTGCATCATGCAGCCGAGGAACCCATCTTCGGGCTCGGTATGGTGGAGGAACTGGCCCGCCACGGCTATCGAATCAGCCCGGGCACCCTTTACCCATTGCTGCACGGCCTGGAGACGAAGGGCTACCTGCGCTCGACCGAGAAGCGCAACGGCAAGTCGCTGCGCAAAGTATATCGTGCCACGCCCCTGGGCCGGAAAGCGCTGCGGGCAGCCAAAAGCAAGGTGCGTGAACTGTTCGGCGAATTGATCGAAGGCAAATGAAGATCCCCGCCACAGTGCGAATCCTGGCATTGACCTGCGTGGCAAACGCTCCGCTGCCGGCGCAGTTGACCCTTGCTCAGGCCGTCGAAGGCGCCCTGCACAACTATCCTGCGGTTCGCGTCTCGCAGGAGCAAATCAACGCCGCGGCGGCCGGCATCCGGCTGGCGCGCACCGCCTATTTGCCGCGCGTGGATGCCGTGGCGCAGGTCAATCGCGCCACTAGAAACAACGTGTTCGGGCTGTTGCTGCCCACGCAGGGCGTGATCCCCTCCATGTCCGGCCCGGTCATCGGCTCGAATAACTTCGGAACAGCCTGGGGCAGCGCCGTGGGCGGTCTGGTCACCTGGGAGCCTTTCGATTTCGGCTTGCGGCGTGCGAATGTGGCCGCGGCCGCGGCGGCCCGTGCCCAAACCGAAGCGGCTCTGAAGCGCACCCAGTTCGACGTGGCAGTGGCTACGGCGGACGCCTATCTCACATTGGCCGCCGCGCAGGAAACGGTCCGCGCGGCGCAGGCGGGGGTGGAGCGCGGCGAAACGATCCTGCGAACCATTCAGGCGCTGGTGAACGCCGAACTGCGGCCCGGCGCGGATCGCTCGCGGGCGGAGGCGGAGTTAGCTGCGGCGCGGACGCAATGGATCCAGGCCGAGCAGGCCACGGAAGTGGCGCGCGCCACGGTTTCGCAGTTCGTCGGCATGGAGCCGGCCCGCATCGCCATTTCCGCGCCGGGATTGCTGCAATTGCCGCCGGAACAGAACGCCGCGCCGCTGGATACCGCGGCACATCCCATGGCGCGGGAGCAGAGCGCCATAGTCGAACAGGAGCAAGCCCAACTCCGCGCGCTGGAGCGGTCATACTTTCCGCGGTTCTATCTGCAAGGCGCGGCATACGCGCGCGGCACCGGCGCGGAAACCGACGGCCGATTGCTCGGTGGCCTGAACGGCCTCGCGCCCAGCGTACAGGATTATGCCTTGGGCTTCACGGTCAGCTTTCCCGTCGCGGATCTGCCCGCCGTACAGGCGCGGGAAGCCGCGCAATCGGCTGCGGTCCGTGCGCAGGCCGCCCGATCGCAGCAGATCGCCACCGATCTCCGCGCGCAGTGGAATATAGCGGTCGCCACCGTGCAGGGCGCCCGCCGGATCGCAGCCAATACGCCCGTCCAGGTATCGGCCGCGCGTGCGGCCGCCGATCAGGCCACGGCCCGCTACAAATCGGGGCTAGGCAACATCGACGAAGTGGCGGAAGCCCAACGGTTGCTCACGCAGGCCGAAATCGACGACGCGCTCGCCCGGTTGGGCGTGTGGCGCGGGCTGCTGGCGGTGGCTACGGCAGCCGGCGACATCCGGCCCTTCGTGGCGGAGGTCGGGCAATGAGCAAGCTGTGTGGGGCAGGACTCCAGTCCTGCGGCCGGCGTCCACGCCGGCCAGGCGGCCTGAGAGGCCGCCGCAGGCCGAGGGCCTGCCCCACAAGGCATCCTGACAGACCTGGGGGAGAAGCATGCGTCTTGTCCTAGCCGCGCTGCGCAGACCGCTCACCGTAGTGGTGGCACTGATCGCCATAGCCCTGTGCGCCATTCTCGCGGTCCGGCGCATGCCGGTGGATATTTTTCCGCAAGTCGGCGATCCCGCCATCTACGTCGCGCAACCTTACGGCGGCATGGACCCCGCCCAGATGGAAGGGTATCTCACTTACTACTACGAGTATCACTTCCTCTACATCACCGGCATCGACCACGTGGAAAGCAAGAGTATCCAAGGCGCGGCCCTCATGAAGCTGGTGTTCCATCCGGACACCAACATGAGCCAGGCGATGTCGGAAACCGTCGGCTACGTGAACCGCGCGCGCGCCTTCATGCCGCCGGGCACGGTGCCGCCGTTCATCACGCGCTTCGACGCGGGCAGCGTGGCCGTCGGTCTGTTGATCTTCAGCAGCGCCGCGCACTCGCAAGGCGAGATGCAGGATTACGCGCTCAACCGCGTGCGCCCCTTGTTCGCGACCTTGCCCGGCGTTTCCGCACCGCCGCCGTTTGGTGGCAATCAGCGCACCATCGTGGTCATGCTCGATCCGGCCAAGCTGCAGCAATACCGCATCTCTCCCGAGGAGGCCATTGCCGCGGTCAGCCGATCCAGCGTGGTGATGCCATCCGGCAACATGTTTACCGGCAAGATCGAGCGCATTGCGCGCACCAACTCGGCGCTGGGCGCGAACCTCGCGGATCTGCTCAGCACTCCGATCCGGCCCGTGGCCGGCGCTACGGTCTATCTGCGCGACATCGGAACCATCGAGAATGGCACCGACATTGTCACCGCCTACGCGCATGTGAACGGCAAGAGGACCGTCTACATACCAGTCACCAAGCGCGCCGATGCGTCCACACTGGCCGTGATCGACGCCGTCAAGGCGGCCATCCCCGAGTTCAAGAAGGCCGTCCCGGAAGACGTAGACGTTCGCCTCGAATTCGACCAGTCGCCATACGTAACCAATTCGCTGCGCGGCCTGGTTATCGAAGGATTGCTGGGCGCGGCTCTCACGGGCCTGATGGTGCTGATCTTCCTGCGCGACTGGCGCAGTGCGCTGATCGTCATCCTGAACATCCCATTTGCTCTGCTGGCCGCCGTGATTTTCCTGTGGGCGGCCGGCCAGACCATCAACATCATGACGCTCGGTGGCCTCGCGCTGGCGGTTGGCGTCCTGGTAGATGAGGCCACTGTCGAAATCGAGAACATTCACAGCCAGATGCTGCCCGGCGTTTCGCGGGCGCGCGCGGTGGTGGAAGCCTGCAGCCGGACGGCCATGCCGCGCCTGCTCTCGATGTTCTGCATTCTGGCGGTCTTCGTTCCATCGTTCTTTATGATCGGAGTGGGCCGGCAACTTTTCGTGCCGCTGTCGCTGGCGGTGGCCTTTTCGATGATCGCGTCATATCTGCTATCGAGCAGCCTGGTCCCGGTGTTTTCGACCTGGCTGATGCGGGAAGCGCATCGCGGCGAGGAACGCGAAGGAATCTTCGGACGTCTCCGCTCTTTTTACGAGCGCTATCTGAATGGCGTGCTACGGCTCCGTTGGCCGCTGGCGATAATCTATCTGGTCTCCGCGATCGGACTCTTGTATCTGGTCCTGCCGCGCATGGGAAGTGAGCTATTCCCCGACGCCAACGCGCCGCTGCTGCGCATCCGGCTGCGCGCGCCGGCCGGCACCCGCATTGAGGAGACCGAACGCATTGTCCTGCGCGCGCTCGACGTGATCCACCGCGAAGCCGGCCAGAATAATGTCCAAATCACCAGCGACTTTGTGGGCGTGGTGCCCTCCAGCTACCCTGTAGACCTGATTCACCTCTTCACCAGCGGACCGCAGGAGGCAATCATCCAAGTGGCGCTGAAGCCGGACGCCGCGCGCGGCGAAGCGCTGCGGGAACGGCTGCGCGAGGCGCTGCACCGCGAGTTGCCGGGAACGCAAGTCTCCTTCGAGGCAGCCGACATCGTCACGCAAGTGATGAGCTTCGGTTCGCCGACGCCCATCGAAATCGCCGTGCAGGGAGTGAGTCTCCAGAACGACTACGCTTACGCGCAGAAGATTCAGGCGCAGTTGGCGAAGCTGAGCTTCTTGCGCGACCTGCAATTCGCGCAGGAGAACAACTATCCGACGCTCGACATCGACATCGACCGCGAGCGTGCCGGCCAGTTCGGCCTGACCATGGCGGATGTGGTGCACTCGGTGGTGCCGGCGACCTCTTCCTCCCGCTTTACCGATCCCAACTACTGGCGCGATCCGAATTCCGGCAACGCCTTCCAGATTCAAGTGGAGCTTCCGCAAAACCAAATGCAGAGCGTCGAGCAGGTCGGCGACATTCCGGTGATGATCGCGGGCAGTCCGAAGCCCTTGCTCGACGACATCGCCAGCCTGAAGGCCGGCACCATGCCGGGCGAGATCGACCGGTATAACGGCCAGCGCGTGGTCAGTCTCACGGCGAATATCCACGGCATTACTTTGGGCGAGGCGGCCGGCAAGCTCAACCAGGCGTTGGCCGCCACGGGCGCGCCGCCGCGGGGCGTTTCTGTCCGGTTTCGCGGTGAGATTCCGCCGCTCGAGCAAACCATCTCGGGGCTGCGCATCGGCTTGCTGCTGGCCGTCGTGGTGATCTTTCTGCTGCTTTCCGCGAACTTCCAATCCGTGCGGCTGGCGCTGGCCATCGTGCTGACGGTTCCGGCGGTGCTGTGCGGAGTCCTGCTGATGCTGCTGGCCACCGGCACAACGCTCAACGTGCAGTCGTTCATGGGTGCGATCATGGCCATCGGAATCGCGGTGGCCAACTCGATTCTGCTGGTCACCTTCGCCGAGCACTCGCGCCATGCTGGGAAGCCAATTCTGGATGCCACGCACGAAGGCGCCAGTGGCCGGCTGCGCGCGGTGCTGATGACCGCCGCGGCGATGATTTTCGGCATGCTGCCAATGGCCATCGGATTCGGCGAGGGCGGCGCACAATCCGCGCCCCTGGGCCGCGCGGTCATCGGCGGCCTGCTCGTTTCGACATTTGCGACGCTCACCATCCTGCCCTCGATCTACGCGATCCTGCAACGCAAAGCTTCTGTCACATCACCGTCGCTCAACCCAATGGATCCCACGAGCCGATATTATGACGCGACCTAATCGCTTTCCCGCAATGTGGGGCAGGCTCTCAGCCTGCGGCGGCCTCTCAGGCCGCCTTCTAGCCTTATTTGCCCTGCTCGCGCCACTCTGCGCCCAAACCATCGACCTGGTCCCGGTCGTCTCCAAGCCAGTGTCCCGCACCGTCGACCTGCCCGCCGAAATCCTGCCTTACCTGACCGTCTCGCTGCACGCCAAAGTGCCGGGCTATGTCGAGCGGGTGCTGGTGGATCGCGGCAGCATGGTCAAGCAAGGCGATCTGCTCGCCGAACTCAGCGCGCCCGAGCTCGAAGCCCAAATCGCGGAAGCCGAGTCCAAGGTGCAGGCGGCCGAATCCGAAAAGCTGCAAGCCGAGGCCCAGCTCGCCGCGGCCGAGAGCA
>OBLU010005941.1_pt1 | contig 10896 bp, 6 predicted proteins | sample 1518681 | NCBI WGS metagenome assembly OBLU01 (sample SAMEA3539304, study PRJEB22396) | soil metagenome | biome: tundra; feature: field; material: soil | place: USA | collected 2010-05 | depth 0.15 m
TGCCGCTGTGGCCCTACTCAGCCAGCGACCACGTGAATCGCGCGCGCAACAGCGAACCGGCGAAAATGGCGATCGACCTCAACATGCAGTTCGTGGACTACTGGTGGCGCTTCGCCACGGTTCCGCGCCAGGAGATCGCTCTGCGCGCATGGCAGCTCCTGGCGCATGGCGGCGCGTTGACGTTCGAGGTGAACGGCACACTCGATCTCCAGGACCGGCAGGCGCTGGAGACGGTGAAGCCCATCTTCCGCTGGGCCGCCGCCAACGAGCAGTACTACGCCGGGCAGAGCAGCGCCGCGCGCGTGCTGCTGTTGGGGGCGCCCGCCGCCTCCGGGCGCACGTTTGGCGAAGAACCCTATCGTGGTCTGTTCCGCCTGCTCAGCGAAGAGCATGTACCGTTCGCGGTGGCGGACAACATGGATTGGGTGTCGGGAGCCAAGAAACGCGATTTCGACCTGGTGATTGCCGCCGATTGGGCGCCCCCCGAGCTGCGGAAGTATGTCGAAGAGGGGGGCAAACTGCTGCTGGCCAGCGCCCATCCGCCCGAGTTCGAGGTGGCCACGGTGTTGCGGACCGAAAGCGACGTGAAGGGCTACATCCGGGTTCGCGATCACGCCGCGTTCCCGTCGCTCAAGGACACGGATCTGCTGATGCTGAACGGACCGTTTACCGAAGTAGCTGCCGATGGGCCGGCGGCGTTGACGCTCGTCCCGCCCTCGCTGATTGGACCGCCGGAGTTGGTGCACGTGGACATGAAGGACACGGACACGCCCGCCATCGTGACGCGGCAGCTCGGCAAGGGGACCGTGACCTGGATTCCGTGGAACCTGGGCGGCATGTATTACCTCCACAGTTTGCCGGCGCACGCGGACCTGTTCCGCGACGTCATGGACCGTCTCAACCCGCGCCGCCAACTGCGCACCAACGCGCACCCGTTGGTGGAGATCAGCGTCATGCGCCAGGGCGGCCGCACGTTGCTGCATTTGATCAATCTGAGTGGTCACTCCCAAACCGGCTACTTTCCGCCGGTACCGATGAAGGATATCCATATCGAGGTCGCCGGCCGTTTCATGGCTGCGGCCACGGTCCGCAAGCCGGCCAGCCTGGCGGTCAAGACCGCCGGCGGATACACAGCGTTCACCGTCCCGCAACTATCGGATTACGAATTGGTGGTTCTGCGGTAGACGCGGCCGTGGGGCGGCCAATCCTGGCTGGGGTCCCCTTTGTGGGGCAGGATGTTATCCTGCGCGCCGGTTGGCAACCGGCGCCTAGTGGCCCGTTTACAGCGGGTTCGGGCGGGTTACCAACCCGCCGCAGGTTGCCAGCCTGCCACACAGATCAGCGAACCGCTCCGCCGGCCGGCAGCGGCTCGTAGATGACGTACGCGAACCGCTTGGAATCCGGCGCCCAGGAATTGACGTTGATGGTGCCCTGGCCGCCGAAGAACGTCGTCACCACCTGAATCCGCGGCGTCTTCGCCGGACGGGCGCCGGGCATCGGCATCATGCGAAGCTGCGTGCCGGGCAGTTTATCGTTGTGCGTGGCGGTGCCTTTGGCGAAAGAGAGAAAGAGCAGCCACTTGCTGTCGGGAGAGGGATGCGGGAACCAGTCTTCCATCTCGTCGCTGGTGATCCGCTCGGCTTTTTCATCGCCGGGTCCGGCGCCGCCGGCCGGGATTCGCCAGACGTCCCACCCGCCCGCGCGATCGGAGTTGAAGTAGATCCACTTGCCGTCGGGCGAATAGTCGGGACCGTCGTCGTAGCCTTGGCTGGAGTTGAGTTGCTCGGTTTCGCCGCCGGCCGCGGGGATGCGGAAAATATCGTAGTTGGCGGGCGCCCCATTGGCTCCGGGGTGCTGGTGCACGTAGGCAAGATACTTGCCGTCGGGAGACCACCCGTGGAAGTAACTGGGCGTTTCCGTGACCATCACGTGGGTATTCGAGCCGTCGGCGTTGCAGAGGTAGACTTGCGACCCGCGGGAAGCTGGAGACGAAGCCGAGAACGCGATCATTTTCCCGTCGGGCGAGGGGGCGTGGTCGTTATTCAGCCGCAGCGACGGATCGATATTGATCGCTTCGGGCGTAGCGTTTCCGGCGCCGTCCACCGGCAGGCGAAAGAGGCGGCCGCCGGAGTTGACCAGGAGGTATTTGCCATCCGAAGACCAGTTCGGCGCTTCGAAGACCGTGTCCGCCTGGTATATCGTTTTAATGGACTTGTCGCGCAGGTCGAATATGGAAATCTTGCTGCTGTAACGCGGCTGGGGCGGACGCGCGGCAGGCAATTGCCCGGTCCCCTGTGCGAAGCAGGCCGCTGCCAGACTGGAGAGAGCCAAGGTGCGTAATGTGCTGCCGGTTCGTTTCATAAGGTCTCCTTTGGCGGCTGTCGCTATTGTGCCGCAAACACGCGATACGTGCCGCGAGTCAGCGGCGTCTCGAACACGTTGGTGTTGCCCTGTGGTTGCCCCGCCAACTCCTGTCCGGTTTCCATATCGCGGAGCCTGGCGATTCGCTTATCGGTGACGATGCGCGCCTGCACCGGTTCCTCGGCGAACGATTCCACAATGAACTTGTCGTTGTCGTACACGAACAGGCTGACCATGCTCGGCGCGTCCAGGCGGACGTACATGTCTTTGGCCACGACATCGCGGATCGCCCGCAGCACAGTCTGCGGATACCGGTAAAGCTCGCCCTGCCCCCGTGGAATCGTTAATACGTACAAGATGCCCTTGGAGTACTTGCCCGACAACAGAATCGGCGTGCCCGATGCCCGGTTAGGCGATGTGAAGGCGCTGACCACTTCCCAGGAATCGTTGGTGAAATACCGGATCTCCGGAATCAGTATGTCGCTGTCCAGCTTCTGTCCCCGGCCGCCCCGGCCTGCGGCGAACTCCCGTGTGGCGACGGTCTCTCCCGTGTATTCGAGTTCGATGATGTCCTCGATGCCTTTGCCCTGCAGAGCTTTGAGCAGCCCGGAGGTGATAATCACCGTTTTGCCGCCGGTCAATTGCTTCTTGATTTTGGCCACGATGGCAAGGTCGAACTTCGCCTGCTCGGTCAGCAGAATGGTCTTCTCCGCCGCCGGAAACTCCGGAACGATGTCCATCGGAATGCCGATCATGCCGAGATAGCTGGGCAGATGGTCCTCTCCGTTGGAATGGAACGGCTTGTAGGTCTTGACGCCGACCGGCTTTCCCAGTTGGCCCAGGAACTTGTCCACGCGTTCAAAGACCGGGCCGGCGAGTTTGGCGGCGCGCGACTCCGGCACCACGGTTCCATCGGGGTTCGTGGTGGGCGAGTAGATGGCGCCGATATTGAAAATGGTCAGTTCGGGAGCCTTCGCGAACAGTGTGAGCCACAGTTGTTCCTCGAAGCGGTTCGGCAGATTCATGCCGCCCTGGTCCACCCATCCGCCGGCGTTCCCGCCCGGCTTCAGGTTCTCGAAATAGCGCACCACCGAATAGCCGTGATACTGCTGCAAGTGCTGGTTGCCGGCGGGGTCGCGAGTTTCGGTGCCGGTGTAGATCGCGTCAAAGAGCTTCGGTTCGGTCTCCAGATTGAATCCCAGGTTCTGGAAATGGTCGTACCAGTTCGGGTACTTGATAATGACCTTCACTTTCGGATTGACGGCCTTGGCCGGCTTGATGATGAGGTTTCGGGCAGCCTCGTCCATCTGCGCCAGCCGGAACTGGGTCCAGGTGCGATTGCCCTTGGCGGCAATGTCGGAGTCGGCTTTGCAGTCGGTAAAGAAAAAATCGTCCAGGATAAACTCGTCGAAGTTGCGCGCCGTAAACTCCACCACCTTTTGCAGCATCTGGCGGTGCTCCGGGTTCGAGTAGCAGTAGGTTTCGAACTGGTTTCTTTCGCTGATCGTGATGGTGATGCCGCCGGCGACTTTGACACCCTTACCGAGGAAGAATTTCTTCGCCTGATCCAGCGTCGCCTGATCGACCACGACAGTGTCGCGGTGGGTCTCCAGGTAGATCTTATCTACCTTCATGTTCTTGGAAACCGCGGCCCAGTGGCTCTCCAGCCACGCGGGATCCTTCATCTGCTGCGTCTCGTAAACGCGGCTGTACAGGGCGACGTCAAAGTTCTTGTAGTTATTGCCGCCTCCCATGGCGGTGAAGACAAACAACGGCGCCATATAAAGAGGGCGAAGCTGGATAACGCGTCTCATTTTCATCCTCCTGCATGAACCGCGGCAGGCCATTCCCCTCCCCGCTCCAGTTGCCGGCGGACCGGCTTCGCGGGCATCGAGGATCAGGACGGCCTGCCGGAAGCGCCGCTTTACTTCTTGTTGTGGATCTCCTCCAGGCGCTTCTTCAGGTACTCCGCGTATTCCTTCTGCAGCGCCGGGTCTTTCGGGGAGCCGTAAATCTCGCTCGACTTGTACTTGCCTTCGTCGAACTTCTTGCGGGTCCATTCGTCGTGGACGTGGGTGGTGTCGGCGCGATCGAGGATGTCGGCCAGAGCTTGCGGTGGAATGAAGGTCACACCTTCGCGATCGCCCACCACGATGTCGCCAGGCATCACCGTGACATTGCCGATGCGAATCGGAATATTGACGCCGGTCAGGGTCGCGCCCGAAATGGCACTCGGGTGCACGGTCCGCACGTAGGCGGGCATGCCCATCTCGGCGATGCCTTCCAGGTCGCGGATCGATCCGTCGATCACCATGCCGCCATCCTTGGTGGCCTTCTTGACGTAGTAGAACAAGTTATCGCCGACGATGGTGCCGCCTTCCTTCTTGCCGAAGAGGTCCACCACCAGGACGTCGCCGGGCTGTAGCTGATCCAGGGCGAACTGGTTATTCAGAAGCTGCGCGCCCTTCTCCTTCGCCTTGGCGTTGACCACCGCGTCGATATCGGCGCGGGCCGGCATGAACTGAACCGTGAAAGCGCGGCCCACCATTTTCTTCCCCGGTTGGACCACCATCCAGCCGTCGGCATACTGGCTGTAGCCGCCGCCGCCGCCGCCGCGGCCACCGCCGCCGGGTACGAGGATCTCTTCCGAGGACATCTCGCGCGCCCGTTGGAGCTGGGCGTCGGGAACCTTCGGCCGCCCGTCGGGGAAGCGGTCACCCGTCCAGGCTTTGGTGTACTCCGTCATTTGCTCTTTGGTCCAGGACCACAACTGCGCCGAGGCGGGCGCAGGGGCGATGGTGGCCAACACCGCGCAGGCCAGCAGGCCCGCGCCATGGCGCGAAGACAATCGAATCGTCATATCGTTAACTCCATTGCAAGCGGCCGTTCGTGCGATCGGTCATCCATGGCACCGACCTCTTGATGCCGCGGGCGCGGCCCGCGGCATGGCACAAGTGTAACCCACGTCGCCGGCGAATGCCGCCTTCCGAATGCTCTCTCCAGCCCGAATGGCGAACCAAATGCCGCCCTTTGCTACCATCGGTAGGAAGTTTACGAGGTGAAACTATGAAACTCTCTCGTTTGCCCTTCTTATTGATTTTGCTTGCCGGCTCCACGGGAATATTCGTAGCCCAGATTCCCGGGAACGCTCCCTACAAAAACCCAAAAACGCCCATCGAACAGCGCGTGGAAGATCTCCTGCGCCGCATGACCGCGCCGGAAAAGGCGGACATGCTGAGCGGCTCCGGCTGGATGGAGAGCCAGCCCAACGCGCGGCTGGGCATTCCCGCCATCAAGATGGCCGATGGCCCCATGGGCGTGCGCAACTGGCGCGGCGCCTCGGCCATCACCAACGCCGCGGCCACCTCGCCCGTTCTGAGCACGGCATTCCCGGCGGGTATCGGCATGGGCGCCAGCTGGGACGTGGAATTAGTGCAGCGGGAGGGCAGGGTAGTCGCGCAGGAAGTAAAGGCCCTCGGACGGAATATGATTCTCGGGCCGACGGTGAACATCAATCGCCAGCCGCTGTGGGGCAGGAACTTCGAAGGTTACGGCGAGGACCCCTACCTGTCCGCGCGCATGGGCGTGGCGTACATCCAGGGCGTGCAGTCGGAAAACGTGATTCCGTCGGTCAAACACTTCGCCGCCAACAACCAGGAGTTTGAGCGCCACCGCATCGACGAAACCATCGATGTCCGCGCGCTGCACGAGATCTACTTCCCGGCGTTCCGGGCGGCCGTCCAGGAGGCCGGCGTCTGGAGCGTGATGAACGCCTATAACAAGGTAAACGGGTTGTGGTGCGCCGAGAACCCCATGCTGCTTTCCCAAACGCTGCAGAAGCGCTGGGGCTTCAAGGGATTTGTGATTTCCGACTGGGGCAGCACCTACAGCACCGCCGCCACCGTTGCGGCCGGCATGAACCTGGAGATGCCCGGCGGAGAGCCCATGCGAGTTTGGTTCGCCAAGCCCGAAACCGGGAAGGACGGAAACGGGGCAGGCTGGCTGACGCGGGACAAAGTGCTGGCGGCGGTGTCTGCCGGCCAATTGAAACAGGAGGCGGTGGACGACGCCGCGCGGCGCATCTTGCGGGTCATGTTCAGCGCGGGGTTGTTCGACGCCGCTCCCGCCGCCGCCGGTGAGGTCGATACGCCGGAGCAGAGAGCCCTGGCGCGCACGGCCGCCACCGAAAGCATCGTGCTCTTGAAGAACGAAGGCGGGGCGCTTCCGCTCGGCGCTCCCAAAATCCGTTCGGTGGCCGTGATTGGTCCCAGTGCCGCGGTAGCCAGAACGGGAGGCGGCGGAAGCTCGCTGGTCCGGCCGAAGTACGCCGTCACCGCCCTTGACGGCATCAAGGAGGCCGCCGGCACGCAGACGCAGGTCGGCTACGCGCTGGGAGTCGCCATGCAAGGCGACGACGCCGGCCAGGAGACGCCGCAGGCACTCGCCAGGCTTCGCAACGAGGCCGTCGAACTCGCCCGCAAGTCCGACGCCGCCGTCATTGTGGTCGGCTACTCCTACAAGCTGGAATCGGAGGGTTTCGACCGCCCGTCGATGGATCTGCCTGCCGGTCAGGACGAATTGATCGAGGCGGTCGCCGCGGCCAACAAAAACACCATCGTGGTGATTGCCGCCGGAGCGCCGGTCACCATGACCAGGTGGATCGGGCGCGTGCCGGCGGTCGTGCAGGCCTGGTACGGCGGCCAGGAGGCGGGGCACGCCATCGGCGATATCCTCTTCGGCGCGCAGAATCCGTCCGGCAAGCTGCCCGTCACTTTCCCGAAGCAGTGGCCCGATTCGCCGGCCTATGGGCACTATCCCGGCGAGAATCTGCGCACCGCATACACCGAAGGCATCTATGTCGGCTATCGGGGCTTCGACCAGCGGAACGTCGAGCCGCTGTTCCCCTTCGGGCACGGGCTCTCCTACACGAAATTCGATTACAGCGGTCTGAAGATTACGCCGGCCAAGGTGGCTGCCGGCCAGCCGGTTCAGGTGACTATGCAGGTGCGCAATAGCGGATCGCGAGCCGGCGCCGAAATCGTGCAGTTGTATGTTCACGACGTGAAATCGAGTGTGGATCGCCCTCTCAAAGAGTTGAAGGGGTTCCGCCGCGTCATGCTCAATCCGGGAGAGGCGCGGACCGTGTCGTTCACTCTGGACCGCTCCGCGCTTTCCTTCTACAGCACCGCAAAAGACGAGTGGGTCGCCGAACCGGGCGCCTTCGAGGTGTGGATCGGCGCATCTTCGCGCGACATCCGCCTGAAAGGCGCCTTCGATCTGGCCCAATAATCGCGGGCGCAGAGCACGCCGGAAAAACAAAAGAGGTTCTCCTTTGCGAGCTCCGCGCCTTGGCGTGAAAATTGTTTTCAGTTCAGCTCCAGAGCCGGTCGTTGATGCGTTGCGTGTATCTGAAAATGGTATTTTGGAGACCAGGGGCGATAAATGGCTCTATTACCGAATGCAGTGCCCATGCGCTGGGCGAGCGGTCCGTTGGAGATCGCCAGGCGCGGCAAGACGGACGGCTTCACCCCCCAGCACAAACAAACGCTGGAGCGTTTTCACGACCCCGCGTCTCTCGACATCCTCAAGGACTCTCCCATCGACTGCCTGGTGCTGAGCTGGGCGGCGGGATTGCCGGAAGACGCGGCCCAGCAGAAATCCGCGGCCCCGCTCGTCGCCGCGGCGCGACAGCGCAATCTCGCGGTGGTGGGATGGGTCGAAGGTGCGGCGGACCACGCGGCAGCCATCGCCTCCGCCCGCGCGGCCGGTCTCGCGGCCGTAGCCATCCAGGATTTCAAGGGCCAGACCGATTTCCCGCTGATCCCGTGGGGCGAGCGAGACAAGATGCCGTGGGACGCTCCCGGACCCCTGGTCGCGGCGAGCGGCAACGTCTGGCCCGGCGTGACCATGCCGGGCTTCGGTGACAGTGCCGGACCAACCAGCGTGCCGTGGCTCGATTCCAACGGCTGGTTTGTGCAGATGGCGCTGGCGCGCACGCAGAAGCGTCTGTGGCTGATGTTCGACCCGCCCGCCAAGGGCCGCATCGTCACCGCCGCAAATTACCAAACGGCCGTCTGCGACTCGGAAATCGCCGGCGGGCGATGGGTGATCTCGCTCGACGACACGCTGCGCGCCGGCCTGACCGATGGCAACGCCCCTGCCCGGGAGACCCTCCAGCAGATCGGCGCGGCGATCGCGTTCTTCGACAAACACGCCGGCTGGCGGACGTTCCACTCGCGCGGCGTGCTCGGCGTGGTCTCGGATTTCACCGGCGCCAACTACGACATGAGCGGCGAAATCCTGAACCTGGCCGCGCGCCGCAATTTGCAGTTTCGCGTGATCTGGAAATCGCAGGCCACGGCGCAGCCGTTCACCGGGTTGAAGGCCTTGATTTACGCCGACCAGGCGCCGCCCGAAGCTCCCCTGCGCCGCCAGATGATGGACTTTGCCCAGCAGGGAGGCCTGCTTATCACCGGGCCGAAATGGGGGTCCGGGGGATCGCCCGCCGACCCCGGTTTCGACACGCAGTTTGCCGTGCGCACTTTCGGGAAAGGCCGCCTGGCGGTGGCTAAGGACGAACTGACCGACGCCTACCAGGTGGTGGCGGACGCGCAGGTTCTGGTCAGCCACGCCAACGACCTGGTGAAGGTCTACAACTCCAGCAGCTCCGGTTGCACGCTCGTCATGGGTTCGCCCGATGGGAAACGGACGCTGGTGCAGGTGCTGGCGTTCGCCGCCGGGCGCGGTTCCAGCGCTCGCACGGTCTGGGTGCGCGAGAAGTACCGCGCCGCCAGCCTGTGGTCGATTGGGGCGTCCGCGCCGCTGTCGATCGAGCCGGCGCCGGCGGACGAATACCTCGGCGTGGAGTGCCGGATACCGGCCGCGGTCCCGGGCCACTTCGCGCTGGAGTTCGAGGTTTAGGACGAGAGGGGAATCTCATGAAAGTCACTCGCAGAGAATTCATCGCCGCTTCCGGAGCGGCCGGCCTGGGTTTCATCCAAGCCGCGCGGTTGCGCGCCTCCGCGCCCACCGCTCCCGTGGCGATTGCCAGGTGCCCCGACTACGGACCTGCGTTCCTCGCCGCCACCGAGAAGCTGTTCGATCAGTTGGGCGGAATGGGGCGGCTGGTGAAGGGTAAGACCGTTACCATCAAGATCAACCTGACGGGCGAGGCCGGTATGCGCCTGGATCACATGGCCGCCGGGCGCACCAGCTGGACGCATCCGCGCTCCGTAGGGACCATCGTCCACTTGCTTGACAAGGCCGGGGCGCGCCGCATCCGGGTGGTGGAGGGGGCATGGGTCTGGCCTGCCTCGCTCGAGGAATTCATGTACCTGGCCAACTGGGACGCCAGGCTCGTGTTGGGCGCGGCGCCGCGCGTCGAACTGGTCAACACCAATCTCCCGTACCGCGGCAAGAAGCCGTACACCAGGTTCCCGGTGCCCAACGGCGGCCACCTGTTTCCGGCTTACGATCTCAACACTGCCTACGCCGAGACCGACGTGCTGGTTTCTCTCGCCAAGCTCAAACAGCACGACACCGCGGGCATCACGCTTTCCATGAAGAACTGCTTCGGCTGCAGCCCCACCACGATTTATGGCGACAAGGTCCCCAAGGACGAGCCTTCGCCGGTGCCCTACGGCGGCCGCAATGAGATCGGCCATCGCGGCGTCCGCCAGCCTCCCAGCAGCGCGCCGTCCGAGAAAGACCCGGCAAGCCCCCGTGAGGCCGGCTACCGCATCCCACGGTTCGTGGCCGACCTGGTGGCCGCGCTCCCCTTGCACCTGTCCATCGTGGATGGCGTCGAAACCATCGCCGGAGCCGAACTTCCGCGGCCCGGCTACACCAAAATGGTCAGCCCGGGAGTACTGCTGGCCGGGACCAACTGCGTCGCCACGGACGCGGTGGGCGCGGCCGTAATGGGGTTCGACCCCATGGCGGAACGCGGCACGGCGCCCTTCGCGACGTGCGACAGCACCTTGAAGCTGGCCGAAGAACTCGGCGTCGGCACGCGCGACCTCCAGCGGATCGAAGTCATCGGGACGCCGATTCAGCAGGCGCGCTTCAGCTTCCCCGACCACCTGGGACCGCGGCCGCCGGCCTTCGGCGGCCGCCGCGGCCAGTAAACCCTCGCGCCGGGCGCACGCCGGGCGGTGAGATACAATGTATCTCAGAGAGGCTAATCATGTCGACCACGATGGTTCACGTTCGCGTGGATGAGAAGACGAAGCAGAGGGCCGCGAAAACACTGGCCAGTATGGGGATCTCGGTGTCCGACGCCGTGCGCATGCTTTTGGTCCGCGTGGCCGCGGAGAAGGCCCTTCCATTCGAGTTAAGGGTTCCGAACGCGACCACCGTGAAGGCGATGCGCGCCGCCGACAAGGGCAAGGGAAAGCGGCTGCCCTCCGCGGGCGCGCTGTTCAAGAACCTGGGAATCTGATCCGGCGTGGCGCCGTGACGCTACGCGACCCCCAATTCCGCCGGCGACCACTTCGGCACCGCCCCCGCCCGGGAGGCCACCAGCGCGCCCAGCCG
>OBLU010005942.1_pt1 | contig 10896 bp, 10 predicted proteins | sample 1518681 | NCBI WGS metagenome assembly OBLU01 (sample SAMEA3539304, study PRJEB22396) | soil metagenome | biome: tundra; feature: field; material: soil | place: USA | collected 2010-05 | depth 0.15 m
ACCGAGATCTACACTCTTTCCCTACACGACGCTCTTCCGATCTGGAACTTTGGCCGTGCAGACCGGTCGTCCATGTTCAAGAAGGTGACTCGGAGGAGGAATCACCCCCGCCATCCACCTTGCCGGAGCGCCTTCGCATCCCCCTAGGCAGCATCTTCGTTCAAGAGCGTTTCCCCCAAGTCCGTCTCGAAGTATTAGCATGGACGATGCAATTCAACGCGCTCTGTTCCATGCGTTGTAAGTTATTCAAGTTCACTCGAAGCTCCTCGCAAGTTTGGGAGATGAATGGAGAGAGATGGTTACTCGCAGAGAGTTTCTCGACACACTTGCAGTCGGAGCGGCTGGGCTCGCGGTCACAAGTTCCGCAAAGAGCTACGGCCAGATCATGGGCTCCAATGAACGGCTCAACTTTGCCGTCATCGGTCTCAATAGTCGCGCCTATGCGCATCTGTCTTCGCTCAAGGCCAACAAAGATGCGGCTCGCATCGCGCACGTGTGCGATGTGGAGAGTAACATCCTCGCTAAGTTTGCCGCCAGCGTGCAGAAGGAGCTTGGATATGCGCCTGCCACCGATAAGGATTTCCGCAAGGTTCTTGAGCTGAAAGACATCGATGCCATCACCATCGCGACGCCCGATCACTGGCATACGCCCATGGCGATCTACGGGTTGAAAGCGGGCAAGCACGTCTATGTTGAAAAGCCCTGCAGCCATAATCCCGGCGAAGGTGCGCTCCTGCTGCGCGCAGTGCAGAAGTATGGCAAGGTTGTGCAGATGGGTACGCAACAGCGTTCATCGGCGCACACGATCGAAATCATCGACAAGATTCACAACGGCCTCATCGGTCGCGCCTACTACGCAAAATGCTGGTACAACAACACTCGCAAATCAATCGGCATCGGCAAAGAGGCGCCCGTTCCGCAACAGCTCGATTGGGACCTCTGGCAAGGTCCCGCGCCGCGTCAGCCCTACAAAGACAATGTGCAGCCCTATAACTGGCACTGGTTCCGCGTCTGGGGCACAGGCGAAACACTCAATAACGGCACCCACGAAGTGGACGTATGCCGTTGGGCACTCGGTGTCGACTATCCCAATCGCGTCACCGCTTCTGGTGGGCGCTATGCCTACAAGGACGACTGGCAGTTCTATGACACCATGAACACCAGCTTCGAATACGACGACAAGGTGCTCACGTGGGAAGGCACCTGCTGCAACGGGATGCGCTATTTCAATCGCGGCCGCGGCTCAATCATAGAAGGTACCAAGGGTACAGTGCTGCTGGATCGCGATGGCTACGAAGTGTACGACCTCGGCGGAAAGAAGATCAACGAATTCAAGGTTGGTGCGAGCACGTCAACGGCTGACCTCGTCGGCGCGGACTCTATGACCGACGCGCACTTCGCGAACTTCATTGCCGGAATTCGTAAGGGTCAAAAGCTGAACGCGCCTATTTCCGTGGGCAACGTGGCGGTGACCATGCTTCAGCTCTCCAATATTGCGTGGGAAGTGAATCGCACCCTCGAGATCGATCCGAAAGAGGGCAAGATCAAGGGCGACCAACAGGCCATGGAAAAGTGGAATCGCGCATACCAAGACGGCTGGGAGCCCCGTATCTGATGCGCTCACACCCGAAACAGAGTGTATAAGACTCTGAGCAATTGTTCATCCCGGATCGATCTTTGCCTGTAGGCTTTGTCTTCTCATTAGGAAGTCACGACAAGGGCCCAGTGTTAAGCGAAACCTGGAAATACGTTCCATCGCAAAAGGCCCCGACCGCAGGGGCGAAGCGAGTTAAGAGGCGCTGCGAAAATGAAGATCATCTTGTCCCGCCGCAATTTCGTCCGTTCCGGTGCGCTGGCAGCCGCGGCTTATGTTGCGGCAGGCACATCGAGGGCATCCGCCCAGTTGACACAAGCAAGCGACGTGCCTTCTCCCATTCGTCTGGGCCTCGCCAGCTATACCTTTCGTAACTTCAGTCGCGCACAGATGATCGGCTTCATGAAGCAGCTCAACGTCACTGGCCTCAATGCCAAAGATGTGAAAGACCATCTGCCCACGGCCGCTGACGAGGAGGCGAAGGCGCTTGCCGACTACTCTGCGGCTGGCATTCAGCTTCATGCTGCAGGAGCAATCTACTTCGCCAAAGATGAGGACGAGGACATCCGCAGCAAGTTTGAATACTGCAAACGTGCAGGCATCGGCGTTATCGTTGCCGGGGATCCCGCGCCCGCCACGCTGCCTCGGATTGAGAAGTTCGTGAAGCAGTACGACATTCGTATCGCCATTCACAACCACGGTCCCGAAGATAAAATCTGGCCGTCGCCGCTCGACATTCTCAAGGACCTGAAGAGCATGGATCCCCGCATCGGATGTTGCATCGACGTCGGCCATTGTGTGCGTGCTGGCACCGACGTCGTGCAGGCAATCCATGCCGTCGGCCCACGGCTTTTCAACATGCACATCAAGGACCTGACCAGCTTCGACTCCAAGGAGAGCCAGGTAGCCGTGGGCGATGGCATGATGCCTGTGCACGAAATCTTCGCAGCCCTGATCAAGGCCAAATATCGCGGCTGGGTTGATCTCGAGTATGAAGTCCACGGCGACGACCCAATGCCCGGCGTAACCTCAAGCCTTGCCTTCATGCGCGGCGTGCTCGCCGGCATGGGTTACGCCGCGCACAGTTAGGAGCGCCAGTCAATCGGGTCATTGTCGATTCAAGTATCTACAAAACCTTCCCGCGCTTCACGCTTTTGGTGTTTTTTGCGCCCATGATGCAGGTTGCGAATAACGCCATCGTCGTGTCCGCAAGGTAACCTGCGATCGCCATTTAGGCAGTTATCTCCGGGGTGGGTGCCATTCCCTGTCGATCTGCGAGGGGAAACCGTTCGCGAATTTCATACCGCGCGCCGGCGGACCCCAGGAAGCTCTCGTATAAAACAAATTCGTTTGCAGTGAAGCCTTGGAACGCCCCATGGCCCTGGGCTCGCGTTTTGAGTTCCATCAAATGGCGATGGGCCGCCTTTGCCCTCGCTAGCGTGATGTGCGGATGATAAGGGCGCTCGTCCGCAGCAAACCCGCATGGCTCTGTTGCCTTGAGGACTCGCTGCTGTAGCGTCAGCAACTCCGGTGTCACCTGCACGCCTGCAAAAAACACGCCTGCGCGCTCAAAAGTGTCTGGCGGGTCGATCTGGATATGGATTGGCGACTGGTGCAATTCACGCAAGCGGGAAATCACACACTGGCCCTGCTCGCCGGATGTGTTGCCGAGAAACTGCAGCGTGATGTGCCACGATTCGGGTGCGGACCAACGAATCCCGCTCATCCCCGACCTGCGAAGTCGCTCAATCAGCGCCGCGAACTGTTGAGTCGTAGTGGCTGCCAGCGGAATGCCGATGAACAGGCGCATAAGTGACCTGAGGGTTCATTTCCCTGCGAGCTGCTCGAGCAAGGTATCGAAATCTTCGAGGCGCGCATACTCGATGATGACCTTACCACGCCCATTGCGATCTTCGATGGTCACCTTCAAACCCAACGCCCGCTGCAATTGATCCTTGACCTCGCGAACATTCGGGTCGATAACCGGCTCTGGCTTCGGTTCCTTCTTATTTCGCTCGGGATGCAGCAGACCTTGCACATATGTCTCGGTTTGGCGAACAGAAAGCGAAAGTGCCACCACCCGTTGTGCTGCCTTCTCCATCTCTTCAGCATGCTCAAGCGCCAGCAGCGCCCGGGCGTGCCCAAAGCTCAGCTCAGCTGACTCCACGCGAGCCTGCACAGAAGTTGGTAAACGCAACAAACGAAGGAAGTTAGATACACTCGCACGATCTTTTCCTGTACGAATTGCCATCTGTTCCTGCGTCATGTGGAATTCGCGTGATAGCCTCTCGAAAGCCCGCGCCTGTTCCATGGGATTGAGGTCGGCGCGCTGCAGATTTTCGACGATGGTGATCTCCATCGCCTGCTCGTCCGAAACCTGGCGCAGGATAGCCGGGATACTAGTCTTGCCGGCGAGCTCCGACGCGCGCCAGCGGCGCTCGCCGGCGATTAGCTGGAATCGTCCATTCGCTTGCGGCCGCACCAGGATCGGCTGCACCACCCCGTTGGCCGCGATCGAGGCAGCCAGTTCCTTTAACTGCTCCTGGTCCACCTGCGTCCGCGTTTGAAATGGGTTGCGGTCAATCTGTCCGAGTGGAATCTCGCGCGGCTTGCCTCCCTCGCTGTCCTGAGCGGGAGCCGAAGCGGCGGGTGCCTGCACGCGCGGCAGTAGAGAGTCCAAGCCCTTGCCTAGGGCACGTCGTTTGGTGTCGGCAGCAGCAACAGTCATGTCAAATCCTTCTAATCCAGCATTGAGCAATCGAATATCATTGCAGAAATTTGCTACGGAACGAGATGAGCGGTCCGTCAGCCTCAGGAGTATGGCCAGAAGCGCACTGAGGGGGCCACCTTCGTGGGTGCGGCGGCCTTTCGAGCTTTGCTCCGAGGACTTTGCATATTGTTCCTCGTCAGGAACTCGCTGGCCAACTCGAAATAGGCTTCAGTCCCACGTGACCGCGGATCGTAGAGCGCGACCGGCTTCCCGTGACTTGGCGCCTCGGCAAGGCGTATGTTCCGGGGAATCACCGTCTTGTACAGCCGCTCTTTGAAGTACTCGCGCAAGGTTTCTGTCACCTGTTGCGCCAGGTTCGTCCGGTCGTCATACATGGTCAACAACACGCCCTCGATGGTCACTCCGGGGTTGAACGCGGCTCGCACTCGTTCCAAGGTCGATATCAGCTCCGAAATACCTTCCAAGGCAAAGTATTCAGCCTGCATGGTGACGATCAAGGTGTCAGCGGCTGCCAACACGTTTAAAGTCAGCAAATCCAGCGCTGGCGGGCAATCGAGAACGATCAAATCGTATTTGTCCCTCACGGCCGCAAGCGCTTGGCGCAGTCGCAAAGCCCGGTCATCCGCGGAAGCCAGCTCGATATTGGCACCGGTCAAGTTCTTTGAGCCTGGAAGCAGTGAGAGATTGTCGACACCTGTGGGCAGTATGACCTGTTCTGCGGGAGCCTCCCCGGTCAGGACGTCGTAGATGGAATGCCGGGCGTCGTCTCGCTGGACGCCGAGCCCGGATGAGGCATTCGCCTGGGGATCGCAATCCACGACAAGTACTTTGAGGCCTTCAATCGCCAGGCACGCACTCAGATTGATGGCGGTCGTGGTCTTGCCCACCCCCCCTTTTTGATTTACGACGCCAACAATTTTTCCCATGGACTTCAAGCCTAAAGCGCGAGGGCGGTTTGCGATACCTTTTGCGTCTGTGGAGAACGACGCCAACCTGTGGAAAGCGTCTTTTTAGGCGGGCGATGAGGCCTTTGTAAGTACTTGTTTTGGCGTAGATTACGCAACTTGCGCCGCCGTGCGCATTCAAGGCGCGCCGAAAGTACCCGCGGTGGAAAACCCGTTCCTTAATAAGCACGCTTTTGGCGCGGACTTTCGGCAATAGACGACACTGTGTTCCACGTGGAACATTGGAATACTTCGACCAGGAAATGTTCCACGTGGAACACCGATCGCTCTTACAGTCCGATCAAGACAACGTCTTCCGGCCACCTAAGGCAATGACACCCGCGTCTCCGAGACGTCCTGCCCGCGTCCACGTCCAGTCCACACCCGAGGTGGCTGTTAGCCCGTCCCAATCTCTGTCCGTCGTCATCAGAATGAGCCATCCAGATGGCGCAACTAGCGTCGACGCCGCGTGAACCGCTTCCTGCATCCGCTCTACCGCTCTTAGAGTGACGGCATCGAAAAGTCCCTGCATCTGTTCAGCGCGCCCATAATGCACCGTCGCCGAAATTCCGAGCTCTCGCGTCGCTTCCTGTAAAAATGCCGCCTTCTTCCCATGAGAATCGGCCAGCGTGACGGCAATCTCGGGCCTGCACAGTGCAATCGGGATACCAGGGAATCCACCACCTGATCCGAAATCCAGCAGCGTATTTATTCCTTTGGGCAGCGCGCTCGCGCACTCAATTGATTCCACAAAGTGTCGCTGAAGGATTCCATCGATATCCCGGATGCTGGAAATGTTGGTCCTCGCATTCCACTTCCGAAGGATGACAAGAAAGTCCACGAACTTCCGAAGCGTTTCGGCAGCAAGCTGAGGTGATCCAGCCTGCGCGAGGTAGCGGTTCAGCCGAGATCCGATCTCGTCATCATCCGCGGAGGGCTCCGTCATCATGCGCGCGCAACCGACTCTTCGATGGGTCGTGGCTGCCACGCTCTCACCGCTTCCACGAAAGCACGGAAAATAGCGCGCGAAAACGGACTGACGGTGTACGTCCGCTCCGGATGCCACTGCACTCCCACCACAAAATGGTCCGAGTCGCCGAGTTCCATTCCCTCAATCACTCCATCCTCTGAGCAGACCGCGTTAACGATAAGGTTATTCCCAAGCTCACGCACAGCCTGATGATGGCTCGAGTTGACAGTGAGTTCCGGCAGTTCCGCGAGTTTAGCGAGGCGGGTGCCCGGCATAACTCGAACCAGATGAGCCTCATTGACCTCCCGCCCAGGAGAATGGTTGACCCTATTCTTGCCATCTTGAGCCAGATCCTGAATCAGCGATCCATTCTGCCACACGTTGAGTGCCTGTACTCCGTAGCAAATCGCGAGGATCGGTTTGCGCAGATTAAAGGCGTCCTGGAGCATTAACTCGTCCACTGCCGTGCGTCCTGGGTCGGAAGGCTCGCACTGCCCTATGCGATCTTCGCCATATGTTTGCGGGTCCACATCAAAACCACTCCCAGGCAACAAAATGCCCTGCGCGCCCGCAAGGAGCTTCGCTACCCGATCCTGCCTCTCATGCAGCGGAATAACGATGGCCAGCGCGCCCGCGGATTGCAGCGCGGCTATGTACTGCGGAAGCGACCGCTGGTTATAGGCATTATCACTACTGGTGGGCTCGGGAATCGCAATACGTAAACTCATGAGAAAACAGTTTATCGACTGCGCGTGTCTTACGGAAAGGGGCTTTGCATGCGACGGGGGGAATTAGGCCTGACTTGTGGCTTCGGCGCTTTCCTGGCAGGCAGCAACCGCCGTTTTGCGGAGGCCTTCAATCGTATTGCGCAACTGGGTCGTTAGTTCCTCCGTATGCCGCGCGGTCAGACCGGCGGTAGAGATCGGTTCACCGACCTCCATTGTCAGTTCACACGGATAGAAGTGACGCGAGTGAATCGGCATCAGGTCGTAAACACCGCTCAAGGCAATCGGCACCAGGGGCACCTGCGCTCGAATAGCCAGGTAAGCCGCTCCTGAGAGAAAGGCCTGCGTCTCACCATCCGGTGTCCGCGCGCCCTCGGGAAAGACAAAGAGAGGCATTCCGGCCCTCAGAGCCTTGACGCCCGCCCCAAGGCTGGAGAGGGTGGCCCGGGTGTTTTCGGTGTTAATCGGGATCTGTCCAGATCGACTTAAGTACCATCCTATGAATGGGATAGACCACAAATCAGTCTTCGCCAAGATCCTGAACTGGAAGGGAAGCGTCGAGAATATGACCGGCGTGTCCATATACGACGTGTGATTGGCCGCGTACACGGCCACCGGATGCTTGCGCAGGTTTTTGGTCCCTCTCACGATCAGTCTGGACCCCGACGACAACAAGCATGCCCGGGCCCAAACTCGCGCAATCCGGTGCTGAGCTCGGCCGCTGGAGTCGAACAGCGAAGCTACCAGCGAAAGGGAACCGAACAAGGAGGTCGCGAGGAAGAACAGCGGTGCCTGCACCAGGTTCGTGCGCCAACGGTGCAGACGCGGCATGGGGTTGGGACGCGGGCTCATGATTGTACCGTCGCCCGGGCTAGCAGCAGACTCCGAGCGTCTCCCACCAGATATACCGAACCCGACACGACGATCAGGCCGCCACGCTCTCGTGCCAATTCCAGCGCGTGGAGGATCGACTCAGCTACCAGCGAGGGGGTCCCTGTAGCCTCGGCCGCACCCACCAACTCTTCCATCCTCGCCGCGCGCGCGCTGCGAATTGGCGCTAGTACGACTTGGCCAAAGAGGGGGAAGAGAATTTGCGCCATCTCGGTCACCGGCTTGTCGCGCAGACAGCTGAAGATCAGTGTCGGAGAATCCACACTGTCTGCGTCGTCGCCCAGAATACTCCGCAATCCTGCTCGAAGGGCCCAGGCACCCGCAGGATTATGCGCCACATCCAGAATCCAGTCGCGCCCATCCCAGCTGATCTTCTCCAGCCGTCCCGGCCAGCGCGTATTCCGAACTCCCGCGGAAATCGCCTCGGCCGTGACAGGGAATTGGTGTCTCTCTACGAGCTCGACTGCCGCTGCAATGGCGAGCCCTACGTTGCGATGCTGGTGGGCACCGCGTAAGGGGGACGCTACCTCGATGCCCTTGCCAAAAACGTCAATAGAATATGGCTCGCCTCCAACCTCAATCGCAGGCATGTAAGCCGCGGCATTTACCCCGCGCACCTCAAGCCGTGTGGCGACTTCGCCCAACACCTGGTTCGCTTCCGGATGCTGCGGCAAAGTTACCAGTGTCCCGGCGGGCCTTAGGATTCCGGCCTTTTCCCGCGTAATCTCGGCGATTGTTGAGCCCAGCCACTCGGTGTGATCTAGAGAGATATCGGTAACGATCGACAAGAGCGGCTCGACGATGTTGGTGGCGTCCAGCCGACCGCCCATGCCTACCTCGAGCACCGCCACGTCGATGCCTGTTTTTGCAAAATAAACAAAGGCTAACGCTGTTAGAAACTCGAAAAAGCTCGGCATCTGCGGCAGCTTGCCTTCGTGCAATTGCACGCGTGCTTCATCCTGAACGGTGAAAAAAGCATGTGCAAACTCGGCATCGGATATTTCAACTCCGTTGAGGCGAATACGCTCATTCACCCGTTCCAGGTGCGGGGAGGTATAAAGTCCCACGCGCAAACCCGATTCCCCGAGAATCGAAGCCAGCGTCGCGGCAGTCGAGCCTTTGCCGTTCGTGCCTGCAATGAGTACCGAGCGAAAGCGGCTTTGCGGATTCCCTAATCCCGACAGCAGCGTTCGTATTTCATCCAGCGAAAATTTGCGCCTGCTCTGTCCGGGCTTCGTAAAAAGCTCCGGCGCCATGGCGTTCAGTTCATCAATGGCTGCCGCGTATGACATGGATATTCAAGTATAGAAGACCAAAAACAAGGAATCCGCCTCATGGGACGGAGCCAAGCTTGCGTCTTCTAACGGTCCGATACTACTGCCTTAGCAGAAGCTGCACCGCTTCACGCGCGCTCTGCAAGCATTGACGCGCCTCTTCTTCAGAAAGCAATCCCTGGTGAACAGCTTTCTTTCCCATATCGTTGACATGGTTTGTCAGGCGGAGAAATCGTGGATCGATTCCCGTGAGCTGAAGATTGTTATTCACCTCGTGCAAAAGGTTCCCCAGAGTTGCAGTGCTGCGATAACGCGAACGCACTAATCGAGCCAGCGACACTGGAAGCTTTTGCTTGATCGCTTCCTCCAGCACCGACCTGCACATTACAGCGCATGCCGTGTAGAGACCAAAAAAGTAACAGCGTGTGGCTTCATCCAGGTAGCGGTCGGCATCCTTTGAACAGGGCGATGCCACCACGCATTCACGCAGGTGCGTCGCACGCAAAACGGCGGGCTCAATCAGTTCAAGGAACTCCAGAGCAAACGCCGCCCGCAGCAAGTCGTTGTCCTGGCTGTCGAGTGCTCGTTGAATTCGCTGCCACTCCGGCGCAGGCAAAGCATCCCTTGCTGCCTGCACGCGGGTCAGTAAAGTCAGACGCTGCCGCGCGTGTTGCACGAACCCCTGACCCATCTCCTGAGCTAGCTCCCGCCATCCCGCCACAAAGGCCGTTGGATTCTCGCTGTGTCTCTGTCGCAACTCGTCGTAAACCACCCGCGGCAGAACGCTACGCAGCTGCGAAAAGCGACCTGTCCCCGCCAGCTCCGCAATCGCCTCGCAGAACTCCCGACCTGGCACATGCAGAGCGGTCATCTCCAATAACTGTTGTTCGAGATGTCCGATCTCCCTTGCCACCGCGCCCTCGCATATAGCCAGTTTAGGCAGCAGTAGCGATTCAATGGTCCCTGCAATCGCCAAAGACACGATCAGCATAATTGGAACGGGAAGATTTTTTTGCCTAAACCAGAAGAGGACATTAACCGCTTCAGTTACTCGATTTCGACTCACTTCTCCGCAGCGTCGTCGACTCCTGTGGACGCTGTGGAAGGTCGGCCCTCTGTGCAGGACACGGCCCTTTGAACGCCTGTATTCATAAGGTCGGGAACCGCCTTTTCACACACGATCCCCGCGATTCACAGGGCTTTGGAGATAGGTTGTGAAAGACGTGGGAAATCCGGGGAGAGTAGCGCAAGTTCATATCTGTATTTCCAAAAATCCAGATTGGCACAGCCGAGATTTAGGAAAACTTAACCGTAGCCAAACTCGTCTCTTCACTTCACTTGATCTGCTTTTCCACTTTTCCGGCCTCATCTACGGGGACTACTGTCTTTGTTCTTACTTATTACCGCTAATCCTCATACCCGTCGCATCCCGCCTTTGCGCGGCTCACCCACTTCGCTTCTCAACCGCAAAAACACTCGTCCAGTCGCCGCAAGCCCTCCTGTTGCGCAGAATCCAGACAAGCATCCTGTTTTCCACGCGCACTTTGCACTCAACCTGAATACAATCAAGGCAGAAGAAACCAGACCATTTCCGCGAAGTGGGATTGTGTTGTAGAGTGTGGCCAGCGCGGAATCAGCCCGTTATCAGGTTCTGGACGAGCAGCAGAGCGAGGGGTAGGCCTATGTCGATCGTGGAAACTGAAGTGGAGCAACCGGCCGCGCAGGGGGCAGCGATGGAGATTACCGTAAGCCGCCAGGAACTGGTGA
>OBLU010005943.1_pt1 | contig 10895 bp, 6 predicted proteins | sample 1518681 | NCBI WGS metagenome assembly OBLU01 (sample SAMEA3539304, study PRJEB22396) | soil metagenome | biome: tundra; feature: field; material: soil | place: USA | collected 2010-05 | depth 0.15 m
GCAACCGCGCTCGGCCTGGCGCCCGCCAGCCGGGAAGCGCATGCAGCGTGCGCTCGGTCGCCAGGCCCGGAATGTGACCCGCGGGCGGGCGATGACCGGGATGGAGCATGGCCGTCGGCATGGCACGAAGAGCGGCGACGCCATCGGCCGGCCAAAGCGCATCTTCGACCGGGCGCCGTGCTCCGCTTCATCCGGCCCATCCGGTCACGGCGGGCGCCTTCCAAAAGGCTCCAGCATAGACCCCTTCGAAAAAGGCGATTCAAAAGGACTTCGCCGAGCCATCCGGCGCCTTCGGAAACCATCAGGTTTTGGAAGAGTTTTGTGCTTGCTGGACGACCCAATCACTCTCGTCGGACACAGCAAAGACAGACCTACGTGCGCTGGAGATCAACCTCCAGCTGAGCCCAGGCCTCAAGCAATGTGAAACACGCGCAAACAAGAAAGCCGAGCTCGATCTCCTCAGTGTCACGGTGTTGTCCGTAGTCGCCGATTCCCCATAAGGAGTCCAGCAGGAGGTACGTGGATCTCCGAATACAGGTGTCCGTGGGACGGTGCTGACCGGTGAGCTGATCTAGCAGCCTGCACTGACTTCCGTCATACTTCCGAAGGACGCGCGGTTGGCCGACTCTCCCGGTCGAGATGACACTTTTTGTACTTCTTCCCCGAGCCGCACCAGCATGGTTCGTTGCGTCCTAACTTCATCGAGTTTTCCCACTCAGGAGCTTCAAGCTTTACCGTCGTGAGGAGGGTCGGCCTTTGCTCGCGCCACCTTGCGCTGTCGTTTCAGCTCGGCTTTTTGCTTCCACCAATCGTGGATTGACTCCATTTCCAGGTGGACTTGTAACGTGAAATCGCATATCTCCTGAATGTCGCCGCGCATGAACATATTAGGGACGTATTGTTTGAATCGCTCGGGGAGCCTCTCGGCGACTCGGCGCGGTCCTCCCGGCCCAAGCAGCTCGGCTTTCGTCAGCACCAAGACGGGATTTGTTTGTTGGCCTGTCCGCAGGCTCTGCCGCCCTTTCCTTGCGAGCCGGGTGATACCCTTTTTCTCCTCAGCTGTGAGTTCGTCATTCAGAGTGGCAAAACACAATATCGAGCCAGGGAAGCGCTTGCCAAGCTGCTCCATCCTGCTGATGTCGCGTGGCTTGAAGTGGTCGAACGTCTTGCACTCAGCGAAGAGCACAAACGGCTCAGCTATCTGGCTGAAGATTCTTGGCCGCAAAAACATGGCGAAGTCGGCCTCTAGCTCGCCGCCTGCTTTGTCTTTTAGCGAAACATTGGGAATCCAGCTAGTGCCGTCCGCAAGTTGTTCCTCGATGAAATGAAGCGCAAGCGCAACGCAGTAAGCACCCTGAGCAAAATTCTCGATGGCGAAGGGGCCATTTGCTCGGTAAGCCCAAACGTCCCGTGGAGGGTCCGCTGCGGGGAAATCAAACGTTTGCAGACAACGTTCGCATGTGAGGTTGGCGTCCAGATCCGCGAGCCTGTACCACGTGGTTTGTCTGCATTCCGGGCATTGTAGGCGCAGCCCAACAACCAGCACTTTGAAATGCACGAGAGACGCGAGAAGATTGTTACCGATCTGGCTGGAGCCCCGTGACCGGCTAAGAATCTCAAGCATCTGGGGGCGTGGAATCGCGTAGGCCCGGACAGACCGTTTCCGCTTGGGATCATCGGCGTCGATCTCTATCTCCACGTCCCCGTGGGCCATTTTATTGAGCAGCTTCAGAAGATCTTCGTTTGCGAGCATCTGCGCGCCACGAAGTCCGCCTATCGCTTCGATAACCTGGCTTGCGATTCGACCGCTTGAAGAGAGTTCAGCAGTGAATCCGTACCGTGAGAACCACGCGGTGAAGACCGCTATCGGACTCGGCTTCCTCCAAATCCGGGTCTGGTTATAGGCACCGCGTACCGCAATGATGCCTTCGCGTCCGGGCCACACCGTGGTCTCGTCGAATTCCGAAAGCGTCTCCTGAAATTCCGGAATCCGCAAGGGCATCACAGCCGCCGCGCCCGGCAGCGATTCAATGACGTTGACGCAGGCGTGCTCCGCTAAATCCGGAGAGTCCTCGGCAAATTCGGGAAGTGTGGTGGCGATGGAAACATGTTCGCCGTAATCGGAAACTGCGACAGACTCGGAGCCACAACCCACCTCCCGGCGCGTTGCGTGATCGGCATTCCTTCCCCACTCCTCCCATAGGCGCGGAAAGCGATGATCAATCGTTACGATGCGATCAGGTGTCTCTCGCTTCAATGTACCTACGAACTTCTGGAGTTCATCGACCGAACAGGACTTTGAGCAGAGAAATCCCCCGTACTGGGCGGTATTGGAAGGCGGTGGGTAGGGCCGGTAGGAATCGCGTAGGAACTTCTCACAGTCATCCTTCAGCTCCTGCGCCCATGACCGGGGCAACGGCTTGACGCGCCAGCCGAGCGCCCGGAAATTCCAGAATTCAATAATGTCGATAGGCGAGGATTCATTCATGTAGAAGAGCATGGGATCGCGTGTCCATCGCCGATTCGGCCCCTGGCTTAACGCGTGAGCGCCAACCCGTAGTGGGAAGAGAACGTTTGGTGCGAACGTGCCATTGAACGAGGCGCGAGCGATCTTCTCTTCCTTGGACCCCAAAGCTTCCTCGTAATGTTTTCGAAACTCAGGGAGACTTGCGTCTTCAGGAAAAGCACCGAACGTGGCCGCGATGAGCAGATCATGGCGGCGTTCGGCCGGCTGCGGGATCACAACGCGCGGCGGATGCCGTTGAACGAAGCGGAATGTGTCGTCATACAGGGCCGCGCAAACCTCGATCATCGTGAGGCCGAACCCGCCCCGTCCGTGTTCGTCTCTCCGGAACAGCTCATCAATCCCGATGACGCGTTTCGCCGGAAAGGTAATGCCGGAGGCAAGGCCCGGCTGCATCTCCACCAGAAAGTCGGGCTCAAATGCTTCGACAAGGCCATCCATGAGCTGCCTGGTGGTGGGTCCTGGTAGATACTGATCGCGGTAGCGCTTGGGAGTTCTCTTGAACAACGGGATGATGAAGTTGAATACGCCGCCCCACAGACAGGTATTGGTTTCGATGACGCGCCTGAGCGTTTTGCGGTCATTCGGATTGAGAACAAACCCGAACCGCAACGGCCTTACTCGAATCCTCGCGTTAATGGTTTCGGTGCTCATTTGGGGTCACTCGTGTTCCCCGATGATTCCCAGTACGCGGTCAAGATACTTGCCCACTTGTTTCGAATCGACACCGCTGCGCATAGGCTGCGGGATTCTTCGAAACCATTCGTCCTTTGTCTTGGGCCGCTTTTCAATGAATGCTTCGAGCAGATCATCGCGCAGCAAGCTCTTTTCAGCAGGAGCGTCCGGGAAAGTGGGCGTGATCTCCGTGTCACGCAGCGTGACCAATCGACGGCGCAAGGCTTCGGCTCTGCTGACCTTCTGCCGTTCCAGTTTGTAGGCAGGGTCATTCTCCAACAAGCCTTCGATATATCGGAGCATTCTTTTGATCTCGCCGTCTCGGTTCTTGAACCAGTCGGTGGACCAAACCCGGTGTATCTTCCAGCCAAGATTTTCGAGAATCTCCTGCCGAAGACGATCTCTGTCTCGCGCCGACCGGCCGGAGTGATAACTCGCTCCGTCGCATTCGATGCCGAGCAGGAATGTGCCCGCCTTGGCGGGATGTCTGACGCCAAGATCGATGAAAAAGCCCGCCACGCCCACTTGCGGGACAACCTGGTAGCCGCTTTCCTTGAGGACGGCTCCCACGGAGCGCTCGAAGTCATTTGAGGGCTGGTCTGCGCCGTCGTCGGCTTGTTCCAAAATGCCGGTACGAGCAAAAATCAGATATTGCTTCAGCGCGCGGACTCCCCACGGACTATTGGCGGTTGTCTGAATCCGCTCCGGATCGAGGGAACTGAATACGACGACTCGCTTCTTGGCGCGCGTGAAAAGGACGTTGAGGCGACGATGGCCGCTCGGGCCGTTGATCGGGCCGAAGCGCTGATATTGATTGCCGCGCGCATCGGCACCATAGGTCGTCGAAATGAAAATAACGTCGCGTTCATCGCCCTGGACGTTCTCAAGGTTCTTGACGAATAGCGACTCCTGCCCACCCGTCATCTTTTCCTGGTAGGCGATGGCGGCTGGATCGTCCCTGAGTCGCCGGTCAAGCAGCTCCTCGACAAGCTCTCGCTGTTCAAAATTGAGGGTTACGACACCGAGGGATTCATCGGGGTGCTTGCGCATATGGTCGAGTACGGCTTCGACAACCACTGCCGCCTCGCGGGGATTTCGGCTGTTTTCGAAGACGCCGTCCGGCACAAAATGATGCTTCACTCCGAGTGACGGATCGTCATGATACGCGGACGGGAAGATGATGAGGTCCCGTTGGTAGAATTCGTTATTCGAAAACGCGATCAGGCTGTGATGGCGGGATCGGTAGTGCCAGCGCAGCCGCCGTACCGGCTGAAACAACGTGCTCGCGACATCAAGAATGCTCTCCCCTTCTTCGACCGCCGTGCGGCTCTCGTCACCTCCTTCATCGTCGGCATCGACGGATACGCGCTGGAAGAAACTGGTGGGCGGAAGCTGTTTCGGATCGCCCACGATGACGACCTGTCCCCCTCGGGCGAGCGCGCCGATGGCGTCTTCCGGCTTGAGCTGGGAGGCTTCGTCCATCACGACGAGATCGAATCTGAGTTGGCCGGGCGCCAAGTATTGGGCTACGGACAGCGGCCCCATCATGAAGCACGGCTTGAGCGCCACCAACGCATTAGCGGAGCGCTGGATCAGTTGGCGGATCGGAATGTGGCGCTTTTGTTTGTTGATTTCATTCGTGATCAGCGCCATCTCGGTCCAGGTCCGCACGGGGCCGCTCTGATTTCCATAGGGGACCGGGCGTTGATCGATAATCGCCGCAACGCGTTCGCTGTAGAGCCGGATGGACTCCCGATCCGCTCCTGCAAACTGACGCTGAAGCTGTTCCTGCGTGAGCCCCGTTACCTGCGAAAGCTCCGCGTGGCTCGTGAATACGCTACGGGCCAGCGTGTTGTAAAACGCGAAATGAAACGCTGGCGCGAGTTCCTGCGGTTCCAGCGTGCGCGCTTCCGCCAAGGCTGTCAGTTTATCCAGACCGCTTTCTCTACTCTTGATTCGGACGCGGAGAAAGTGATTCCATGGCCCTAGTTCTTCACGGTTCTGGAGGGCGTAGTCGGCGAGGGCTTGCAGACTGCCCCAGGGACTGTCGGCGTTGCCGTTCCAAAATGCAGCTCCCGACACTGCGGCCAAATCCTCTGCGATGGCTTGAAGCCGTCCGGCGCAATCTTTGGCACCATTGAGCCAGATGCGCAGATCCGCGAGGCGGCTTCCATAGTCCGGGCACAGAAGCCACTCAGCCGTCTTTTGTGGCAGGCTGCCGGAGGCGATTGATTCAGCAAACTGGACCGTATGTTGGAGGGGTCCAATGTCGGTATTGACGCCTCGGTATGGCGCCCCAACAAGCGCGGGCATGTCTGTCGCCGCTTGAACGGCGGAAATTGCAGTGCGGCACTGCCCTGATGCCGAGAGGATGTCTTTCAGGTCGCGTAACACTACCTCATCACCAATGGCGGCGCGCTCGATGCTCTCAAGGGCTATGCCAGCTTCTCGGGCGAGCTTCTGTATGCAGCTAAGAATCTCGTCAAACGATCCTGAGACCATGAGGGACCGCTGGCTGGGCACGGCGCGCGTGAATTCCGCCACACGTGACACGATCTGCTGGAGCGCTTCGCGATGCTCTCCCGTCGAGGTGAGATTGGCTTTGATCGCTTTGAGGCGCTCGGCCCTGGCGGTGAAAACCAGTCGGCGGAACGGCTCGGAATGAACCTGATGCTCCGGCAAGGCAACGAATGTCCGCTCGTACCAAACGAGTACCGCGTGCAATTCTTCCCATGGGCTCAGCACGCCTTGGAAATGAGTCCCAAGCATCTCGCGGTACGCGACATGGTTATCAAACTGAGAGCGCTTCTGTGCATACTCAGCGACGGTCCTGAGCGCGGCACTCATCTGCCTGCGGGGGGATTTCTTGCCACGGGCGATACGCCTGTAGCCTTTGACGGCTTTGCGATAGTCGCCGCCGAACATCCTGCGCCACAGGGAAGCCTCGTCCAGAACGGCGGCGTATTCGAGTAACTGAGCCGGAGTGTGTATCCCCGCGAGCGGTGTGAGATCGAATTCTCCGCTAAGCGAGACTTCTGCATCTTTGAGCGCTTGAGCCTCCTGCTGTGCCGTTTCCAACATCGGCCTGGCGCGTTCCTGCTCAAATGCGGGCAGGCGGAAATGAAGCCGTTCAAAGGGCGCGTTATCGACGATGCGCACTGTCTCCAGCAGAAAGGCAGCGCTCGACAAGGTAATCGGCGCGTCACAACCGACGACCCCCAGGAGCACGCAGAAAGAGGCGTGCGCTTCGCCAAGACGCTTTGCGGTCTCGGCGGTAGTGTCGAGTAACTCCCTGATCTCGGCCACGGAATGCCCCTCAAGGCCCCAGTGGCGGAGGCATTCAAGCGCTTCGGAGAGTTCCCTGGCAACCTGCGCATCGAGTAGGGGATTAACATTGCCGGTAGACGCCGATATCTTGTCCAAGCCACTGCGGAAGCTTTCAACATGTCCGACGAACTCCGTAAGCTTCTGGCGCGTCGCGGCGGACTGGCACGGTGTCAGCAGTTCCTCCACCACCGCTCCGCCTGACTGCGGTAGCAGGGCAATCGTGTAGGCGGCTTGTTCAAGGCCGTGGGCTGTGCGGGTGAGGCTGATTCCGGCAACTTCATGAAGACACCCACAGCATTCGTCCGCCTTTCGGACCACGGCGAGGAACTCGCCAAGAAGGCCGAGTACACGCTCCTCTTCCTCGAATTGAAGGGGTCGGGCGATCCACGCCCACGGGTGCCGGTCTATCGCGTTGCAGGGCGCAAGAACGGCGGCTAGATGCTGAGCATAGACGGACAAAAAGTGCTCCGCCTGAGTAAACTGTATCCGCGTGAACTGCACGATGACCGGCAACATGACCTGCGAGAGTGAGCCCAGACGGCCTACAATATCCTGCCCGCAACGATCGCGTGCCCACAGGATCTCAAACACCGTGGCTTTGAAGGGTTCGATGGTCTTGTTGACCAGAGCTGCGTATTGCGTGAGAAGTCGCTTTTTCTCTTCGACGACGGAAAGATGCCGGTCAAGGTCACGGGGTTCTTTGAACGTCCCGCGCATCTTGTACCGCTGCGCCAAGTCCGTCAGCATTGCGCCTTTTTTTGTTTTGTGGCTGTGAACTTCGAGGCAGAACATGCCGAGCCCGGCATCATCTAAACGGCGGCGGACAACTTCAAGCGCGGCGAGCTTCTCGGCGACAAATAGCACCGTCTTGCCTTTGGCCAGCGCTGCCGCGATCAGATTCGTGATGGTCTGTGACTTGCCGGTTCCCGGTGGACCTTCGATAACAAGATTTTGCCCACGAAGCGCATGTATGAGGGCGCTGTGCTGAGAGCTGTCGGCGTCCCGGATGAGAAGGGGAACGTCCTTTGCCAACTCGGGGGCATCAATGGGATACTCTTCCGCAAGAGCAATGTCGGGGTTCTTTGAACCTTCGAACAACTCGCGGACCAATGGGTGCTTCGCAATGCTCTGTCCGGCTGGCCATGTCTTCGGGTCAAGATCCCGGTACATCAGGAGCTTGCCAAAACTGAGGAGGGCGAGCGTTATATGCCGCCGGATGGACCAGCTCTTTTTGAGCTTGAGGATGTCTCCAAACTTCGCGAAATAGGTCTCGGGTGTATCGTCGTCCTCAAGCGGCGATATTTCCAGCCCGAAGTCGCGGCGCATCTTTTCCACAAGGGATAGATTGGTCACCACGTCCTCACCGGAATACTCCAGGACGGCCTCAACGGCTTTGCCCCGCCCTCCGGTGCGTTCAATGGCAACCGGCAGAACGACCAGGGGCGCGAGATGTGGCTGCTTTGAATCGTCGGATTCATACCATTCCAAGAATCCGAACACGAGGTAGAGCATGTTCGCGCCGGATTCCTCTATCGCCGTCTTTGCGGCGCTCGCGATTTTGCGACTCAGCGTGTCGAGATGCTCGTGATAGAGCAGCACCGGAAGGGCCTGGGCGCGGTCGTCGCTGTTGCCGAGATCCAAGGAAGTGTCCCAGCCGAGTTCTTCGGCGTACTCTTTTGCGGGAGGCGCTTCGCCGCCTGCGACTTCTGGCTCCGGGACCGGCAGAAATGCAAGCTTTTCGGTGTCTCGCAGTTGCCGGAATACGGTGTCGATGGGCACATCCACGACGCGCAAGGACGATGCCGGAGAATGCCGGAAGTTGAGAAGCTTGTTGCGATTGGTAAGGTCAAGAAGCCGTGTGCGGATTCGGTCGAGGCCGATTTCGGTACTTCCCGTCAGGAAATCACCGCTGATGTTGGGCGCGGGCGAGTTGGCCGTTTCCTTGCTGGCTCCATTCTGCATAGCGTTGTTATGTCCGATTCGAAAATCCTGCGTTAACTTTCACCCTTACGTATGAATCCCGGCGCTGTCTATGCAACATCGGACCCCTTGAACCTCCGCCGTGCGCCGTGGCGGATATGCAGCACTTCGACCCGTTTCTCCTTTTCTAATATTCGGTAGATCGCACGGTAAATGTGTGGCTTGTTCCCGTACAGCAAATGCCTGAACTTGTCCGTCTCGGGGGTTATCGGGCATCGGTTCGGTTGTTCTTCCAGGCTAAGAATCGCCTCCTTGAATCCCAGGTACCATTTCAGGGCCGCGTCAGAGTGCTCGGCGTTGATCTCCCCGTATAGGTGGGCAAGATCACGCTCAGCGCGGGCGGTGAGGTTAACGAGGTATGCCATGCCCGGCTTCGAATTCTGCGAAGAATTCCCTCGCTGCCCGCACCTTCCCTTGTTTCGCGTCCTCCAGGCCCTGACGGATACCCTCCTCAGCGTCGGCGCGGGCGGCGATGTCGAGCAGCCGCTGGTACGCTTCGGCATCCTGCACGATGGCGGCGGCCTTCCCCTTCACGGTCAGCACCACAGGGCGCTTATTCTTCTTAAGCTGTTTCATGAAGTCGCCGGAACGGCGACGGAAGGTCGTCAGCGATTGGATGTCCTTGGTGATGTCGATCATGATCCTGCTCCTGCGCTTCAGAAAGGCACCTTTTTAGGTGCTACCAGAATAGCGCATCTGTGTAAAGAGCGAAAGGGTACCTCGGGCACCTCTGCAGCGCCATCGGCCCCCTGCCCTTTTCTCGCCTGCCGTGTCGCGCCGCGCCCGTGCGGCGGCACAATGAAAGTACAATGGTCCGGTAATGTCGGAGCCTGACCCGCTCGGTCGCATCTCGTACCTCTATCACTTCACCGACCGCCGGAATCTCCCCCTGATCCGGGAGATGGGCGGCCTGTATCCGTTGTCGGAGCTGGAGCGGGCCGGCGTCAACATCCCGGCGCCCGGCAGCGATGAAGGCAGCCGCGACGTTGACCGGCGCAGGAATCTTCATCGGTATGTGCACTTGTGCTTCAAGGGCAACCACCCAATGGAATTTGTGGCGAGGCTGGCGGGCAGGATCGGGGATACCATTTTCCTGCAGGTGCACGCGAGCGTCATCCAGTGGGAGGGTGTCCTGTTCGTCCCCGGCATGGCCAATACCAACGGGATCGGCTTCTATACGATGGAGCAGGCCAGGGGCATGATTGACTTTGAAGTGCTCTACTCGCGCACGAACTGGAGCGACTACCAAGTGCAGCAGCGTTTGCAGGCAGCCGAGAAGTATGAAATTCTGGTCCCGAGGGTTATACCTCTGGAGCTTATAAGGAATCTGCCGAATGGCTGAAAGACCGATCTTCATTCCGGCCCCCGAGTCGCCCGAACTGGTGAAGCAGCTGCTCATGCGGCTTACCTGGCATCCGGGCTTTGCCCCGTCGCAGAAGAAAAAGAATATCGTTGCGCTGCACGAGTCGGCCGCGCGCGCCGGTTATGCACCCCTGCTGGAAGTTTCAACAAAATCGGAAGAGAAGGTCGGCCAGCGCCTGAGCGCGTTCAGCCTCAAGGTGCACACCGAAAGTAGGGGAAAGCTGCCGCTGGAAAGCGTCTTCCAGGGCAGTAAGGTCTTCGAGCGCGGTGGCCCATTCACCGATCTTTACGAGGCGGATGTGCGCGACGCCAAACGCGACCCGCGCCTTAAGGAATCCGGTCGTCTAACCGGCTTCACGTTCGAGAGTATTTCGTTCCCGCTGGAGCCAAAGACTGTTTTCTACGATTGGCTTTACATCACCGCCCTCTATGAGCACCGGGAATGGCTGAAGAAACACATTTTCCACTACGCGGGCTTCACGGACATTGAATTCAACCCTGAACGGTCGATAAACTGCCAGGCACGGTCGTGCGCGCTGCTCGTGACGCTGATGAAGAAAGAGTGGCTTGATGAGGCGGCGAGCTCTCTGGGAGCTTTCATCAAGGTGCTATCGAGTCACGATTACCGGCCGGATCACGTGAAACCCGTCGGCCAAGAAGCAATGTTCCATCGGTAGGTTCCACTCCATCGGAGCTAACGGCCAAATCGGTTAATGCGCCCTGCCCGTCCTTCCCGAAATTGCCCGGAAGCCTCCTAGCACGTACGGCAATAGTTTTCGGGAGGAACCCCCTTCCCCATTTCCGCTTCTCTACTGTGTGGCCAAGTTTGGGGGCTTGGTATTGATTTTAGGAAGCCCCTCCCCTTTGGCTCCGACTTTTCGTCCGAAGCCCCGTCTTTTTTTGCCGAGCCTGCTGTCCTCTCCAGTGCCCGAGTCGGTGGGCTGGGGCTTTGTTCTTTCTTTGTCCAGACGAAAGCCGTGCGCCTGCTCTGCGCGCACTTCGGTAACGAGGTTTTCATCCGTGGCAA
>OBLU010005945.1_pt1 | contig 10893 bp, 12 predicted proteins | sample 1518681 | NCBI WGS metagenome assembly OBLU01 (sample SAMEA3539304, study PRJEB22396) | soil metagenome | biome: tundra; feature: field; material: soil | place: USA | collected 2010-05 | depth 0.15 m
GTGTAGCCTCACCCTCCTGGTTATCCCCCAGCACCGCAAATCCATGACGTCCGAAACAATACGCGGTTACCCCTTCCACCGACGGCTCACCGCCGGTGAGGAGTATGCCGTCAGGGCCCACTCCGGTTATTGATTTTGGTTCATCAAAAGTGCTCAAGTCGGTCGAGTTCCAGCATCGCTGGCCATTCAAGAAAAGGTTTCCAACATATGCGCTGTACACGTCGGTTGGAACCCAAATTCCTGGTCCCGTGATACTCGGCGAGAATTTGATTTGCACTGCGCCGCCAGGCCATCGGCTGGGACTCGTCCCGATCAGCGCCTGTCCATTACCGCTCAGTTTGAGCGTCTTGCTTACGTAATAGTCCACCGAACCAAAACAGCCGCCGCCCGCGCCCTTTAGGCAAGGCACAGTGCGCATCTTAGAAAAGAAGATCGTCTTACCTGGGTGGTCGGTGATGCAAGCCTGAATCACTGCCCAATCGTCTGTGACTCCATCGCCGACGGCTCCGCAATCGGTAACCACGTTGATTGCCATCTCAGACCGGAGTTCACGCTTTCCCGAGTCCATACCTGGAGGTGTGTTCGCGCGGTTGTTAACCGCCTGCGATAAAGTCGTGACGGGACACGACAGCAATAGGAGAAACACAGCCGGCAGTATTCGCAAGATCAGGCCTCCAATCTCGGTTTCGTCGTGTCGAGTCTAGTCTAGCATTCAGCATTGGGTGCCTGAAACAACACGATCATCATCAGCATCGTACGAGAGGACTGTATCTGGCAATCTCGCGTTTCGCGTGCAACGCTTGTGGCATACGGTAGAATGAAGGCCGACCGGAGGGTATCCAGGAGCTTCTTGCTTGGGCACATTTGTCGTCAGCTTGGATTTCGAACTTCACTGGGGGGTTCGCGACCACCGCACGATTGCGGATTATCGCGACAATCTGTTGGGAGTCCGTCGGGTAATCCCGGCTCTCCTCGCCCTTTTTTCCGAGTTCGGCGTCCGCGCGACATGGGCTACCGTCGGCTTCCTGTTCTTCGAAACCATCGATGAGCTACTGGCAGCAATTCCGGCTGAGCTTCCTCACTACGCCGACAGAAAACTAGATCCCTACGCTGCCCTGAACGAAGTTGGAAGAGATGAAGTGGAGGACCCGTTTCACTTTGCTCCGACGCTTATCCGGCAGATCCAAGCGACTGCAGGACAGGAGATAGCAACTCACACATTTTCTCATTACTACGCAGGAGCTCCGGGTCCGAGCCTGGAGTCATTTCGCGCCGACATCCGCGCGACGAAGTCCGTGAGCCAACGGTTCGGGGTTAAGATCAAGAGCATTGTGTTCCCGCGTAATCAAATCTCTATTCCTCACGTGCGTATTTGTGCTGAAGAAGGGCTGATTGCCTATCGAGGAGTGGAATCGGATCCATATGTAGCCGCGGGAAACGGTATTGTCGACCGCGCTAGGCGCTTCACCGATGCATATGTCAACTTGGCCGGGCCATGTTGTGGCATCCCGAGGAAGCTGGAGGGCTTGGAAATCGTCAGCGTCCCGCAGTCGAGATTCTTGCGGCCATGCAGCCGACGACTTGAATTGTTGGATGCGCTCAAGCTGAGACGCATACTTTCGAGCATGACATTTGCAGCCGAGAACCAACTTCTTTTTCATCTGTGGTGGCATCCGCATAACTTTGGAGTGAATACCGATCTCAACCTTTCCTTCTTGCGTGCGATCCTCGAGCACTACCGAGCGCTTCACGAGAGACTTGAGTTCCAGTCTCTAACCATGGCAGAAGTCGCAGCAAAGACCTTGGCGAAATCGGGGGCAGCGTGCCGGGCATCGTGATGCTCGTGGGGAAAGATCCGGTTTCGAACATCATCTATCACGCGTTGGCTCAGACCTTTCCTATCGACGCGGTGATTCGTGAAGAAAAAGCCTCAGTTTCCACTTTCCTACGACGGAGGCTAAAGAAGCTTGGCTTCAGCAAGGTTGCAGGACAACTCCTCTTTGCAGCGGGCATAGTCCCTGTTGTGACCTACTCTTCCAGGCGTCGCTTGCAGCAGATCATCTCCTTGAACCGCCTGGATACGTCCGAGATTCCAACAAGTTGTACCATTGACGTTCCTTCCGTCAACGCCGATGTCACCATCAGCGAACTCCGGCGCCTCTCACCTCGCGTGGTGATCGTGAATGGCACGAGAATTATCCAGGAGAAGGTTCTTAACTCGGTTGATGCGATCTTTCTCAACACTCACGCTGGAATTACTCCTCTGTACCGAGGAGTACACGGCGGGTACTGGGCCTTGGCGTCGCGCGATCCTATGAACTGTGGAGTAACAGTCCATAGGGTGGACAAGGGCATCGACACGGGCTCGATCATTGCCCAGGCGACGATCGCTCCGAATCCAGAAGATACATTCGCGACTTATCCGTTCTTGCAAATCGCAAGCGCGATCCCGATCCTCAAGCAGGCGGTCAACGATGCTCTAGCTGGAAACCTGTCCGAGATAGCTCCGCCTCCAGGAAGATCGCAGCTCTGGACGCATCCAACGGTGTGGCAATACCTGAAGAACCGAATCCAGTTGGGCGTTCGGTAAAACGGGCCCAGTCGTGCTAAGACGGATTCTGATATCTTTCCGCTGGAACGTTGTTCGCGACGATACACGCGTGCACGGAAGATCTTGCAGCTTCCAGCCCCAGCTTTGTCGATCAATAGAACCGGTTCATCGGTCGTTTCAAATCCTAACTCACCGCTCACTCAAAACCACCCTTCAGCGTATTGCCCATTCATCGCTAGCAACTGTTCATGCGTTCCCGATTCGATGATTCGGCCTTCCGACATTACATGAATCTGGTCCGCCAGCCGGGCAGTTGTAAAACGGTGCGTAATCATAATGACGGTGCGCCCGCCCGCGAGGCGGCGGAAACGACCAAGCCAATCAGCTTCCGCCCACGGATCCATCGCGCTGGTCGGTTCGTCGAGAATCAGTATGGGGGCCCGCCGCAGGAAAGCTCGCGCCAAGGCGATGCGCTGCCATTCGCCAACGCTCAGTTCTGCGCCATCGGCGAACCAGCGTCCGAGCAACTGATCGTAGCCGTCCGGAAGCTGGTCGATGATCTCATCGGCGCCCGCATCAGCAGCAGCTTTGGGCACAGCGTCGGGCGCAGTGATCTTGAGGTCTCCCAGCGCGATGTTCTCTCGCGCAGTGGCATTGTAGTGGACGGGCTGCTGAAACAGGACGGTGATGGAGCGCCGGACCTCGTCGAGAGAGAACTGTCGTAAGTCCACTCCGTCGAGTTCAATCGCGCCGGCATCGGGATCGTAGAAGCGGCATAGCAGCTTCAACAAGGTGCTCTTGCCCGCGCCATTCGGCCCGACAATGGCAACGATCGAGCCTGCCGGGATAGCAAGATCGAAGCCATCGAGGGCAAAGCCCTGTGTTCCTGGATAGCGGAACGAGACACCCCGAAAGCGGATCTCGACGCCTGTCCGACGTGGCATGGGAAGAGGGGAAGCAGGATCAGCCACTTCAGGACGGAGCGCCAGGAAGTCAAATAGCCCCCCCAGGAAAAGGCTGCTGGCGTAGATCTGACCAACGTTGCTGAGGAGCGCGTTCATTAAACCGAGGCCCTGTTGAAAGGCTTGGTAGAACATCGCCAAATCTCCCGGTGACACGAGACCCCGGACCGCCTTCCATCCCATATAGGCAACAGCGCCTCCGCCTGAAGCGAGCGCGAACACGGCTGCTCCGAATTCGGCGATGGATTGTTGCCGCGTCAATTCGAGACGCTCGCCGCGAAGCTTCCGTCGCAACGAGCGATAAGCAGTTTCGAAGTGACTACCGAGCGCGAAGAGTCGCAGTTCCGCGGCGGTGTCGCGCGCCGTGAGTAGCCAGTCGTAGTACCAAGTCCTCCGCTCGTCAGTTGTCGTCCGGAGGCTCCACTGGTGCTGCCGGACTGCCGAATGCAGGACCACGTATAAGGCCGGCAGTGTGCCCACCAGAAGAACACCTATGGGCCAGTATCCAAATCGCAGGATCACGCCGGCCATGGCGACCAGTGTGACAGCGTTTTGCAGTAAGCTCCCTAAGCTTTCGACCAAGATCGCAGGACGGTACGAAGCCTCCTCACGCGCGCGGTGCAGGTGATTGTGGAAGTCGGGCCAATCGTAAAACGCCAGATCTGCAGCTAACGACTGGCGATGAACCAGGGCCGTGATGTGGTCCTGGACCATCCCAGACTGGGCCGTGCGCACCCAGTGCGTGACGCTCTTCAGCAGTTCCGTAAGCAGCAGCACGACTGCAATGAAGCCGGCGGAGACTATCGCGGGGCTGAGCGCGCGAACATCACCGCGCGCGCGGAAAGCTACCACCAATTCGTTAATCAGGTTACGAACGAGGTAGACGGTGGCGACGGGAAGGAGACCTTGGATGAGCAGCAGGGTGCCCCATGCAATAGTCCAACCCGGGGCTGCATCCCAGACCAGCCTGAGCGCTCGCGGCAATTGCGCGAACTGAGCGGCTGCTTTTCGCAGCTTGAGATTCAGAATTGGAACGGTGCCAGTCAATGCGATGGATTTCCATACTCAGTATATGGCCGCATTTCAGAACCTCCAAAGTGTGTCGTGGTATGCGGAATTCAGTAAAATAACAGTTTGACTGCTGCTTTGATGACCGGCGAACCACAGACAGCAAGATGAAAGCAGGTTTGACTTGAGTGCTGAACCAGGAATTTATTGTCTGTACGGACTAGCAGTGAAATCTGCCATCCCGTTGCCATGCCCCGAGTTGAGGCACGGCTTCGTGTCCCCCGATGTCGAGCTTACTCAGTGCTCCCGACAGCAACTATCGGAAGCATGTAGTCGCGTACCGAAATCTTTCGAAGACAATGGATTTTGGCAGTGCCGCATTTTTGAAGATGAGACCGTACACGTTTGCTGGAAGGACCACTTTGAGTTTCTGGTTTCCGGCGACGGCAGGCGTGTTTCGTGGCGAAAACTACAGAACGTGGCTGATGAAGTATTCTTCACCTACTTCCTGGGACAGGTGCTGTCGTTCTGTCTGCTGACCCGGGGGATCGAACCGCTGCACGCCACGGCGATCGTTGTCAACGGAGAAGCGCTCGCGTTCCTGGGAGACTCGGGGTATGGGAAATCGACCCTGGCAGCGACATTCTTGGGCAGAGGTTATTCTCTTCTTACGGATGATGTCTTAGTGCTTGAGTTCAACGATGAAAACGTCCTCGCACATCCGAGTCTCGCGAGAATAAAGCTCACTCCGCAGTCTGCTGATGCCGTTTTTCAGCAACGCCGATCGGTTCTGATGAATAGCCTTGCGTCGAAGATGATTTTCCCCTTGGAGGCGTCCCAGCACATGCCTGATCCGGTGCGTTTGCACGCGATCTATGTACTCCCAGAGATGCCGAGCGATTCCCAAGTTGAAATCCGGCGTTTGTTTGGCCGTGCTTCATTCCTTCCATTGGTCACGAATACGTTTAATAACTCGGTTATAACTCCGCGCAGGTTGAAGCAACAATTTGCCTTTGCGAGCAGACTTGCAAGCTCGGTTCCCGTCAAGCAACTGTCGTATCCGAAGGGACTCGACCTGCTGCCAAAGATTGTCGGCGCAATTCTGGCCGACCTGGCAAAGGAGACCAAACATCAGTGAGCGGGATTGTTGTGCTCTTTCATCTAGACGGCCGTCGGGCAGAGGCCTCGACGCTGCAAAAACTGTTGGATATGTTACGCCACCGTGGCCTTGATGGCGGGAAAAATATGGCTTCACGACTCAGCCGGTTTGGGCCTGCCAGCACCTGCGTGTTACGCCTGAGTCAACTGGCGAACTGCAACTGCTTGGTTGTCCGCACTGCACCGGCGGACAGCTTCGACAGGCGTTTCAAAAGCTTCTGTTGTTCAAAGTCGAACATGGCAACGGCGAAATCCTCCGCGAACCGGCAATAAGCAACCAGCACTACGGCGGAGTCGGACGGTTCCGCGAGATTTCCCACTTCGGAATGAAGCTTCCCCAAACTGGCCAGGGACATCAAGGGAATACGTTCCCTGTACTACTCTTGGTTGAAACTTTTCTTCTCCGCCTCATCCTCTTGATTTGTTGCGCTAAACGCTGTATACATTGACCCAGAGGTTGTAGCCATGGATGGCACAAGAGCGGACAAGCGAAAAGAAGCCTGCAAGAAGGCATATCGAAGCCCACAACTCGTCTGTTATGGAGACTTGGCTGTGGTGACCCGAGGAGGTGGGGGTGGGACGTGGCACCCAGAACAAGCCACAGGGGGAGCGAGACGAAAATCCAGGCAACAGGCAGGTGGTTGATCCTGCAAGGGGTGGTGCGCCCTCTTAGCTTCAAGCTTTCCCAGTTGCGACGTAGGGGCTAGGCGTGTATACTGTGCGACCGGGCCACCGATCAGAACCGAGCCTTCACTTTCCAGCCAGGCATGCGCTTGCAAGTCTGACGAATCTTTCAAGACTCCAATCTTGACCTCGGCCGCGCAACCGGCGCGGCGCAGCATGGCACGACCTGTGATGCATTGAACCAGACACGTCGCGCCAGGCACATAATGGGCGGCTGTGACTATCGCTCGGCAAATGTCGTTCGTGAGTACTGGATTGCTAGGTTGGACAGGCTGCCGAGTGCCTGTTGCCCAGTATCGGCTTACATGCGAGCGCGGCATAACCCGCAGCAATAATGAAACGGCCAGCAGTCGTAGAAACGCTTCAGTAAGCAGCAGCTTAAATCGGAAAGGCAACCGGACGAATCTAGTGAGCCGTTTCATCCCGCACCTCGATTAAGCCCTGCTTGCAAAGCTCTTCCAGTAGTTGAACCAGGTCCTGCTCGCAGCGATCTTTGCTGACCTCGTATTCGCGCATGATGGCGTCGCAAATTTCTTGCACTGTGTGAGGGGACTGAATTTGGTTCCAGACGATGGTTCCAACGTCATTTAGCCCAAAATAAACGCCTTTATCAAAATGAAGAATGACGGTCTCGGCGTCAAGCACACAGGACACCTGTTGCTTTGTCGCAACAACAGTCGAGTTGCTCGAAATGGCCATATCGCTCCCAGATAGGATTCTACGCGCGTGCAGTCTGACTGAAAAGGCAGACGTGGTGGTTGCCGACATCCATGGCGCGCTGCGGGTCTATAACGGCTGCTTGGAGACCCTGATCGATGCGCGCAGACGCTTTCTGGCAGCCGGCGGCGCGATGATACGGCGGACCGAGCACATCTGGATCGCAGTCGCCGACCTTTCTCAACAGGCGTATGCCGATAAAGTCGAAGTTTGGGTCGATAATCGGTGGGGAGTAGACCTCTTGGCAGGACGGCGCTTCGGCACCGACTGGGATTTTAAGACAGAGCTGACACCATCGCAGCGCGTCACGGGGCCAGCATGTGTGGCGACGTTCAACTACCACGAGCTGCACTCGCCGTCGTTCTCCAGTCAAATAGAGCTGAATCCCATCCGGGATGCCAATGCAAAGGGTTATGCCGTTTGGTTCGATACCGAGTTTGCGGATGGAGTCTCTTTGTCCACAGCTCCAAGAAGTTCGCCGACGGTGTACTCGAACATATTTTTGCCGTGGTCTCAACCCGTGACGGTTCAGACGGAGGGCCGAATAGCGGCTACTATTTGCTTCAACGCTGTGAACAAAAGCGATGTCTGGCGTTGGGAGACGCGCATCGAGGCGGCTGGATCGGGCGAAGTGAAGGCGGAATTTCGCCAGTCGAACTTCAACACGATGTTTGTTTCTGCTGAGCAACTTCGGAAGCACGCGTCCTCCTATCGGACTCGGCTGAATAAGACCGGGGCTGTCGGACGCGTACTGCTTGAATTGATGGATGGCAGTCTTCCACAATCAGCGCTGGCACAGATAATCATGCAGCGATTCCCAACGGCATTCGGAGACGAAAAGGAAGCACTCCAAGTTGTGGTGGATTTCACTGAACGTTACAGCGAATAAACACCGCCTCGTGTCTTGCCGAAGCTGGAAATACCCTCCCGATGAACCGCGAAACGGATGTAGTAGTGCAGTGCGCAAGAACTTTCCTGTCGCCGGCTGACAGTGTCAGCCTTCAATGCGCCATGGAAGGACCCTTAGACTGGGAGATACTGCAACAAACGGCGGACCGCCATTCTATGATGCCGCTAGTTGCGTACGTTCTGCCCCGGTACGGTGGCTCGAATGTGCCACAAGAGATTCAGCAATACTTTCGTGAGCGACTGCTCCGGACCGCCCGTATCAACCTGGCCTTCCTGCAGGAGTGGCAGCGGGTGCTGAACGTCTTGGGCGAAGCAAAAGTACCTGTCATTTCGCTCAAAGGACCGGCGCTTGCGTTCACGGCGTATCGGAACCCCGCCCTGAGAGAATTTGTTGACTTGGATTTACTGGTTCAACCGTGCGACGTGGTGAGAGCACGGGATGTCTTGGTTCGTAACGGATACTTGCTCGATTCGGTTGTCCTCGACGACACAGACGCATCGCTAATTCATTCCAGCAATCGCGAAATCTCGTTTGTCAAGGAAGAACGCGGAATTACGGTCGAACTGCATTGGGGTGTACTGCACGAGATGTTTCCCTTCCAGCTTGACGTTGGTCAGCTCTTCGAATCGGCATGTGTTGAGCACCAAGAAAGAATTTCATTTCTGTCGCTCTCGCCCGCGCACTTGCTGCTTTATCTTTGCGCCCACGGGACCAAGCACTGTTGGAGCAATCTGCGCTGGCTATGCGACGTCGCTTGCCACGTCCAAGCGAATCCAAGTCTGGATTGGGATTTATGCATCCGCTTAGCTGAGCCCGCCGGCTGCGAGTTGGTGTTGAAGCACAGCCTGCTACTGACCGGGCAGGTACTAGGTTTGGAGTTGCCGGACCCAATCGCGCAGTATGCGAGTCAAGATACGAAGGCGCATATGCTTGCCAAGATAGCTCGGACGTTTCTGTTTCGAGAGAACGATGACCATCCCGGCTACCTGGAAGCCTTGCGATATCACCTGGCATTCGCGCAAGGCTGGAGGGAAGGCGCGTGGTTAGTATTTGCTCGGGTGTTTATTCCCGCAGAACAAGACTGGCAATACGTACGCCTGCCACTTCCGCTTCGCTTCCTTTATTACCTCGTCCGCCCCATCCGCTTTGTTCTCGAGCGCCTTTCCGTTGCGGTGCGTCTGTCGCTATGAGCGATGATGGCAAAATCTTCTTGCTTCTGGCTTTGAGCCGGCCACTACGACGGCGAACCCCAGCGCCGCCTTCATCGCCTCGCCTATTAGCACGTCTGCCACGGGCTGCTTAGTGGCTCCTCCCCGAAGTGCGACCACGAGGTAAACAGACGACCATCACGATTCACGCATCGAGCAGCGAAATTTATTTTCTGAAGGGCACAAGGCCTTCGTAGCACGGGTCCCTGCGGCGGTTTGCAAACCACAGCTTCGCGGCTGGCTTAGGCCGCTGGCTCGGCGGTCGGTCTTCTACACAGCTGCAAGACGCGTGGTGAGGCGGCTTGCAAATCTACGGCTTCGCCGCCGCACGACTCTCTATCGCCCATGTGGCCAAGGTACATAGAAAAAGGATTTCAGCGAAAAACAGCAGACTGTGCGGCACGACGATGCCAAAAACTTGGATGCCTGAGGGCCTGACCAACTTCATTAGGAATCCAACGATCATGCAGAGTACGCCAAGCCACCAAGACAAACTGCCTACCAATTTGTAAACACTCGCCATTTTGGCTGTCCTCCGTCGTCGACTTTCGGGATGGAAGTAGGATATTCCCCTGTCGCAAAAAAACAAGTCAATTCCTCGGCTCAAGCATCTGGACCGGCCGGCCAGGGGAGCACTTTACCCTGAGCGTGCAGCCGACCTTTCTCTGCATTCTCGGCTGGATCCATCGCTTGGGTCGGCGCCTGGGAAAAAACTGGTCCGCCCCCTCGGCTTTATCATCGAACGCCCCTCCATTCCAGCACGTCCATCCTGATGAGCGACCACAACAAGCGGAAAAACAGGGAAATGGGCTGGAGCATAGTTTTCAGCAAGGACCGGGTGTACAGTAGCGGTCAGCCGCGAGATAAAACGGAATCGCCGTCGCCTGGGGTAAACCGCCGCTCCTGGAGGTTATATGGATGACAAGCTCACCATCTTCATGGCCGTCATCGCAGTCGCGGTCGTCCTACAGATGGTTTTTCTGGCTGCCCTGTGCTTCATCCTGCGCAGGCTTAACGAGCGACTGGAGTCAGTCACCTATGTTACCTACCTGGTCGACGTGATGTGGGAGATGGTGCGAGCGCGATTGCTGCCTGCGCTGGAGGAGACGACGCGCCTACTCAAGACCTCGCGTCCCAAGATTGAGGTTGTCCTCGACAACCTGGTGACGTTGACGAGCACAATCCATGATACTGCCCTAAGATCAACTGTGACTGCAGACCTGAATGATTACGCTGGATTGGCCAAAGGCGAAAATACCCAGTCGGCAGCACTCTAGTGAAATCAGTTGCGACCGCCAAACTCGTAACGGCTAGAGCTTCGATGTGTTCGTTCGTGGCATTCGGCGCACAACGTGATCAAGTTCTGTTCCTCGTCGCCACCCGCTTGGCTGCGGAATTTGAGGTGATGCACCTGCAGGTGCTGCATACTACCGCAAACCTGGCACCGCCAGCCGTCGCGCTCCAATACCTGGCGATGCAGGTCTCGGTAGCTCGTCGAATCGAGTCTGAGTCGCGGGTTCTTGGCTGGGATCTTTTTCATGGGGCATTCCGGCTGACCTCAGATCGGAAGACCTCTTGTTGTTCGCCTGGCAGAAACTTGTAGTAGCGAGAGATGGATTGCAGCAGGATCTCCGGGTTGCCGCCGTCTATCGAGGCCCCGGCGAGGAAGTCCGCACAGATCATCTCCAGGCAGTA
>OBLU010005946.1_pt1 | contig 10893 bp, 11 predicted proteins | sample 1518681 | NCBI WGS metagenome assembly OBLU01 (sample SAMEA3539304, study PRJEB22396) | soil metagenome | biome: tundra; feature: field; material: soil | place: USA | collected 2010-05 | depth 0.15 m
CGTAGAAACCTCCGAGAAACAATCCCGTCAGCAGGGCATTAAACAGAAGTTCCGGACTCACCATGCAACGGTTTCCGTGCCGCTACGAAAGCATCACCAGGATCACTGCTTCGTCGGGGTGAAGGGTACGATCAGATTGCCCGACTTAAGCTCCGGCGGATCCAAGATAACCTGTTTGCCAGACTCTTTGAATTGCTGGACGTCGTTACCTTTGATGTTTTGGTACTGCACAGTGAGTTCGCGCCCGGGTTCCCATTCCCCGTACTGGCCGAATTTGATGTCGCCAACGACCGTCTTGAACTTCGTCTTGTGCAGGTATTCGGACAATTTAGCGTCGTCGAAGCCGCCGACCGCCGTTACGGTCTGCTCGAGAATTTGCATTTGCGCATAGGCGTATGGCGGAATGTAGAGGCCGAGCACGTCGACGCCGACGCCGGCGGCCCGCGCGCGATATTTTTCCAGCACGGCATCGATGCCGGGAAATTTCATCGTCGGCTCCGGTGCGTAATAGTCGTAGTCGACGATGTTGTTGAGTTGATAGCCGAACTGCTGCTTGAGCGCGGCGAACTGCAGCCCCACCATGCCGCCGCCAAGCAATTTGGCCGACAAGTTAACCTCATAGATCGCTCTCAGCATGCCTGCCGTGTCCGGCGGATAGGATGCGATGTAGACAAGATCGGGTTTGAGGACCTTGATGCTGCGCACGATCGAGGTGAAATCAACGGTGTTGGGCGGATAGCTCTGATCATAGACGATCTTGAAATTGAATTCGCCCTTCTTGGCAAGCTGGCGCGCGCCGGACATGGCGACTTGGCCGAACTCAGCGTCGGCGCCAACAATTGCGATTGTCTCCGGCCTCGGAGTGATGCTTTTGGCAAGATTAAAGAAGCCGATGGCCTGCGCAATTGCCGGATCGGGTCCACTCGGCTGCATCGTAAAGTAGCGTTCGTATTTGAATTGCGCGTTGGCATCGAGTGCGAAGAACGCCAGGAAGGCTTTCTTGTGCGCAATGATGACCGGCATGGCAGCCACGATGGGTCCGGTCGCATAGCCGGAAATGATCATGTCGACCTTGTCGATATCCAGCAGCTTTGAGTAAATGACCGGCACCGTCGCGGGATTGCTCTGGTCGTCGTAGTAGACGAACTCGACCTTGCGGCCGAGCAAGCCTCCTCGTGCGTTAATCTCTTCCTGCCAGATTTGATACGTGAGCAATGCTGCCTTGCCGCCGCCGGCGAGGCCGCCGCTCAACGCCATCCCCAACCCTATTTTGATTGGAGCCTTCTGCGCTAGCAGGGGCTCGGCAAAAAAAACGCACGCGAGCAGTGCAAGCGTACGAAGAATGAGCAGAGAAAGCTTCTTCATGAGCCAACCTCCCAATATCGCGCGAATAATCTTGTATTTCATCGCGCATTTTATTTTTATTTGATAGCGCCAACCTAAGCTTCTTTGCTTATGTCGTCAATCAGTGCCGACGCGGATAGCGGTGCTGTGATGCATCCAAAAAATTTTCGTTTTCACACCGCAATTCTGTTCACGATATGGACAATACGAAGTTGGACTTTGACGGATTGCGAAGGATTGTGAATAAGATGCGTACGCTTCACGGGAAAGTTGTTTGTTGCGGAGAGGTATGCCGTATGCGTCAAATTCGCACGGTTTGACTCCGCGCGGTATCAACGCGTTTGCTGATGCGAATGTTTGCGGCGTCGTCGCTTGCCAGTCGAAATGCCGAACGATCGCTAACGGAATTGAACTATGCGACCTATCACCCATATTGCCGACCTGCGGGCAATAGCGCAGCGCAAGTTGCCACGTGCAATTTTCGACTTTATCGACCGCGGTTCGTACGACGAAATTACAATGAATGCCAACCGCTCGGATCTCGATTCGTTGCGCTTGCGCCAACGCGTGATGGTTGACGTCTCGAAGCGCTCCCTCGCAACGAATATTGTTGGTGAACGCGCGACGATGCCGATAGCCATTGCGCCTACGGGTCTCACCGGACTGGTTCATGGCGACGGAGAGATCTTGGCCGCGCGCGCGGCTCAAACTATCGGCGTTCCCTACTGCCTGAGTACGATGTCGATCTGCTCGATCGAGGATGTGCGTGCCGCCGTTGAAAAGCCGTTCTGGTTTCAGCTGACCGTAATGAAGGATCGCAAATTCTCCAAGTCGCTGATCGAACGGGCCAAGCAGGCCGGATGTTCGGCGCTCGTCCTGACGCTTGATGTCCAGGCCCGGGCTCAGCAGCATCTCGACATCAAGAACGGCCTGGGCGTGCCACCGCGCTTGACATTCAGCAATGCCCTCGACATGGCCACAAAACCGATGTGGGCGTTGCGGGTTTTGGCCGGCAAGCGCAAGGCGTTCGGCAATCTCGAGGGGCATCTCGCTGGGGGGGGAAGAACATTAAGCACTATGCGACTTGGATTGGCGACCAGCTCGATCCGTCGCTTACGTGGCGTGATATCGCGTGGGTGCGCGATCTGTGGCCGAACAAGCTCATCTTGAAGGGCGTGCTCGATGCCGAAGATGCAAGACTGGCCGTCAATAGCGGCGCGGACGCAATAATCGTGTCCAATCATGGCGGCCGCCAGCTTGATAGTGCGAGTTCGTCGATTGCGGCCCTGCCGGCAATCGTCGATGCCGTTGGTGATCGTATCGAAGTTTTGTTTGACGGCGGCGTGCGCTCCGGACAGGACGTGCTCAAGGCACTCGCGCTCGGAGCAAAGTCATGCCTGGTCGGCCGGGCATTCCTGTACGGGCTCGGGGCGATGGGCGAAGAAGGCGTGCGCATCGCGTTTGAAATTTTTCGGAAGGAACTGGACGTCAGTATGGCGCTCACGGGCGTGCGGGACGTACACGATGTCTCTCGCGCAGTGCTATTGGACCGCCATCGGTGACGCCCTCTCGGGTTTCTCTCTCTCTCTCTCTCTCTCTCTCTCTCCGAAAGACGTCACCGCGCAAAAATTGGCCGACGCCGAGACCGATCAAGGAGGCTAAGCATATGAAACGTGATGCCGATCGAACATCAGGCGTTGCCGCCCGTCCCAAGATGCTGGCTCCCGACCGCAAGCCACATCCGCCGCGTCTGCCGTTTCCGGCGGGGGCCTGCGATTGCCACGCGCACGCGTTCGGACCGCAGAGCATCTACCCGTGCACGCCGAGCTTCCCCTATTTACCGCCGGACGTGTCGCCGCAAGACTACGAGGAGATGCTGCAAACGATCGGATGCCAACGCGCCGTGCTTGTGCAGCACACGATCTACGGAACGGACAATTCGTGCATGGTGGCAGCGATGAAGTCCGGAAAGCTGCAATACCGTGGGGTCGCAATCATCGATCAGACCGTCAGCGATAAAGAATTGGATTCACTGCACGCTGCCGGCGTGCGCGCGGCACGCATCAGCGTCACTAGGCCAGCGCTTTCGCTAGAGGACGTATCGCAGCAAGTCATACAGACCGCTGCGCGGATCAATCGGCTCGGCTGGCACTTGCAGTTTCTCGCTTGCATGGACCATTTTCCTTGGATCGAGCAGATAATTGCAAAGTCGCCTTTGGTGTGCGTGGTCGATCATTTCGGTCTCGTGCGTGCCTCTGACGGGATGCAAGCGCCGGGATTTAGCGCGTTGCTCAGGCTCGTACGGCTCGATCATGTCTGGTTCAAGCTGATCGGCTATCGCGGCTCCATTCAATGGCCGCACTATCCAGATGTGACGCCTTTGGTTCGGGCGCTGATGGCAGCCGCACCGGATCGTTGCGTTTGGGGCTCCGACTGGCCGCACACGAATCTCGCGCATATACCCGGCTATCACTTATCGATGTGCGATTATCCGTCAGGCACCGAGCCGATGCCGAACGACGGTGACCTCGCAGATGCGCTGGGCGAGTGGCTGCCGAATGCCGAAACACGGCGTCGAGTGCTGGTCGACAATCCCGTCCGCCTTTACGGTTTCGAATGATCTCGTTTTATTTCATGGTGTGAGTGCTATCGCCGCGACACGTGCAATGCCCTGACTTCCGCGACTTCCCGCCGTCTGCTATCGTCTAGGTCGTTTCAGCGGTCATCCGTAATAAAATGTCGGGTAGAGCGAGAGCGTGGCCAGCCTCCAGGAACAAGCAATGACACCCAACCAGCATGCGAACTACGATCACACCTTTCGTGCCATCCACGACGATGAAATTTCGTGGCAGGAAGGATCAAAATCCGTTTTGAAGCTGCCGGACGGCGTGCAGGTCAAGATTTTTGCCCGAGACGACGCCATGGGACGGATCGACATGAAGGTCAAATTTCCCCCCGGTTATGTCGAGCCCGCGCACGCCCACAAGAGCTGGCATTCCATCGTCGTTCTCAAGGGGCGCATGTGCGTGGCCGGCAAGGATCTGCGTCCCGGCGACTACGTCTTCGGCTGGGACGAATTGCACGGACCCTACGAGTACCCCGATGGCTGCGAAGTTTTCGTCGTCTTCATGGGTGAAAGCGTTTCGCATGAATGGAACGCGGCGAAGCACAAGACTCACCAGAACGTTTGGAAGGCGGAAACCGAGGAAGGCCGACAAGGCGTCGCCCAGCATATCGCCCGGCGTTGACGCTTACGCGGCAGTAGTTACTCGGCCGTTCTCTAATCGCAGGTAACTGGTCAACTCTTCTGCTTGGCATCTTGACGATCACTCGTCGATCGCTGGCGATCATTCACCTCACGACACCCGAACTCGTAAATCCCCCATCTACGGCAAGGACTGAGCCTGTAATGTAGCTTGCTTCATCCGAAGCAAGAAAAATCGCTGCAGCCGCAACCTCGTCTGGGCGTCCGTAACGGCCTTGAGGAATGAGCGCTGTAAAATTCGATCGGAAATCGGGGGAATGCATCTGCTGCGCCAAGTCTGTGTCGATAGGCCCTGGGCTGACGGCATTTACCCGAATGCCGTACTTGGCTAGGTCAATCGCGATCGCACGGGTAAAGTTGACTACACCGGCCTTAGACGCAGCATAGGCAGAGGACCTGATACCGGGTCGGGCGGCGGAGGATGAACCGATCGTGACGATGCAGCCGTGCCGCTGGGGCGCCATGACCCGCGCGGCTTCGCGGCAGCACAGAAAAGTACCAGTTAAGTTGATATCAATGACGCGCCGCCAATCGGAAAGCTCAGTCTGCAACAAATCCAGTTGAATGCCGATGCCGGCGCAATGAATGAGCACATCGAGCCCGCCAAGATGCTCGACCGTCTTACGAACCATTTCCCTGACACGCGATTCTACTGCGACGTCGACCTCGACCGCGTACCACCCCACCGGGTCCTGGCTGCTGTGCGCTATATCGGCGACTACGATTCGGCCGCCTTCTTCCACTGCACGTTTAGCGATTGCCAGTCCTATTCCGCTGGCGCCGCCGGTGATTAGAACGCGCTTTTCACGGAGTGTCATGCGGCGGCGTTCCGCACCATCTCGGCAGCCGTGACGCTAATCTGATCTGAAGATATGCGGAACAGATCTTCGAGCGGCTGTGAATAAGGAACGGGACTGCGCGGCCCAGCGATCCGTCTTATCGGGCCGCGCAGGTTTCGCCATAATGCTTCGCCGACTTCCGCTGCTATTTCCGCGCCGAATCCGCCCACCCGGACAGCCTCGTGAACGATCAACAGCCGTCCGGTGCGGGCGACCGATTCCAACACGCGCTCCCGATCCCAAGGCCAAAGCGTTCGAAGGTCGATCACTTCGGCAGCAACGTCGAATTCCTGAAGCTTCCTTACAGCATCGATACACGTATACCGCATACTCGACCAGGTTACGATCGTGATGTCGTTGCCTTTTGTAACAGTTTCGGCCGTTCCAATTTGAATCGGGCCAGCGTCGGGATTGACCTCTCCGCGTACCGGCCACAGTTCTTTATGTTCGAGGTAAATCACCGGATCGTCACTACGAATTGAGGCTTTGAGTAACCCATGATTGTCAGACGGAGTCGCTGGCGCCACGACCACGAGCCCCGGCACGTGAACCCACCACGCTTCCGTAGACTGGGAGTGTTGGGCCGCGATCCCTTTGCGAATTCCGATAGCCTGCCGGGCAACTAATGGCACGCGAGCTTGGCCGTTGAACATATAGCGAATCTTTGCAGCCTGGTTGACGATTTCGTCGGTGGCACACATTCCAAAATCCGCGTAGCGGAGTTCGACCACCGGCCTCGTACCGCACACGGCCGCACCGATTGCAGCGCCCATAATTGTTGATTCGGAGATCGGAGTATCGACGATTCGTTGCGGACCAAATTCCATTTGAAGGCCGCGATATTGGCCTGCAATGCCGCCTTCCGGGCCAATATCTTCGCCCAACGCCCACACACGCCGATCACGTTGCATTTCCTGCTGCAAGGCCAGGACTGCGGCGTCAGCATAAGTCATTTCTGCCATGACATGGCCCCGGCATCTTGGATGTCAGTAAAGGCGGCCTGCGGCGCAGGCCATGGTGCTGCGTCAGACGCAATAAGTGTGCCGTCGATCATTGCTTCCGCTTCTAGCCCTACTGCCTTGAGTTCCTCGTCTGCGACACCATTTTCCGCAAGCCACTTCGAACAATGTACAATCGGGTCATCCGCTCGATCACGCACTAACTCAGCGGGATCCCGATAAAGATTTTTATCGTGCGCGTAATGGCCGTACCAGCGGTGGGCGGTGGCGTGCAGAAGGGCAGGGCCTTCGCCGGCGCGGATATGGCTAACTAGTTTTTCAGCCATTTTGTCAACGGCAATAACGTCGTTGCCATTCACCGTATCCGCTCGTAAACCAAAGCTCAGTGCTCGCGCGACGATCCCTGGACCAGCGGTGACACTGGCCGTCCGTACCGTCGCGGCATAACCGTTGTCTTCGCATACGAACAGCACGGGAAGCTTATAAACCACGGCCCAGTTGAATGCCTCCATCAATGGACCGCGATTAATCGCGCCGTCTCCGAAGAACGCCGCAACTATTTTGTCCTCACCAAGGAGCTTCACAGCCTGTGCTGCGCCGACTGCGATGGTAACCCCATCTGCGACCACCCCGTTCGCGCCGATCATACCAACAGAAAAATCGGCAATATGCATGGAGCCGCCCTTCCCGCCGCACGTGCCGTCAGCTCGGCCGAAAAGCTCCTTCATCATACGAGTGACATCGGCCCCTTTCGCGATGGCATGGCCGTGGCCTCGGTGGTAGCTTGCGAGATAGTCAACGCGGCGAAGATTCGCGCACACGCCAACCGCGATCGCTTCTTCGCCGATGTATTGATGCACAGAGCCGCGAACGCGCCCCTCGTGCCAAGCGCGAGCTGCGGCATGGTCGAACGCGCGAATGAGATGCATCGTCCGAAACATTTCAAGAATGCGGACAACCTCATTGCTGCGAGGCCCCAGCGTTTCCGGCGGCCGCACCGCATGTCCGCGAGGTCCGGTTTTGTTCGTCGGTGAAGATTGCTCACTAGCCGAAGACTCTTGCATGTAAATTTTCCATCAGCGTATGAGGATGACGCTTGGCGACCTAGGGACCGCGCGACGCATCGGCGCGCCCATTAAGTTTGATATATGGTATGAAATAGCGCGCCACGCATTTGATTTATATCAAAGATCAGAATCGAGGGACTGATGTTGCCATCGTCGATTTGTTGAGCGAGGCTATCGCGGGAGCGGCATTTAGATATGACGCAGTAGCTTCGTTCCACACTCAGTAAGACGACGAAAGAAACTAAAGGAAGCCATCCATGAATAATAAAAAAGACGGCAAGAAGGTGCGCGGTTATCGCGATATCCTGTACGAAGTTAAAGATCAGGTGGCCTGGATCACTATCAACCGGCCGCGTGTAATGAACGCCTTCCGCGAGCAGACGCTCGACGAAATGATCGATGCGTTCAAGTCGACGCGTGAAGATCCCTCGATTGCCTGTGCAGTGGTTACCGGGGCTGGCGAAAAATCGTTTTCCGCCGGCGGGGATTTTTTCGCGATGAAGCGTTTGAACTGGATCAACGCAAGCATGTGGAACGATCGCATGCAGGGGCTTGCTATGACTATCCGGGGCTTACCAATTCCAGTCATCGCTATGGTCAATGGGTTTTGCATGGGCGGCGGCCATGAACTTGCGCTGTGGTGCGACCTGGTGATCGCGTCCGAAGATGCGACCCTCGGCCAGACCGGGGCGACAGTCGGCGCCTGTCCGACGGTAGGCGCGACGCAGTATCTCCCACGCATCATTGGGGAGCGCCGCGCCCGGGAAATGATTTTCCTGGCGCGCCGCTTCACCGGGAAAGAGGCCGTTGAGATCGGCCTAATCAATAAATGCGTCCGCAAAGAGGATTTGTTGAAGGAAACGCTGACCTGGTGCGAGACGATCAAGGGACATAGCGCGCAGACCCTGCGGATGACCAAGAAGAGCCTCAACCACGAATCGGATCAGCTTTACGCGTCCTGGCAGCATGGCATGGAGTTGCTCGCGCATGTCTGGGGGACCGAGGAAAGCTTGGAAGGCATGAATGCCTTCCTCGAAGGCCGCAAGCCGGACTTCCAGCGCTTCCGGATGCGTAACAAGAAGGAGCTCGACGACTATCTCGATGGCTGCTCGAAGGATCTCAACGCGCCGCCGTCGATGCGGGGCGTCTAATGACGTCTCCCGCCGCGCCCGCTGGTGCACTGGCCGGCATTCGTGTCATCGATCTGACGCGCGTGCTCGCCGGTCCGTTGTGCACCATGATGCTGGGGGATATGGGCGCGGATATCATCAAGATTGAGCCGCCCGGCTCCGGCGATGATACGCGGCGTTGGGGTCCCCCCTTTATTGCCAACGAATCGGCTTATTTCCTGGGCGTGAACCGTAACAAGCGTTCATTGACGCTCAATCTTGCGGCCGAGGACGGCCGTTCGGTGCTCTCGGCGTTGCTAAAGAACGCCGACGTTGTGATCGACAATTTCAAAATTGGCACCATGGAAAAGTGGGGCTTCGATGATGCTTGGTACGAATTGAACGCGCCTCGCGTTGTCCGCTGCGCCATTACCGGATACGGCTCCAGCGGTCCCAAGGCAGCTTTGCCGGGATACGATTTTATTCTGCAGGCGGAATCCGGCCTGATGAGCATCTGCGGAGACGCCGATGGCGGGCCGACTAAATACGGTGTTGCGATCGTGGATGTCTGCACCGGCATGCTGGCGTGCAACGCGGTGTTGGCCGGGTTGAACGCACGATATCGCACCAACAAAGGGCAGAAGGTCGAAGTCTCGCTTTACGAAACGTCGATCGCCATGCTTGCTAATGTGGCGTCAAGCTATCTCGTTTCCGGCAAGGATGCAGGACGCTATGGAAATGGTCATCCGAGCATAGTGCCCTACACGACCTATCAAGCCTCCGACCAGATGATCGCCGTTGCAGTTGGCAATGACAGCCAGTTCCGCAAATTCTCGGAAGCACTCAGCCAGCCGGGGTGGGCAAATGACCCGCGCTTCGCCGTCAATAGCTCGCGTGTCGAAAACCGGCAGTTTCTAGATAAACTTGTCGCCGAGGTTTTAGCCGGTCAGCCTGCCGAATTTTGGTTGGGGACGCTGAAAGCGGCTGGGATTCCATGCGGGATGATCAATACCGTGGCTCAGGCCTTGCAAGATCCGCATACGCAAGCAAGGGCTATGGTCGAGACCGTAGCCCATCCGACCGCCGGCCCCGTGAAGATCCTTGGAATTCCGCTGAAATTCTCCGATACGCCGGCCTCCATACGGGCCGCGCCGCCAACCCTGGGCCAGCATTCGGACGAAATCCTTCAGAACATGCTCGGCTATGATGCCGTACGCATTGCAAGACTTCGAGCAAACCGCACCATCTGAACGATGAGAAAAGACCTCAGTCATATCTCGATTGTCGTGCCGGACCTCGAGGCCGCGATCAAGACCATGCGGGAGGTTTATGGACTTGCAAGCGGGGATATTGCGGAGAACGTGCAGCAAGGCGTCCGGCTGACCTATATCGATCTCGGCAATAGCAAGATCGAGCTAATGCAGCCTTTGACAGCGGATTCGCCCATCGGCCGGTTTCTCGCGAAGCATCCCGCCGGTGGCCTGCATCATCTTTGTCTTGGCGTTTCCGAAATCGCGTCTGTAACGACCGAGTTGAGGCGAAAGGGAGTTCGGGTTCTTGGCGACGGCATGCCAGCATATAATACCCGCGGGCAAGAGATCGCATTTATCCATCCAGCGGACTTTTTCGGTGCATTGGTTGAAATCGAGCAGCAGCAGCAATCCCGCGAGCCGGGGTGATCAAGGTGATCGCTGTGATCCGCGGCACGGATGCTTCTCTCAGGTCATTGTGCGATATATGGAGCGAGAATAGACATCTGGAAATCCGATATTGAAGGCGGGGAAAACTTGCGATGACAATTTTCAACTTGCAAAAACGGGTTGCATTTATAACCGGCGGAAATGGTGGAATCGGACTCGGTATGGCGAAGGGCTTCGCCTCTGCAGGCGCTGCGGTCGTCATAGCGGGAAGAAACAAAACAAAGGCTCAATCGGCTTTGTCAGAGTTGCATTCGCTAGGTGCCCAGGCTGAGTTTGTGGAGTTGGATGTTCTGAAGGAGGCATCCTGTCGTCAGGCGATACAGCGTGCCGTCGAGCGATATGGACGTCTCGATATTCTTGTCAACAATGCAGGAACAAGCATTCGCAAGCAACCGGAAGACCTGACGGAGCAAGAATGGCACCTGGTAGTGAATACCAATCTAACGAGCGCTTTTCTGTGCTCACAGGCGGCCTATCCCCATATGGTCCGTGCCGGCGGCGGTAAGATCATCAATATCGGATCAATGATGTCTATCTTTGGAATGCCCTTTGCCGACGCTGGTTGGCTCTGGCTATCTCGCGCAGGATCCGGTCGACGGGCGTTTGTCGG
>OBLU010005947.1_pt1 | contig 10893 bp, 10 predicted proteins | sample 1518681 | NCBI WGS metagenome assembly OBLU01 (sample SAMEA3539304, study PRJEB22396) | soil metagenome | biome: tundra; feature: field; material: soil | place: USA | collected 2010-05 | depth 0.15 m
CCGCGCCCCATCCTGCCGTGTAGCTGGGGCAGTCACGATAGAGTCCTAACGTTTTTCTTGCAGTACGACTCATGGGCAGCATTGCTATTGCTGTTTTCCTAGGACTTATCGAGGAAAGCTCGCCTGCAAATTCTGTCTCCGATTGGAATGAAGGAGTTTGCTGCCCGCATCCGCTCTAATCACCCCGGGCTTCTAGAATGCATCACTTCACCGCGACAATCCCAGGGTCAAGTCTTTCGCACCTCTCAGCCCCCCGCCTCGGTATAGTGGAGTAGAGACACCGGGAAGTCTTCCATGCGATTGACCAGAGCGATCAAAGGTCCCTGCTTGCTTGTGTTGTTGACGGTTGCGGGGCGGATCGTGTGCGCCTTGTTGTGCGCCGTCCTGTGGGGAGCGACTGCGTCTCCACTCGCGCATGCGCAGTCGTCAGCTCCCGTGAACCCAGCGGTCCTTGCGCCCATCGATGCCGTGCCGCCCAAGATCAACTTCGACATTGTCTCCTTCAAGCGCTGTCCACCGGACAAGTACGGCACCACCAAAGTGGACATGCCCTTGACGGCCGACTACCTTGCCTACCACTGCGAGTCGCTGTCACGCATCATCTACTTTGCCTACTACGGCTCGGTCAAGGTCTACAGCCTTGAGACCATCTATCCGAAATGGGTGGACGACGACCGCTACGAGTTCATCGTCAAGGTGGCGCCCGAAGATTATGCCACCTGGCAGAAGCTCGATCTCCCCGCGCGCCGTCTGGTCATCCGCAAGGTGCTGGCGGACACGGTGAAGCTGAAAATCCGCGTGGACAACTCGCCCAAGGCCATCTATGCGCTCACCGCGACGAAGAAGTTAAACCTGACGCCCTACAAGCCCGGCGATCAGACCAAGTTGCCGGACGGCCGGGTACAGGACGGCAGAAGACACGACTGGATAGGCATCACCAGCTATTTTCAGGCCTTCACCATGGCGGACCTGGCGGAAATACTCACCGCCAACATGGACCGCGTTGTGGCGGACCACACCAACCTCACCGACCGATATACGTTTGTGCTGCCATTTGGCGGCAGCAACATGGAACCGGATTCCCATCTGGGCGGTGAAGACGGACCAACCATCAAGGATGGGCTGGAGCAGCTCGGCCTGCGCCTGGAACCAGCCAAAGGCCCCGTCGAGCGGCTGGTGATCGACCACATCGAGGAGCCAGAAGTGGACTAGCACCACGCCCGTTTTGGATCGAAGATGCGGCATGCAGAGGCTCACGCGTACTCTGCCTGCCGATGAAAACTCATCGATGCTGCGCGTCGTGAACTGCCCACAAAGTCCGCTTTTCGGAAAGTTCGGTGCTGATCCAGTCACGATACCCACCTCCAACCAAAGTAGGATCACATGAGCTTATAAATGGGATATAATGATCCCACGTGGAGGGGCCGTCATGATTGCACCGGGAGCTATTGCCGATATCCTCGGGATTCAGGACGAAGTGCGAACCGTCGCAGACCTGGATGGTGCTGTGTCCCGTGGTCTTTCCAAGCAGTCCGTGGTTCGTGTCGTGTCGCGCATCGCGTTGAATGAAAAAGGAGCACGCGCGCTGCGGGATCAAGTGGTTCCTTCGGCCACCTGGAAGAGAACCAAGGGACGCCTGTCGGTCCATGTCAGTGAACGTGCCGAGCGGCTGGCGCGGGTCATGGCTGCGGCAGAATACACCTGGGACGACGCGGATCGGGCGCGCATCTGGATGAATGCGCCGCACTCCGAACTTGGAGGCCGGACGCCGCTGGCGGCTGCAACGACTGAACTTGGGGCGCGTACCGTGGAAACAGTTCTCGATAAGCTCTTCTACGGATTACCAGTCTAGTGCGGGGCTTACCGGTCTAAATGCTAGCCTTCCGCATCGCCGACCACCGGCATCCGATCTTCGATCCGGCTGGAGCCTTTCTCCATGGAGGCCGCTGGAACTCAGTCGGAAGGCGTGTCATTTACGCGGCTCAGACGTACGCGGGCGCTCTGCTGGAAGTTCTCGTGCACGCCAATCTTGGAGTCGTCCCAAGGACCCAGGCCGTTGTCGAAATCACCATACCTGAGAGTGTTTCGGTGGAGACGGTGACGGCTGCCGAACTGGAAGGCTGGGCCGCGGAGGATGTGACGGCCAGCCGGCGGTTTGGCGATCGATGGCTTGACGAGCGACGCACGGCGGTGCTGCTCGTGCCCAGCGTGGCGCTTCAGGGCAGGGAGAGGAATGTCCTCATCAACCCTGACCATCCAGACTTTGTTCGCATCGGTGCGGGCGCTCCGGAAACCGTGGTTTGGGATCCAAGACTTTTTTCACGCATGCGTTAATAAGAGGGCGGATCCGCGTCATTCCACCGCAGCGCGGCGGTTTATACTGCGGCTAGAGCGAACACGTCTGCACAAGGAGAACCATGCCCAGGCCCGGTCTCCCTCTTTCCCTCTCGCGCTTTCTCAGGATTGTTGGACTCTTCCTGTTCGCGTCTCTATGCGCTGCGCCGGCAGGTGCGCGCAAGCCCAACCTGGCGAAGTATCCCCTGCGGGTGCATGTGCTGGCCTCCGACGAGACGCATAAGACGCCGCGGATGAGCCCCGCGGAGTCGGTTGTCTGCGATGAAATCAGTGGCATGATGGACTCGATCAGTCCCAACCAGGGCGGGCCGATCTCGCTGAGCGGAATTTCGAGCGATCCATGCTCGCTTCATCCCGAGATCGTCTCCGGCCGCTTGCTGAATGTCGGGGACGAGGATCCGGAGTTCTCGGGCGAGGGGCGCGGCGACCTGGTGTCGCCGCCGACGCTGACGCAGGGCGTCACCTTCAAGTACGACAACTGCGTCCGAGTGCGAGTGCATCCGGGGTTCGAGTCGCTGCCGGCGCGATGGAGGAAGCAGGGCAAGAAGCTGGAAGTTCTAATTCCCTCCGACGACATCCCAGTGAATGGACGACCTTTGCCGCCGGTGAAGTGCTCCTTCAACGTGACGCTGCACGACTTCATCTATCTCCTGCTGCGGAATGGGAAGATCGTTGAGGTATCGCAGGAGGTTTACCAGGCAAGGCCGGCGTTGCGGGACTTTCTCAGCGGGCGGCCGGAGACGATCCAGCGGCGGCTGGAGGAGTTTACCGTCCCGGCGCACCCGACGCAGTAATCGCATTTACCTATAGGTCCTGGTCGAAACCTCGACTGCGTGCGCCGCTCTTCCTCTATTAACTGAAAGGTACTCACCTGGGTGCGGCGGACGAATTGTGTATTCTCACGTCGAATAGGTGGTATGACAATAGGCATACTTTTTTCAAAACTCTGGAGTTGGAGGCATGGATGCTATCTACCCAAGATTTTGAAGAGCTGTACGGGGTGACGGAAGAGCGGGCGCTCAACTTCTGGGCGAGTCATCTGCAGGATGCGATGGGAAGCAGCCGGTGGGCGCAGATTCGCGATTCTACGGGCGTCTATCTTGCCAGCGTGATGGGCCATTTTTGCCTGCAGCCGCTGGATCGGGTGGAACTCCTTTCTGAGGATTACAGTCCTGGCGACGGGGAGTTCCGGCAGTTTGCGGATCTGACGCAGATCGCGGAACTGATGATGCGGCAACTGACCAGCGCGAAGAATCCGATGTGGATGGAGTCGGCCGGCGCGCACATTCTTCTCTACGCCGGATTCTTTCAAAGCCAGAACAAGCATCGCCACAACATCGAGTTCTTCTCGGCGATCGGCAGAGAGTGCTACCTGATGGCCGCAGTGGGCAAGCGGGAAAAGGTGATGAAACTGATGGCGGCAGAGTTTGGTCAGTACCTTTACCATCTGGCCGAACTCCATCGAAATCTGCGGGAAAGCAGATACCTGATCAGGACGGACAACTAGATTCCCTTCGTGACCTTGGGAGGCGGCGAGCAGTATTGACTACAGCACTAAAAGCCAGATGATGGAGATCCATCACTCCCTTGTGGCCATTTGCGCCCAATAGCTTCCGCTCCATCGATGGCAGTCAGTCGCCACACAGTTCTGCGGCGAAGACGTCGCGGTAGGTGAGGATGAGGCGGTCGGCGTTGTTGAGCAGCAGCGCGTAGGCACCGACCGCGGCGGCGGCGAGCGGAGCGAAGATCCAGACGGCCAGCCATGGATTGTGGAAGTGGCTACAGAGAAGCGTGACCGGAATCTGGAGAAGAATGCTTCCGAAGAGGATCGCCAGCACGAGCAGGCCGCTGGTCTTGCTGGCTGGTGGCGTGCGCATCTTGCGGGCCTGGGCGAGGGCGATCTTGGTCGGCGCCTGGATGGAGCGCAGCGTGCCGAGAGTGAGGTTGGCGAAGAGGATGAAGAGGATCCAGAACGCGGCGGAGAGTTGCGCCGACAGCGGAATGGGTGCAGTGGCGAGCACGAATACGACGCACCAGGCGAGCGCTACTTCGACCAGCAGCAGGGTCATGCTGGCGATGTTCTTGGCGAGGATGACGTCGCGCAGTCGGATGGGCGCGAGCAGATAGGACTGCACGCCCGGGCCGTCGACTCCGAAGATGTTGTACAGCGCAGCGAGCAGCCCCATCACAGCGTAGCCGACCGATCCGGGGAGAAGGTACTCCGGATGGCGAGCGAGGAGCCCCCGGCTGAGGATGAAGACGAAGACCAGCGGGGTCAGCATGGCGATGAGCTGGTTGCCGTTGCCGCGGAGGTAGACCCACTCCTTGCGCAGGCACGCGGCGATGGTGGGCGAGACGAGAGAGCGTGCGGGCTCTTGCGGCAGTGCGGTGGCGGCGACTGGTTGCGGGAGGAGCTTTGGAGTGGGAGTGGTGGGTGCGCTTCGCGGTGCGCCTTCGCTGAGGTACTCGCCGAGGAACTGCTTGTGCAGGCGGATGGCGAAGGCGGCGAAGAACGCTGCTGTCCACAGGAGCAGCGCGGCGAACTGGACTAGCAGCGCAACGGGGCGTTCGAGTGGATGCGCGGCGAGGATAATGGATTGCGTTGCGAAGCCGGGTGGAAACCAGATGAGAGCGTGGTTCGATCCGCGCACGAAGGTGAGGAGCCAACTGCCGCTAGCCGCGTGTGCGTGGGATGTGGGGCGGCGGAAGTTGAGAACCTGTATTCCGACGAAGAAGAGGGCCATCAATGCGCCGAAGATCTCGCGGGCGCGGCGCGTGGCGAGCCAGCGTTCCATCCAGACCGCGATCATGCGCGAGAAGAAGATGTTCATCGCGGCATAGATTGCCAGGACAATGAGCGCGGCGGGCGCGAGCGAAAGATTCGCAATTGCGATTCCGATGGCCGCGGCCAGCAGCGCGAGGCTGCCGACGATCGTGCTGGGAGTCAGCAGTCCGAGCATCAGGCGCAGGACGAGATAGCGGCCGAAGCGCAGAGGAAAACGCAGCAGCGAGGCGGGGTCGAAGGTGGAGAGCGTGGCCGCCATGCTGACTCCGTTGATTGCGACGAACTGCCAGCCGATGGCGATGCCTCCGAGCAGCGGGGCGAGCCTCTCCGGATGATGTTTGGACACGGCCATCCAGGCGAGGAAACCGGCTCCCACGACGGGACCGATCACCCAGAGAGCGAGGATAGGCCAGAGAATGATCCGCAGGATGATGGAGAGGACTAGTCCGGCGACCTTGCCGGATCCGGCCTGGCGGCGGAAGCTGTTGACGAACATCCGCCAGCGCAGCCACGCGATGGCGAGAAGCTGCGTGGTCGCGGGAATGTCGTAGGCGGACGCCGCGGGGCGATCGTCTAGCTGAGCCATGAGAGCTCCTGCTCCGGCGGAGTGGCGGCGAGATTGCCGTCGCGATCGGTGCCAACGATTTCGAGGAAGATCTGCTCGAGGGTGAGCTGCGCCGCTCCTGAGGGCAAAGACTGTCCGCCCGAGCTCGCTACACCGGCGCGCAACTCTTCGATCGAACCCTGGGCGACGAGCTGGCCGCGGTGGATGATACCAATGTGCGTGCACAGGCGCTCGACGATCTCCAGCACGTGCGAGGTGAGGAAGATGGTGGCGCCGCGCGCGATCATGCGCTGCAGCATCTGCTTCAGCGTGCCGGCGGCGATGGCGTCGACGCCTTCGAAGGGCTCGTCGAGGAAGAGAACCTTTGGTCCGTGGATGACCGCGGCGGCCAGCGCGAGCTTCTTCTGCATGCCGTGGGAGAAGTCGGTGATCAGCTTCTTCTGCTCGTTGGCGAGGCTCATGAATTCGAGCAGTTCGTTCGTGCGTTGCAGCGTGGTCGCCTGGTCGAGGCCGTACATGCGGCCGACGAAGCGGAGGTACTCGCTGGCGGTGAGGCGGCCGAACAGCGCCATGCCTTCGGGGACGACGCCGATCTGGCGCTTCAGCTCGGCGGAGTTCTCGGTGAGGTCGGCGCCGAGGATGCGGATGGTGCCGGAGGTGGGCGCAAGCAGGCCGGTGAGCATCTTGATGGTCGTCGACTTGCCTGCGCCGTTGGGGCCGAGGAAGCCGAAGAACTGTCCGGCCTCCACAGTGAGGTTCACGTTATCGACGGCGGTGAAGTCTCCGAAGCGGCGCGTGAGAGAGATGGTCTCGATGGCGGGTGGCATGTACGGAACATTCTAGCGGCAGTCAACGAGTGGTCAACGCCGCGGTACAGAAGAAGTCCCCTGATCTTTCCTGGAGTCTGGCACAATAGCCTGAGTGCCCATCGATCTCCTGAACTTCGTCCGCAAGTGGAACGCCAGCTCACTCACCGAGCGGTCCGCCGCATCCCAGCACTTCCGCGATCTCTGCGAAGTTCTCGAAGTATCCCACCCAACCCAGACCGACGAGATCGGTGCCAACTACACCTACGAGAAACGTGTCACCAAGGCGGGTAGCGGAGAAGAGGGCTACGCCGACGTCTGGAAGCGCGGCTTCTTCGCCTGGGAATACAAGTCAAAGGGCGGCGATCTAAAGAAGGCCTACAAGCAGCTCAACGAGTATCACGAAGCCCTCGACAACCCGCCCCTCCTGGTCGTTTGCGACTTTGTCCGCTTCGAAGTCCACACCAAGTTTGAAAACCTTCCTACCCGCGTCTACGCCTTCACCCTCGATGACCTTCTCGTCGACAGAGACACCGCCACCTGCGCCCTGCCGCCCCTTGAAGTCCTCCGCCACGTCTTCGGCGACTTCAACCAACTCCGTCCCCGCGCGGCGGCTGTCCGAGTCACCAAAGCGGCAGCATCCGACTTCCTCCGGCTGGCTCAGCGCATCGAACTCGAACGCGCTGCCGCTCCGGAACGCCCTTCGAAGGAAGAGATCGCGCACTTCCTCATGCGCCTCGTCTTCTGCCTCTTCGCGGACTCCGTCGGCCTGCTTCCAAACCGCACGTTTCGGCAATTGGTCATCAACGACCGGCACTCCCCGATCAGCTTCAACCGCAAGCTTCCCGTCCTCTTTCAGGCCATGAGCGAAGAGGGCAGTTTCTTCGGCCCGGACAACATCCCCTACATCGCCGGCCCCACCACCCAGGCCGCAAAAACCCGCCGCGCCCAACCCACCCTCAGCCTCAACCGCCCCGCCCTTACTCTGTTGCAGGATTGGGCCGCCGAACTCACACACATCCGCATTCTTGACCCGGCCTGCGGCTCCGGAAATTTCCTCTACATCGCTCTCAAGCGCCTGCTCGACCTCTGGCACCAGGCCCGCATCTTCGGCATCGAGCACGGCCTCACCCTCGCCCTCGATCCCATCCCGCACCCCGGCCAGCTCTTCGGCATCGAAATCGACTTTTACGCCCACGAGATCGCCAGCATCGTCGTTTGGATCGGTTTCCTCCAGTGGAAACACGACCACGGAGTAAAAGAGACCCACTCGCCTCTCCTCAAAGCTCTCACCAACATCGAACACGCCGACGCCATCCTCCGCTACGACGCCGACAACCAACCCTACGAACCCACCTGGCCCGCAGCCGACTACATCGTCGGCAATCCACCCTTCCTCGGCGGCAAGCTCCTCCGCCGCGAACTCGGCGACAAGTACATCGACGACCTCTTCGATCTGTACAAAGGCCGCGTCAAAGCCGAATCCGACCTCGTCATCTACTGGTTCGAGAAAGGCCGCGCCCAACTGGAGGTGGGAGGCCAAAGAGTCGGGCTTCTCGCTACACAATCAATCCGAGGAGGCGCAAATCGTAACGTCCTTGACCGGATTCAGCAGACCGGAAATATCTTCTGGGCGTGGAGTGATCGCCAATGGCTGCTACAGGGCGCAACTGTGCATGTCTCGATGATCGGCTTCGATCTTGGCCAGGAACCCTCAAGAACTCTTAACGGAACTGAAGTAGCTGAGATCAATGCGAACTTGACATCGGGAACCAATGCGGCGAGCGCCGCGCGGCTGGCGGAAAACAATGGGATTTGCTTTATGGGAATTACGCGCATCGGCCCCTTCGAATTGGATCCAAACACCGCACGCAAATTGCTGGCCTCTCCCCTCAATCCCAACGGCAGACCTAACTCGGATGTTGTTAAGCCTTGGATTAATGCCTTGGACATCACACGTCGACCGCGCGGAATGTTCATCATCGACTTTGGAGTTGACATGCCAGAAGCGGAGGCGGCGCTGTACCAATTGCCTTTTGAGCATGTAAAGCATCACGTCCGTCCCAACCGAATCAACAACCGCAGAAGCTCCTACGCGGACGCATGGTGGATCTTTGGCGAGCCTCGGGCTGCAATGCGTTCCGCGCTCACAGGCCTGAGCCGTTTCATTGCGACGCCAATGGTGTCCAAACATAGAATTTACCTCTGGCAGGACGCACATGTCATTGCCGAGAACCTTGTGAATGTCATTGCACGTGAAGACGATTACATGTTCGGAGTTCTAAACTCCGTAGTTCACGAAACGTGGGCGTTAGAGATGGGGACCCAACTGGAAAGCCGCCCACGCTACACACCCAATTCGACTTTCGATACCTTCCCATTCCCCTGGCCTCCCGGCACCGAACCCTCCAAAGCCGAATCTCCTGTCGTCAAAGCCGTCGCCGACGCCGCCCGCGAACTTGTCCGCCTCCGCGACGGCTGGCTCAACCCGCCCGGCACCCCCGCCCAAGAACTCAAGAAGCGAACCCTAACCAACCTCTACAATCAGCGCCCCACCTGGCTCGACGACGCCCACCGCGCCCTCGACGAAGCCGTCTTCGCCGCCTATGGCTGGCCCTCCAACCTCACCACCCAGCAAATCCTCGCCAACCTCCTCGCCCTCAACCACCAGCGCGCCGCCACTCGCCCCGAATAGCTGTCAAGCCCTTCCGCTCACAACTATATTTATTTTTACCCCGCAACTCCCAATCCATCAAACACTTATGCCAATCTCAGCCCGCAAAAATAGTTGGCATAGGAGTTATGCCCAACCTGATAAGATTGAAGTAGTTGGTAAAGATAAAAAGGCTGCAAGGTGAGCGCCCAAGCGCAAACCCCCGGGATCCCCGGGCGGTTTACCGGCTGGGGTGGAAGCCAGCAGCCTTTCGCATTTAACCTCACGAAGTCCCCATTGGTCCGGACTTAAGTTATTTAGATGGAATACTTTAGGACTAAAGTACTGGGGGGGTAGTTTGCGGGTGAGATTGGTTGGGGGCAAAATGTTGGTGGCCCCGGAGACTCTTGTGGAGTTCCGGGGCCACGCGGCTTGCAGGCGGCCCGTAAGCCGGATTCTGTTTTAGACGATCATTCCTCTAGGCGACGCGTTACCGCGGCGCTCCAGCAACCTACCCGCAAGTTTCGGCTGGTTGGACGCAAGCGCCCAACCTGAACTCTCTGCCTGGGCGCATCGGGCCGATACGCTCGTGCCCGCTGAGAGTGCGGGCGCGATCCCTGCCTATTTGGTCTTGCTCCGTGTGGGGTTTACCATGCGGCGGCCATTACTGGCCGTCCGGTGCGCTCTTACCGCACCTTTTCACCCTTACCCTTCCATCACTTGCGTGATTTCGGGGCGGTATATTCTCTGTTGCACTGGCCGTCTTTGTGCCTTGAAGCACAAATCCCGGACGTTATCCGGCACACTGCCCTGCGGAGTCCGGACTTTCCTCCCCCGCTCGATGCTTGCGCCCGAGCGGCAGCGATCATCCAGCCGCCTGCAGGTTCAAGTGTAGCAGTTTGGGGCGGACATCCCGATACTTCGCAGGAACCCAAGCCACGGCTGACAGGGAAACATCAAATCACCTCGAACCCATCCAGCCGTCCTGCCTTGCTATCAAACGTGAGGGTTGAGACGCAGCCGGCCCATGTGCCAAGCGCGCTGACCAGGGCATCGGCAAACGAACCGCGGCCGGCCTTTAGCGCAGCGACGGCGGTGAAGACCTCCTGCTCGTTCTGGATGACAAGCGTGTCGGACTGAAGCATGCCCTCAACCGCAGCGGCGATCTCAAGATTGGATAGATCGTAAACGCGGCTGAGAACCCACACGGTCTCGACTATGGTTACGACGCTGACAAAGCCCGGTTCGTCCTCCGTAAGGCGGCGCTCGATGATCTCGTTCGCCTTTTTCGACTGAATTGGGTCATCCTGGGTGAAATAGCGCACGAGGATGTTGGTATCGAGACCTGTCATCGCCGGGCGGCTCGGCGCTTGTCAATCGCTCCGGCCACTACGCCTTCCTCCATCTCGGCGATGGAAGCGGGACGCCTCCGCCGGCCTGAGGCGATGCCTTTCAGGCGTGAGGTGGGAAGCTTGGGCAGAATGACCACGGTGCCGTCCGGGTGCTTGAAGAATTTGATCAGATCGCCCGGCTCCAGGTGGAGATGCTCGCGAATCGCCTTGGGGATGGTCGCCTGGCCTTTGATGCTGAGTGCCGATTCCATGATACTCCCTTTACTTTCTAAATAAAGTAATACCCTCTCGGGAGCGTAGCCGTCAAGCGAAGGCCAAGCTAAGCGAGCGTGGAGTCGGAAGCAGGTGGCTTGCGGAGCAGGCGATGGTACAGGTAC
>OBLU010005948.1_pt1 | contig 10892 bp, 7 predicted proteins | sample 1518681 | NCBI WGS metagenome assembly OBLU01 (sample SAMEA3539304, study PRJEB22396) | soil metagenome | biome: tundra; feature: field; material: soil | place: USA | collected 2010-05 | depth 0.15 m
GGGCAGCCGTGGAGCGGGGGGTTGAACGGGGTCGGCGTGGCGATCGGCGTTGGCACGGGCGTGGGTGACGGCGTTGCGGTCGCGGTCGGGGTCGCCTTCCCGCTCACCGTCGGCTTCGGCGTCGCGGTCGGCACCGGGGTCGGCGTGACCACATAAGGCGTGTAGGAAGGGCAGGGCGGCGCGGATTGAATGGCTGTCCCGTGGGAGGCCGATACCCCGAGGGAGATCGCCACGGCGACGGCGCCGATCAGGATCGTGACCACGAATGTGACCGCACCCCACTCGCGGCGCAGCGCGTTCACACCGCGCCCTTTGATTCGATGCCGGCCACGGCGTTGCGGAACTCAGGGTGCTCGCGCGCAAGGCGCATGTTCGTCGCCAGCCAGCCGGAGGGGGTCCCGACATCCAGCAGCTCGCCATCGAACTCGACACCCCAGACCTCACTCTCGCCGAGCATGCCCCCGATACCGTCCGTTAGCTGGATCTCGCCCAGGGCGCCCGGACGCGTCTCGCGGAGCGCGGCGAAGATCGCCGGGGTGAGCACATACCTGCCCATCACAGCGAGATCGCTCTTGGCCTCCGCGGCAGGAGGCTTCTCGACGAGTCCACTCACCCTGTGCAGCTTGCCACGTGACTCGGCGATCTCGGCGCAGCCGTACCTTGAGATCTGATCGTTCGGCACCCGCATCAGCGCCAGGATGGACGTCCCCAACTGCTCATGCGCATCCCAGAGCTGGCGGAGCACCGGCGGTTGGGCCAGGGACAGGTCGTCAGGGAGCATGCAGAGGAAGGTCCGGTCTCCCACGGCCGCCGCGGCGCACAGCACCGCATCGCCCAGGCCGCGAGGCGATGCCTGACGGGCAACGGTGACCCGGCACAGGTTCCCGGCCCTGCGAACCGCTTCCAGCTCCGCGGTCTTGCCCCGTTCCTCGAGGAGCCGCTCCAAGGGGAGGTCGGGCCGGAGATGGGCCGCGAGGGCCTCCTTCCCCTCGGCGAGAACAAGCACGATCTCGTCGGCCCCGGATGCGACCGCCTCCTCGACTGCCCATTGGATCACCGGGCGATCGAGAACCGGGAGCAGCTCTTTGGGAAGCTCCTTGGTGGCAGGAAGAAAGCGTGTCCCCAGGCCCGCGGCCGGGATCACGCATGGTCGCGAGTCCACGGCGGCGCATTGTCGCCCGTCGGGACGCGGCCGTGCTCCCCGTTACCCTTGCGCGATATGCCTGACACGAGGACGCTCCTCATCGACGCGGTCCGCCGCGCCCTCGACGCAATCGGGGTGGACGCCGCCTTCGAGGTGGTGGTCGAACGCTCGGCACGTCCGGAGTTCGGCGACTGGTCGACACCGGTTGCGCTCGGCCTCGCCCGGGTCTTGCATCGCGCGCCCGCCGCCATCGCCGCCGACCTCGCGGCTCACCTGGAGGCGGCTCAGGTGCCCCGCGTGCGCGCTTGGACGGTCACCCCGCCGGGGTACATCAACGCCCATCTCGACGACGCCCGCTGGGCTGCGGCGGTGCTCGCCTCGGCGACCGTGCTCGAGGCGTCGGGTACGCTCGACCTGGAGAGTGCCGCCGCCGGCAAGACCCTCGTCGAGCACACCGCCACCAATCCCAACAAGGCGGCGCATATCGGACACCTGCGCAATGCGTGCATCGGCGACACAGTGGCGCGGGTCCTCCGGCGCACCGGCCACGTCGTTGAGGTGAACAACTACATCGACGACACCGGTGTCCAGGTTGCGGATGTTGTGGTCGGTATCCGCGAGCTCGGCATCGAGCAGATGCCGGACGAGCCATTCGACCAGTACTGCTCGCGCGTCTACATCGCCATCTCGGCGCGGTACGAGACGGACGCCGCCCTCCTCGAGCGACGCCGAGCGGTGCTGCGCGAGGTCGAGGAGGGCGGCAACGCCACCGCCGTGTTCGTCAAGGACCTGGCGCGGCGAATCGTCAATGCGCACCTCGCCACCATGCGCCGCTTCGACATCGCGTACGACCTGCTCACCTGGGAGTCGGACATCATCGGCCTCGGCTTCTGGCGCCAGGCGTTCGAGCTGCTCCGCGAGTCCGGCGCGATCGTGCTGGCCGAGTCCGGCAAGCTCGCGGGCTGCTGGGTGATGCCCGCGGAGACGGCCGAGGACGACTCTGACGACGATACCAAGGTTCTAGTCAAGTCCGACGGTATCGCCACCTACACGGCGAAGGATATCGCTTACCAGCTCTGGAAATTCGGCTTGCTGGGACGCGACTTCAACTACGTCCCGTGGGGGGATGACCCCGCGCTGGTGACCACGGCGACCGTGCCGCGCGGCGACGCGCCGCCTGCGCATTTCGGTCACGCGCAGCGGGTGATCAACGTCATCGACGCTCGTCAGGCCTACCCCCAGCGCGTGGTGCAGCGCGCGCTGCGCCGCCTGCACCACGAACGCGAGGCGGACAACTCGATTCACCTGAGCTACGAGGTGGTCGCGCTGACACCGGCGGCTGCGGCCGAGCTGGGCATCGAGATCGAGGAGGGCCGCGACAGCGTTGCGCTGAGCGGACGTCGCGGCATCGAAGTTCGCGCCGACGATCTGCTCGATCGGGCGATCGCACGGCTCAGCGCCAACGCACGCGACGCCGCGACGGCCACCGTGGTTGCCGCCGGCGCGCTTCGCTACTACCTGCTCAAGTTCTCGCTGAACCAGATCATCGCCTTCGACTTCGACGATGCGCTGCGCGTGACCGGTGACACGGGTGTGTATCTCCAGTACGCGCATGCCCGCGCAGCCGGCATCCTCCGCAAGGTCGCCGACGATGCTCTCCCCGTCGACGTCCCTTCCGCGCTGCACCCAGCCGAACGGGAATTGCTGCACAGCGTCGAGGCATACGCCCGTGCGCTGACCGAGACGGCGCACGCGCTCTCACCGTCGCTGCTCACCACCTATGCGTTCGGGCTCGCGGCAGCGTTCAGCGACTTCTATGAGCACACTCCCGCCATCGTTCGTGAGGAGGACCCGGTCATCCGGCGATTCCGGCGCGGACTTGTCGCCGCGACCCGGGCCACGCTCGCCGACGCATTGCACACCCTCGGCATGGCCGCGCCCGACCAGGTCTGAGCCGTCTCCGGGCGCTGGTATGATCCGGTGCCTTCGGGCCCCGTTCGTCTAGTGGCCCAGGACACCGCCCTCTCAAGGCGGAGACCATCGGTTCGAATCCGATACGGGGTACGACATCGGACGCCAGGAGACGGCAGATCCGTATTTGGATCGCCGGGTGAGTGGCGCCCGTGGAGCGGGCTCTACCTGCGCTCACGTCGACTACCTGCGCTCTTCGTGGAGTTTGGCATCTCAGAGAACTCCCATCATTCTCGAAGGCTGCCGCCAGCCACCGGCGCGAAGCTGGGATCACTCCGCCACGACCCACGGAGAGAAACCACATGACTTCCCCACCATCGCCCCAAGATCGTGCCGAACGGCGAGACCGAGCCCTTGCCCGTCGCCGAAGGATCACTGCGGTAGCCGCGGCCGGCGGCGTCGCCGGGGTCAGTTTCGTCGGGTATCTCGTCGCCGTTGCTGCACCGCCGAAGACAGTGATCCCGGTGGTCTCAGCCGTGCGCACTGTGACAACCGTGCGCACGGTGAACACCGTGATCACAGTCGGGGAGGACGGCGTCATTTCGAAGACGACAACAACGACCCTCTCGCCAGGAACAGCAACAGCTGGGACGCCGACCAGCACCGTGACCGTCACGGGCGGCTCGGCGGTAATCAAGAAGCCCTGACCATTTGCAGCCCGGCGCTTCATCGCGAAAACGACGAACTGGTGCAAGGAAGAGAGCCGCCGTCGGGCGGGAGTGGACCCGCTGGCGGCGACTCTCTCAGGAGGGGGTTCTAACGCTGCGACTTCGACCCTTTCGAGACGATGAAGTCGTGGCTGTATACGGTGAACTGGCCGCTCGTCACCCCCGTGACGTCGACGTGTGACTGTCGCCGGGGGGCGGGTACATCGGCGGCGGTGGTGGCGGTGGTGGCGGCCATGAACGTGAGATTGAGTTACCGAACTCGCGTCCGACATCCTTGAGTTCGCCGGCCATCGTGCGCACTCCCTTGCCGATTCCCGCTCCGCCAGTCACCACGGCAGATCCGGCAGCCGGCATCACGATCCAGAGGATCAGATAGGCGAACAGTCCCGCGCCGCCTGCGGCGGCGAGCACGACGAACACAAGTCGAACAACCACGGGGTCGACCTCGAAGTAGTCGCCGAGACCACCGCAGACACCGGCGATGATTCGGTCGGTGGGTCGTTCCAATCGGCGTTGGGGTTGAGTGGACATGATCTCCTCCTATGGTCGCAACAGGCTGACGATCAGTGGAGCGCGTGCGGAGGCAGCCGGCGCGGTACCCGACCCCGGACCTGCGCCATCTGGATCCACACGGCGAGACTGACGATGACAACGCCAATGGCCACATATGCAGCCTGCAGCCATGCGAAGCCGATGACGCTCCACTCAACAATCTCGAAGACGATGATCGCTCCGCCGGCAATCGCCGAGGCGGGGAGGCCGACGCCCTTGCCGAGGTGCACCAACCTTGCCGCAAGCATGGCGGAACCGCCGATCACGAGTATGAGCAGCACCGCCGGCACCGTGTAGTCACTGAATGGGCTGCCCGCCAGAGAGCTCAAGGGGATCTTGATCCATCCGACAAGCAGGGCGACTCCGCCGGCGACCGCGGTGAAACCGAGAAACAGGTTCAGGTCGAGGAGCAAGGTGCGGCGCAATCCACGATTCATGGTCAACCCTCGTGTCATGTTCGACATTCCAGAGCGCTGATTCGTAGATCAAGCCTCGCACCCAACTTCGCCGTGGAACAAGGGCCGAAGGTCATCTTTCCTCGTCGAACATGGCAACCGCGGAGAGTGGCCGATAGCCCTGAGGGGAGGCGCCCTTGACGCGCGGCTCTCGTCCGAATTACCCGGCGTATGCCGTAGGTCCCTGGCGGCGTGGGACCTCTTCCTCTTGTGGGCTCCGGCTCCGGTCATCAGGGTTGGACTGAACACGGCTTATCGGCGGTTTGACGAGCACCACTTGGCAAGAAGACGGAATGGCAAAGATCGACGGTGATGGCGGGGTCACGGTCGTACCCCGTCCGCGGGCGTCACGATCCAGGGCGCTGAAAGCCGGTTCAGGCGCAGGCGCAATGCTCATCACCCTCCTTGCCGCGGGGTGCGCAAGCCAGTCCGCGCCCTCGCCGCCCCTATCGCCAACGTCGCAGATATCGACCGGCGCGACGCCCGACTCAGCCGCCTCGGAGCTCCAGAACGCGTTTGTCGCCGTCGTGGACCGTGTGCGTCCTTCGGTCGTGCAGATCCAGACGAATCTCGGCCTGGGATCTGGGATCGTCGTCGATGACCACGGCGATGTCGTGACCAACAACCATGTGGTTCTGGGCGCATCGACCATCGGGGTAACCAGTGCGGATGGCAAGACCCAGGCCGCGTCGCTTGTCGGCACCTTTGCCGCCGGCGATCTCGCCGTCGTCCACGTCGCGGGCCTCCTGCCGCCAGCCGTGTTCGCCGACTCGAGCGCGTTGAAGGTCGGCATGATCGTCCTCGCTATCGGGAATCCGCTCGGGCTCCAGAGCAGTGTCACCGAGGGCATCGTCAGCGCCGTCGATCGGACGGTGTCAGAGCCAGGTGGCATCACCCTTCCCGACACAATCCAGACCAGTGCGGCAATCAATCCGGGCAACAGCGGAGGCGCGCTCGTCAACCTCGCAGGGGAGGTTGTCGGGATCCCAACCCTGACCGCCAGCGATCCCACGGTCGGTTCTGCCGCCAACGGCATCGGCTTCGCCATTCCGGCCAACACCGTGAAGGACATAACGAGCCAGATCGTTTCGAGCGGGCGCGTCGTGAATTCTCATCGTGCGGACCTGGGGGTCCGCGCGAGCACCGTCATCGACAGCGCAAACAATCCGGTCGGTGTGCTGATCACCACCGTGATCGCGGGAGGCCCCGCGGCAAGGGCCGGGATGACTACGGGAGACATCGTTGTCGACTTCGCGGGGCTTCGGATTCGAACGACGACGGACCTGTCACTCGCGCTCGCTGACCGCCAGCCCGGTCAGGTGATCACGGTGACCGTTGTCACCCCGGATGGAGCGCAACGAGTCGTTACAGCCACGGTGGGCGAGCTCCCGAGTGGCTAGTGGCCTGATTCGCCATTTGCCAGGTGCAACGAGCGCTGAGCAACCTGTTGCCGGGCAAGGACGAGGCGTACGCTGATCTGCAACGCGATCTCCAGCACGACCACCGCAACCAATGTGATCGCCGCGGATTCGATCCACTCACCGGGGTCGAGCAGCTCGAGACCGTAGATGACGCGACCGACCTCGAGGGTGAACGCGAGTACGGCTCCCGCGGCCATCGCAAGGACGAGACCTACCCGCCACCAGCCGATCGGTCGGGCCACACGGCCAACAATCCAGAGGCCGATCCCCAGGAGCACCACCGTCGCAACAGTTCTCGAGTCATCCATGCTCGTCCCGGTCGAAATCGCGATCTCGAATGCGGCGTACGATGCAATGCCGGCGACGACACCGGCCGGGACTGCGAAGGTGACCGTTCGCGATACGAAACCGGATCGAGCTCGCTCCACGCTCGGGGCGAAGGAGAGGGCGAATGCCGGAAGGCCGATAGCCAGCAATCCGATCAGCGAAAGCTGTCGCGGCAGCAGAGGGAAGGGCATTGCGCGCAGTGCAACGGCGGCGGCGAGCACCATCGCATAGACGGTCTTGGTGAGGAAGAACGTCGCAACGCGCTCCAGGTTCGCAATGACACGGCGGCCTTCGCGGATGGCGAACGGAACGCTCGCGAACGAGTCGTGCACGAGTGTGAGACGCGCGACGGCTCGGGCTGCGGCGCTCCCGGAGCCCATCGCCAGGCTGACATCCGCGGCTTTGAGTGCAAGGACGTCGTTCACGCCGTCGCCGGTCATGGCGACCACATGGCCGCGCGCCTGCATCGCTCTGACGAGATCGCGCTTCTGCTGCGGACTCACCCGGCCGAAGACGGATGACGTTTCAGCAATGGTGCCCAGCGCCGCCGCGTCGGTCGGAAGGTCAGTGCCGGCGAGCGGGTGGTCCGCGCCCGGAATACCAACCGACGCGGCCAGCGCCGCGACGGTGGCAGGGTGGTCGCCGGAGAGAACCTTGACCGCGATGCCCTGATCTCTGTAGTACGCGATGATCCGTGACGCATCCGGCCGGAGGCGCTCGCGGAGGACAATCAGGGCGGCCGGCGCCATCGCAGGCAGAGCTTCATCGATCGCCGGGAGCGATCCGATTCGCCCGACCACCATGACGCGGTTTCCTGCCGCAGCCAGGTCACCCGCACGTTGACGCGCAGACGCTGTGCCGGGCGATAGTCCGAAGACCTCGGGCGCTCCCAGGATCCACGAGCCGTGACCGTCGAACGTTGCACCACTCCACTTTCGGAGCGACGTGAAAGGCACGATATCCGCCGGTCTCCAATCCAGCGGGGCCGGCAGCGCGAGCGCAATCGCAGCAAGCGTCGGATTCGGGTGAGGATCAGCGGCGGCCATGGCGCCGAGTGCGGCGACCACGGTGCGCTGATCGGCTCCCAGATACACCACGCTTTCGACGGTGATCCGGCCGTCGGTGAGCGTCCCGGTCTTGTCGAGACACACCACGTCAGCGCGAGCGAGCATCTCGACGCTGGCCAATTCCTGCGCGATCAGTCCACGTTCTGCGAACCGGACGGCGGCGATTGCGAAGACCACGCTGGTGAGCAGCACGAGCCCCTCGGGAATCATGGTGACGAGCCCGGCCACAGAAGCACGCACCGCCTCGGCGGGCGTGTCGTTGGCATGCACCTGGCTGATCACCAACGCTGCGCCGAAAGGGACGATGAGAATGCCGATGATGAGGAGCAGCCGGTCGATGCCGCGTCGCAGCTCGGAACGCACAGGTGCGAATCGGCGCGCTTCTGCAGCAAGCACGTTTCCGTACGCGGCGAGGCCGACCTTGGTGCTTCGGATCAAGCCGCTGCCTCCGACGACAAAACTCCCCGACAGCACCTCGTGACCTTGGCGCTTCTCGGCCGGTGCCGACTCCCCTGTGACCAGTGACTCGTCGATCTCGAGCCCAATGGCTCGGACGACCAGGCCGTCGACCGGCACCTGGTCACCGCCGTGAAGTTCAATGACGTCTCCCACGACGAGGGATACGGCTGGGATCTCCTGGTTGAGGCCGTCGCGAATCACGCGAGCCGTTGGCGCGGTCATCACCGCGAGTCGATCGAGCGTCCGCTTGGCACGGAGCTCCTGGACAATGCCGACGGGGGTGTTCACGAGCAATACCAGGCCAAAGAGCGCGTCCTGGAGAGGCCCGATCACAAGGATTGCAACGAGTAAGACGCCGAGCAAAACGTTGAAGCGCGTGCAGACGTTGCTGACGAGAATCGAAGCGACTGATCGGCTCGTTCCCGTCGGGGCGACGTTGAGCTGACCTTGAAGCCGCCGCTCCTCGACCTCTCCGGAGGTGAGACCCTGCTCCCACTCGGCTTCGGGATCCATGACCGTTGCCGGAGTCGACGCCGGTCCCGTCATCCCGTCCTGCGAATCGGCGCGTCATCGTGCTCGCCGACGACGGCGATGAGATGTTCCTCCTCCGCGGCTCGATGCATGCTCAGGACCGCGTACATGCTGTACAGCACGCGGCGCAGCCCGATCAGCTCTTCGTCCTCAGGTCCGTCAGGATCGAGCGCGTCGATCATGCCGCTGAGGACACGGGCGAGGTGCGCAACCTCGGCGTGTTCTCGACGCGCGACCGCCACGCTCTCCGGCCCCCCGATGTAGCGGGCAACCACCGGGTAGAGATGCTGCTCTTCCTCCTGTTCGTGCGGCAGGAGTTCGTCGCGCAGGAACCGCCGTACCTCTTCGAGGCGCGCACGAGCAACGGCGCGCGGCACCCGACCGAGCTGGTCAGCAAGGCGCCGGAGCGACACCGTGTCGCGTTCCATCGCCGCGTGCTGAACGAGCACCTCCCGTCCGGCGCTCAGGGCGTCTTCAGGGGGTCGCGGCTCCTCGCGGCCACCGCGAGCGCGAAGCGCATTGAGGACCACCGCCACATCGATCGCCTCCTGAACGACAGCGCCAACAACAGGCACAAGGCCGCCGAACGCGGCGATGCACATCGCGACGAGCGAGAGCCCCATGCCGACGGCGATGCTCTGCAGCGCGATGCGGTGGGAGCGACGCGCGATCTGCACGGCTTCGGCAAGGCGATCGATACGATCAACCATGAGCACGACGTCCGCCGCTTCGGACGACGCGGTTGCCCCGCGAACACCCATGGCGACGCCAACATCGGCGGAGGCCAGCGCCGGCGCGTCGTTGATGCCGTCGCCAACCATGACAACGATCCCTCGCTGACGCTCCTCGCGTACCACGTCGACCTTCTCGGCAGGGCTCCGCTCGGCGTAAACGGCGTCGATGCCGATTGCGGACGCGACCGCCTGGGCCACGTCGGGATGGTCCCCCGTGACCATCACGACGCGGCGCATCCCCGCCTTGCGGAGGCGTGCAACGGCACGTCCACTGTCGGGCCGGAGTGGGTCGTCAAGCACCATGGCGCCGACGAGAATCCCGTCGATGCCCACGAACACATTGGCCAGACCTTCGTATGCCGTGCGCCTGCGCACGCGCGCTGCCCACGCCGGTACGGTGCCACCCGCCACATACGAAGCGCGCCCGATCATCACGGCACGCCCGGAAACCACGCCGCGCACGCCTTTTCCAGCATCCTCAAAGACGTCGTTCGGGAGGGTGAGCTGAAGGCCCTGGGCGCGGGCCGCCTGTACGATCGGCCGCGCGAGCGCATGTGTTGAGACCTGATCCAACGATGCTCCGAGACGCAGCACGTCGTCGGCGCTCATGCTCCCGTCGGTCTCAACATCGGCAAGCCGCGCGCGACCTTCAGTCAACGTACCCGTCTTGTCGAAGAGCAGGACGTCGGCCCGTCCGAGTGTCTCGAGCGCGGCACCGCCCTTGACGACGATCCCGCGCCGCGCTGCTCGCGACATGCCGCCAACCAGCGCAATCGGCGCCGCGAGGATGAGAGGACAGGGCGTGGCGACGACCAGGACCGCGACAGCTCGAACGGGATCGCGAGCGAGGATCCCCGAGACCACGGCGATCGCAATTGTCAGCGGCACGAACCACAGGGCAAACCGGTCTGCGATTCGCACCAGGGGCGCGCGTGATTCCTGCGCCTGGCGAACAAGCCGGACGATCCCGGCATACGTGCTCTCATCCGCAGTTGCGGTGGTTCGGAGACGAAAGGCCCCACCTGCATTGACGCCCCCGCTCCGGATAGCATCACCGGCCGCGCGCTGGACAAGCGCGGTCTCACCGGTGAGCGCCGATTCGTCGAATACGGCCGTGTCGCTCGCCAGCTGACCATCGACCGGAACCACCTCGCCGGGAGCAACGATGAGGATGTCGCCCGCACGGATGGTGTCGATCGGCGGCGTCGTGAGCGTGTCACCATCAACGCGGTGCACCACGTTCGGCGCTCGTGAAAGTAGCGCGGACAGCTCTCGGCGAGCACGTGCGGACGCCCGCGCCTCGAGCTCACGACCGGTGGCAAGCATGAGAGCAATGACTGCACCAGCGAGGTACTCGCCAACGCTCAGCGTGCCCGCCAGGGCCAGGACAGCGACGATGTCAACGCCGGCGCGACGGCGGAGCAGATCACGCGCAACGGAGACGATCGCGGGTAACAGCGCCACAGCGGCGGTGGCAGCCCAGATCGCGTTCGCCAACGTGGTTGGCCCAACGAGGCGCAGTGCTCCGCCCGCAGCCAATCCCGCCACCGCAACGAAGAGCTG
>OBLU010005949.1_pt1 | contig 10890 bp, 5 predicted proteins | sample 1518681 | NCBI WGS metagenome assembly OBLU01 (sample SAMEA3539304, study PRJEB22396) | soil metagenome | biome: tundra; feature: field; material: soil | place: USA | collected 2010-05 | depth 0.15 m
TAAAAACGATTAAGTGGGATAGTGTCGGATTCTGCTTGCGTAGTCGAAAACGTGTGGCAGCTTTAACGTGAAAAACGGGCATAGACTGGCCAATTCTGACCGTTGGCTCCAAGTTCCTCATGGTGAGGTATTTACATCGTATTCGTGTCTCCGGATTCCCCTCCTTTTTCGTTCTTTTCGCCGCGCAAGACGTTTGATCCAAGTTTGGGAGTAGCACGGGGGTAGTGTAGCGGCGGTTCGAGTGTACTGGCAGAGTACTGTCGAATCGCAACAAATTACAATAAACGTGGCTGCGTGCGGTCCCACTCTCAGCGCCTCCGCGATACTCTTCGCTTCAATGAATTACGTGTCGGGCTGGTGGCGACACCCCTCCATGCCGTCGGATGAAAACTGACTGTTGGCATACCCAGTTGCACCACACGATTTGGAAACTCGGTGTGCGCTGACAAGCGCATGTCGGTCGCGACCGGATAGCAACGCACGCGGACCCAGCTTTCATGAAGTACGAGTAGACGAAGTAACCTACCCTCCGAAACGGGAGACGGGGGTCATGCCCGTACAGGCCGCATCGAGCGCATCCGGCTTATTGCGTATAGACGTTAAAGAGCCCTCCTCCTGCGCTTAACCAGAGGAGGGCTGAGTGGAAGCAACCTGACTCAGAGCGGAATCGAACCGAGCCGGCTGTTCAGTTCGGACTCCAGCTTCTGCTTCACCGTGTCGCGGAGCTTCACCGCGTCCGAGGTAGTGGCTTGGCGTTCCTTGACCGCAGTTGCCGACACAACTGTCGCGTGACCGCGCAAAATCCAGCGGCTGGACTTTCTGGTAGGGACAGGTGCCTGCTTTTGAGTTCTTTTGTGCAAGATGTCCTGCTCGCCGGGGCGTCTGGAGACAGACGCGGCTTGTAACCTCACCTGGGATCAACACCAGGAAAAAGATCGCCGTCGCGCATCGTCCTGCTCATGGTTGACCAGGGGCTAGTAGAACCCGGAAGCCCTGGATCAGGTTTGAGTCCGTCGGGAAGGCATTGCCGCGTAGGGCCGATCGGCAGTCCTTCGCGTCGGCGAACCAACAGCCGCCGCGGATCACGCGAAACGAGCCCAAACCAGGCCCCTGTGGGTCGGTCACACTCCCACCAGCATATTGGCCATACCAGTCCTGACACCACTCGAAAACGTTCCCGGCCATGTCATACAAACCGAACGCATTCGGCAGTTTCTGACCCACAGAGCGCGTTGTGTTGTCGTTGTTTTCCAGATACCACGCATAGTTGACCAGATTCGTGTAACCAAGGTCATCCCCGTAGTAGAACCTCGTCGTTGTCCCCGCCCGACACGCGTGCTCCCACTCCGCCTCCGTGGGGAGTCGATAAACACAATTCGTGGGTATCCGCCCGGCAGCCAACTCCTGGGCCGTTGCCAGCGCACAATAGTTGGTCGCATCATTCCAACTCACCTGCTCCACCGGGCGGGTAGCGTCGTCACCCTGGAAGAAACTCGGATTGCTCCCCACCACAGAGAGATAGTTCCCTTGGGTCACCAAGTACTTTCCCATCCAAAACCCCCGGCTAATCGTCACCATCGTCTGCGGCCCCTCATCCGGATCCCGGTCCACCTCGTTTGCAGGACTTCCCATGGTGAAGGTGCCGGGTGGGATCCAGACCAAGTTAGTACTCGGAGTCCACACGGCGCGGTAGTAGCGGGCGGCTGCCGATGCAACGTTCGAGTCGGTGAGGAAAGTAGGCGAATTGGAAAGAACACAATGGTTGAGGTGGAACCAGCGGTCGGTGCTGGACAGGTTGTCGGCCCACTGAATCTGGCAGACCGTGCCCAGGGCGCCCGTGACAGTGAGCTGAGCATGTCCCGCGTTTATCTGTATTCGCAAACCCAGTGGCGTTTGGGCGGATGCCCGTGGCGCTGCGGCCCAAACGGCCAAATACAGTATGGAAAGGAATCGAACGAGTTTTAAGAATTGTGTCTTCGTAATTTCAAGAATTGATCGTTTCTTATTTGTCCAAACCGGAATCTGCTCACGCGGGACGTTGTTGCTCAACCTCAGCCAGCGCCTCGTGGGAGCAGTAACCAATCTTGTATTCAATCGCGGGAAAAGAGGCAAGGATGAACCAGAAGCCCCGGTTTGATTCGGTGTCTTGTGCGGCAAAACGGCCTGATGGGCCAGTGGCAGCAGCTCCTCGGCGGCAACGGGATCGCGGTGCTCGGTGGCCTGCAGGATGCGCTCGACCTGTTTCATCTTTGTTTTGTCGGGGCGGTGAAGTAGGTTGCTTGCGGAGATGCGGTCGAGGAGTGAGCTTCTTCTTCCATTCGGCGGCTTTGTCAGGCTGGCCCTGGGGTTCGAAGAGTTGCAGAAGGTAATTGAGCGTTTCCCTGAGACGCGGCTTAAATAGAGCGGGAATCTTGTCTTCGCGCTGTTTCATGCCTTCAATGCTTGATTGGAGCCATGGCGCTGCTTCGGAGGATTTCTTCTGGTCTAGGAGAAGTCCGCCCAAGAGGCCCTCGGCGTCGAACAACCGCCAATCATCCAGAGAGTGTTTTTCGCGAATGGCCAGGCATTCACGGATCGCTGCCTCGGCTTCGGCGACCCTCCGTTGGTCGCGGAGGACGCGCGCCAGGTCGAAAAGGGAAGCGGCTGCCTCGGGATGTTCATCGCCCAACAGCTTCCTTCGCATCGCCAACGCGTCGCGAAGCATGGTCTCGGCTTCCGTCAACCGTCCATGATCACGCAGCACCTGGGCCAGGTTGTTCAGCGAGCCAGCTATGTCGGGATGCTGAGTGCCGAGCAATTTTCGCTGCATCGCGAGTGCCTCCCGGTGGCTGGCCTCGGCCTCGGCCAGCCTGGCTTGGTCGCGAAGGACGAGGGCCAAAGTGTCGAGGAAACTGGCAACGACCTGATGTTCGACGCCGACGAACTTCCTCTGCATGGCCAGTGCCTCGCGTGGCGTGTCGGCCGGGACGTGGAGGACCAAGGCAAACTCCCGTTCGCTGAGGCTGCGCGTGAGGCGCGCATTAGTTTTTTATCTGTCCTGCGGAATCATGGGTTTGCATGGGACTTGTTCAGATCTTCCAGAGTTTTCTTCCATCGCGCAGCTTTTTCGGACTGGGCGGTTGCGTCATAGAGTTGCACCAAGCGCTGGAGCGTTGATTTCAGAAGCGGCTTGCTGTCCGAGGGGATCCTGTCCTCTCGCTGCTTCATCCCTTCATAACCGGAGAGGAGCAAAGGTTCGGCCTCGACGTATTTTTGCTGTGCCAGCAGGATGTCGCCCAGCAGGCACCGGGTGTTGAACGTCCGCCAGTCATCTGCGGATATTTTTTCGCGGATTGCCAAGCATTGGCGGCTCAAGGCCTCAGCCTCCACCAGCTTGCCCTGGCCCTGGAGCAACTCGGCCAAGCTGTTGAGAGATCCTGCCGAGTCGGGATGCTCGTCGCCCAACAGTTTCTTCCGCATCGCCAGCGCTTCGCGGGCCACGCCTTCGGCCTCCACCAGCTTGCCCTGGTCACGGAGCACTCTGGAGAGGTTGTGGAGCGATTTAGCCACTTCGGGATGCTCGGCGCCCAACAGTTTCCGCTGCAGTGCGAGAGCCTCGCGATGGGTGGTCTCCGCCTCGGCTAGGTGGCTCCGGTCAGCCTGCACGAGGGCCAGGTTGTTGAGCGTGCCAGCGATGTCCGGGTGCTCGTTGCCCAGCAATTTCCTCTCCATCGCCAGCGCCTCGACAAACATGGTTTCGGCCTCGGGTAACTTGCCCTGGTCGGCCAGCACTTGGGCCAAATTGTTGAGCGAAGTGTAAATGAGTTGATGCTCCTTACCTAACAGCTTCCGCCACAAGGCCAACGCCTCGCGATGCTTGGCCTCGGCCTCGGCTAGCTTGCCCTGGCCCCAGAGCAGGGCGGCCAGGTTGTTGAGAGACTCACCCACGTCCTCGTGTTCGTTGCCCAACAGTTGCTTCCGCATCGCCAACACGTCGCGATGCATGGCCTCGGCCTCGACCGACTTGCCTTGCCGGTTGAGCACAACCGCGAGGTCGTTGAGCGCCTGCGCCGCGGATTGCTCATTGCCCGGCAGGTTCCTTAGCCCCGCCACCACCCCGCGCAGCAGCGTCGCGGATTTTTCATAATCCCCGAGCTCCCAATAAGCTTTTGCCATCGTTGCTTCCAATTCCGCTTCGACCTCGGGCTGATCTTTTAAGTCCTTCGCGATCCGCTGAATGCTCCGTTCCAAAATCTCGCGGAGCAGCATTGTATCGCGGCCCTTTGCAACCGACGGCCCCATGCCTTCCATCATCTCTTTGAGGAACTGGGCCACTTGCCCTCTCTTGCTGGCCTCGCTCTTGGCCAACTTCTCGGCGCGAGTGGCGCGCACCGCCTGCCACGTGCTGACGATCGCTCCAACTGCCAGGAGTGCGATCAGCGCTGCGGCCATCGCCAGCCCAACCCGATGGCGGCGCACGAATTTCCCCACCCGATATAGGGCGCCCGGCGCCGCCGCAGTTACCGGTTCGTGGTTCAAATGACGCTCCACATCCTGCGCCAGCCCGTTGGCGGTCTCGTACCGACGCGCCCGGTTTTTCTCCAGGCACTTCATCACGATCCAGTCCAAATCACCGCGAACCAGGTTCAGCAACTGCGGGGACCCAATCCGCTGATGCTTGGCAACCGTTGCGAGATCGACTTCGTCCAGCGCGCTCAACTTCGTCGAGGGTTTTGGCGGCTCTTTTTCGCGAATCACACGGCGCATCTCGTCGAGACCCGCTTGCAGCAACTCCTTCTTGTCAAAGGGGGTTTGGCCCGTCAGCAGTTCATAGAGCAGAACACCCAGCGAATAGATGTCGCTAGTCGTGTCAATGTCCAAACCGCCCAACCCCGTTTGCTCTGGGCTCATATAGTCTGGCGTGCCGATGAACTGGTCGAAAGCAGTGAACAGCGTTTTGTCAGTCAGCCGCTGGTTGCTGATGGCCTTGGCGATGCCGAAATCGATGATCTTCGGCAGCGGCATGCCGCCGTCCTGCATTGTAACCAGGATGTTCGACGGCTTGATGTCGCGATGGACGATCCCTTTTTGGTGGGCGTGTTGAACAGCTTGGCAGACCTGCATGAATAGCTTCAACCGTTCTTCTGTGGAAAAGTTATTCTGGTTGCAGAAATCCGTAATCTTAGTGCCCTTAACAAGCTCCATGACAAAGAAGGGCCGACCAGTCTCGGTCGCCCCAGCATCGTAAACCTTGGCTATGTTTGGATGGTCCATCAGAGCCAGCGCCTGCCGCTCCGCCTCGAACCGGACAATCACCTGTTTGGAGTCCATACCCGGCTTGATGAGCTTGAGCGCGACAAGCCGGCGCACGGGTTGATCCTGTTCCGCCAAATAGACTACCCCACAGCCGCCTTCTCCGATTTGCTGGAGCAGCTTATAGGGGCCGATCACGGCTGGCACCGCATGGTCACCAAGGCCGGGAATGTCGCTCAGGGATAGAGGATCTGTCCCGGATTCATCGCCGTGGGCATCCCGAGCGTCAGCCAATGCGCAGGATGTACATACCGAGAGCCTGGTCTCAGTCAGTTCTCCCCCACAACGGGCGCATCGTTTCGTGCTGCATTCTTCGCTTTTCATTCAGATCTCCAATCCAGAACCCATTCAGCAGTGGCCTGCGACAGCCGGTTAACCAGCCTCAAACAGCCTTACCAAATAGGCGAGCTCCTCCTCCAGGTCCTCCGGGCTGGTCACCGTCTGCAGCACCTCATCCCGAATTAACCGCCTCAGCCGTGCCCGAATCCTGTGAGCCGCTACTTTCACCGCCCCCTCTGTCGTCCCTAATCGCTCGGCAATGGCCCCGTATCGGGAAGCCTCAGCATCATCGTAAAGCGCCGGTTCCAATGCCTGCCAAAGTGCCCCGTGGCCGCCATGCACGCATTCCTCTTGCATCCGCTCAAGCGCATGGTCGAGCACCATCCTCGCCCACGCTTTGTCATATTCTCGGTCCGGTGCCGCTTGGGGCGAGGCCAGGGAATGGATGGGCTCACTCTCCTCACCGGTCTCATCGAGCGGCACAGGCGGGAGACCTCCGCCACGCTTGCCCGCGTTGACTCTGGAAACCTCGTCCCGGATGTAGTTTTGCAGCGCCGTGAGCAGGAACGTTCGGAATCTCCCTTTCTCCGGTTCCACGCGGGCCAGAAAATCACGGCTCAGCAGGTGGTTACAGAACCCCTGCACAAAATCTTCCGCGTCGTCCGGATTATGGCCTCGGCTGAGGAGGAAGACCAGCAGGGGCCGCCGGTACTGTTCAAACAAACTGGCCAGCGCCGTACTGGACTGGTCCTTGGCCCGTGAGACGACACTCCACCGGGTGGCTTCAAAGAACCCATCCCGGTTCCCCGGGCTCGGCCCAGTGCGTTTCTCGCCTTCCATAGAGCGCAGTCTAAAGGTCAACCCATCGACCGGCAAGATAAGAGGCTTCTCACCGGGACAGCGCGGACTAAGGAAACCCCTCAGAGCAAGTCCATCCCGCAGCAACAACCCCGCAACCTCTGCTGTAGAGACCTCAATCATTTCTCGTCGTTCTCGTTATTCCGCCCGGTTCTCTGGTTCTTCGAAGCTCAACTGCGCGACGGCCCAAGTATATTAACGGCAGTTCCTGACCGAGGTTACACCAATGGCCGAGTGGCAGCCGGATTTCTTCAACGGCTGGCCAGAGTGCACCAGCAGTGGCAGATTGTACGACTCGCCCGCTGTTTGTTGAAGCGAAGAGGTTGTGTCTTTCTGCGATGCGCGGCGCGGTCGTGCGTTTCGACGGAACGCCGTGCGCGCAATGGTTTGCAGGTTCGCAAGTCGCCGCAGCAAGAAGCAACGAGTCTCGCAGCCGTTTTCCCATCACTTGCCAACTGGCGGCAGTTGCCCCGAGCCGGGACAGTCTCCAACCAACCGTCAAAAGATCTTTGTAACCGCGGCCGTGATTTCCCGTTAATGCCTTTGAACAGGAAAACTGCTCAAACTGATGAAAACGACACGACTCCTTGCCAGGCTCTCGCTCACCGCGAGTTGGAAACTTGCCTTCTTCGCTGCTCGCGGGCAGTTCTGCGGCACTGGGCTGGATGCCGATAAAAAAAGTGCACCGATTGTAAATTATAAGATTCTTTTCTTGCTTCTTATCGCAGCGACCCAAATATTAGTTCGCATGGGCATTCGACACTTGGCAGATGCGGGAGCAGCCATCCTCAGGGAACTGTCGAGGGGAGCTTTTTGTCATCTGTCCCAGGCCCATCTGGTACTTCACCAGGGGTCTTGCCCATCCGATCGGCCTCTTCAAGTCCCTGCGCCCAGCGCCTGCTGCCGGCCATCCGCGCCGTTCGTTAGTCCGCTTTTTCTGCGTTACCTTACCACTCCACCCGCTGCTCCATTGCGTGAGAGGCCTATCTGGCCTCCTCAATTGCATGCAGACCGAGGATCATTTTGGCACCGTATGCAACGTAAAACCCGCGTTTCTGCCCGCCTTATATTCCGCTGAAAGGAGCCACTGAAATGAAGAACAGATCGTCAGGATTGAATCAATGCAAGCCGGCAAGTAATGCACTTCCAGTCGCAGCGCTGATTGCCACCTTAGTCTTCGCCCGCGCTTGGGCTCAAGCGCCGGCCAACGACCTGTTCGATTATCGAATTCCACTGGCAGGCGCGACGAATTCGCTCGCTGTCACTGCTTTCTCCACCAACACGCTGGCTACGGCTGAGCCTTTCGAGCCCCAGCATCGTGGCTCCCCGGCGGTGAGATCATTGTGGTGGGACTGGTGGGCGCCGGTGGATGGGTACGTGCTGGTCAGCACCACCAATAGCCCCAGCCAGACGCGAGTGGCCGTCTATGACGGCAGCAAGCAATTGAGCCTGCTCAACCTTCAAACCCTCCTTAACGAAAGCGGGTTTCCAATCTCGCCAGATCTATTTGAATTCAGCGCTTCCGCTGGATTCCATTACAACATTGCCGTGGATGGGCGGAACGGCAGCAGCGGGGCCATTCAATTGGACCTCAAGGTTTACACCAAACCCGAGATCCTCATGCAGCCTCCGGCGACGAACGTCCTGACGGCCGGCCGGCGCGCGAGCATTGCGGTTCGCGCTTTGGGCAATCTGCCGATGGCTTACCAGTGGCAGTTCACGGTTCTGAGCCAGAACGCCGGCTTCACCAACCTCATCGGGGCTACAAACCGTGTTCTCGATATTGGCACGTTTGGCGTGGTCAGCGACCCCGACCAGGGCTGGTATCGCATCGCGATCCGCAACAACTATGGCGCTGTCACCAGCAGCGTGACTCATATCGAGGTCAATGACTGCGCGGTGCCCAAGCCGCCCCAGCCGGTCGCCATCGCCACGAATGTTGGGAAAACCGTTTCCTTTACCGCCTCCGCGTATGGGACCCCGCCGCTGTCCTTCCAGTGGCAATTCCAACCCACCAATCAATCCGGCTTCGTCGATCTCCCGGGCGCAACCTCAACGAACCTGGTAATGACCAACATCAGCACCGACCAGGAAGGCCTGTACCGCTTCTTGGTCTCCAACATCGCCTGCACGAACCAGGCCAGCACAGCGGTTGTGTTGAGCGTGAGCATGAGCAACGCCTTGCTTCTCAACACAACCCTGCCGGCCGACCAAACGGTAATCACGAACTTCAATGTGACAAACCTAGTGCGCGTTATCGAGGGGTTTCAACCCATCGGCTACCAGTGGTGGTTCACTACCGATGCCGGCTCCAGCGGCCCGCTGGTCGGCGAAACCGCACCAGAGCTCTTCCTTGCCGGTGTGCAGCTTGACAAAGCCGGATGGTACTGGTCTGTGGTGACCAACCGTTATGCAGTCGTCACCAGTCGCGTGGCGCGGCTGAACGTGGAAATTCGTCCGCCGAACGACAATTTCGCCAACCGCATTCCGATTTTCCCAGGCTGGACCAATCTCTCCCTCACCAATTTTTCGGGAACCAATGTTACCGGTTTTAACAAGAACGCTACGCCGGAGCCCGACGAGCCGCGCCATCAGGGGCGGAATCCCAACCTCTCGGTTTGGTGGAGCTTGACGGCGCCGATGGATGGCCATGCGATCGTCATCCTCAACTCGACCGGCGCCCCGCAATTGCTGGCTGCCTACACGGGCAATGCCCTCACTAATCTCGTGCCCCTGACAGCTTACACAAACACGCTCACGAACTACGAATTCGTAGCCACGAATAACGTCGAGTACTTGTTTGCCGTGGACACCCAGAGCGGCTCCAACTACAGCACAAACATCAGCTTGAATTTCACCTTTAATTCAAATATTGGCGCGCCGATTATCACCCGGCAGCCCGGGGGCGGGGGCGGGGACCCAGGGCCCGGGAAGACCAACCAAATTGGGACCAATGTTTTGGGGGGATTACCTGGCGCAGGCTGCCGCACCTTCAACGGTTTCGTGGTCGAGGCGACGAGTCTGGACGGCGTTGTGCATTATCAGTGGCAGCGTGGCCCGACGACCAACGACACCGATTTTACTAATCTGTCAGGGATGACCAATTCCATGCTCATCCTGACTAACGTGACAACCTCCGATCAGGGCTGGTACCGCGCCGCAGTGTCAAATCGCAGCACTTCCGTCGCGTACACCATTCCCGTGTATTTGACCGTGAACATTGGCCCGGCTTTCTTGACCGGTGGCCAACCGAAGGACGTGAAGACCAATGCCTGCACGGCCGCGATGTTCCAAGTCAAAGTAGAATCGTGCAGCCCATTGGGCTACCAGTGGCGCCAGAACGGCACGAATGTTGCCGCTCTCAACGCACAAGGGGGGAATACGAATACCCTCATCATCATGAATCTAACGCCGGCTAACGAGGGGGCCTATGACGCCGTGATTTGGAATTCTACCCTCTCGATTACCAGCCAGGTAGCCACACTCACTCTCACGAACACCCCGGTGATCACCATTCAGCCGCAAACCAGCACGAAACATGGGTGCGAGACCAACACTTTTTTCGTATCTGCTTTCGCCAACTGTCCGCTCACTTACCAGTGGTTTTTCCAAGGCACGAATCTGCTGGCTGGAGCTACGCAGAGCACGCTGAGCATCAACGGGGTGCAGCCCTCCGACGCGGGTGATTATTTCGTGATGGTCAGCACCCCGTTTGCGGGCGTGCCGAGCCAAAGTGCCCGGCTCACGGTCCAGACCGACCCAGTTATCATCCAGGCTCTGAGTGCCGTCACGAACCGGGAATGTGACATCGTTAACTTGCAAGTCCTGGTCGGCGCCGAACCACCTTGCTCCTGGCTGACTTATCAGTGGCAACTCGAAGGCACAAACCTCCCCGCAGCGACCAACCGCGTTTACAGTTTCGAAGCCACAGTCGAGACCGCCGGCAACTATCAGGTTGTCGTAGGCAATCGTTGGACAAATCGCATCGCCGGACCAGCACACGTCACAGTTGACGTTCAGCCTCGCATCGTCCAGCAACCACCGCCCTCCCTGCGTATCCGAGAAGGAGATCCATTCACTAATACGATTAACGTTCAAAGCTGCAGTGCCATGGCCTACCAGTGGCAATATAAGCCCTTGACCAGCAGCAACTTCAGCAATCTATTCCCGGATGCGCGCCACGTCGTAGCCACTAACGGTTGGTTGCTCGTTTCCAATAGCCAGACTAACGATTCCGGTTATTACCGTGTCGTTGCGAGTAATCTTTATACCGGAATTACGAGCACCGTTTCCCTTGTGCGGATTGTGCATCCTCCCGGGAATGATAATTTCACCAACGCCTACACTCTAGGCCGGACGAATCAGGCCTCCGCTCTTGGGTACAACGAATATGCCACCGCGGAACTGGGCGAGCCCAACCACGGATTACAGCCACCCAACCACTCCGTTTGGTGGGTCTGG
>OBLU010005951.1_pt1 | contig 10889 bp, 12 predicted proteins | sample 1518681 | NCBI WGS metagenome assembly OBLU01 (sample SAMEA3539304, study PRJEB22396) | soil metagenome | biome: tundra; feature: field; material: soil | place: USA | collected 2010-05 | depth 0.15 m
ATAGCCGATGAAGGTGGATTCGAGAATCCGCCAGCGGAACTTCGGATATAGCTCGGATCGATTTGCACTCTTGCGCCGGCGCCTCGAGCGCAGCGTAGGTCCGAGTACTCTGTATCGATGGAGCCGGCGCAACCTGGCGAACGAGTGAACGTCGCCGGCGGCGGGGCCGTCAGCCACGGCATCGTGTTCGACACGCCGAGCAGATCGAAGGTCGTGGTGGCTGTGGTCGACGCCGGCCGGGGGCCCGTGTTCCGCACCGTTCATCCGGCGGCCTTGAGCGAGCGCACGGACGAGGGTCCTGACGACCCGGTGCTGCGTCTGCTCGTCCGACGGACGCCGCCACCCGTTCGCGGCGCAGGCGGCGGCGGCCTGGGCGTGGGACGGCGGCGCGCTGGACACACGCGTGGGTCGATGCACCGCACGACCGGCAAGTAGCGCCGTTTGCCGGACACCGAAATGCCGCTGCGACGCGCGGCTGCGTCCAAGAACGGTGCCGCCCGGCGTGCACCAACGTTCGGGGGGACGGGTCAGGACCGTTGGTCAGCTCGCCAACGGAGTAGCCTGGCTGGTATGGACGACGAAGAGATCCGCGCTTTGGTGACCCGGCTGGCACGCCCGCATCGGTCCGGTGGCGCGGTCATAGAGCGGGCAGCGGTCTTCGCCGATGGCGCGGACTTCGCCGAGGTGATGGCCTGGATCACAGCTCGAGGCGCCACCGCCGAGGCGATCGTTTCCACTGCTCGCGGCGGGCTGCATACTCAGCAGCTCGACGCGCGCGCAGGTGCGAAGGAGCCGACGCCGCTGCGATTCGTGCTTCCGCCGGGCGCTCTCACCCGCTAACCGCCGGGGGCCGGCCCGGCTGTTTCCCACGGGTTGCTCCTCGGCTTGACCCCACTGGCGTGCGCGTCATCGACGCGCACCAAACTCCACGACGAGAGACGGACAGGCATGGCATCAGGCGGCAAGAAGAAGACCACGATGGCAAAGCTCACTCGTGAAAGCAGGCTTCGCGAGCGGCGGTTGGACAAGAAGGCCAAGAAGGACGCGAGGAAGCTGACGTCGGCAGATCACCCAGATCAGCCCATGCACACGCTGGGCGGCGAGGACGGCGAGTCAGCGCAGCCAGGCATCCAGCAGCCCGCCGTGACCTGACAAGCGCGCAGCGCGATGATCGACTCGGGATCTACGGGCGGTGACGGTTGTGGGCGCCCGGAGGGGCTGTCGCTCACCGTGGGGTGCGAGTTCGGGCTGGACTCCGTGCAACGGGCCACCGCGATAGTGCAGGTCGCTCCGCGTCTTGGGCGCGGCGTGTCAATCAATGCTGAGCGGTGGGATACGAATGCCGTCCACCACAGCTACCTCGACCAATACGGGAATCGCTGCGAGCGCTTTGAGCTGACGCCAGGCGTCTCGCAGATCACCTACGAGGCGCAGTTGACCGTCACGCAGCCGGCTGACGTGATCGAGCCCGACGCGCCTGAGGTGCCGGTTCAGTTGTTACCCGACGAGGTCCTGAACTTCGTCATGCCCAGCCGCTTCTGCCTGCCCGACGAGCTCGGCCACGAGGCCTGGCAACGGTTTGGCGACGTGGCGCCGGGCTGGGCACGAGTGCAGACGATCGTCGACTACGTGCACGGCCACCTGGAGTTCGTTCCGGGCGCGTCGAACCCGTGGACAACCGCCGCCGACGCCTACCGCGCCGGCCAGGGCGTCTGTCGCGACTTCGCCCATCTGGCCATCACGCTCTGTCGCGCCCTGAATATCCCGGCCCGCTACGTCTTCGGCTACATCCCGAACATCGGCGTTTCGCCGCCGGCCGAGCCGATGGATTTCGCAGCCTGGTTCGAGGCCTACCTCGACGGCCGTTGGCACACCTTCGACGCGCGAAACAACCGGCCGCGCATCGGGCGGGTCGTTGTCGGGCGTGGCCGGGACGCCATCGACGTCGCCCTGGTCACCTCGTTCGGACCGCTAACGCTGACCGGCTTCGAGGTTCGCGCCGAGCGCCGCGTCGCGCCCGCGCGCTGACACCCGACGCCGCGGCAACCAAACCCCGGCTTCCGCTGGATGCGGCGTCGCGCCGCGCGCGTCCGGTGCTCATGTCGGACGAGCGTTCAACGCTGCCGCGGTGGCAACGAGTTCGGCATTGCCGACGGCGACGCGACCGTCAGGCAGCACCAAGACGTCCTCGAGACCGACGCGCACGTCATGTCCGGCGGCCGCGCCTGCCGCGAGGACCTGCCACGTGCGCCAACCGTAGGAGTGCCACAGCTGTGGCACTCCCGCGGGAACGAGTGCGGCGACCGCGTGCGCTTCATCGGCGCCACCGTCCACCTCCACCAGCGCCCGCACGACGCGGTGCGCAAAGGCACTGCTGGCGAACTCTTCCGCATCGCGCGGACTCGCAAGGCCGGCCTCGACGCCGATACCGGCGTGCGCCGCGGCGCGCATGATCCCGGCCCAGCCCAGCTCGCTGACGTTCACCGAGACAAAGTCCGGCGGCGTCCGCCACGCCCTTAGCGCGGCGGCGCGTGCAAACGGGTCAGGATCAATCGCAGCGGCCGTCGAAAGCCCGATGGCCAGACCTCGCGCCGCGGCTCGAATCGCCGCGACGGCGCTGTCGCAAGCGGCCGCATCCAGGGTCTCGGCGCCCGTAGCGTCGCGAGGATGCAGGTGCACGGCAAACGCGCCGACACGCCGCACAGCGACCGCGTCCGCCGCCAGCTCGGCGGCGCTCAGCGGCACCGCCGCGTGCTCCTCGCGTGAGCGTCCACCGTTCAGGCACGCCTTCACCGCCACGTCAGCCATCCTACGCAGGCACCCGACCACTGACCCGGATCCCCAACCAACTCAGGAGGGGCGCGGCTGGGTCGGACGCTTGCCGGCGCTCACGGGACGTTGATTGCGAAATCTGCGACGGTGACGGTCGCGCGTTGGTCGCGGCCGAGGAAGTTCTGGCCGGGCACCCCTCCGAATCGTGGTCCGCGGTCGTAGTAGACGCGGCCGCTGTAGCGGCCCGCGCAGAGCGGTTGGAGGGGCAGGACGAGCCGGACTGCCTGGCCGGCGGCAATCGTCCGCTGGGTGTTGGCCTCGAGCGGGATGAACTCGTCCGATCTGGCGAGCGCCCTCGTGCACCCGCGCGTGTTCGGCCTGCGGGCTTCGACGGCGTAGCGCTCCTGGGTGGTGGTGATCGCGACACGCGCGGTGAACGTGATGGCGAGCGCCGGACGCGGGCCGAGGATCCCGACCGGAAGGGCTGCGTGGTAGGTCACGTGGGCGGGGGTCCAGACCGCTTCGCGGGTCGGCAACTCAAGCGGGCCCTGCACGTAGCCGACGGCGGTGCACGGCCCCGGAGCGCGCTCGAGCACCTCCGCGCTCGCGAGCGTGCAGGTGCGTCCGTTGGTGTAGGTGACGTAGACGGCGGCCGGCGCCTTGACGTCGCCGAGGTTTGCTGCGCGGCCGACCGTCGATCCTGGAGGTGCCGGCAGGACGATGAGGTAGCCGCCGTCGGGGCCGCTGACGCGTTCGAGATGTCGCACGCCGTTGAAGCTGTAGAAGACCGTTCGCGCGTCCGGCCCAAGGAAGCCGTAGAAGACGGCGCGGAGATCCGCTTGCGGGCAGCGCACCCCCCAATCGTGCTCGCCGGGTAGATCGCAGTGCGGACGCTGATTGACCGCGGCCGCGGGTGCGGTGTCGCCGCTGGCGTTCTGAATCCAGCCGTAACCGCCGGTCAGGTACGCGTGGCCGTGCGCGTCAGCAGGTGAGCAGTCGATGGCGATCCCGGCGGGCGCGAGCAGCAGATGGAAGCGCCCGTCGTCGCCGAACACGTAGTCGATGCCGAGCGCGCCGAGCCGCCCGTCGATCACGCGCCCGGTCACAGGGCAGGCGAGACCCTGTGTCGTCGTGAACAGGCCCAGTCCCCACGGCGGTCCACCGGCGGGATCGGCCACCCGCAGCGTGAGCACTCTCATGCTGCCGTGCTTCGGGGCACCGAAGCCGACGCTCGAAATCGGTGCGTAACCCGGTTGCGCCCCGATCGGCGTCCCGGTCTGAAACACGCCGGCGGCGGCCAGCGCCCCGGTCGCGCCGCCCAGCACAAGCACGGTGACCAGGGCGAGCGGACGCCACCGACGCAGACGTTGACGGCGCACCCGGCGCTGCGAGCTGCGCGTGCCCATCGGCCCCGTAGTGGCGGCCGGCTGGATGCTCGCCGGCGCGAGGCGTTCGGCAGCGTCGCCGAGCAGCCGTTCGAGGTTGGGCAGGACGGTCATGGTTCCTCCTCCAAGCGTGCTCGAAGAGTTGAAAGGCCGCGACTGACGCGCTTGCGCGCCACGAGCTCGGAGCACTCCAGCCGCCGCGCAACATCCCGGTAGGAGAGCTCGTCGAGGACCCTCGCCTCCAGCGCTTTGCGCTGCGCTGCGGGCAGATCCTCAAGCAGGGCCAGCACCGAGGCGTCTGAACTCGCGAGCTCCTCGACTCGCTCGAGATCCTGATCGCTCAGCACGAGCGGCTCGCGCATCCCCAGGCGCGCCCGGGCGGCGGCCTCCACCCGGCCGGCGCGAAAGCTTCCGCTCACGACATTGCGTGCGATGCCGAATAGCCACGGCGCAGCCGATTCGTGCACCGGACGATAGGACGCAGCACCCACGAGCGCCGCAGCGAACGTCTCAGCACAAAGGTCGGCCGCCAGCTGCGGGTCACCAACCCGGCGCGCCAGATAGGTCAAGACGGGCCGCTCATAGCGGCGATAGAACGCCGTGAACTCTTCCCGGTTACCGACGCAGCATCCGAGCAGCTCGGCATCAGACGAGCGATACGAAAGCGACCCCACACACGGTTCATAGCCGCAAGGCCCAAGAACGTGACCGCCGCCTACGCCTGGGCTGCTCCTCCAGACCGACACGCGTGGCGCTCGCGGCGCACGATCGAAGCGGCCACCTCCGCGCCTCGCAGCCGCAGTCCTCGATGCCGGCGAGTCAGCTGGCAACCCGTTGCCGCGATCTTTACGCGTCTTTTCGTCGGCGCTTAGCCCCACATCACTTCGCGGCGCTTCAATGCTGCGAACTGCAAGGCATCGTGGCACAAGGGAATCCGCGTGAACGACCAAACCGTGACGACCAGCGACGCTGACGTGGTGGACAGACTCGCCCGACTCCGCGCGGTCGTGCCGCTGATGGCCGCCGATCTCGCTACGGCACGCCGCCGCGCGATCGCGCTGGAGATCGAGAATCGACGCCTGACACGACGCGTCATGGAGCTGGAGTCGAGATTGGCGGGCGCTCGGCGAACCGACACCCACTCGAGGGTGGCCGCGTCCGGCGTTCGCGTCGCATCGCCGCGGTAGCACGCGGCGTCGGCTGCCTCGTGGTTCCGCGCACCTCGCGCGCGGCCGCCCTCAGGCGGCGCGCTCGAGACGGCCGCTCAACCTGGCGGGGCTCCTCTGATCCAGACCGAGGCGTGGGTGGGTTGCACGGCGCGGTTGACGGCGTCGAGCAGGTCGGCGCGGATCGCGTCGAGCTCGACCGCGTCGCGCAGCCGGGCGGTGAAAGCGGCGACGGTTGCCTCGGCGTCGTAGCGGGCACGGTTGAAGCGGCGGTCGACGAGCCGCTGGATGCGGATGCGCAGCGGGTTGAAGAGAGCGGCGGCGGCGAGCGTTGAGGCCGCGACGCCGACGCGTCCGGAGATCGCGAGCGTGTTTGTGGTGAGTGCGATCAGTCCGATGAAGGTGCCGACCAGCAGGGCCGTGAGGATCGCGTAGGCGAGCGTGCGGCTGACCAGCCGGTCGATCTCATACAGGCGGTAGCGCAGGATCCCCACGCCCATGGCGAGCGGCAACGCGGTCAGGCCGACGGGGAAGAGGATGTCGCTGACGATGGCCGGCGCGTTGGACCACACGACCGTCAGCACGAGCGCGACCACGCAGATCGTCGCAGCGCTCCCCAGCCACTTCAGCTGCTGGCGTCGCTCGCCGCTCGCGCGTCGGTAGTTGCGCACCTGGAAGGCAACCGCCGCGACCGAGAACAGCAGGCACGCCACGAAGCTGCCCTTGTAGACCGGGGCGAACCATGCGTTGGCACCGCTCGGGTTGCTCAGGCCGATCAGGTTGCCGCCGCTATCGACCGGCAGACGCAGGCTCAGGTCGCCAACGGCGATGCTGAGCAGGCCGACGCTGAAGACAACGCCCAGCAAGAAATACGCTCGCAGCGGCCAGCGCCAGCGCGATCGGACGCGACCGTCCGGGAACAGCAGGATGACCAGCGGCAGCAACAGGAAGCCGTAGGTCCAGGCCCCGCTCAGCAGCACCGCCACCGGACCAAGCGGCAGCGCTCCGTGGTGGGACTTGTAGTCGAGGTAGGCGTAGGCGGGGGTGAGGCTGCCGATGTCGATCGCCAGCGATAGGCCGAGCAGCAGCCAGCCCATCGGGTTGCGGGGCTCGCGGCGCGCGACCACCACGCCGACCAGCGTGAACGAGAGCCCGAAGACAAACCACAGCACGGCCCCGAGCACGTCGGATGAGGCACCCGGGCTGGCCGTCTGTGGGACCAGAAACTGGAGCGGGATCTCCGCGAGCAGCGACAGCAGTGCCAGCCCGCCGACGAGGAGTGCGGTGCTCGGCGATGCGAACCGAACCAGACCGCCGGTCAGCTCCGCGCGCGCGCTCGAGCGAGCGTCCATCGCTCCTCGTCTGATCGCCTGCATCGACGAAAACTAACGTGACGGGCGTTCCGAGAACGTTACGAACCGCCTGGCGTGCCGGCCGTCGGAGCCGCCCTTGCGAGGTGCTACGCGCGCCGGCGGGAGCGGTGCAGTCGTCGGGCGGTCAACCGGCCACGCCGTCGCGGCTGCGCGGAGGCGGGCCGACGTACTTCGCGCTCGGGCGGATCAGGCGTCCCTCGCGCTTCTGCTCGAGCACGTGCGCCGACCAGCCGGCGGTTCGGGCGCAGGCGAACATCGGCGTGAACAGCTCGGTGGGGACCCGGGCGAAGTCGAGCACGACGGCTGACCAGAACTCGACGTTGGTCGCCAGCACGCGATCGGGCTTGCGCGCGTGCAGCTCGGCGAGCGCCGCCTGTTCGAGCGCCTCGGCCACCTCGAGCCGGCGTGCTCCCAGCTCGCGGGCGGTCCGTCGCAGCACCCGCGCCCGTGGATCCTCCGCGCGGTAGACGCGGTGACCGAACCCCATCAGGCGCTCGCCGCGGTCGAGCGCCTGCTTCACCCAGCGCTCCGCGTCGCCGAGCGCCTCGACCTCGTCGAGCATCTTCAGCACGCGCGAAGGCGCGCCGCCGTGCAGCGGTCCCGACAGTGCCCCGACCGCGGCCGACAGCGCCGCGGCGCAGTCGGCGCCGGTCGATGCCACGACGCGTGCGGTGAACGTCGAGGCGTTCATGCCGTGTTCGGCCGCGGAGACCCAGTAGGCGTCGATCGCCTTGGCCGCGGCGGGGTCGGCTTCGCCGCGCCAGCTGAGCAGGAAGCTCTCGGCGATCGATTTCGCCTCATCGGTCTGCGACCGCGACGGCGCCGGCGCGTCGGGCTGGCGCGCCGACTGGGCGACGAATGAGAGCGCGGCGGCCGAGAGGCGGGCGAGATCGTCGCGGGCCTGCTCGTCGCCGATGTCAATCAGCTGGCCGAGATTCCACTCGGCGCCGAGGATCGCCAGGCCGGACTGCAAATCGACGCGCACGTTGCCGCTGCGGACGCGCAGCGGCTGCGATGCCGCCGCGCCGAGGCCTGGCTCGAAGCGCTCGTCGACCAAGAGCCCCCAGACGTGCTCGTAGGGGACCGCGCCGACCAATTCCTCGATGTCGACGCCGCGGTAGCGCAGCGCGCCGCCGTCGCGATCGGGCTCGGCGATCTGCGTGGCGAAAGCGAGGACGCCCTCGAGACCCGACTGAACTTCGCTCGTCTTGACTTCGCTCATCTGACCCGCTTTCTGCCCGCGATTGCCGGCGCTCAGCCGTCAACGATAACCAGCTGTCAGCCTCGTGCACCTCTGCCCGGGGGTAGGCTCCCGACGGCGATGAGCGACGAGCTGATGTTTCGGTCTCCGGGCGAGCTGGCGGCGCTGGTGCGCGATGGCGAGTGCTCCGCGCGCGAGCTGGTCAGCGAGTCGCTCGAGCGGATCGAGGCGCTCGACCCGCGACTCGGCGCCTTCGTCGAGGTCGACCGCGACGGCGCGCTGAGCGCCGCGGATGCGATCGCCGCGGGCGATCAGCGTCCGTTCGCCGGGGTGCCGATCGCGATCAAGAACAACCGCGCGGTGGCCGGGCTGCGGCTGACGCAGGGCTGCACGCTGATGCGCGACTTCGTCGCCGGCTACGACCACAGCGTGGTGCGCCGCCTGCGCGCGGCGGGGTTCGTGATCGTCGGCACGACGAAGCTGCCGGAGTACGGCATCCTGCCCGTCACCGAGCCGCGCGTGCACGGCGTCGCACGCAACCCGTGGGATCCCTCGCGCACGCCGGGCGGCTCCTCGGGCGGCTCCGCCGCGGCGCTCGCCGCGGGCATGGTGCCGATCGCGCACGGCAACGACGGCGGCGGCTCGTTGCGGATCCCCGCCGCCTGCTGCGGACTGGTCGGCCTGAAGTCACAGCGCCACCGCGTCTCGGCGGCCCCAGACCTCGGTGCCTCGCCGCTCGTGCTCGACGGCGTGCTGACGCGCACGGTCGCAGATACGGCCGCGCTGCTCGATCTGATCGCCGGCTACGAGCTGGGCGATGCCGCGTGGATCCCGGCGCCGGCGGAGCCGTTCGCGCAAACCGCCGCCCGCCCCCCGCGCAACCTGCGGATCGCCTTCACCAAGCTGCCGCCGATCCCCGACGCGCAGGTCGACGAGGCGTGCGCCGGAGCCGTCGATCGCGCCGCCGCGCTGGCGGAGGGGCTCGGTCACGTCGTCGAGGAGGTCAGCCCGCCGTGGCAGAGCGACGATCTCGTCGAGCGCTTCGGCGACTACTTCGCCGCGCAGGTCGCGCTCGGCATCCGCTTCTCGGCGCTCAACGTCGGCCGCGCCGAGCCGACCAGGGACGACATGGAGCCGATGAGCTGGGCGCTGTGGGAGCGCAGCCGCCAGATCGACGCGGTCGCCTTCCAACTGCTCGCCGCGCAACTGCAGAGCCGCATGCGCGCGCTGGTCGCGTTCCTCGATCCCTATGACGCGCTGCTCACCCCCGCGCTCGCGGAGCGCCCACTCGAGCTCGGCACGCTGGACACCGCGGCCGCCGAGCCGCTTGAGACCTTCAGGCGCTCCGCCTATTTCACGCCGTTCACGCCGATCTTCAACATGAGCGGCCAGCCGGCGATCTCGCTGCCGCTGTTCGAGGGCAAGGACGGTCTTCCGCTCGGCGTCCAGCTGGTCGGGCGGCCAGCCGGCGAGGGGCCGCTGCTGGCTCTGGCTGGCGCACTCGAGCAGGCGGCGCCGCCGATCCCGCGCCGGCCGCTCGTCAGCTGAGACCGAGCACGGACGCCATCGCGCGCGGTCGCACTCCGAGCCGCTGCACGTCCCGCGTGCCGGTGGCGGAGCGCATCGAGACCTCCATCAGCTCGGCCTCGTCCCAGGTCGCGAATGCGCGGCGCCCCATCACGCGCTCGGTCAGCCGCAGAGCGCTGGCGACGATCGGGGTCGGCACGTGCGCCAGAGCACGGCGCTTGCCGAGCGCGCGGAGGGCCAGGCGCACAATCTGCTCGTGCGTCAGCAGGTCGGGCCCGGCGAGCTCGTAGCGCGCGTTGGCCACCGGCTCGGCGAGCGCCGCCATCACGCAGTCGGCCACGTCGGAGACCCAGATCGGCGCGAACTGCGCGCGCCCGCGACCGGAGAACGGCATCACGGCAGGGATCAGCGAGAGGCGCGCCAGCAGCGTCAGGTAGGGGTCGCCGGGGGCGTAGATGATCGACGGCGCGAAAACGATCGAGGGGATCTCGCTTTCGCGCACGGCCTCCTCGGCCAGCGCCTTCGCGCGCAGCAGGCGGGCGCGGCTCTGGGTGTCCGCGCCGAGCGCGCTGAAGAAGACGAAGCGCTCGGCGCCCGCCCGCCGCGCCGCGTCGACCAGGCGCCAGGTCGCGATCCCGGAGAGCTCCTCGATCGAGCCCTGCGGCTGGTCGCGGATCGTCGCCGCGAGGTGAATCACGGTGTCCACGCCGCGCAGCGCGTTGCGAAACGACGGCGGGTCGGCAAGATCGCCGAGCGCGATCTGCACGCGGACGCGGTCCTCGCCGAGGCGGCGCGGATCGCGCACCAGGCAGCGGATCGGCACCTGGGCCGCGATCAGGCGCCTGCGCAACGCGCTGCCGACCAACCCGCTTGCGCCGGTGAGCAGCAGCATGCACGCAGCCTACTCAGCCGCGCAGTGGGTGGCGCCCGCGACGTTTCGCCGTGGGTGCGGCCGGCCGCCCGGCGGTGGTCCGCGGCGGGAAGGGCCGTAATATTCGAGTCCCTTCCCCGACGACAGGAATCAGAACCACATGGCCTATGTGATCGCGGAGCCGTGCATCGGGACCAAGGACAACTCGTGTGTCGAGGTCTGCCCGGTCGACTGCATCCATCCGACCCCCGAGGAGACCGGCTACGCCGAGGTCGAGATGCTCTACATCGATCCGGATGAGTGCATCGACTGCGACGCCTGCGTGGAGGCCTGTCCGGTGGACGCCTGCTTCGCCGAGGATCAGCTGCCGGACGAGTGGTCCGGCTACATCCAGATCAACGCCGACTACTACAAGAACGGCTGAGGCGTTCGGCGCGCGCGCGGTTCTCGGACCGCCGCATGGGCGCCGGCCCGCTCCGTCGGCGGTGTGACGCACTGGCTCACGCAGTGGCTGGCGCGTGGCGCCTGCGGGCCGCGGCGAGGGCCAGGCGGCAGAGGGACCGCGAGCCGAGCGGCTCAGAAGGACGCGGCGGG
>OBLU010005952.1_pt1 | contig 10889 bp, 9 predicted proteins | sample 1518681 | NCBI WGS metagenome assembly OBLU01 (sample SAMEA3539304, study PRJEB22396) | soil metagenome | biome: tundra; feature: field; material: soil | place: USA | collected 2010-05 | depth 0.15 m
TCGCCTCCAGCAATTCGCTGGCGGCGGTTTTTTGTCTTCAATCGAAGACGGGGTGTCTTCAGCGACTCGTTCTCTTGCTTGAGGGAGCGGGTTTTGCGCGCTTAGCGGCTACCTTAGGCGCTGCCTTCTTGGGAGTGGTCGCTTTCTTTGCCTTCTTTGGTACGGTTTTCGTCGCGGCCTTCTTTGCGGGAGCCTTGGCTGCGACTGTCTTCTTAGAGCTCTTGGCGCGAGTCGCGGTGATGGCGGCCTTCAGTTCTGCGTTGAGGTCGGCGACCGAGATGGTGGTGGCAGATTTGCGCAGGCGTTCGAGGCCGTAGAAGGCTCGCTTCTCCGGGGAGAAGACGTGGACGATGAAGTCGACGTAGTCCATGAGTATCCACTCGGCCTGGCGGCGGCCTTCGACGGAGTTCGGGTAGGCGCCGAACTGGCGCTTGAGGCGGAGTTCGATCTCGTCGGTGATGGCGACGTTCTGGCGTTCGTTGGTGCCGTTGCAGATGAGGAAGTAATCGGTGAGGCCGCTTTCGGCTGGGTCGAGAGCGAGAATGCGGATGTCTTCGGCTTTTTTGTCTTCGCAGGCTGCTGCCGCGGTGAGCAGGAGCTGATAGCTTTCGGGTGAGGGCATGAATCTCCTTGAGACTCTATGGTAGCGGGTTGGGGCTGCGGGAGTCTATTTAAGTTCAGTGGTAAGTGGTAAGTGGAGTGTGGTAAGGGGGCGGTGGTCGCGCTATGTGATTCGTCACTAATCCGCGGAAGGCGTGGCTGGTGTCGATATACTCGATTTACACGAATGCAACGGAGGGTGATCTGGATGGGGAATAAGTGCGGGTGGACGAGGTGGGCTGCGGCTGGACTTACGCTGGCGTGCGTTGCTTCGATGGGCTTGGCGCAGGAGAAGGCCGCGGCGAAGAAGGATGAGAAGGTGGTGGTGACGGGCACTCTTGCGACGCCGGCACCTATTCCGGTTGCGGACTCGACGACCGAGGGCACGGTGACGGTGGGCGGGCAGGCGATCGCGTACAAGGCGGTTGCGGGAACGCTGACGGTGGGATCGACGGACCGGCAGGACGCGACGCTGGATTTTGAGGGCAAGCTGTTGCCGGACTCGGGCGAGAAGCCGCTGGACAAGGACAAGCCGGAGGAGGCGCAGGCGACGGCGCGGATGTTCTATGTAGCGTACTTCAAGAAGGACGCTGCGGCAGAGCAGAGGCCGGTGACGTTTCTGTATAACGGCGGGCCGGGGTCGGCGACGATGTGGCTGCATATGGGGGCGTTTGGACCGCGGAGGGTGGCGACTCCGGACACGGAGCACCAGGAGGGCGCGCCGTACAAGATTGTCAACAACGATTCGAGCTTGCTGGATGTGAGCGACCTGGTGTTTATCGACGCTCCGGGAACGGGTTTCAGCCGGATCTTCGGCAAGGACAAGGAGAAGGCGTTCTGGGGAGTCGACCAGGATGCGCATGCGTTCGATCGGTTCATCCGCCGTTTTTTGACGAAGTACGATCGCTGGAATTCGCCGAAGTACCTGCTGGGAGAGAGCTACGGCACGCCGCGTTCGGCGGTGTTGAGCGCGGTGCTCGAGAACGTGGACCTGAACGGGATCGTGCTGCTGTCGCAGATTTTGAGCTTCGATAGCAGCGTCGATGGACCGAAGCCGAATCCGGGGGTCGACCAGGCTTACGCGCTGGCACTGCCGACGTTTGCGGCGACGGCGTACTACCACAAGAAACTGCCGAGCCAGCCGGCTGCGCTGGAGCCGTTTCTGACCGAGGTGGAGCAGTACGCGCTGGGCGACTATATGAGCGCGCTGTTGCAAGGCAGCGATCTGCCCGCGGCGCGCAAGCAGGCAGTCGCGGAGAAGTTGCATGGGTATACCGGGCTGCCCGTGGCTCTGCTGCTGAAGGCTAATCTGCGCATGACGGGCGGGATGTTCGAGAAGGACCTGCAACTCGACGAGGACACGACGACGGGTCGGCTGGATTCGCGGTACAAGGGGCCGGACCTGGATCCGCTGAGCGAGGAGGCGGAGTACGACCCGCAGAGCAATGCGATCTCGGCTGCGTATACGGCGGCGATCAACAGCTATGTGCGCAAAGACCTGAAATACGGCGATCAACAGACCTACAAGCCGGGCGCATATGCCGATGCGGGCTTCACGTGGGACATGCGGCACCAGGTTCCGAACGGGCCTCCGGCGACGGAACAGTGGGGCGGGACGAACGTGATGCCGGACCTGGCGTTCGCGATGAAGTCGAATCCGCGGATGAAGGTGATGCTCGCGGGCGGATATTACGACCTTGCGACCCCGTTCTTCGAGGGCATGTACGAGATGCACCATCTGCCGATTCCGGACAAACTGCAGGCGAATATCAGCTACCACTACTACCAGAGCGGGCACATGGTGTACGTAAACGAAGGCGTGCTGAAACAGTTCCACGCGGATGTGGCTGCGTTTATCGGGGGGACGAAGGACGGTGGGGAGGAGGGTGGGAAGTAAGCTCTGAGGCAGCTATAAATAACTGATAAGAAAGGTATTAGTAAACCGCTGTTGCGGCTTCTGGGTGTGTAGCCTGGAGAGGTTGCGGCGGCGGGTTTTATTTTCTACAAGCTGGCAGGAGGCAGATCAAGATATGAGTCAAGATGTATCAGGCTAACCGCGTGGGCGGGTGAGGCTCGCTCCGCGATCCAAATTCTGATTTGTGAGGAGAATTGAGATGATGTTCTCTTCCTTCTCATTCTTCTCGAACTTGCGCTCGCCCTTCACCATCAACGTCTGGTTCTCCACCCGAACATCCAGGTCTTCCTGCTTGATTCCCGGAACCTCCAGCTTCATCACCAACTGGTTCGCATCCTCATACACATCCACCGGCGGAATGAAGTTTCCCATCGCCAGCGACTCCTGCTCGCCCTCCGGCAACGTTTCGCTCGGACGAGCCTGTAGGTCTACCAATAGATTTGAACGCCCCAGATGTCGAGCGGCATTTGGGGCGTTTTTTATCGCGCGGTGGATTCAGTCGAATCGTAAGGCGTAGGATGGCGAGGATTCCGAGTTTTGCAGGGGGATGTTTCATGAAGAAGCTGATGCTGTGTCTTGCTGTACTGGCGGCGATGTTCGGAGGAGTTGCGCGCGCGCAGGATATCTCCGGCAACTGGCAGGGGACGTTGAAGGTGGGCAAGGATCTGCGGATCATCTTCAACCTATACAAGGGCGACAAAGACGGCTGGAGCGCGAAGATGTACAGCATCGATCAGACCAAGCAGGCGATCCCGGTCAACTCGGTGACGCGGCAGGGTTCTGATATCAAGATGACGGTCGATATGATTGGCGGCAGCTTCGCGGGGAAGCTGAGCGAAGACGGCAAGACGATTACGGGAACGTGGACGCAGGCAACCCAACCGTTTCCGCTGACGCTGGTGCGCGCCACGCCGGAGACTGCGTGGGACATTCCGATAGCTCCGGAGCCAGAGAAACCGATGGCTGCGGATGCGGACCCATCTTTCGATGTGGCGACGATCAAGCCGAATCCATCGGGAGGGTCGAGGCTGCAAGGAATCTTTCCCAAGGGCCGCCACTTGATGATTGTGAATGGATCGCTACAGGATATGATCGTGTTTGCCTTCAGCTTGCAGTTGAAGCAGGTCGTGGGTGCTCCGGAGTGGACGGCCAACGATCGATACGACGTTGATGCGGTCCCGGACCAACCTGGTACTCCCAGTCTCGAACAGATGCGGAATATGTTGCGGAAATTGCTGGTGGAGCGGTTCAAACTGACGATTCATCACGAAAAGCGAGAGATGTCGGCGTATCTGCTGACAGTCGGGAAGACGGGACAGAAGCTGACGCCCTCGCAAATCAAAGGAACGCTCCCCGGCTTTGGCGCGTCGCCAGGAACCGGCGGTCTGACGCTGCACCTGGTGAATGGGACGATGGGGGACTTCACCAGCTTTCTGCAGATGCTGGTCCTGGATAAGCCAGTCGTCGACCAAACGGGCATTACGGGCCGATTTGACAACAACATCACATTCACTCCAGACCAGACGCAGTTCAACGGCCAGCCGCCGAAACTGCCACCGGCGGATGTGCCCGACGCTCCCGACCTATTCACTGCGATTCAGCAACAGCTTGGATTGAAGCTTGCGGCGGAGAAGATCGCGGTCGATGTGATCGTCATCGATCACGTGGAAAAGCCTTCGCCGAATTAAGACAGGGCACGTGGGCCAGGGAATCATCGGTGCTTTCAGGAGATCGTTCGATGAAGAAGCTGATGCTGTGTATCACGATGATCGCCTCGATGTTGGGGGTTGCGCGGGCGCAGGATGTCACAGGCGACTGGCAGGGAACGCTGCATGCCGGTAAGGACTTGCGGATTGTCGTGAAGATTACGAAGGACGATGGGCGTTTGAAGGCGGCGGCGTACAGCATCGACCAGGGTTCGCAGGTGATGAATACGACGAGCGTCGCGCTGCAAGGGACAGACTTCAAGTTTTCAGTCCCGTCGGTGGGCGGGAGTTACGAAGGAACGCTCAGCGCGGACGGCAAGACGATCACCGGGACGTGGACGCAGGGACAACCGCTTGCGCTGGTGCTGGTGCGGGCGACCAAGGAAACCGCATGGGAGATCCCAGTGCCGCCGCCGCCCCCGAAGCGGATGGCGGCAGATGCAGACCCATCCTTTGATGTAGCCACGATCAAGCCGAGCAATCCGGATGTGCCGGGCGACTGGTTTCGGGTGCAGGGCAGGAACTTTTCGACACACAATATCTCGCTGGCGGGGATGATCAAGTTTGCGTATGGCGTGCATGGGAAGCAGATTGTGAATGGGCCGGACTGGATGGAGAAGGATACGTACGACATCGCCGCGGTTCCGGACGCCGAGGGGCAACCGAGCGACAAGCAATGGAAGTCGATGCTGCAGAAACTAATGGCCGAGCGGTACAAGCTGACGTTCCACCATGAGCAACGGGAACTGGCGGTCTTCGCGCTGACTGTGGGCAAGGACGGTCCGAAGAACCTGGCCGAGAATACGAGTGGCGGAACACTGCCTGGGATGTTCTTCCGGGGAACTCCGGGGGGAATTATGCTGCCCGCGAACAATGCGACGATGAAGGACTTTACGGGCCTGCTGCAGGAGGTTGTTCTGGACAAGCCGGTGGTGGACCAGACGGGGCTGAAGGGCCGGTACGATTTCACGCTGAAGTGGGCGCCCGACGAATCTCAGTTCAACGGCCATGTGCCGCCACCGAGCGATCAGCCCGATGCGCCGCCGAGCCTGTTTACGGCAGTGCAGGAACAGGTTGGGTTGAAGATTGAGTCGACGAAGACGATGGTGGACGTGCTGGTCATCGACCGCGTGGAGAAGCCTTCGCCGAACTAGGGAGATCCGGACGCGAGCTTAGAGTCTACCGAGGTTGCGGTGCGCGGCCTGCGCGCGCGGGCGATGGGTTTCGCTTTTGCGGGTGGGGCGGGTTCGCTGCGGGACTGGTAGGCACCATCTACCCAGAGGCAGGGGTCGATGTCGGGGAAGATGTTGTCGCGGTGTTCGATCTCGGCGAGGCGTGTTGTCATGTGTTCGTTCAGCCTGTGGTTCTGTTCGAAGGCCTGCCAGATGGTTTTCAGTTCGAGGAACTGGTCGTTGTGGGTGAGGAAGCGCATTTCGGCGTAGTCGCGCGCGGCGCCGGTGGTGATCAGGAATTGCCAGTCGGAGGACTCCAGCAGCAGAAGCTCGCGGCAGAGTTGCTGCACGATTCGCGTCCCGACGGCGGAGTTGCGCCACTTGCCTTTGGTGCAGACTTCGCGGGTATAAATCTCGGCAGGGTAGATGTGGGTGTAGGTCCACGAGGTTGCGGGGTTCATCCACACCTGGTGGTTGCCCTCCGTTCCCCACGAGCCTTCGCGCATGGCGATGAAGCCGGCGCGCGGGTAGCGATCGAGATACTGGCTGCATGTGATGGTGGCGATGCTGGTGGCTGGATTCTCGGTGTTGTGGTCGTGCAGGATGCGGCAGACGGACTCGAGCCATAGCGGGCCTTCGAACCACCAGTGGCCGAAGAGTTCGGCATCGAACGGCGCGCAGAGGATCGGCGGGAAAGAGTTGTTGAAGCTGGTCTCGAGCGTTTCGTAGATGAGCTGGACGAAGTGGTTGGCGTGGTCCTTGACGCGTTCGGCGGCCTGTTGCGGCCAGTAGACGAGCTTGTCGCCGATGTCGACCCTGGGACCGGTGACCTGCCAGTAGCGATGGCCGCCGGGAAAACGCTTTTTGTGGAAGTCGAGGTAATTGGCGTCGCCGGGGTAGCCGTTGTCTCCCGACCAGACCTGGAGGCCGGTACTTGGGTCGCGCGGGAAGACGGTGGTGGCGAAGCGTTTATCGTAGGGGCCATCGACGTAATAGGGCTGGTAGAGGCTTCGCTGCGGGCCTTGGGTGACCTCGTCGAGTTGGGGATCGCGCGGCAGGCGGCTCTCGGGCGCGCCGTAGGGCGAGGGAAAGCGATAGGAGTCCTCGATGAGGTGAGTATCGACGAAGAAGTATTCGAGGCCGGATTCGGAGAGCGCTTGCTCGACGCCTACCCGGAAAAAACCCGGGGGCGGCTCGGTCGAGCCAGCGTGGAGGACAGGGTATTCCCAGAAGCCAGCGGGGCGGTACCCGCACTCGGGCACCCAGATGCCTTTTGGCGGCTTGCCGAGGTGGCGGACGTGGGTGGAGACGGCGGTGCGGATCTGCGCGCGGACGCTCTCATCGGTGCCGAGAAGGGGCATGTATCCGTGAGTGGCGGCGCAGGTGATGACCTCGATCAGTCCGGCATCGTTGAAGTGGCGGAAGCCTTTGACAATGTCGCCGCCGAGGGCGTTGAAGTTTTCGAGCGCGGTGGAAAAGAAGCGGTTCCAGAAGCGCGCGGTCTCGGTGAGGTGAACGTCGCCGGACTGGATGAAGTAGGCCTCGTCCTCGCGGGCGGCGATGATTTTGCGGGTGAGGTATTTGGGGAACTCGGCGAGGAAGAGCGGGTGGGCAAGCTGCTCCAGCAGAATGGGCGACAGGTTGATGTTGAAGTTGGCGGGAACGCCGTCGCGCTCGAGATTACCGAGCACGCGCAGCAGCGGCAGATAGGTTTCGGCGGCGGCTTCGTGCAGCCACTCGATGCCGTGCGGCCACGTGCCATGGTTCACCACCCACGGCAGATGCGCATGCAGGGTGATGGTGAGAAAACCCGCCGGAGTGTTCTTTGCCTTCGTCAATAGCGACCTCAACATGCGGGTGGATCACGCGGTTAGGTGCTGGAAGGAATGGAGGAGTTGCCCGGGCCAGGGGGTGCGCCAAGGCTCCAAAATATGGAGGGGCCGCTAAGCTTTGCCCGTAGCTTACATCAACAGGGTTACAGGTGTAAGCGAATTGTGATTCGGCTGCTGTGAGAGCCGAAGCTGGACGGCGCTGATGGGTGTCGTCTGGGCCGAGGTTTATTGGTCGTTGTGGTGCTCGAGGGTTGGGCCGGAGTTTCCGGATGAGCCCCCGCCGGTGGTTACGTGAACGATGATTGGGTCGGAGAGCTTGAAGCGTACGACGGTCTCCGACGGGATCTGGACTTGCTTGCCGCGGGTCACAGTGTTCGCGCCCGCGCCGACGCCTCCGCCGGCCGCGGCTCCGATCGCCGCGCCCTTGCCGCCGCCCAGGATGCCGCCGAGAATGGCGCCTACGGCAGCGCCCCCGCCAACTTTTTCAGCGGTGTTCTTGCCGCGTCCCTCGCCCTCCTTGGTGTAGGCCTCGGTTGCCACCTGGATGTGCTCGCCCTTGCGGCTGATCGAGGTGAGCGAGAGGGTGAGCGATGCACTGCCTTTGTAGTGCGCGGCGTCATGCGCCTCGTCGACACGGCCGGTGACTGGGGTTCCCTGGGCCAGGATGACCATGCCGTCCTCGATGATGTCTGACGCAACCGCGCCGGTGAATTTGTCACCGGTTTGCGTGGTCGCGCTATCGAGAGTCTGCGTGATGCGCACCGGAATCGCTGTGCCAGCGGGCAGGGTGATGTTGTGCTCGACTGGCGCGGGCGGCGGCGGTGGAGGCGGCGGTGGAAGCTGCGCCTGGACTGGGGCGGGGGCCGGGTTTTGCTGCGGCGTCGGCTGCGGCGCTGGGGTATTGCGCACGATGGGGGCCGTCTGGGGTGAAGAGTGTTGCGGGGTCGACGCGGATGGCTTGGTTGCCTTCTCGGGGCGACCGGGCGCGGGCGCCGGCGCGGCCAGGGAGGCGGAGGCGGGCGCCGGCGAGGAGGCTGCTACTACCAGGTTGTTGACCACCGTTTTGACCCCGGCGACCTGGGCCGCATCGCCGCTCGCGATGGTGCGTGCCGTGTCGCTGGTGACGCTGCCGTTCAGGGTGACGACGCCGTTGGCGACCGATGCCTGGATGGACTGCCCGCTGAGGTTCTGATCCGCAAAGAGGCGGGCCTGTACCTGCGTGTTCAGGCTGGCGTCGTCGGTGGCCGGGGCGGTGCCTTTGCACCCGGCGAGAGCCATTGCGAACGAGAGCGAAACGATTGCGATTCTCGCGGCGGAAAAGGTCTTGTCAGCGTTCATGTGTTCCCCTTCGATCGGTGGTGTTCAATGCATAAATACTACTCGGGTAAACGCGGGGGATTAGATGCAATTTGCGGGTGGAATCGATAACCGAACGCCCCTGCCTGTGCTCTCTATTTGACGTATTCCCAGTAAAAATGATCCGGAAGGTGTTATTGTTTAGCTTCCCGAGGGATCGGGGGCCGCGATGCTTCTGTTTTGCGCAACCTAAGCTGCACGCACGGCATCCATCCAAAGGGACTGAGGACACGAGGGCCATTACGCTGCCGGGAATAACAGACGGGATTTGCGGTCGCGGTGGTTACATTTACGGAAGAATTCGCATCAGCGAAGGGCGAATCGCATTCGCCAAACCAGATGGTTGGACAGGAGAAAAAGATGGCACAGAATGAAGGCGGAACGAGCGGGCTGGGATGGTTCCTGGCTGGACTTGGGATCGGCACTCTAGTTGGAGTGTTGTACGCGCCGAAGGCAGGCAAAGAGACGCGCGAAGACATCGCAAACAGTGCGCGTGAGGCGAAAGAGAAGGCCGCCGAACTCGTTGAGCAGGGGAAACAGAAGGCGAGCGAGTACGTTGAGGTCGGCAAGCAGTACGTCGAGCAGGGTAAGCAGAAGGCTGCCGAACTGGTCGAGGAAGGTAAGCGGCAGGCGAAGGACTCGGTCGACAAGGGCCGCGAGTACTACGAGAAGGGCCGCACCCAGTGGACGCAGTACGTGGATAAGGGCAAGGGCATTGCCACCGAGCAGCAGGCCAAGGTTGGGGCCGCTGTCGACGCTGCCAAGGAAGCCTATGTGAATACCACGGTGGAGACGCCGGTCTAGCCTGAACTGAATGCATTGGGCACGACGAGGCGGCGTCCATAGCGGGCGTCGCCTCCGTAATGCCCGGAAGACGAAACTGTGCCGGGTGGTTACCCGAACGAAGCGGAGAAAGGTTTCAATGGGAACGATAGGTTTGGCGATGTGGCTGCAGGGAGCGGATCTGGCTAGTACCAATCACTTGATCATGATCTCCATCGGGTTGGTCGCGGTGGCCATGTCGGTGATGGCGATTGCAATGATCGTGGTTGCTGTGACGGCTGCGAAGGCGGTTAAAGGCATGAACGCGACGGTGGAGGAACTGAAGGGGAAGGTGCTTCCGCTGATCGACGTGGCCACGGATATCAGCAAGACCAGCCAGGCGCTGCTGCATGATTCGGCTCCGAAGGTGAAGCACATTACCGACAACCTGGTGAGCGCAAGCGACACCCTGGCGGAGACGAGTAAGGCGGCTCGCTCGGCGGTGGCGCAGTTCGACAGCACGATTGCCGACGTCAACATGCGCACGCAGCGGCAGGTGGCGCGGGTCGACGGGATGGTGACCGCGGCTCTGACCACGACGGCCGAGGTGGCTGAGGCGATCGGCAACGGGATCCGTGTGCCGGCGCAGAAGATTGCAGTGATGGTGAGCCAGGCTAAGGCTCTGGTCGAGGGTTTGCTCGCGAAGATCAAGTCGAAGGCCGGAACACGCTCCGCTGACCGGTAAACGGCCGGACGGCTGCTAAAATGGGAGTGTGGCTCCTTCCGTCCTTGATGTCTCCAGCGAAACTCCGATAGATGGCTTGCAGGCCCGGCCTGCGCGGCCGACGATCGGCTTTGTGTCGCTGGGCTGCCCCAAAAACCTGGTCGACTCCGAGGTGATGATGGGGCTGCTCGACCGCGCAGGCGGCGAGTTGACCGCGCGCGCCGAGGACGCCGAGATCCTGGTGGTGAACACGTGCAGCTTTATCGACTCGGCCAAGCAGGAGTCGGTGAACACCATCCTGGAGATGGTGCAGCACAAGGTTGCGAATGGGGGGAAGGCTCGGCGGTTGATCGTTGCCGGATGCCTGGTGGAGCGCTATCGCGATGAGATTCGCAGGAATATTCCCGAGGTCGATGCGGTGGTCGGCACGGGCGAGTTGGAGGCGATACTTGAGGCGGCTGGGTTGAGTGCGCCGGCTGCGCCGGTAGAGAGTGCATCGCCGTTCAATATTCTGGTGAGCCGGGCCCCGAGTGCGGTGCATCAGCATAGCCTGCCGCTGGATTCGACTGAGGTTGCTCCGCAGCTTGCGCCAACGTTCCGGCCTGAGGGCGATCTGCGCGAGCGGCAGGGGAGATTTTCGCGTGAGCACTGGGATGGGGCGACGGCCGCGCTGCCGGAGTATCTGTATAGCGAATTTACGCCGCGGATTCTGACCACGCCAAAGTCGTCTGCGTACATCAAGATTGCGGAGGGTTGCGACCATCCGTGCAGCTTCTGCATCATTCCGCAACTGCGCGGCAAGTTCCGCTCGCGGCGGCTGGA
>OBLU010005953.1_pt1 | contig 10885 bp, 7 predicted proteins | sample 1518681 | NCBI WGS metagenome assembly OBLU01 (sample SAMEA3539304, study PRJEB22396) | soil metagenome | biome: tundra; feature: field; material: soil | place: USA | collected 2010-05 | depth 0.15 m
CGCCACCATCGGAACTGCCTTGCCGCTGGTCGAACTCCAGCACCACCGGCTTGGCGAAAATCTCTGCAAACAACAAACGCTCTGTCGCGATAGAATCGGTCAAGCGAAAGCCTCTCAATGTGCCTTAAACACTGTCTTGTCAACATGTTTGTAGCACAAAAAGGCTTTCGCTACCTCAGGCTTCACGAATAATGCAGGCTAGTGGACTCGGAGGTCCCCAAGAGTTTCGATGTTTTCGCCTCAGGCAGCGGTTTTCACTACCAAAAAGATGATTTTTTCGATGGCGACGGTTTCAATACGTTGCAGATCCTCAATGATGCGCTGTCGATGGAGCCTACCAAGCTCAGCGCCGCGGACGCGACCAGAAGCCACTTCCTCTCCGTCGACATGACGGATGCCGCCTCGTTGCTTGCGAAACGCGAATACCTGCACGCGTTGACGGACACGGTAGAACTGCTGGCCATACGCGCGGGCTCGGCCGATGGATTCATCGCTGTGGCTGCAAAGCGGTCGCATCCTCTGTGGCCGGACACGGTTCGCTTCGCCCGATACGGGTTCGATCCCGGGAATAGCCCTGGCACCGAATTCATCCGCGCGATTGACAAAAGTCTGGACGACACGGGCCTGAAGACCTGGGGAGTTCTCATGGCCCTGACGATCCTGGACCTTGAAACGTATCGGGATGCGTGGCTGGCAGGAGCAGAATGGGCCGAGAACAATTCTTGCCAAGCAATTGTGGCGAATGACCTCTCCGATTCTCAAGTTTCTCAGACAAAGGGGGACTATTCGAATGATTGAATTGAAGACGTTACAAGACGCCATGCTCCTACGGTCACCTGGCGGCCCTAACAGTTCATCAACTACAGGGCAACGGTGGAGTTGAATTCCGGATCGCGGCCAGCTGCGAGGCGGACTCGCGGTCACTGCACAAAAGGATTCGACCTGACAAGGACTAGAATCGTTTTGTCCAATGGTCGGTACCGATTTCGGTTCTCTGATTCACGGATGCGGTTCGAGGATGGGTCATTGCACCTGCGCTGTTCATGCCTTTTCACGCTTGGATTGGTCTCCTGCTGTGTGGCGCCTCTCTGCGCCCAAACCGCTCCCGACTCTCAGGCTGGCGTTTCTATGCTCAAGGCCAATGCGCTCGCCGTGGCCGTGGACGTCGTCGTGACCAGGGGCAACGACGAGCCGGTCCTCTCTTTGCGCAAGCAGGATTTCCGGGTGCTGGAAGACGGCAGGCCGCCGCCGATCGATCTCATCGAGGAACACACCGCCGCCACCAGCTCGCCCACGGCCACGCACGAACAATTACCGCCCAACGTTTACACCAACCTGCCCGCGGCCCCACAGAGCGACTCGGTCAACGTGCTGCTTCTCGACAGCCTCAACACAGCGGAACCGGACCAAGCCTACGTCCGCAAGCAGATCGTCGACTTTCTCCGCAACATCCAACCGGGCACGCGTGTAGCCATCTTCACCCTAAGCACCAGGCTGCGCCTTCTTCAGGGTTTTACCGCGGACAGTTCCCTGCTCAAGGCCGCTCTTAACAGCAAAGCCGCCGCGCCCGGCACCACCACCGCCTCCCACACCCGCGATGATGATCTGCGCGACAAGGAAGAACTCTCCATCGTTGGGGAGATGTCGAACACCAAGGGTGCGGACAGCGAGGTGCCCCTGGCGGCCATCTCACGGTCGATGGCCGATCGTGCCAACACGCAGGGAGGCCAGCGCAGCCTCCCTCACCTTGGCTGCGCTCGATCAACTGGCCCGCTCCCTGGCAGCCATTCCGGGCCGCAAGAACCTCATCTGGTTCGCCAGTTCCTTCCCCGTCTCGATCTTCCCCAACGGTTCCAACCGGGAGACGCTCAGCAACGGCCGCGAAATCGGCGACGCCGTCCGCCAGACCGCCAATCTGCTCACGCAATCCAAAGTAGCCCTTTATCCTGTCTCTGCCCAGGGCATCCTCCTCGATCGCACCACGAATGCCGACTCCGGCGGCCAGCCGGAGGGAGACGATTTCGAGAAGGCTCCACAACAGGAAGGCGCCGCCAACGCAGCCAACACCGCCGCTATGGAACAGTTGGCCGCCGACACCGGGGGCGAGGCCCTCTATACCTCCAACAACCTGAACCAGGCCATGGCTCGCGCCATCCAGAACGGCTCCCACTACTACACCCTGGTCTACACCCCGCCCAGCACGCAGATGGACGGCAAGTTCCACCGCATCGAGGTCAAGCTGGTTCAGGGCAAGGCGAAGCTCTCTTACCGCCGCGGCTACTACGCCGACAAAGCGTCCGGTGCCAAGCCTGCATCCGATCTGCTCCCGACGCTCCTTGCCCGCGGCATGCCCAGCTCCACGCAGATTCTCTACCAGGCGCGTGTCCTGCCCGCCTCACCGCAGCCCGCGCCCGACGCTCCGCGCACCGGCGGGAACACCAAACTCGCCGGCACGCTCACCCGCTACAAGGTAGACTTCGTCATTCCCGCTGGCGGCGTGGCTTTGGACTTGGCGCCAAACGGCACGCACACCGGCACAATCGAAGTTGCGCTCGTCGCCTACGATCATGACGGCACCGCTGTGAACTGGACGGGCAACACACTGGCCATCAGCCTTAATGCCACTTCCTACGCCCAGGTCCAGCGCTCCGGCCTTCCGGCGCATCTGGAGATCGACCTGCCCAATGCGGATGTCTACCTGGCGACCGGAGTCTACGACTGGGGCTCGCGAAAGTCGGGAACAGTTGAGATTCCCCTGAGCTCCGTGGCCACCGCGGCAACTTATGCTCCGCCGATGGCAACCAAAACCAACTGAGAAAGAATGATGGAAGACCGCTTTGAGAACGGCTTTAGAAATAGCAGCACTCCGCGCCCGTGTTGGCACAATGCTGCTGCTCAAGATTGCCTCCCAAGGATAGCTGCATGGGGGCGGGGTATATTTTTGGCTGGAATCCGGGGCCAACTCCGAGTAGCGTGAATAGTATGAGCAAGTCATGCCGGCTTTTCTTGGTGTTTCTTTTCTGTCTTTATAATCAGGCATTTGCTCAACAAGCCACCCCCCAACTGGGAACAGCGCCGCGGACGGAGCCAGCGCCCTCGCCCGCGCTTCCATCAGCCGCTCCTCAAGACCCGGTGCTGGTCAAGCGTCCGCCGCCGAAGCAGGTGAGCACTGCGGCTCCGGAGGGCCGCATCCATCTCGATGTCCTTGTCTCCGACGCAATGGGCAAGCCGGTCCTCGGCCTCGAACCGCCGGACTTCAAGATCATGGACGACGACCAGCCGCGCAAGATTCTCTCCTTCCACTCCTTCGATGGAATCAGCGTAAAGCCCGACCCGCCGGTCGAGGTTATTCTGCTCATCGATACGGCAAACCTCCCCTTCCAGCAGGTCTCGTTTACGCGCCAGGAGATCGTCAGATTCCTGCGCCAGAACGGCGGCCATCTGGCCCAGCCAGTTTCGATCATGCTGCTGACCGATGCCGGCCTGCGGGTCCAGCCTCGGCCTTCCGTCGACGGCAACGCCCTGGTGACCATGGTCGATCAGATCAAGGGCAGCATTCATACCATCAACTCGGCGGAAGGCGCGGAAGGCGACCTTGAGCGCTTCCAGTTATCCGTCCGGAAGATGGCTACAATTGGCGAAAACGAGGCCAGGAGACCAGGCAGAAAGCTGCTCATCTGGGTCGGCCCCGGCTGGCCGATGCTCGACAGCGACAATTATTTGTTTTCCGACAAGGATCAACGGCGCTACTTCGATGCCATCGTCGAGCTTTCCAGCAAACTGCGCGAGGCGCGCATAGCTGTCTACAGCGTTTCTGCTACCGATGCGGGGTTGGGTGCCTTGCCCCCTCGCAGGTTCATGTATCAGGATTTTCTGAAAGGGGTGAAATCGCCCCGGAAGGCGGACACCGGAAACCTGGCCTTGAAGGTGCTTGCCCTCCAAAGTGGCGGACGCATCCTGGGCCCGGATAACGACCTTGCCGGCCAAATCAATAGCTGCATTGCGGAAGCAAATGCCTTCTACACGCTTTCCTTCAATCCTCCCCATGCGAATCATGCTGACGAGTATCACGACCTGAAGGTGCAGGTCGAACAACCGGGACTTACGGTCCGCACCTACACCGGCTATTACAATCAGCCGTAGAGCACACGTGCGGAGAAAACTTCAGGAATGTGTCCCATGTTCGCTTATCGGTAAGTTCGATTCTGACGGGAACAGGGCGCTGCGCAAACTGACCGGTCCGCCAAAGTGAACTTTGTTCCATGGTGCAGAGATGGCAAGATTCACTCAGGGCTTATTTGGCGAGAAGACCAAGCGGCTGTTAAGAAATGACGGCGGGGGGATCGTATTCCTGAGCCATCCTTGTGCGGTCCGCAGTCACCATGTTGTCGCGGAGAAAAAGGCTCAGTTGCCGCCGGTTCGTCATTTGGCTGCCTGCTCACCGAAGACACGCCCGCTCGGGAAATACTGGGCTGCTTCCCTGCTTGCGATCGGTCTAGCGGCCGGCCTGCATCCGCCGTTTGCTTTTGCGCAAAAGCCGGCGCCCCCGCCGCAACCGGCACAGCAGCCGCAGAGCAGCATGGGTGGCATCTCCTCCGCAGGGACGTTTGCCCCCGTCTATGACTCCGAGAAGCGGCCCATCACCGCAGGTGGATTTGTGGATCACAGCAAGGGGACGGTGGTGTTTGAGGACGCGACCGAGGCGGCAGGGCTCTCCTCCTGGCGGCACGTCATGGGCACGCTGGACAAGAAGTACATTCTGGAGACCGATGGGTCCGGAGTGGGCCTGATCGACTATGACAACGACGGCTGGCTGGATATCTACATGGTCAACGGGTCCACTTATGACGCGCTGAGCGGCAAAAAGACGCCGCCCCATGCGGCGCTGTTCCATAACAACCACGACGGGACCTTTACCGATGTGGCCGCCAGGGCGGGGGTCACGAACGACCGCTGGGGTTTCGGCGTGGCCATCGCCGACTTTGAAAACGATGGCTGGCCCGATATCTTTGTGGCCAACTACGGAAAGAATCGGCTGTACCAAAACAACCACAACGGCACGTTCACTGACGTAGCCGAGAAGGCGGGCGTAACGCTGGGCAACTGGTCCGATGGCGCTACGTGGGGTGACTATGACGGCGACGGGCGGCTGGATCTGTTCGTTTCGGGCTATGTGCATTACGATCTGAAGCATCAGCCCACCGCCGAGGGCGGTACCGTGCCCTTCGCTTTCTGCCAGTTACATGGGGCGCCGGTGATGTGCGGCCCGCACGGTTTGCAAGGGGAACCGGATCACCTGTTCCACAACAATGGCGACGGGACGTTTACCGATGTGAGCGTCAAAGCCGGGGTTTCCGATCCCAACGCCTACTACGGATTCACGGCCGTCTTTGTGGACGTTAACAACGACGGCAAAGTGGACCTCCTGGTGGCCAACGATTCGGAGCCCAACTATCTCTATATCAACAAGGGCGACGGCACGTTCGAGGATCAGAGCTATGTCTCCGGCTTTGCCCTGAACAGGGAGGGCCGGGAAATCGCATCGATGGGCCTGGCCGTGGGCGACTACATGAACAACGGGCTGGTGGATCTGCTGGTCACGGATTTCTCAGACGACTACAAGGCGCTTTATCACAACGACAGCGACGCGAGCTTTACCGATGTCGGCGACATTGCGGGAATTGTGCAGATGGCGGTTCCGTTTGTCGGGTGGGGCGCCGGTTTTCTCGACTATGACAATGACGGCTGGAAGGACCTGATGATGATCAACGGGCACGTCTATCCCCAGGTGGACCAGCACGACTGGGGCACCACCTTTGCCGAACGGCCGCTGCTGTTCCGCAACACTCACGACGGCAAGTTTGAGTACGTGGCCCCAGTGAAGGGTTCGGGGCTTGCGGTGTTGACCTCGGGACGAGGAGCGGCGTTTGGCGACCTGTTCAACAACGGCAAGATCGACGTAGTGATCAATCCCATCGATGGACCGCCGGTGCTGCTAAAGAATGTCAACCCGGATCATCACCATTGGGTGGAACTGAAGCTGGTGGGTGGGCCGAAGGGCCCGCGCGATGCGGTGGGAGCCACTGTTTATCTTACGGCCAACGGTCTTCGCCAGCGAGAGGACGTGATGAGCGGCGGGAGCTACATCTCGTCCAACGATCAACGGCCGCACTTCGGACTGGGCGATGCGACCGACGCCGGAAGCGCGGAGATTCACTGGCCTTCCGGGGCCAAGGAGATGGTAAAGCTGCCGGCTGTGGACAGAATCTTCACCATCACCGAGGGGAAGGGCATTACGGACGTGCTGTGCGCCAAACAGCCTTGCCTTTCCAAGCCAGCGCCCAAGCCGACGCGGTCAGTAAAGGCAATTAAGCCTTCAAGTGTTCCTCACTCATAATGGATAGAGACCGGGATGGAGGAGGTGTTTTCCCGGGACGCCGTGGCTCTAACAGAAGCCGGCCATATAGATTTCAGCCGGATGACGTCTTTCTGCATTTATGTCTTCTTAGGACAAGTAAACCTCTCTAACTCAAGTGGGGGCGCAGTGAGCCATGGACAGAAACCGCCTTGCTGCCGTATAAGCCGCCAGCGCTGGTAGCTTTGGAGATCAAGCTTGTGGGGTAGAATAGGGCTGCTTTTTTTGAGGTGTCCACATGATTTCTCAAGTGGTGGGGTTTTGCGTTTTGATGGTCGGGTTTAGCGCGATGGCGCAGCAGCCTGTTTTGCATCCAAGAAACGCGTTTCCGCTGCGTGAGGATGGACCGGTGCTGCGACAGGCGGTGCGGACAGGTGAACCGTTTACGGTGGCGGGACCGCAAGGGGTAATCGTCGGGCAACAGCAAGGCGTGTTTGAGGCGTGGGTGCTGCCGGTGAAGCTGCTGAGCCACCTGACGATCGAGGCGAATGTAAAAGGATATCCGGTACCGATCGATTTGAATGCAATGGCGCGGGAGATTGAGGTGCGACCCGACCGGACGACGATTACCTATTCGCATATTGCACTCACTGTAAGACAGACTATGTTTGCGCCGGAGGGCGTTCCCGAGGGAACGGGAGCTGTGGTGCTCTTCCAGGTGGACTCAGTGCGACCGGTTGAGCTGACGTTTCGTTTCACCGCGGAAATGCGAAAGATGTGGCCGGAACTGAGCAGCGGGTCGCCTTCGGCGGAATGGGTGGCGCAAGCAACGAGCGGGTTCTACGTACTGCATACGGACTTTCCGGATTTCGCGGGAGCCATCGCACTGCCGGGTGCGACGCATGGCGTGATGGTGCCGTACCAGGAGCGGCCCCAGACGCACCTGCTGGAGTTTTGTCTGCATGTGGATCCGAAGACGGATCGTGGTCGGGTGTATCCGCTGCTCATCGCGGTAGGGGGGACGAAGGAGGCGGCGACGAACGCGGCGTTGGAGGCCAAGCTCGCGGGGCTGGATGATAGTTTGCAGGAAATCTATACCGAGCATGCGGCGCGGTATCGCGAGCAGGAGAGGACGCTGACCGAGATCGTGACGCCGGACGCGGAACTGAATGCGGACTTCGGCTGGGCGGAGACATCGATTTGGCAGTTGCGGGCAAAGGCTCCGAGCGGCGAGATGGGATTGGTCGCGGGATATTATGCGTCAGGTGACTCGGCTCGTCCCGGGTTTGGGTGGTTCTTCGGGCGCGATGCACTGTACGCGCTGTATGCAATCGACAGCTATGGCGACTTTGCGCTGGCGCGGACGGAGATGGAGTTTCTGATGAGGCGACAGCGCGAAGACGGAAAGATCATGCATGAGTACTCGCAGACAGCGGCGACGGCGGATTGGAAGGCGTTGCCATATGAGTATGCCGCGGCGGATGCGACTCCGCTGTTTCTGACGGCCATGTTGGATTACGTGCGAACCAGCGGCGATGTGTCGTTTCTGCGCGCGCATCGCCAGGCAGTGATGAAAGCGTGGAACTTCGAGACGACGCATGACGCGGATGGCGATGGAATCTACGACAACGCACAGGGCACGGGATGGGTGGAGAGCTGGCCGCCTGGGATGCCGAAGCAGGAGGTCTATTTGGCGCTATTGGATGAGCAGGCGTCGCGGGCGATGGCCGAGTTGGGTGGATTACTAGGCGAGGGCTCGTTTGCGAGCGAGGCGAAGATGCGCGCGGAAAGACTGCATGACGTGATCGAACATGAGTACTATCGGGCCGATGCAGATGCCTATGCGTTCAGTTGGAATGGTGACGGTCAAGTGGACCCGACGGCGACGATCTTTCCGGCGATTGCGTGGTGGAATGGCGGCGCGGGACTGGATCACCCGCAGGCCAGTTTACGGCGGTGGGCATCGCATGACTTTGCGACGGACTGGGGCCTGCGCGATGTGGCGAGCAGCGATCCACTCTATGATTCGATGAGCTATCACCAAGGGTCGGTGTGGCCACTTTTTACAGGGTGGGCAGCGATGGCACAGTATCGCACGGGCAATTCACTAGCCGGATATCAGAGCACGATGCAGAATGCCGATCTGACGACGGCGCAGGATCTTGGTGCTGTAACAGAGTTGCTGTCGGGGGAATTCTTCGAGCCGTTTGGAAGGAGCACCAGTCATCAGCTTTGGTCGTTGGGAATGGTGCTGACGCCGGTGCTGCGGGGAATGTTCGGGATTGAGGCTGATGGACTGAATCATAGAGTGAAGGTGACGCCGCGCTTGCCTGCAGACTGGAATCGCGCCGAGGTAAAGCGGCTGCGCGTGGGCGAGTCTGTGGTGGATGTGAACTACAAGCGCGAGGGCGCGGTCATGAGGGTGTCGCTGCTCCAAGTGGCGGGCGTATCGGTGCGAATTGAGGGCGCGGCAGGAGATGGATTGACACTGCGTGTGCCGCTGCCGGCAGTGGAGGTGGGCGTGGGGCATGGACTGCCCCTGCGCGGAGCGAGAACGGCTCAGATGAAGGTGCTTAGCGAAAAGATCGAGGGACGGTCACTGCGGTTGGAACTGGAGGGAGTGGCAGGCTCGCAAACGTCGCTGCGAGTACATCGTAATGATGTTGCGGTGACGATGAAGGTTGAAGGCGCCGAATTGGTTGGAGATGAGCTGCGGGTGAGCTTTGGCCCGGGGATTGGCTATGTGAGCCAAGTGGTGACGCTCAGCTGGTGATGTCAGCGCAGCTTGGAATCAAGGATGGAATCGCTAGTAGGTGGCCGGCGTTACTACGAAGATATCCTGGAGCTTGAGGTACACGGCGTTCGTCCAGCCGAAGCCGACGACGTTGCTTGTGTAGCCGGCGGCGACTTTGACATTGGCGGAGCCATCGGCGACGTTGTATTTCTCGCGAATCGTTCCATCGTGCAGGAAGTTGTCGAGGATGGACCTGGAGAAATCCCGTGCGATGCGGGCTGCGTCCTCGTGATAGCCGTAACGGTCGAGGCCGGAGACGCTCAGCCAGTTAGTTGGCGCCCAGCCAAAGGGAAGATCCCCCTGCACGCCGGAAGCGTAGTCGCTGATGGCGAGACCGCCGAGGCGCTCGAAGAGAGCGAGATGGTCATGGACGGCGGCGGCCTGTTTGGAGCTGGCAACGCCCGCCCATAGCGGATAGAAGGTCGCGATGAAATGATAGGACGAGCGTTTGCCGGTCGTGAAGTCGTAGTCCAGGTAGAGGCCCTGGTCGGCGTCCCATAGGTAGCGGTCGATCGCGTCCTGCCGGGCTGCGGCGCGGCGCTCCCAGGTTTTCGCCTCGAGCGTGCGACCGAGCAGTGTGGCGAAATGCGCCATGTCCTTCTCATATTTGAAGAGCAGGCTGTTGAGGCAGACCGGTGCGAATTGGTCGGCGGAGCCGGAGAACGGGCCGAAGCGAAAGCTGGTGTCGAAGCCCGACTCGCGCATGGCGCGGTCGCCTCGGTAGTAGGCGGCAGAGAGCCTATGGCCGTCGACGACGGCCACCGCACACACGTGGGAGGCGGCGATGTCGCAGCTTGTTTTGGCGAGGGCTGCGGCTTGTGCTGGAGTTGGTTTGGTGGGGCCATCGACGAGGTACTCCGGGTGGTCGCCGGGATGCGCGAGCAGCCAACGGATGACGTCTGGGTAGTAGCTGGAGTCGTCAGCCATCTCGGGTACTGGGCCTTCTCCGAGGTCGTGATAGCGGGCGAGGCCTGTGTTTCCTGCCTGATATTCGGCCGATGTCCACAGAGCGTAGTCGCGCTGCGCGTAGTCGTAAGCGCGGGTGAGCCACTTGAGGTCGGGCTGTGTGCCGGTGGCAGGGTGCTCGTACACTTCGCGAATCATCGAGGAGAGAAAGGGCGGCTGCGAGCGGGTGAAAAAGTACGTGCGGTTGGCGTTCAAGATCGCGCTGTAGTTTTCGATCTCGAAAAAGAAGTTTTCGACCATGCCACTGGCGAGGCCGCTCCGGCCGTCCTGGACAAGGCCTAGGAGGATGAAATAGCTATCCCATCCGTACATCTCGTTGAAGCGGCCGCCGGGGACGACGTAGCGGTTGGGCAAATAGAGCAGGCCTTCGACGGCCAGCTCCGTAGGGCGGACTTCGCCAATGCGATGGATGACGCGGGGGAGATGGTCGACCTCGACGTGGCAGTTGGCCTGCATGGAGGCAACCGCAGGTGGCGTGGGGAGATCAGCGGGAAGATAGAGAACAGGCGTCGTCTGTACCTTGAGGTCGGCGACGGATTTGCACTCGGACATGGAACGGGAGAGCGTATCCCAGCCATTGGCGATGTACTTACGGATGTCGGCCTGGTTTGCCGCAGTGGGTGACTGCGCAGTCGCCGTGAAAGAGGCCAGCAGGAAGGTGGCTGCGAGTGTGCGCTTTGTGGGCATGGTCTTAGTATTACAACGTTAAGTGCTACGGGCCGTGTGAGTGGCCCACCGCGACCCCGCAGTAAGCGCAGTAGCCTGTCCAC
>OBLU010005958.1_pt1 | contig 10883 bp, 7 predicted proteins | sample 1518681 | NCBI WGS metagenome assembly OBLU01 (sample SAMEA3539304, study PRJEB22396) | soil metagenome | biome: tundra; feature: field; material: soil | place: USA | collected 2010-05 | depth 0.15 m
AGATTAACATGCACTCCGCCGAGGCCCAGGGAAAAGGGGACATTTCTACTTTGCCGGGAAGGGGACATTTCTACTTTGCCTTGACACAGAAGAGCCACCCCATTGCCCGGCGCAACCGCCGGGTGTACCATCGTCCCCAGGCGTTGCGGACGGACCGGGCAGGGGCGCGGCTAGAACCGCATGCTGGCTAGACGTCAGGCTTGAAAGTGACACGGCGTGCTGCTAACCTCCGGCCATGAACACCCGCCAGAAGAGAATCCCCACGAGCGAACAGATGCTTAAAGCACTGGATGACATCGGCGGTGAGCCACTGAAGGGCTCGGGATTCGAGAACGAAGTGCCGGAGCCGGATTTCAGCGATGGCGCGCCTGCCGCTCATGAACGGCGACAACCTCACGTTCCGTGAACGGGCCCGGCTCCGCCGATTTTACCTTCCCGTTTTCCAGCGAATGCAGATAGTCGCATGCCCTTGAAGCGTCGGCTGCGGCCCTGAAAACCTCGTTCTTGTCGTTCTTCAGCACTTTAATCCAGCTCTGGATGTACGATGCCTGGTCCTTCGGATCGTAGGGGATGCCCAGCTCGGCGGAAAGGAAGAGACTCGACAGATCCGCGCGGATCTCCTCTTTGGCGTATTCCGGGCTGCCGAACGGCTGGTTATCCGTCAATCGGTTCAGCCGGTGCTTCGCGCCGGCCCAGTGGGTCTTATGCCGATATCGGCATAAGATCCATAATGCCGACTTCCGGATTATGCCGCGCCGGACGTTGAGAGTCCCATAATCAGGGGCATTCCGGCGCGGCTGCTCGGCATAATCTTTCTGGATCGGGCAATTTCATTTCTTATTGTGCTTCTTCACTCAAACAGAAGGAGACGGTATGAACACGCATACAAATAAAGAAACTCACAGACCGCTTGACCGCGCGGAATTAAAGCAAGAATATGAGACCTACCTGCGCCGTCAACGCGGCCTGAGCGAGAGAACAATCTTCCATAGCTGGCGTATCGCCGACCGCTTTCTCGAATTCCGCTTTGGCGGGGAAGCCGGCGACTTGTCACGGATTACATCGGCTGACATCGTCGGTTTTTTGCAGCGGGTAACAACACGAACGCCGCCGCTCCGGGACAAGACTCTTTCCTCGCATCTGAGGAACTTCTTCCGCTATCTCTTCAAGGCCAGCAAGACGACGGCCAATCTTGCCCTTGGCATTCCCAGTGTTGCCCAGCGATATGGGGCTAGATTGCCCCGACATCTTACGACCGAGCAGGTGGATGTCCTCGTCAGCGCGGTTCGTACGAGAGGCTGCCGCGATTATGCCATGGTGTTACTGCTCGCCCGCCTGGGATTGCGGGCGCCGGAAGTAATCGCCATGCAACTCGACGATATTGACTGGCGATCCGGCGAGATTATCGTGCGCGGCAAGGGCAATAGACATGACCGCGTTCCTCTTCCGCCTGATGTGGGTGAGGCGCTGGCTGATTACATCAAGTCCGACCGCAAAACGCTATCACGCGCACTCTTCGTGACGGAACGGCCACCCCATCGTCCATTCAAGGACGGTCAGATACTTAACCTAATCCTAAGAGATGCTTTTGTCAAAACCGGCTTAAAGCCGCCAGCACCTTATGTGGGGTCGCACATTCTGCGGCATAGCCTGGCGACGAATCTGGTGCAGCGCGGTGCCTCGCTGGAGGAGATCGGCGACATGCTGCGCCACCGCTCGCGAGCCTCCACCATGCTTTATGCCAGACTCGACATCGATGGCCTTCGCTCTATCGCTCAGGCGAGGCCGGTCGTGGGAGGTGCAAAATGAACGCCTTGTCCAGAGAACTCGATCGCTATCTGACCATCCGTCGCAGCCTTGGATACGACCTCGGTACGACGGAACGGATTCTTCGCAAATTTATTGCCTTCGCGGAGCAGAAGAATGCCGAATACATCGGCACCGCTCTATTCCTGCAATGGCAAGAGGCGTTTGGCCATGCGAACCGGCAAACATGGGCGAACCGCTTGGGAATGGTTCGGCTCTTTGCACAATGGCTGCACGGCATCGATCCAAGACATGAAATGATCCCGCAAGCCTTGATTCCTGCCCGTTATCGCCGGGCTCGCCCCTATATTTATAGTAACGAAGAAATCGGGCGCATCGTTGAGACGGCCGCGGAACTGCCTTCGATCAACGGCATCCGCGCGCTGACCTGCTCGACGTTGTTCGGTCTCATCGCCGTTACCGGTCTCAGGGTCAGCGAAGCGCTCTCTCTTGACGTGGCCGATGTCGATCTGGAATCAGGGTTAATCACGCTGCGACGCGGGAAGCTTGGAAAGTCTCGCCTGCTGCCACTCTCCAAAAGCACCACAATCCGGCTCGATGCCTATGCCAGTGAACGGGATAGGCTTCTTGGCGCACCCGCGAAGCCGTTCTTCGTGTCGGATCATGGCGAACGTGTCACCGACTGTGGTGCCCGATACAGCTTCGCCGCCGTCTGCCAAACCATAGGACTGCGCCCTGTCGAAAAGTTCAACCGGCATGGACATGGTCCCCGCATTCATGATCTGCGCCATACCTTCGCGGTGCGAACGCTCGTGAACTGGTATCGCACGGGGAAAGACCCTTCGCGGGAAATGATCAAGCTCACGACTTATCTGGGGCACGCCAATCCGGCACACACCTACTGGTACATCGAGGCCGTTCCGGAACTGCTCGATCTTGCGTCGCGGCGCGCAGAAGGGGAGGTGCGGCCATGACGACAGCAACACTCCCGGCTCTCCTCCAACAGTTCTTTACCGACCGGCTCTGCACCCAAATGGAGGCAAGCCCGAACACGGTTGCCGGTTATCGTGATACCTTCCGGCTGCTGCTGCGCTTCGCCAGCGAACGAACCGGCAAGGCGCCGACAAAACTGAAGATCGAGGATATGGACTCGGAACTGGTGGGGGAATTCCTCGCCTATATCGAAAGCGAGCGCCGCAACAGCGCTCGCAGCCGCAATGCTCGTCTTGCCGCGATCCGATCCTTCTTTCGGTTCGTTGCCATGTGCGAACCAGCGTACATGCTTCATTGCCAGAGAATCCTGGCCATGTCGAGCAAGCGCTATGTTCGACGAACGGTGGAGTTCCCGGATCGCGCAGAAATGGATGCGTTGCTGGCCGCGCCTGATCGATCCACATGGGTCGGGCGTCGCGATTATGTCATGCTCATCGTGGCACTGCAAACAGGGTTGCGAGCATCGGAGCTCATCAGCCTTCGCCGATGCGATATTGTGATTGGCACGGGAGCCCACATCCGTTGCGAGGGCAAAGGGCGCAAACAGCGCTCCACGCCGTTGCGACAGGAAACGCTCAAGGTTCTGGGGGGCTGGCTCAAGGAACGGGCCGGTGCCGATGGCGATCCGCTCTTCCCGACCATCAGAGGAGCCAAACTCAGCCGTGACGCCATCGAACTCATCGTGCGAAGGCATACGCTATCGGCTTCAAGATCGTGCCCGTCGCTGATCGGAAAACGGGTGAGCCCGCATGTTCTCCGACACAGCACGGCGATGGAGCTGCTGCACCATGGCGTCGATCAATCGGTGATCGCGCTCTGGCTCGGACACGAATCCGTCGAGACCACCCAGGTTTATATGCACGCCGATCTGCGCCTCAAGGAAAAGGCTCTCGCGCGCATCGCCGCTCCTGCATCCCAGCCCGGACGATACCGACCGGACGATACTTTGCTCGCCTTCCTCGAATCCCTCTGATTATGCCGAGCAGCCGCGCCGGAATGCCCCTGATTATGGGACTCTCAACGTCCGGCGCGGCATAATCCGGAACTCGGCATTATGCGCCAGTTCATGCAGGGCGGTGCTGTAATAGTGCGGCTCGTCTGTGAAGCACTCGCGCGGCGGCATCTGGATGTGGTCCGTGCCTGGGCTGTAATAAGCCTTCGCGCCGCCGTGCCGGATGTCGGCGCCGGAATTGCTGAGCATCCTCTCTCCGGCTTCGATGGCCTCGAACGGCTTGCGTGCCGGTAGCTCCAACGCGGGTATGCCTTCAATCTGCTGAGCATTGAAAACCGAGTACACGCGATGAATCATGCGTGAGCGCGGCTTGTCGGCATCGGATTCGCCATCATCTTCTTTGCCTCGTCCAATCTCCCAGAATTCAATGGCGGTAGCCTTTTCGCCCTTTCGGACCTGCCAGCCAGTATCCGCGGCCTGCTTGTATGTGCACCAGCGCGGGTCTGTGTAGCCCCTGCGTATTCCGGAGATCATAAGCCCGAGGACATTTCCGCCCCGATAGGGCTTGTTCGTCGTCGGGTTAAATGGCGATCTCCCGAGTTCGCCGGCTTCCCAGGGCTTTTGCCACGGCGCGGTGCCTTCCTCCAGCATGTGAATGATGTCGGCGGTCACTTCAGCGCGGTAATCGCGCGGGGGTGGTTTGTCGTGTAGGTTCATAGTGCTGCTCCGATGAAAACCGTAGGTTGTGACTTGTTCACTGTCAAGGCCGCACCGTGCAGCCTCGCTTACGGGCAGATGTCTCGGGCGGCAAGCGCGCGGGTCAAAAAGCATCTTGGGGGCGGCCTTTAGGGGGAGCCAAGATGCGACATTGATCCGCCGAAGGCGGACGAAGCCCTAGCAAGCGCCGACCGTATCGTGCCCCGTATAAAGCGAGAGGCATTGGTCAGCGGCGGAATGAGGAAGGAGATGGCGTGAAGGGGTCAGCGCGTTGGATCGGCGTTCAACATGGCCGGAAACACGGTGGGGGGCGTAAAATGGCAGAGTGAACAAAACCCTCGGCGACATCCAGGATTCGCATGAAGAACTTGTCCGGAGCATCAGCCGTGAGGCCGGGAAAAAGCTCAAGATGCTGCTGGAGGAGAAGCACATCTATCAGAACGTTATCATCGACGCCAAGAGCCTCATTACCACCTGGGCTGCTAAAGTCCGGACCATGTCGTCAGGCATTCTGATCGACGAAGCTGAATTCGACAACGCGCATCTCATCGTGTCCACGACGATGATGTCGTTCGCGGAGAAGGGCGGCCCGCCTCAGGCGCAACCATCATTAACTCTGCTGGTGGAGAATCCTAAGTTGTTCTGTGCGAAATGTGGAACGAGCGAAGTGTTCCGGCCCGTCTGGTACTACGATCTTACGAATGAGCTGCTAAAGGAGCAGCGACACGGCGAATCAACAGGCCCAAGGGTAGCGCTCTCTCCAGGCTTTCAGCTGTTCTCCATCCTGCTGCAATGCCAACGATGCATGGGGAAGCCCGAGGCCGTCCTGATTCGTCGCGAGGGATGGCGCCTGCATCTGCATGGGCGGTCGCCGATGGAATATGTCGATATGCCGAAATGCATCCCCAAAGAAGAGCAAAACCTCTACCGTGATGCGATCATAGCGGCGCATGGTGGCAAAATACTGGCGGCACTGTTCTACTTGCGCGTCTTCATCGAGCAATTCGCGCGTCGTGTAATCGGGGAAACTGGGAGGCGGTTCGGTGTGGAACTGATGGAGGAATATGGCAAGACTCTTCCCGTTCCCCAAAGAGATACGATGCCGTCCCTACGTGAATGGTATGAAAAGTTGAGCGCTCCGATTCACGCGGCCAAAGAAGACGCAAGGCTGTTCGAAGAAGCGAAAGAGGCTATCTTGCAGCACTTCGACATCAGGAAGGTGTACAAGATGCCGGAGACGCCTCCGAAAACCGGAAGCACGTCATAGGTGGCGATTGCGACCTTGACGGCCTTACGCTTTGGCAGCCTTCTTCGCCGCCCACCGCTTTTTCTGAGCAGCGGCAATGGCCTTCCTGCCAGCTGCGCTCATTTTCCGTCTCGGCTTGGCCGCTGTCTGCGCCGCTGCCTTGGGCTCACTGGCGCCTTTGACTTTCGCCCACCGACGCTGCTGGGCTTCCCGCATATGCTTCAGAGTGGCGGCGCTGAATTTACGCTTGGTCTTGCCAGGCTCCTGCTCGGCCGCGGCTACCGGCGTGCCGGTCAGCATGGCGCGCAGCTCTGCGATTTGAGCGTCAATTTTGTGCTTCTGCCCTTCAAAACCTGCGATTGCTGCTTCGATAATCTCTTTCGTTAACGTTGGCAATGCGTGATTCTCCCTGTGTTTTCAAGGTAGCATTACTTGCAGCATCAGATGAAGTGCGGCAGTCCAATCTGCTACGGTCAAAAGAATGTCAAAACTGACTGCGGCGCGTTTGCGCGGTGACATAACCCTGTTACAGGATTTCCGCATTTATTTGGAGCAGTTCCAGTCGTGCCGGGCGAGACTGCGCGAACTAGGCGAAAACGTCGAACGCAATTGGATGATGGGTATGGACATCAATGCTGCCCAGAACCTGAGGAACAGCCTCACAAATCAGATGATGGCCGAGCGAAGGGAAATCGCAAAGCACCTGACTGAGGTCAAGGATATTACGGATCGGTATCCTTTGCGGACAGAACTGCTGATTACGCCACCCCGTCTGCTGGGCGGCCAAATGTCACGTCTCAATCTGTTCGAGGCTTTTATCCAGTTGCAATTGCCTCATGATTTCGTAATGGACCCGATCCCGGTTTACGACGTAGTTGACCAAGCTATATGGGCTTGCGAGCGGCAACTGAAGGAATTAGGGCCGGAAAAAGTCGACGAAATTCCGCAGAACAAGATGCATTCGCCGCCACCTCAGGAACAGGGCGCTTCGCCGGAAGGCGGCTGCGGCCTGCTTACGGCCTTTACCTTACTCACGGGGGCAGCTACGCTGGTGGGCCTCATTGCGCTGTGTCCCAAGCCGAGCATCGACCGTGATATCACACTAGACGAGAAAAATCCGTTCGAGATGCAGTTTCGGGTCCATAACTCAAGCCCTTGGTTCGACCTCTACGGCGTAAAGCCTACATGCGAGTTGTTAAAGGTGGAAATAGGAAGCGTGACTCTGCCAAAGGGGTCGCTGGTCCAGCCGAATATTCTGCCCGCTCGAGTGCAGGCGGGCGGCGGGACCACATTTCCGTGTCATTTATCGCCCCAGTTCAAGGCAGATTCCCCGGAGGGGTACAAGTCCGCCGATGTAACGCTCCGAGTTGATTATAAGTGGTTCGGGAGGTTCGGTGGCGATGTCACGCAGAGGATAATCCTCACGCACGACTCATTGGGAAGGCCGGTGTGGCTGTTCACCGGCAACAAGGAGTAGGGAATGGTACGCCCCTGAGATTAGATCGCTATTTCGGTGACATCGCGATTTGAGCGACAGGCAGCTGCAAAACCTCTGCCGGTTGGTTCTTGGGACTGATCCTCCACCACGACTTGACTCTCGTGCTTATCCAGATCAAGCGCCGCATTAAGCTGCGCCTGTTTGACCTGAAGTTCTTTTAGTCGCGCCTCATGCTCGAACGGGCGGCCCATCTGTTCCTTGTAATCCGCCAGCGCTTTCTCCTGCTGCTCGACGTCGCGCTTTTCCTCTTCGGCCTTACGATCAAGTCCGCGCAGTACCGAATCGATGCTCGCGATGGTGCCCAGCGGGCTTTCGGGATTGAGATTGGCCCTGTACGTCTCCTTGCCCCGGACGAACAGATCAGGTTCGCCATCCTTATAAGCGCTTCCACGGCTCAAGATTTCGAATCCCTTGTAATGCCCTCGTACTTTGAGCGTCTTATCATCCTTCCACGACATGACGACGGTATTGAGGGCGTTTCCAGCGTCCTCGCGCGCTCCCTTAGCCGAGAATTCCTGGTTGCCGACCTTCATCGTGAAGTCCTCCTCAGCATGCGCGTCCCGCGTGGCAACATCAGCCGTGACGGCGGCATGGTATTTCTTCCCGCTCTCAATGCGCTCGGGAAGGCTTTTGACGCTCCAGCGGATATTGTGCTGCTGGTTGATGTGTGAGGAGCGGAGCTGGTCGAGCTTGCGGATCTCAGTATCGACTTTGACCTTCTCCATCACCGCCGGGTTCCCGGAGGCGATAGCCTTGATCTCCGCATAGGTGAGCGCACCGCCCTCCAGGTCTTCGGCTTGGCGCACAGTGACGCTGCCGTTCATTACCTGATTGATAAAGCGGGCTTTCGTCTCCAGCGTCTGCCACATATAGGCATCGAAAGAACCTTCCGTCACGTAGCGGTGGATGTGCACGGTGGGATTTTCATTGCCCTGCCTCAATATCCTTCCCTCGCGCTGCTCGATGTCGCGCGGTCTCCATGGGGCATCGAGATGGTGCAGGGCAACCAGCCGCTTCTGCACGTTGGTGCCGGCGCCCATCTTCTCGGTGGAACCCAGCAGGATGCGGATGCGCCCGGCATTCACCGAGTCAAACAGCGCCTTTTTCTGTAGGTCTGTATCGGCATCGTGGATGTAGGCGATTTCCTTGGCCGGAATCCCGCGTGCAATAAGCTGGTCGCGGACCTCGTCATAGACGTTGAACTTGTCGGCGTTCGGCGTGGAGAGATCGCAGAAGACAAGCTGGGTAGAGCGCTTGTCGCGGCCCGCGTCCCAGGTGTGGTAGATGGCCTGTATCGCGCGCTTTACCTTGGTATCCTCGTGAATCTCGGCAAAGGGATCAACCAGGCGCATGTCGAGCGCTGCTTTCCTGCCGTCTCCTGTGATCTTCAGCATGTTGTCCACGCGCGGGTCGATCTTCATCGACTTAAGCTTCTGGGCGCGGTCAACCAGAGTGCCGACATATTCCTTCAGTTCAGGTGATGCCGGCGCAGCGGTGATATGCGGCCTTCCGCCGTCGATTTCAGGCCGGGGCAAATGGAGCATGTCGGCGGTCTGCACGTCCGCGAAGGACCGGAACATCGACAGAAGCTCCGGCAGGTTGACGAATTTCGCGAACCGGGTATGCATGCGGTAGCCGGAGCCGTCCGGAGCGAGTTCCAGAGCCGTCACGGCCTCCCCGAAGTTGGCGGCCCATGCGTCAAAATGCTCAACGCCCGCCGCTTTAAGGGTCTCTGGCGCGAGATAACGCTGGAGCGTATACATCTCGGCCATGGTGTTCGATATGGGCGTCCCGGTGGCGAATACGATCCCGCCGCCCCGCTCCGCGAGATAGCGGGTCTTCATGTACATATCCAGCGCCCGATTGCTTTCGGTATTCGAAATCCCGGCGATTCGCGTCATTTTGGTCTGGACGCCGAGATTTTTGAAACTGTCACTCTCATCCACAAAAACCCGGTCAACCCCCATCTGCTCGAAGGTGATTGCATCGTCCTTGTTTTCCCTGTCGGCGCGTTCTTTCAGCTTCGTGGTGAGGCGTTTCTTCGATTTTTCCAGTTCTTTAACGATCCGGCGGTTGTCGCCCTTTTCTGCCTTGGCCTCGTAAATCGCCTCTTCGAGTTGGTCGATCTGCTTGCCGACGAACCGGCTGAAGGTTTCATCTGAGACAGGCAGCTTTTCAAAGGAACTGTGGGAAACGATAACCGCGTCATAGTTACCGGTGGCGATCCGCGCCATGGCCTTCTGACGGTTACCAGTGGCGAAGAAGTCCTTGCCGGCAATGAAGATATGCGCCTGGGGATAGAGGGCGAGAAACGCGGCGCCCCATTGCTCGACCAGGTGATTCGGTACGACAATCATGGGCTTGGCGGCGAGTCCGAGACGCTTCATTTCCATACAAGCCGCTGTAATCTCAGCCGTTTTTCCAGCCCCGACGCAATGCGCAAGCAGGGCATTGTCGCATTGGATCGTGCGCCACACGGCATCCTTCTGATGCTTGTCGAGATCATTCCTTCGGAGCATGGAGCGATTCATGCCAGGGAAGGTAAGGTGCGAGCCGTCATAGGTGCGCAGGCGCAGATTGTTGAACGTGTCGTTGTAATAGCGGGCAAGACGCTGCGCGCGGTCTTCGTCCTTCCAAACCCATTCGCTGAACCGGTCTTTAAGCTTCTGCTGCGCCTCGCGTGCGGCGAGCGTTTCCTGCTGGTTGACGACGCGGGTGTCCTTATCGAGCTGGTCGTAAATGGTGGGCGTGCGTCCGTTAAGGGCGTCTTCAATGAGATCGCTCGCAAGCGTCCGAGGCGTCCCGTGAGTGGTGGTATTGCTCACGGCGGACTTCGCCGAGCTGTCGAGCGTCAATGCCCAGGTAGCGATTGCTCCTGAGTGACTGACGGTGACGAAGGATTTGGGCACGTCCAGCGTTTCGGCGATGAAGTCACGCACGTCGCTTGTGGGAATCCACGAGGAACCCAACCGCGCGCTTATGTCGCCCGGCAGGAGGTCGGCGGGCTGGACGGCGTTCAGGGCTTCGACATTTCGCTGGTAGGAACGATCGAGGGCTGCCGCCGCTTCGGCGGTTTTGAGTTTCGCCCGGACATTACCGCTCAGGTAGCGGTCGGCGGTTTCCCAATCTGCCTCCGGATTGCGGTAAATGAGACTGTCAAGCTCGTGCTGCATCTGTTTCGGGCTGTGGCCGGTGAGCGACGACATGCGGTTCCAGTCGATGCCGCCGGTTTCATTGAGGGAGATCGCGAGCGCCTCGGCCGCCGTATCGACATGTGTCGCGGGTTTGTACTTCTCAAGGGTTCTCTTTGAGAAAATCGCGGTCTTACTGGCGCGCTTATGCTCGGCGTCATAGTTTTCGAGGGAGAGGAGGAGGGGCTGATCGGGATCTCCGGCAAAGGCCCGGAGATTTTCTTTCGTGGAAAGCGGGCCGTACCGGTAGGTGAAAGAGTCGTACAGGTTATTCAGGAGCCTGCGCGCCTCGGTGATTCGATCTTCCGGGGCGTCGTCAAGCTGGGTCTTAAATACCAGCCTCACGGAGTCCCGAACCGCCATCATGCCGCGGATGCGCGCGGCGGCGGAGTCTGAGACGCTGACGGGATCGAAGGCATTGCCGTTGCGGATGACGAGCTTCCCGTCTTGTACAGCATAGGCGCCGTCCTTGATGCCGGTGAAAGCCTCGGCATCAAGCAGCTGCGGCGGCGGCCTGCC
>OBLU010005959.1_pt1 | contig 10882 bp, 9 predicted proteins | sample 1518681 | NCBI WGS metagenome assembly OBLU01 (sample SAMEA3539304, study PRJEB22396) | soil metagenome | biome: tundra; feature: field; material: soil | place: USA | collected 2010-05 | depth 0.15 m
GGAACAGGTGGTGGCTCCTCGGGTCCACCAACGTCACATCCAGATCGGCGCCCTTCAGCTCGCGCGCGGCCGTTAGGCCGCCGAACCCGCCGCCAACGATCACCACTTTGCGGCGTCCCGCCTTTGTCTCACCCACCACGAGCGATCACCACCTTGCGCCGGGGTCCGGCCTGCGCCTCAGGGGACATCGTTGGAGGAGCTCATCAGGAGAGCTCCTCGATCCGCTCGGCGAGGATGATCCGCCCCGCGGCCTCGATCAGCGCGAGGTGGGAGAAGGCCTGGGGGAAGTTCCCCAGATGCCGGCCGGTGCTCGTGTCGAACTCCTCGGCGTACAGACCGAGCGGCGAGGCGACGCTGAGCAGCTTTTCCATCAGGTCGCGGGCGCGCTGCTGCTCGCCGACCACAGCCAGGCCGGAGACCAGCCAGAAGGAGCAGATCAGGAAGCTGCCCTCCTTGCCGGAGAGGCCGTCGTCGGTCTCTCCGGTGCGATAGCGCAGGACGAAGCCGTTCTCGGTCAGGTCGTCGGCGATCGCGAGCACGCTCGCCCGTAGGCGCTCGTCGTTGTTGGGCAGGAAGCCGAATAGCGCCGCCAGCAGGTTGGAGGCGTCCAGCGCGTCGGTCTCGTAGTGCTGGCGCAGGACGCCCGCGTCGGTGAGCCCGTGGGCGAGGATGTCCGCCTTGATCTCCTCGGCGGTCGCGTGCCAGGTGGCCTGCAGCTTGGCGTCGCCGCGAATCTCCGCGAGCTTGCTCGCGCGGTCCATCGCCACCCAGCACATCAGCTTGGAGGAGACGTAGTGCTGCGGCGTGCCGCGGGCCTCCCAGATGCCCTGGTCGGGCTCGCGCCAGACGGCGGTCGCACACTCGGCTTGCGCCTGCACGAGCGGCCACAGCCGCCGGGGCAGCCGTTCACTGCGTTGGGTGTGCAGCAGGATTGAGGCCAGCGCCGCGCCGAACACGTCGTTCTGTCGCTGGTCGAAGGCGCCGTTGCCGATCCGCACCGGGCTTGCGCCGGCATAGCCTGAGAGGTCCTCGCGCATGGACTCGGTCAGATCGCGGCGGCCATCGATCCCGTACATGATCTGCAGGGCGCCGTCCTCGTTGGTCTCGAGGTCGGCGACGAACTGCATGAACTCCTCGGCCTCCCAGTCGAGGTTGAGGTAGTGCAGTGCCTGTAGCGTGAACGTCGAATCGCGCAGCCAGGTGTAGCGGTAGTCCCAGTTGCGCTCGCCGCCGGGGGTCTCGGGCAGCGAGGTCGTCAGCGCCGCGACCGTGGCGCCGGTCGGCATGTACGTGAGGCCCTTGATCGCAAGCGCCGAGCGCTGGATCGGATCGCGCCAGCGATGATCGGGTATGCGGGCCCCGCTCAGCCAGCTGCGCCAGAAGTGGGCGGTGGCGGCCAGTCGCTCGTTGGCCTCGTCGAGGGTCTGGGGCGAGGCGAGCTCCTCGGCCCAGGAGAGGGAGCAGAAGATCTGCTCTCCCTGTTTGAGCTGATGCCTGGCCCTTACCCGGTCGCCCTCGGTGCCGACCGACATGTCCGTCTGCAGCCTGATCGTCACCTCCGCGCCGCTCGCGTCGGCGGTGTGGCCGTCGTCGCTCACCGCCCACTCTGCCGGGACGCGCCCGTAGTCGAAGGCCGGCTCGCAGGTCAGCTCGATCTCGACCTCCCCCTCCAGGCACATCGCGACGCGCACAAGCAGGTGTTCGGCGTCTTCGTCGGTCGGCGGCCGGGTGTGCGGCGTGACCTTGTCCTCGCCGCGGCGGGGTCCCAGGATCAGCGCGTCGCGCACGATCGCCCACCCAGTCGTGGTCTTCCACGTGGTCAGCAGGATGTTCGTCCCGGGCTCGTAGATGCGTGCCGTCGGGACGTTGATCCCGAACGGCCCGAAGCGGAAGTCGCCCGCCTGGCGATCGAGCAGCGTGCCGAACACGCTGGGAGCGTCAAAGCGCGGGACGCAGAGCCAGTTGACGCTCCCGTCCGGGGCCATCAACAGGCCCGTGTGACAGTCGGACAGGAATGCGTAGTCGGCGATCGGCGGGAACGGCGAGGGCATCGCCGCGCTCTGCAGCATCGCTTCGTCGCGCACGTCGCCCGCTGCGGCGCCGCCCGTCCCGGATTTGCTTGCTTTTGTCTTGCTTGGGTTGTCCTCGTTTGCCTTTGCGGGGCTCATGACTGCACCCACGGACCGCGCCACTTGCCGAATCCCCGCACCAGGCCGTCCGCCTCCACGGGACCCCACGAGCCCGGGGCGTAGGGGTGAACCGGCGGTGGCTGCTCGAGCAGCGGCTGGAAGATCCGCCAGGTCTCTTCGACGGCGTCCTGGCGGGTGAAGCGGGTGCTGTCGCCGTGCATCGCGTCGAGCAGCAGCACCTCGTACGGCGTCGGCGCCTCCCCGCCCTGATCGGCGAACTCGACGTCGAGCGTGACCGCCTCGGGCCCGGCGGCATCGGCGCGATGGGCGTCGAGGACCACGCGCGTGCCGGTCGTGGGATCGAGCTTGACGACGAACTGGTTCGGCTCGGGGCGCCGATGGCTCCCGTTCTCCATGAAGCCCAGCCGCGGCGGCTCGCGGAACACGGCGCGCAGCTCGGTCTGCGTGGCCGGGAGCTTCTTCCCCGTGCGGATGAACCAGGGCACGCCCGCCCAGCGCCAGTTGTCGATGTCCAGGCGCATCGCTGCGTAGGTCTCGGTGGTCGATTCCTTGGCGACGCCGTCGATCTCGAGGTAGCCGTCGTACTGACCGCGCACGTAATGCTTCGGGTCGGCGGGGGGCATCGAGCGGAACAGCGAGAACTTGGCGTCCTTCAGCGTTTCCGCGTCAGCACCCGCCGGCGCCTCCATCGCGGCGAGCGCGACCACCTGCATGATGTGGTTGACGACGACGTCGCGCAGCGCGCCGACGGGATCGTAGAAGTGCCCGCGATCCTCCACGCCGAAGTCCTCGGCCATCGTGATCTCGACGCACGCGATGTGGTTGCGGTTCCAGATCGGCTCGATCATCGTGTTGGCGAACCGGAGATATAAGAGCTCGTCGGTGCCCATCTTGCCGAGGAAGTGGTCGATCCGGTAGAGCTGGGACTCGTCGATGTACTCGTGGATTTCTGCTGCGAGCGCGCGCGCTGACTCGAGGTCGTGGCCGAACGGCTTCTCGACGACCACGCGCGCCGTCTTGGTCAGGCCGGCGTCCTTGAGCTGCTTGATCACCGCGCCGAACAGGAAGGGGGGAATCTCCAAGTAGAAGACCGGGCTGCTTGCGTCGCCGACCGCCGCCTTCAGGCGCTCGTAGGTGGCCGCGTTGGTGAAATCGCCGCTCACGTAGGTGAGTCGTGCGGCGAAGCGCTCGAAGACCTCGGGGTCGAGGGACTCACCGGTCCCCACGATGCACTGCTTCGCGTGCTGGCGCAGGTGATCGAGCGTCCAATCGTCGCCCGCGACCCCGACGATCGGGCAGGTCAGCAGGCCGCGCTTCTCCAGCCGGTACAGCGAGTGGAAGGTCATCACCTTCGCGAGGTCGCCGGTGATTCCAAAGACGACCAGCACGTCGGCGGTCTGGGCCCCGCCGGGATCGTGTCCGCCGGCCGTGGTTGGCAGATGAGCGGGGGCGGCTGAGCTCATGCGGTCCGGTCCTTCCGGTGGGGGCAGTGGCAGGGGTCAAGCTCGACCCTATCCCAAGAGCGGGCCCGATGATTTCACACGGCGAGCACAGGCATCAGCCGGACTGGCTTGCAATATGACCCCTAAGATCCGACACGTGGCAAGTCAACAGGTAGTTGCTCCCGCGCGCGGCGTGCGAGCGCATATTCATCCGAAACGGATCCTGATAGGCGCGCTGGTGATCGTCGTGATCGGTGCTGCCGCAACTCTGTTCGGCTGGGATATCAGCGGCTGGTTCAAACACCTCTGGCACGCGGTCACCGCCATCTCTCTCGGTTACCTGCTCGCGGGAATCGCGCTGATCACCGTGCAGACGACCACCACGGCGTTCGCCTGGTACTCGATCCTTCGCTTTGCCTATCCCGACTCGGGGGTCAGCTGGGTGCAGGTGCTCGCCTGCTACGCCGCCGCGGTGGCGCTCAACTTCGTCCTGCCCGCGAACCTCGGCACGCTGGCGATGCTGTTGATGTTCACGACGATCATCCTCGCGGCGAACTTCGCGGGCGTGCTGGCCGGCTACGTCGTCCAGAAACTCTTCTACACGGTCATCGGCACCGCCGGCTACGTCTACCTGTTCCTGACGGTAGGAGGCTCGTTCGACCTGCAGCTCGGATTCGTGTCGGCCCATCCATGGGCCACGGCGATCTTGTTCGTGGCGGGCGGCGCGCTGATCTTCCTGGTCGGGCGGGTACTCAGGCCGCGGATCGTGGAGTGGTGGGAGCAGGCGAGAGAGGGGGGCCAGATACTCGTGCACCCCAGGCACTACCTCGCGGGCGTGCTGCTGCCTGAGGCGATCAGCTACGTGGCGATGCTGGGCATCATCGCGGTATTCCTGGCCGCCTACAACATTCCCGTCAGCTTCCACACACTCATGCGCGTCGTGGGGGGGAACTCGCTCGCCAACATGACCTCGGTGACCCCCGGCGGCGCCGGCGTGGTGCAGGGATTCAACGTCCTCTCGCTCAAGGGCATCACCAGTACGGCCAACGCGACCGCCTACTCCGTCGCGCAGCAGCTCGTGACCACTGCCTGGAGCATCCTGTTCGCGATCGTGCTGATCGTGCGAGCCTTCGGTTGGTCGGACGGCAAGACGCTCGTCAAGCAGTCCTACGGCGAGGCGCGTGAGAAGACCTCGGAGCAGTCCGCCGCGCGCAAGGCCAAGCGCCGCGCCAAGCACGAGGCCCACGCGACCGGCGGCGGCGCATTGCCTATAGAGGAGGAGTGAGACCTATGAGCACTGAGGTCAGATGCCGAGCGCCTGTGCCTTGGCGGCGGCAAACTCCTCGTCGGTGAGCGCCCCCGAGGCGTGCAACTGAGCCAGCTGGTTGATCTTCTCCACGGTTGGATCCACCGCCGGTGCTGCCGCGACAGGTGCGGGCGGTGGTGGCGGTGGCGGTGCAGCTTCCGCTGCCTGGTTTTGCGCGGCCATCGCGCCGCGCTTTGAGCCCTGATAGGCGACGGTTCCAACGGCGGCGGCGCGAAGCAGTGGGCGACGTCTCATCATTGGCATATCGAGCTCATCCTTCCTCGGGGAGTGTCAACCCTAGCCCGAGCATGATCTCGGGAGCGGCGGCGATGACTCTGGGGCCACCCACCTGCGGGGCCACGGCGCGCAGCACGCCGAGGATCTCCTCGGGCGTCACTCCCTCCTCCAGCGCGTTGCCGATCTGCCAGACGTAGGAGGCCGGCGGCGCGTCGAGTGCGATCAGCGCCGCGATTTTCACCAGCGCGAAGGAGCGGGCATCGAGGCCGGCGGTCTCACGGCTCAGCTCGCGCAGCCCGATCGCTGTCTCGAGGATGTCCAGGTCACCGACGGCGATGCCCGACAGTGCCTCGTGGGTGTCCGTTGCAACATCAGCCATACGTGTTCCTTTCGTCCCCGCGCGCTGCGCAGATCAGCATATGGTGGCGTCCGCCGAAAGCGAAGCGGTCGCCGGTCGTAGGGCCACTGTACCGCCGGTCGGCTGCAGAGGCGGTCACCCGACAGGCTTCCTACACGGGCCTCCTTGCTCAAGGCGGGCCCTGCCTCTGCCGCCCGCGTCTACAGCACCCGCTGTCCGGTCTACCTACCCTTCCCTCGCGGCCGGCCTGCCGCGGCCGAGGTTCGCGACGATCAGCGAGACGATCGTGACCAGGTAGATCTGCCCGAGCAGCGCCTCGGATACCGATAGCGTGTGGCCGAGGTTCGTGCGCGCGGTGAAATCGCCATAGCCGGCGGTGGTAAGGCTGGAGAAACTGAAGTACAGGCAGTTCGCGACGGTTGCGCTCTGCCCGCCGGCAAAGAACGGATCGCCGCCGAAGCGGTCGATCGTGCCGTAGATGAAGGCGAAGAACATGCCGAGCAGGATGTAAACGCACAGCACACCGAACACAGCTTCGAGCGTGACCGCTCCTCGCGCGCGGAGGCTGCGTACTACCCCGATGATGATCGCCGGCGGGGCAAGTCCCACCAGCAGGGCGTTCGCGATCCGGGTGGCTCCGCCACCGACGCCGCCATTGGCGGTTTCGACGATGCTCGTGATGATCACAGCGGCAACGATCAAGGCCGCCGGCCGCATGACCCTTGGCTTCGCTTCGGCTGCCCAGAGCGCAAGCAGCAGCGTCACCCCCAGCAGGACGGCGACGATGATCTGCTCGGCCTTGCCCGGTTCGGCGATTCCCTGAATCGCGAACGCAAGGATGATCGCGCCGAGCAGCAGTCCATAGCGTTGCCGGCGAGTGGCCAATGTCGGGTTGGGGTCGGTCACAGTCGCTCAGTGTCTATCCGAAAACCACTCAGCTCGCGTCCCAATGGCCGCTGGGGAGGAAGCTCGGGGTTTTCAGATAGTTCTCAGGCCCTCGACCGATGCGAGCTCCGGACGGTGGTTATGAGCAGTTGATCGGGGTGAGCGCGTGCTCGAAGCTGTTGGCAAATTGCGCCAGCGAGGCCTTAAGCTGCTTTTCGGCGTTGCTGAGCGATGGGTTGGACACCAGCCCGGTCACGATCGAGCTGACCTGGGTCTCGAAGGTGTTGGTCGCCGCTTCGACCTGTTGCTTGCGTGCGGGTTCAAGGTTTGGCTGTGCGTCCTTGATCTTTGTCAGGTCGTTGCTGATCGCTTCCAGCCCGGTCTTCGCCTGTGTGAGCACGCTGGTGGAGATCGTCAGTTCGCTGAGCGTCTTGACCTGCTTGGAGATGTCGGACCGCGCTGCGCAGACCTGAGCCTTTGCCTTTTCCTGGGAGGATTCACCGCAGCCGGCAAGCACCAAGGCGCTGAGCAGCAGAGCGGCGATGGCGGGTGTCTTGCTGGGGGTTCTGAACACCAAGTAGGCCTATTCAGATCGGGACGGAACGAACCCGAGCAGTCTACACCGGCAGCCGGCCGCGCTCCCGATCCTCGACGTGAGATGATACGCGCGCATGGTCGATCCTCCCGAGCCTCCGACTGAGCCTCTTCCGACCACGCCCGCGCCGGCGGCCACTCCCGCGCCGGCGCAGCACTCGCGACACTGGACGGTCAACGCGATCTTCGCGCTCGCCGTCCTCGTGGGGGTTTTCGCGGTGCTGGCGGTTTGGGTCAACAGGCAGGTGCTCAACACGAACAACTGGACCGACACGAGCTCGCGCCTGCTCGCCGATCCCAAGGTCCAGGCAGCCGTCGGCGAGCTGCTGGTCAACGAACTGTTCAGCTCGGTCGACGTAGCCGCCGAACTGAAAAAAGTGCTGCCCTCGGAAGTCTCCGGGCTCGCCGCCCCCGCCGCGGACGGGCTGCGGACGCTCGCCAACCAGATCGCGCCGCAGGTGCTTGCGACCGCACAGGTCCAGGATGCATGGCGTCTGGCCAACCGCGCGGCGCAGATCCAGCTCTTGCAGATCCTCAAAGGGGGCAGCAAGACGCTCTCGACGAACAACGGCGTCGTCAGCCTCCAACTGCATCCGCTACTCGTGCAGCTCGCCGCCCAGCTTGGCCTGCGCCAGCAGCTGGAAACCGTGCAGTCAAAGCTTCAGGGCTCAACCGGGGAAACGGCGCGGGGGGCCGTTCAGGAAAAGCTTGGAGTGAAACTGCCTCCCACGAGCGGCGGCATCGTGATCCTGCGCTCCTCGCAGCTGAAGACGGCCCAGGACATCGTGAAAGCGATCAAAGGCCTCGCGATCGTGCTGCCCCTGATCGCGTTCCTCCTGTTCATCCTGGCTGTGTGGCTGGCCGACGGGTGGCGGCGCGTGGCGGTGCGCACGACCGGCTGGTGTTTCATCGCGATCGGCCTGATCGCTGTGCTCGCCCGTCGCTTACTCAGCAACTACCTGGTCAACTCGCTGGTGAAGGTACCCGCCAACAAGCCGGCGGTGCACCAGGTCTTTGCGATCGGTACCAGCCTGCTCTATGACATCGCGATCGCGATGATCACCTACGGCTTGGTGATCGTGATCGCCGCCTGGATCGCCGGGCACACACGGCCCGCCCACGCGCTGCGGCGCGCGCTGGCGCCGTCACTGCGTGAGCATGCGACATACGTTTACGCCGCCGCGGGCATGGTCCTGCTGCTCGTGGTCATCTGGGGGCCGTTCCCCTCTACGCGCCAGCCGCTGCCGGTGATCGGCATCGCGATTCTGCTCGTGCTCGGCATCCGCGCTCTGCGCGAGATGACGGCGCAGGAGTTCCCCGACGCGCAGGTCGGGGACACCACGCACTCGATCCGTGAGTGGTACGCGTCACGCCGGCATTTTGCGCTCTCTTCGGTCCTGGCGGCACGCCCGGCCGCGGCGGTCGCCGGCGGAGGGGATACGCGGATAGCGGACATCGAGCGCCTCGCCGGCCTACGCGATCGCGGTGTCCTCACCGACGAGGAGTTCCGCACCCAGAAGACGGCGCTGCTCAACCGGAGCGCCTGACCCAGAAGACGGCGCTGCTCGAGCGCAGCGCCTGAAGTATTCGATCAGAGCGTCGTTTCCTGCCCCGGTATCAAGATCCGGACATCGACGCTCGGGGCCAGCGACGCCACGTGCTCGGCGAACAGGCGCGGCGGATCTCCGAGCTGGGCTCGGTGAAGATGAGCGACGCCGATCGGAAGCAGAGTGCCCCAATGCATCGGGATCGCGATGCGCGGGCGTAGCAAGCTCACCGCGCGTGCCGCGTCGAGCGGGTCCATGTGGCCTGGGCCGAGCGTCGTGCCCCATCCGGCGACGGGTAGGAGCACGACGTCAAGCAGCGGTGAGCGGCCGGCCATGTCGTCATAAGCAGGCGTCGGAGGTCGGCTGGCCGTGTCATCGGCGGGCCGTGGCGCCAGGCCGGACATGCCCTCGAACAGCTCGGTGTCTCCAGCGAAGTAGACCTTTCGTCGTCCACCCACGACATAGCCAAGCGTCTCGGCGTGCGGGCTACCCGGCCCCGGCTGACGGCGGCCATCGTGGCGAGCCTCCGTTGCGGTGACCGCGAGCCCACCGACGTTTGCCACCTCGCCCACGCTCAGCTCGGTCGCATTCGTGAACCCCCGACTCCGCACCCACGCCCCGGCGCCGGCCGGCACCAGCAGAGGCGTGTCGAGACCGAGCAGCCGCAGCGAGGCGAGGTCGAGGTGATCGCGGTGCAGGTGTGAGATCAGGACGGTATCGGTACCCGCCGACCCCGCTCGCCCTGCCTGCCCCGCCCACCCCGCGAACACGCTCGGGTCGACCGGCGGCACCTGGCGGCGCAGGTGCGCGACGCGACCGCGCAGCAGCGGGTCGGTGAGTAGACGCACACCATCCATTTCGATCAGGACGGTGGCGTGCCCGAGGAAAACGATACGGTCCGCGGAGGAGCCTGAGCGACGGGCGAGATTCGCGCCATCGGCCATAAATGGAAGGTAGCAACGAGATGCCCTCAGCGAATGACGTGAGCCGCTCCCCGCGACGTGTGAAAAGAGTGCGGCATTTGTTGGGGTTGGCCCTCCGCTTGATTCTCCTGCTGCTGGTCGAGGGCTTGGTGATCCTCGCCCTGGCGGCGATCCTGCCCGGCGTCCAAACACCCTCCTTCAGAGCCGCGGTGCTCGTTGCCGCCACGATGGCGCTGATCAACGCGGTCCTGTGGCCGATCGTCATCCGCATCGCGCTCCCGCTGACGGTCTTCACATTCGGGCTGGGATCGCTCGTCTTCAGCGCCGGCACGGTCGCGCTGGGGTTCTATGTGGTCGACGGCACGTCGATCCCGATCGGCGGCGACCTGGCGATCGCGTTCGCGATGGCGCTTGTGTCGATGCTGATCGCGCCGCTGCTCGATGTGGACGGGGACGCCCAGCATCTGCGCGTGGTCCGGCGGCGGGTGCGGCGCGGACGCAAGGACAACCACACCGATGTCCCGGGCGTGATCCTGTTCGAGATCGACGGGCTGGGCGAGACGGTCCTGCGGGAGGCGGTGCGCGATGGGCACGTGCCGACGATCGCGCGTTGGCTGTCAGAGGGGACACACAGAGTCATGGGCTGGGAGTGCGACCTCTCCTCGCAGACGGGGGCGAGCCAGGCCGGCCTGTTGCTGGGGAGCAACTGGGACATGCCCGCCTTTCGCTGGTATGAGAAGGAGTCCGGTCGCACGCTGGTCTCCAATCATCCGGCCGACGCGGCCGAGATCGAGCGGCGGCGCTCTACCGGCGAGGGCCTGCTGGCCGCGGGCGGCACGAGCCGGGGGAACATGTTCTCCGGCGACGCGCCGCGCTGCACGGCGACGATGAGCGTGATCCGTGACCGCAGTCGCTCAAAATCGGGAGACTTCTTCGCCTACTTCGCCGATCCCTACGGGTTTCTCCGCACGATCGTGCTGTCGCTCGCCGACATCGCATATGAGCGGCGGGCGGCACGCCGCCAGCGTCGCAGCGGCGCGGCGCATGTCGATCGGGGTGGCTTTTACCCACTGATCCGCGCCGCGATCGCGATAGTCATGCGTGACCTCAACGTCGCGCTGCTGATGGCCGACATCGTCGAGGGCGTGCCGGTCAGCTACGCCACGTTCGTGGGCTATGACGAGGTTGCCCACCATTCTGGAATCCGCGAGGCCGATGCGCTCGCGGTGCTCAAGCGCCACGATCGCCAGCTGGAGCGGCTGGAGCGGGCGGTGGCGCAGTCGCCGCGCCCGTATCACCTCCTCGTGCTCTCCGACCACGGTCAGACGCAGGGCACGCCGTTCCGCCAGCGCTACGACGAGACGCTCGAGCAGGTCGTGCGCGGCGCGCTTGCGCGGGGCGATGTGCGCGCCCCGGCCGCGGTCGACGAGGCCTGGGGCG
>OBLU010005960.1_pt1 | contig 10881 bp, 8 predicted proteins | sample 1518681 | NCBI WGS metagenome assembly OBLU01 (sample SAMEA3539304, study PRJEB22396) | soil metagenome | biome: tundra; feature: field; material: soil | place: USA | collected 2010-05 | depth 0.15 m
CTGCCAGCCCGCTCAGGTTCATAAAGGTCTCCGGCTTGGCCAGGACCACTTCCCGCCCCGCCATGCGGCAGGTTGCGGTGGTAGCCCGGCTGCGCCGGTTCTGGACCACAACACCCTCTTGCTGAGCGATGCGGTCAATGGCCATGAACCCCGCATTATGCGGCGTCCACACATAATCAGGGCCAGGATTGCCCAGCCCCACCACAAGAAAGGGGCCAGACCGTCGTTCGAGGCCTTGCAAGCCGATGGTCGTAATCAGTTCGTCGATATCGTCGCCCGAACCTTTCCCCCTCGGCCCCTTGTCGTTCAAATCTGCCTCGGCCAATGCTTACTTCTTCGTCCCGGCTTCGGGCTTCTTGGCCGCCGCCTCCGGCTCTGTCTTGCCCTTCTTCGCCACCTCAGGCTCGACCGCAGCAGCTGCAGCGGCCGCTTCGGCAGTTGCCGCCGCTTCGACTTCAGCAGCAGTTGGCGCTTCCTCGCGGATCGTGACTACGTGGGCCACGGTCGCATCTTCTGGAGTCAGATACTTGATCTTGTCCGAGTGAGGCAGGTCGGTCACGCGCAATACCCCGTGCATCTCGAGGCCACTTACATCCACGTCGATGTGGCTCGGGATGTTCTCTGGCAAGCACTCGATTTCGACCTCGCGCAGCACCTGGTCGAGAAGGCCGCCGGCCGTCTTCACGCCCACCGGAACGCCCAGTAGCTTTACGCGCACGCTGACGCGCAGCAGCTTGTCCAGCGCAATCCGCTTCATGTCGATGTGAATCAACTGGTCTTTCAGCGGCTCGCGCTGCCAGTCGACTATCATCGCCTTGGCCGCCGGATTGCCGACCACCTCAACGTCGAAGATCGTGTTATGGCCGCTCTCGGAAAAAAGAATCCGGGAAATCTGTTTGGGATCCACCTCAATGGCCACGGCCTCATGACCGGCACCGTAAAGCACGGCAGGAATCTTGCCCGCGACGCGCACACGGCGCGCGGCATTCTTGTTGAACTTGCCCACTCGGGGCTTCGCTACGACTACTTCAGGCATTCAGTCTCTCGTTTCTGTTCTCGGGCACGGTAAAAGCAGCTTTTAGCCACTAGCTGTTAGCTCCTAGCTAGTTCTTGTCGCCTCAAGCTGAACCGCTCCGCTCCCTTTGTTGAAACAGCTTCTAGCTGTTTGTTGCTGTTGCAAACTGAATCGGCTTACCTGTCGATTCCGCCCGTTTTTCTTCCGGCCTCAACATCGGAGAAAGAAGCCGGTAAACTTAATGACTTAGCTAGCAGCTAGAAGCTAGTAGCTAATGGCTGTCTCACGAAAACAGCGTACTCACGCTGGTCTCCATGTGAATGCTCTCAATAGCCGCGCCCAACAGCCCGGCAATGGAGAGCACCTTGATCTTGGGCAACTTCTGTGCCGCCTCGCGCAGCGGAATCGTGTTGGTAACAATCAATTGCTCCAGGCGCGAGTTGGCGATGCGATCGATGGCCGGGCCCGAAAGCACGGCATGGCTGGCGCAGGCGTAAACCGCGAGTGCGCCGCTTGCAAACAGGGCATCCACGGTCTTCACCAGGGTCCCTGCCGTATCAATAATGTCGTCGATGATGAGGCAGTTCTTGCCGGCCACGTCGCCCACCACGTTCATCACTTCGGCAACGTTGATGTCCGTGCGCCGCTTGTCCACAATGGCCAGGGGAGCACCGACTTTCTGTGCGAAAAACCGCGCCCGCTCCACACCGCCTGCATCCGGCGAAACCACCGTCAGATTTGGCAGGTTCAGTTCGCGGAAGTAGCTCACCAGCACCGGGCTGGCAAACAGGTGATCGACGGGAATGTTAAAGAAGCCCTGAATCTGCGCGGCATGCAGGTCGACAAACAAGGCCCGATTCGCGCCGGCCGTCGTCAGCAGGTCAGCAATCAGTTTGGCGCTGATCGCCACGCGGGGGCGGTCTTTGCGGTCCTGGCGCGCGTACCCGTAGTAGGGCACCACCACCGTAATTCTTGCCGCTGAAGCCCGCTTGAGCGCGTCAATGATCACCAGAAGCTCCACCAGGTGCTGGTCCACCGGATAGCAGGTGGGCTGTACCACAAACACATCCACTCCGCGCACGTTCTCCAGCAGTTGGAAGTAAACCTCGCCGTCGGCAAAGCGCTGCAGCTTGGCCTCGCCCACCTTGACCCCGATGTGCTGGCCAATCTCTTCAGCCAACGCCCGGTTGGCCGAGCCCGAGAACAGCTTGAACCGCTTGTCCTCGCTCAGGTTGCGGGTCCGCTTGCGCTCGGGAGCGGGCTTGGCATCTTTCCCCTTCGCAACGCCGTCCAGTGCCGCGACTTCGCGAGCCTCTTTCAGTCCGCTTTCCTGCTGTTTGTCTTCCGCCGTCACCGTCACTGTTCCTACTTCCATCTCCGAGGTACCTCCAAGCTGGTTGGCTTTGGCTGCTCCGGTTTTCACGCGTTCGAAAAACTTGGCTGGGCGACCAGGATTCGAACCTGGACAAGTGCCTCCAAAGGGCACTGTCCTACCATTAGACGATCGCCCAGCATGCGGCCCTGATTCCTCATCAAAAGCCGCTTCATCGACAGCCGTTTGCGAGTCTCTCTCCCGCAAAGGACCGCTGTCAACATCACTTAAGACTCAAGCATTTCTTCCCAGTAGGCCGAGCGCGGCAAGGTACGCGTCAACTGATTGCCTATCCCCGCCGCCCGTAATCGTTCCTGGGCTGCTTCCACATCTCCCCGGGTCCGGTACAACCCGTAGAGCGCCGAACCGGACCCCGACAGCGAAGCAAAGAGGGCTGCCTCCGGGGTGCCCGAAGCCGCAAGAAGACGCTTGATTTCTGCAAGGGAGGGATACTGGGGAAAGACGACGCGCTCAAAGTCGTTCTGAATCCAGTTCGTGATCCCGGTGCGGACAAGCGCGGACTCTTGTGGTCCGGCCAGGTCCTCTCCACATGAGAGGACACCGGAGGAGCCTGCTCCCTGCCGCCCTTCGGGAATCCCCCCAAAGGCGCTGGCATAGGCGCGGCTCAACTCGTTTAGTTTATCTGCACTTGCTGCAGCGGTCAAACCTTCCTTGGCACACAACGCATCCCAGTCGCGAAAGGCCTGCGGCGTCGACACGCCCAACGCCGGCGTTGCCACCACGCACCATACCGGCTCAATGTCCGGCAGCGGATGCACCTCCTGTCCCCGGTCCATCCCCAAAACCGTCCCGCCGATCAGAAACAGCGGCACGTCCGACCCCACCTGCGCCGCAATCTCCATACGGCGCGCAGCCCACGTTCCGCTGTCCCCGCATTCGGAACCTGGGTTTCCCAGGTCTGGATTTTCAGACCTGGGAAACCACACTCTCCTCCGGTGTTCAGTCCATGTTTCCTCTATCCTCTTCCCTATTCCCTCCCTTCCAAGCTCTGCTTCCAGCCCAACCAGCGCCGCCACCGCATTCGCTGACCCCGCCCCAAGCCCGCCCTGCACCGGCAGCCGTTTTTCAATCTCAATCTCCACCTCTGCGGATACGCTGAGCGCCTCCAGTGCCAGTTCCACCATCCTCCAGGCGGTGTTGCGCTCATCCGTTGGAACCCGCGAATCATTCGAATTCAGCCGCAACCTCGTCTTCGCCGCCTGCCGGGCCGTAACCGTCACCATATCATGCAGTTCCAGCGTCTGGTACACAGTCGTCAGCGCATGAAACCCGTCAGCCCGAGGCGCACCGATCCCCAGCCCAAGGTTGATCTTTGCGTGCGAACGAACAGTGGTCGGCATACCCGACCATTGTAGAGCCGGCCCGCCCTGCTGCCTCCGGGTCCGCATCGCACAAAATGCTGATTTGAAGGAACAAATCCCTTGGCCCAGCCGTAGAATTCAAGTGGAAGCAAGCCCTGGGTTCCGCGCGAAAGGTAATCATCATTTGCTCTTCCCTGACGCGCGAAAGGAGGGCAAATGCCTTTCCTGACCAGAATCGGTAGCGCCTGCGCCCTCTTGCTTGCGCTGTCTGCCGTCCCCGCCTGCGCGCAAACCCCTGCGCACACGGCACGCATGGAAGTCGTCAACGGCAAGCCCTACGTCATGGTCATGATCAACGGCCGCGGCCCCTTCCGCTTCGTCATCGACACCGGAACCGGTGGCCAGGCCATCATCACCTCCCGGCTCGCCGATCAGCTCCAGCTCCCTGTGGTGGGCCAGGCCCGGCTGATTGACCCCACCGGAAAGGGAGAGCAGCGGGCCCAGATCCTCCTCATTGATTCCCTCAACATCGCCGGCGTGGAGTTCGCCGGCGTCAAGGCCGTCCGCCACAGCCTGGCTGCCGAAGACGACACTTGCCAGGGCCTCCTCGGCTTCACCCTCTTTCACGATTACCTTCTCAAGCTCGACTACCCAAACCACCTCCTTTCGCTCTCTTCAGACGCGCTCCAGTCCGATGGCGAGCGGTCCGTCCTGCCGATTCGTATGCCCGACGGTGTGCCTATCGCCTCCCTGCGTATCGACGGCGTGCGCGTTGACGCGCAATTCGATTCGGGAGGTGCCGGGCTCAGCCTGCCCCAACACCTTGTGCCCCTCTTCAGGTTCGCCTCTGACCCGGTCCTCTTTGGCAACGGTCAGTCACTTTCGACGCGATTCCAGATCAAGGTAGGAAGGCTCGGCACCGATATTCACCTCGGTCGCTACACCTTCAACCGCCCCTCTGTTGAGATCAATCCGGCCTTTCCGTTAGCCAACTTCGGCGCCTGCCCCATGCAGAACTTCGCCGTAACGTTCGACCAGCGAAACCACCTCATGCGCCTCGACGCATCGCGCAAGTCCTTTCACCTTGACGCTGCGCCCACCACCATCCGCATGCAGAATACGTCACCCCTGAGGCCGTCCGATACCGCCCTGGTGCCGGTGGGCTGAAGCGCAAACCAGGAGATCCGCAACCCGAATAGGATGGAACTGGCTCTGATGAAGCATTTCAATGAATTTCACGATGGCTGGTTTCAAGGCCTTTGGATAGACGGCGAAATAACTCACCTGTTCTTGGCTACCGAAGGAAAAGAACGCTTTGTGATGGTGGCGGAGGGGACAGAGGCACTCGCGGTTGATGGAGTGAAGGCTGGGAACATCATCTTCGAGGTTCTAACGCGTGACCAAGAAGAAATCCTTCCGCAGGACATTGACCTGTTGTACGGATTACAGCCAAATTCCGCTGGGAGGGTCCATGGGAACATTGCCATCGAGAAGGCCCGCCTCCAGAAATGGAGCCTATTGGAGATTAATCCTTCTTATGGGGCAACATGTTTAGTCCTCGCTAGTTCTCTCCGCATTCTCACTCACCGCGACTGGTTGGCGGAATACGGGCTTACGTTGAGTCTCATTGCCCCTTCGGCAGCACCGGCTTCAACGCATTCAACCGGTCAAGATTGAGAGCGTCGCTCGTGGTTCGCCCGTCAAATTGCGAAGATAGCGGTGCGGACTTGCCCCCCCCAATCCGCCTCTTTCGTTGCGGCAAAAACCGACCGTCCTTTCCAATCCCGCTGTTGCAGACTTCTTTTTCGTGAGATAGATTTACTTCGTTCCTTCCCCCTGGTCCATACGATTCATGGCTGCCACCCTCGGCCAAAGCCATAAGCCCGTACCATGTTCCTCTCACGATCGGAGAAACCATGAAACGCCGCTCTTTCCTCAAGACAGCAAGCGCTGCCTTTCCATTCACGGGGCTGCAGGCCTTCGCTCTCGCCGCGGCATCGGAACCGGCCTCCGCTGAACGGCCTCACCCGGTTCTGTCCGGCCAGGACCGCTTCGGCGAATCCCACTCCCGCGGCTACAGCCAGATTCTCTTCAAGGTCACGACGCGCGAGGCCAACGGCGGCCTCTTCATCGCGGAGCATGCCAACTTGATCAAAGGCGGCCCTCCGCTTCATCTCCACCGTAATCAGGAAGAATGGTTCTGTGTGCTGGAGGGCGAAGTGCTCTTTCAGATCGGCGACAGCCGCATGAAGCTTCACGCCGGAGACTCCATCCTCGGTCCACGCAACACTCCCCATGCCTTCTCGCTGGTCAGCGAAAAGCCCGGCCGCATGCTGATCGCCTTCGCCCCCGCAGGCAAGATGGAGGAGTTCTTCCGCGACACCGCGATTCCCAATCCGCCCGTCCAGGACACCGCATTCTTCCGTCGCTACGAGATGGAGCTCATTAGTCCTTCGCCCTTCTCCGCATAGCCCTGCGCGAAGAATCTCCTCTCACGGCGAAGAATCTCCTCTCACGGCCTGCGTTGCGTCAGAGCACGACTTCACGGCATGTTTTTGCGTCGAGACACAGATTCTCGGCCTCCGGAAAATCCTCTGCCATGTGCCAGAGCAGAATACGACTTCACGGCATGTTTCGCGCGAGAGCACGACGTGACGGCTTGCCGAAAATCTCCCGCTTTGTGTCAGGGCACGACTTTAGTCGTGCCGCAAGAGCTCAAAATAAGCGCGGGGCTTCAGCCCCTGAGGACCTTCTACTCTGCCTCTTCCGGCCCACAAAACGCCTCAGCTCTTTCATGCCCGCGCCGTGCGCCCCACCATCTCCCTCGCCGTACGCAGCGCAGCCACCGGCTCGCCTGTCGGATGAAATTCCATCGCCACCATGCCCCGGTAATTGAGCTGCGCCAGCTTGCGATAGATGTTGGCGTAATTGATTTCGCCCGTGCCCGGCTCATGTCGCCCCGGCACATCGGCTATGTGAATCAGCGAGATTACGTCAATGTGCTTGTCCAGTTTTTCAATCAAATTCCCCTCAGCAATCTGCTCATGGAACAGGTCGTAAAGGAAATGCACCTGCGGATGGTTCACCGCGCGCACAATTTCAATGCCCTCGGCCGCCGATTGCAAATAGTAGTGCGGATTTTCTTCCGGATCGATGCATTCCAGCAGCAACTGCACCGGCTGCCCATCGATCTGCTTGCCCTCTACCATCGCCGCTGCCTTCTTCAGCGTCTCAACAGCGCTTTCATGTTGTGCCTCCCGCGTAACGCCCGGGATGACATTGCCCGAAAGCACAATCATCGCCGGACAGCCCAGCGTCTCCATCGGAACAAAAGCCTCTTTCAACTCCGCCAGGAATGCATCCTGCGTCGACGGATTGGCAATTCCGTTATGCAACCCCGCGGTTGCATCAAATCGGATGCCGTGCTGTTTGCGCGCCGCATTGACCTTCGCAAAATCGTCGGGAGACCACTTCGCATACTCGCCCACCAGCTCGACGTTTGTGTAGCCCGCCTCGGCCACTTTGGCCAGCCGCTCCTCAAAAGGCAAATTGGTAAACACCGTCCACAGCATCACGGAAAGAGGAAACGGCGACGACTGTGCATCCGGTTCGGCTGCCACGCTGCTGGCTCGGGATTGGAGCGGCGGCGCAGCGACGCTCAGGGCGGCCGTGGCCAGGGCTTGCGTAAACGTACGGCGATTCATGCGATTCTCCTTTGATTCACCTTGGTTGTTGAGCTTTTGACCTTGCCGGAACGCCGCAGGGCCTGCCAGTCTTTTTCCGTCTGATCTGCGTAGAGCGAACCAAACCGCCCCAGCGCCTGCGCAAACCCGCCGCCCGCGCCGAGATATCCGCTAATCACCAGCGGGTCGCCCGAGCGCGCGTGCCCGCGTGCCAGCAACTCGCCGCAAATCTCCCCAAAAGCATTCAAGCCTCCACCAGCCAAATCCGGAATCTCGATCGATCCCTTGTGGTCGTTGAGCTGGCGCACTAAGTAGTCGCGTCCCCCCATGTGCGTCCATCCCAGGAACGGATCGGACTGCACCTGCATGGCCCTCTGGCCCTCCACCGCACGCTGGCCGTTGTGCCGCGCCGGATGCGCATCCGGCAGGTACGGCGAATATGCCGAGAGCGCCTCTTCTTTGATCTGCAGAAACAGCGGATCGTTGGGCCCGTTGCCTTCAAAATAAATGCAGTAGTCGCGCAGTCCCACAGACCCAGTACCCACTACCTTGAATGCGACATCCACCGGCCGGTAAAGCGATAACAGGTGCCTGCGCTGCGGCTCCAGCATTTCGCTGTAAGGCCTGAGAGACGCCAGCACTGCCGTCGCCTGCGCGCCTTTCACCCGCGTCAGCATCGGCTTGCATTCTTTGAAGCGGCGAGCTGCCCCAGCCTTGCCGCCCGCTGGCTCGGTGAGTTGCGCCAATGTATGCAAGGGCGTGGCTCGCTCCGCCTTCAACAGCGCGTCATGAACGGGTTGTACTGAGCCGAGACGATGCACCTGAAAACGCCCGACCTCGAGAAGTGGCATTGCGGCGAAGATGCGCATCTGGGCGATATAGCGGATTATGCAATTCTCGACAGCAGCGCAGGCTTCGGCTTCCTTGTGTCCCGATTCGCGTCCGGCCAGCACCAGCGAAGTCGCCATGCGCTTCAGGTCCCACTCAAACGGGCCGCGAATTGTCTCATCGAAATCGTTGATGTCGAAAACCAGCCTGCCGTCCGGCGCGGCAAACGCACCCAGGTTCCGCACGTGCGCATCGCCGCAAAGTTGGCTCATGATCCCCGTGATGGGCAGCACCGCGAGGTCCGCCGCCATCACTGGTGCCGCACCGCGAAAATAACTGAAAGGCGACTGCGCCATCAATTGGTGCTTCAGTTTCAGCAGCGCCGGAACGCGACCGCGCTCCGCCCGCTCCAGCAGAGCCAGTGCCGTCGATTGCCGCGCTTTAATATTGAGTTGGTCGTGATGCTGGCGTCCTACCTGCTTGCGCCGCGCCTGGCCAAATTTACGCCGCTCTTCCGGAGTTGCCCAGTGCATGCCCGCACCATACTCGCTCATCCCTCTGCGAAGCAACTCGGCAGTGTCGCGAAGCAACTCAGCGATGAATGGGCCATATTCTCGTTGTCCCAAAATACTCCACAACGCGGATCCAAATCATCGCCGCCAACTCCATGATTTACACTGCTTCCTGAACGCTCGTCTCTTCACCCAGCCTGAAAGCCGCATGAAGGGTTCTGACCTCGGAGGAATATCCTTTGCAGCGCGCAGCCGCCTTGTCACTCTCTAACCTTCTTGCCTTATCGTTCTCGATTCTCCCGATCGCCGCTCAGGCCCCCGTAAAACCGCTCACGGTCGAAGCGATATTCGCTCATGGACCTCTCATTGGAAACCTCCCCGAAGACCTGAGCTGGTCGCCGGATAGTCAGCACCTCAGTTATATGGATGGCGGCGAACTCATCGACCTCGACCCCGGTTCAGGCAAGCCGCATGTGCTGGTGAGCCGCGCCAAAATGGCCTCGCTCAATGAGAATCGCGCCACGGAACGCGATCGCGACCATCGCGCGCGCTACGGAGAGCCGGGCTACCAGTGGGCGCCTGACTCCAAACATCTCCTCTTCGACTCCAACGGCCGCCTGTGGATGTACGACCTGGGCAACGGTACAGGACTTCAAATCGGCTATACCGGCGAAGGTTCCGGCGACGATCCTAAGTTCGCGCCCAATGGCGAATCCATCTCCTTCGTGCGCAATCACAGCCTGGCCGTGTTGCATCTGCGCGACCCGGGAACCCCCACCACGGTCGTTGCACAATCACCCAACGAGACCATCCTCAACGGCGAAGTGGATTGGGTCTACGAAGAAGAACTGGATACGCGCAGCAACTACTTCTGGTCTCCCGATTCGAAATATCTCGCGTTTCTCCAAATGAATGAGATCGAGGTGCCGCTTTATCCCATTTCAGACTGGATTCCGATCCATCCCACCACCTACCTCCAGCGCTACCCGCAACCCGGCGATCCCAACCCCAATGTCCGTGTGGGCGTAGTCGGCGCCGGAGGCGGCAAGACCATGTGGATCAAGCTGCCCATCCAGCCTGGACAGGATTACATCCCCCGCTTCGGATGGGTTGACCACAAGACGCTGTGGATCGAAACCCTCACCCGCGATCACAAGCACCGGTCCATCTACTTTGCCGATACCGCCAGCGGCCAGGCGCATTCTGTGCTCGAGATTACCGACGACAAATTCCTTGACGAAAACTACGATGCCTCCGTTGCCGATGGAAACATCGTTCTTAGCAGTTGGAGCGATGGTCACAACCATCTCTATCTCTACAGTTATGACCCGGGCAACCCCGGTTCCACAACCGCAAAGCTGGAGCGCCAACTGACCAAGGGTGACTTTGAAGTCGCCGGCGTCTCCCGCGTGGACCACGCACGCAAGCTGGTCTACTATGCGTCCAACGAAGGCGATCCGCTCGAGCAGCAGGTCTGGCAAGTGAGTTTTGACGGCGACCGCAAGCAATTGAGTACCGGCGCAGGCAGTCACCAGCCGGAGTTCGCGCCCACCAGCGACGCATTCAGTGACAAGTATTCATCGCTCATGAATGCCGCCACCTTTCAGCTTTGTCGTTCCGGGAGCAAGTGCAACGTCTACTGGACCACCCACGCGCTGAATGCCTACCACCTCCGCGCTCCGGAGAAACTTGAGGTCAAAGCGAACGACGGCACCACCCTCTATGCCACCTTGCTCCTGCCCGCGGAGGACAAAAGCGCAGCCTCTGTGCCGCTGATTGTGAATCCCTATGGAGGGCCCGGCCCCCAGGATGTCGCCAATCGCTGGAGCGACTCTCTGCTCTTCGACGAGCTGCTGGCGGAGCATGGTTTTGCCGTGCTCCACGCCGACAACCGTGGAACCGGCATGCGCGGGCGCGACTTTGCGCAGGCCGCCTGGCACAACTTCGGCCCCCTGCAGCTTCAAGATCAATTGACCGCGGTCGACGCAGTGCTGGCCAAATATCCGCAGCTCGACTCAAAGCGGCTCGGCTGGTGGGGATGGAGTTGGGGCGGCACCTTCACCCTCTACACCATGACGCATTCAAACCGCTTTCGTGCCGGGGTTGCGGTCGCTCCAGTCACCGACTGGCGTAACTACGACTCTATCTA
>OBLU010005961.1_pt1 | contig 10881 bp, 10 predicted proteins | sample 1518681 | NCBI WGS metagenome assembly OBLU01 (sample SAMEA3539304, study PRJEB22396) | soil metagenome | biome: tundra; feature: field; material: soil | place: USA | collected 2010-05 | depth 0.15 m
CACGGCGACGCGTCCAAGGCCATTCACGGTTACCGTATCTGCATGCACGGTGATAGACGTGCCCTGATCCAACCCGATGCCGAGAAGCTCCGGGTGGGTTTTGATCACCACGGCGAGATCGTTTTCGCGTTCACGTGCGTCAACGTGCTGGTCGATCGCAACATTGGTGAAAAATCCGAAGCCGGTTTCATGTCCCTTGGCCATCATCACTTTGTTATCGTCGGGCGACGATTGCCCGCGCACCAAGTATGATGCCTGGATGCTCGCACCCGCTGAAGCACCGCCGACTACTCCGCCGCGATTGAGCAGGCTAAACATCTCCCTTACAGTTCGCGTGCCGAGGTATGCGTCCGCGAGTCGCCACTGCCGACCACCCTGTAGCCATACTCCGGTCGCGCTCTTGAGAGGATCGACGAATGCTTCAGAATCAGCGACAGCGCGATCCGTGGTGTGTAGTACGTTGCAATGCGTGCCACCAAAAGTTGCCGGATTCGTGCAGAATTTTTCCAGGTCAGCAGCGCTCGGTGGACTCACAATCATCGCCGTCGGAATTACGACGATCCTGGCGTTTGCCCCTCCAGCCATTGTAATGAAGCGTTCGTAGTCCGCACGCCGAGTCATCCCGCCGGTGATAAGCAGATATCCTCTCTTAGGGCCGTGCGATGCCGCCGCAAATAAGGCGCCGTTCAATAGGAGAAACACGATGGCGAGAATGCAGGAGCGAGCGAGAGAGTTCATAGGCGCATAGTAACAAAACCTTCATGCAGTAAACAGACGGTGCAAGAGCGTGATTCGTCGACGAGAGATTCTCACGTCCGTTGCTCCTTCAAGATTAGATCCGGGCATTCGCAAGCTTCGCCGGTGTAGCCCTGTCGGCATGTGACAAAGTGTGCGCTGAAGATTACTTCGTCCACAGCATTGCCAATTGCTATTGCCAATCGCTGGTGACCCCATTTATCAATCCGTCCTGAATCTTGGTGTATGACAGGACGAAGAACAAAGCGAGACCCCGCACTTCAGTCAGCAGGTACATCTATCACGCGATCGTAATACCCTCTGTCGAGCCGCCGCGTACGAACCGTTGGATCGCCAACTTTCAACCTAATCCTGTACTTGCCGGGGCTTTTCGGCGACCACGCGTGCGCCCATAACGCCCATGAATCTCCGGTTTTTTCATCGAGCCTATCAACCGGGTGCCAGTCAGCTCCGCCGTTGAAACTAATTTGAAGTGATTTTACAGGCTGAGTTCCTCCCCATTGAATCCCAATAATCTTGTACAAGATTCGTCCATTGACCTTCCACTTCTCGATCCGGATTGGCATCGCTGCAGGGTCGATCATCGCAGGTTCGTACTCTCGCGCAAGATCCGGAGTCCCGCTTTGATGAGTTCTGCTCGCATACTCCCGCATTTGGGAGGTGGCCGCGATATCGTCTTCGGCACAAGTAATCTCATTAACCCACTTAATACAGCAGCATCCGTACCAGCCCGGCACTACCAAACGAACTGGCGCGCCATGATCAGGTGTTAAGGCACTTCCATTCATCTTCGTGGCTATAAACGCTCCTGATTTGCTTAGGTCATCCGCCGAAAATATCCAGCTTGCCCCCGGGACGGATGTCGCCGAAGGCGAAGCGTAAGTGTCAAACCCTGAAATCAGAACACGTGATCGTCCACCTTTAAAGCCGACCCGGTCGAACATCGTAGAGATCGGCAGACCTTCCCAATCCGCCACGCTTATCATTCCGAATCGGCCTCCTCGAGAATTGCCGGCGCATTCCATCAGATGCAGCCCTAGGGCAACGCCCTTCCCAAATAGTTCCTTCGCTGAGACGCGAGTTTGCTTTTTCCCATTGCTGAGTCTTATGGACCATGGCCTCTTCAGGTCGAGCAACTCCGAAGCCCTAGAACGAATATAGAACTTGTCTGTTGGTGTTACCATACTTCCAGCCGAAAGCGTGGAGTGGTCGAAGAAAAGTCGACCGTCCAACTCAGTACCCAAGGCCGCATCCATCGGGATGTCGCCATCGTCGGCAAAATCGACAGTACCCAACAGTTTCCCGTCGATAAATGAGCTCTCCCCGGGGTTTTCGTTAGCCGCGCGGCAACCGATCAACCCCAGGCCCGAGACTGCTACGCCGCTTGCAAGCAACAGAGACCCAGAGAGAAATTCCCTTCTTTTCAGCATAGTCTTAAATGTTCGCGGGACCATAGCAGGGACGGTATGAGCCAATGCGCAGCACACCGTAGACGGCCGCACAATCTTGACGCACTGATAGATCTCGACGCACCGTCGGCAAACCCCTAGAAGTCTTCGATGCGGAGGTTCACGTTGGTTCCCTTCCAGACGGACTTAAACTCGGCCTGCGCCGTTTCCGCTTCCCCGGTTCTGTGTTGAGCTTCCAGTGCTTTTGCAAGTCCAAAAAGCGATCTAGGGTTGTGCGGGGTTTTTGCAAGATCTTCGCGAAACACCTTCTCAGCTTCGGCTGCGTGGCCGGTTCTCAAAAGGGCGGCACCCAGCGATTCGCGGATTGGGTAATACCATCCAGGTAGGTCGTGAAAAACCATCTGATCTTGCACGGCGACGGCGTCCTGCCAGATCTGAAGGGCCTTTCGGTTTTGTCCGCGCGCGGTAAGAACGCGCGCGCTCAAAACGTAAGCCGCGATCTCGTATTCTGCGCTCCAATCGTGAAACAACATCCCGAAACTTTGCGACGGAACGATAGCCGTATAAGTAGCTTGCATTGCGTCGCGTTCCTGCTCAGCCTCAACCGCATGGCCTTTGACTGCGAGCGCGCACCCACGTGCGTAATGCCAGAAAAAGATCACACCGTGCAATTCCTCAGAGGGATGCGGTAACCTCAGAATTTCGTCCCACCGACCGAAGCGAGCTAGCACCAGTATCTTCGGGACAAGATAGCCATCCTCTCCTTCCCCCTTGCTGAGGTTTTGCTGCGCTTCCGCCTCCAGATCTAATGCCGCTTGGTACGCGACTTCAAATTCCCCATTCATACTAGCGACTCTGGTGAGGAAAAGGATGTTGTGTTGAGCGTATCCCAAAACATAGGGGAAATTGTTCATATTGATCTTCCGAAGATACGGCTCATCCGCCTTCATTGCAGCCAAATCCGCTCTAATCCCGGCTGCGTAATCCCCGATAACTGAGTAAATATGACCGGCCATGTGCACTAGGTGACCAGCCCCGGGAGAGACAACTTCTAATAGGCGCGCACTTGCTAGCGCTTTCTCAGGATGCGAAGAGCCCTCCATCAGGTGGACGTAATAATGGTTTGCTCCGATATGGTTGGGCCACTGCTTGAGAACCGCTTCAAGGACGGATTCGATCTCCAAGGCATTCCCATCGGGGGTTCCGTCTTGTTTCCAGAACTGGTGTGGGCGAAGGTCCATCATGCTTTCGGCATATAAAGTTCCCGCATCCGGATCATCAAGGTACTTCTGGGTCAAATCGTGCATGGCGTGCACGTAATTCTTTTCGAGTGCCACCAAGTCCGGTTGCGGAGCGTCCGTGAAGCGGCTTCTGAGGGCATCGATGTAGGCCCTCTCAATATTGGTCGCGCTTCTCGCGGCCAGCCTCTTAGCCTTTTGAACTGCTGCGAACGCCGCCTGCTCATTCGCAACGCTGACGGAAACGCCGCCGTTGTATGTCGGGCCCAACGTCAACGCGATGCCCCATTCGGCCATCGCGGCCGAATGGTCGATCTCTAAAGCATGTTCGAAGGACCTGCGCGCATCGTACAGGTTAAATCCATAGTACAGCAGCAGACCTTGGTCGAAATATCTTTGCGCCTCAGGTTTCTTTGTGCTGATCGGAAAGTGTAGTGAACCGAGCCCCGGCAACAGTGGAATGTCTGCTTCGGAATCTTGGGCGCTTGGCGTCCCTTTAACACAAGACACCTGAAGAAGGGCCAGGGTACATGCCAAAAGCAATGCCGCACTTCCGCGTAGGTTAATCACCATATTTGACCTTAGCGAATAGCGCTGACGGCCTTTACGGCGGACGACGTATCTGCGGAGTCCAACATGCCTTGCCGTTGCCAGATGAGGCGTTGGTGATTATCAAATATCAAGAGCGTTGGAGTTATGCTCAAACTGAAATGTTTGATCCATTCCACATCCACAAAGGCTTCTTGCGGAATCCCTTCAGGAACAAGATGTCTCTTTAGGAACTCGTCCTGCGGGTTTGGAAGCAAAACGATCGGCTCAATGCCCATATCTTTCAGTTCTTGGGCCAGCACGGCCCACTGGGCGTCCTTTAAACAAAACTTGCAGCCCTCTCCCGCGTAGCGGACGGCCCAACCTTTGCGGCCCCCAGACAAATCGATTCTCGTTCCGTCACGTGAGAATCCAATTGGCGGCGGAATCCCCTCCGTCCCCGCACTCGGCCGGACCACGGTGTCGAGGCTTCGAAGCCGACGTTCCGCTGAGGAAACGCGAACAAACAATGCGAGATCAAGAATAATCATTCCCGCCAGCAAGAACGCGACATTTCGCTCAACAACGCGCCATATCATGGCAGCACCAGTCTGGTTACGCTCGCGGGCGTTACATCCTCGCCTCGCCACCTGACTTTGCTAATCGTTTCCAGTGCGCCGCTAAGTAAGATCAGGTCGCCTTGCGCATCCGCGTTAAGCACCGCTTGTGACGCACCGGCGTCGCCATAGGCAATGACAGGAAAGCTTAACGATTCATATAAGTGCCCGACCCTCTGCGCGCATGCAGTTGTGTCGCAGAAGCCAACGAAGCGAATACCACTCTCCTTTGGCAGCAAAGCCGCTAGACCTCCCCAGAAATTCAAATCTTGTTCAAGTGTTGTTCCGCGAAGACTGAAAACCACGAAGCGTTTAGTGCCGGGAGGAATTATCTTATTCACCATCTGACCGGAGACATCGATTCCCATTATCGAGCGGATCTGAGTGGGCCCATTTGCTAAAATTCCTCTCAGTTCATCGGCCTCCGAATTAAGTGTCCTCGCTTCTGTTGCAAAGTGGACGCCGTAAACTGCGAGCACAGCAACCAGAGCAGCTTCAATTACGACTTCGATCTTCATTCCAGTGCCTCCAACTCAGTGCCGGGCCGAGATACCCCAATTCTCGACCCGGCTCCAAAAGTTAACCGAAGCCAACTAATCGCAGTACCCGGTGCCGTTTGAGCACATGCTTGTGAAGTAGAAATAACCAGAAGGATTACCGCAGGCACAATTCCCCCAAAACATGCAACCCTTAACACCACATCCATCGTACCTTGCTTGAGAATAGAAACAGCAGTTGGTCGTGAAGCAGCCTCTGTAGGCTCGGGCGGAAGGGGTAAATAAGAGGCCAACAAACAAGATGCTGGCCGCTGTGATTAGTGAGCGGTGAATCCAAATGCGTTTCATTAGTGTCCTCCTTGTTGAACTTGAATGGCGGCCACCGCTTTCCAGGCAACCGCTCCGCCGAGATTGTGCGCGCGAGAGAAGAATGCTGTCAAGTAAATTATATTATTATATGTAAAATTATTTCCATTCTTTCGATGCATTGCCATGCTCCGTTCCAGCGCATTATTAGACGCGCAACCTACAGCGCAGACCCAGATCGAAGCTTGTTCACGAGGGTCTGCTGTCCTTTGTCGTCTAATTCTCCCACCCATAAGTCCAAGACTTTCCCGGACTGGTCAACCAGTACTGCCGTGGGAGTTCCTGTGACCCCCAACTTTCCGAAATCGACCGAGGAAATAGATTCAAGTTTTAGCTGCTCCAATTTGAGTAGATTGCTGACTACGTCATCAGGGTCCGGGAAGACCGCCAGAATGTGGAAGTTATTGATTGCACGGCTGCTTTCAAGCTCGGTCAACCTCTTATAAAACGGCGCGCTATCCGCGCAGTAGTGACACCCATCTCGTAACACCAAGAGGAGTGTTTCTCGATGCGAACGCCAGTCGTATTTTTCAAATGCCGGAAGCTGTTTGCCGACGGCAAGGCGTTCTGATGCTTTATTTGCTCTGAAACCTAAAGGGAGGTATCCCTCCTTGAAGCATAGCGCTCCGATGCCGACAAATACTAGAACGGTAGCCGCATTGACAATAACTGCCGAGGTTATGCGCATTTTGGTCCACAACCGCTAGTCGCACGTGCCCATTACGTAGCCAGAATAGTCGCGGTGTGGGCTCCTAGGGATTCCCACATCGGACATGTGCTTGACCGTTGGCGATCGAATAAAGCAAATCTAAATCTGAGTCTCACAAGCGCGGGCACCTTTCTCGTAAACACCTAGTAGCTGTTGCATTACTTACTTCTAGCCATTTAGAATCAATAACTTAGACACGTTGTGCAATAGCTTCTAATTTCCCGATGGCTTCTCAACATGCTCGATCACAAGGACAGGGACTGGCCCTTTCGCCGACTCCAATTTTAAACCGAGCTGCTGCTGAATCGCGGTGAAGAGTGAAGGCCAATTCGCTTCCGGTCCCGTCTCTGCGTCTTCGTTTTCTGTCCATTGGAGCTGAAAATCATATTTTCCCGTAAGTCCAGTCTTATCTATTACGGGGCAGTGCAGCCATGCCGACAATATCGGTGTCAATTTGTCTATGGCAGCACCTAAACCCAAACGTTTTGTCGCTCCCGGATCAGGCGAGGCCATCACCACAAAGCCCGCTTGATAAGGCACAGCTCCTCCGAAGCCGGACTTTGGATAGGTTTCACCAGGCGTTGCTTGTTTCAGCTTGGGACCGTTCTTCGCTATGACCAGGAAATATACAGCGCCCTCTCTGTTTTCTGGGTGAGCCTGCAACTTGAAACGGTCTGCCAGCATCGCTTGCAGCATGTGCGCCCGCGCGAGCTCTTGCTGAGCCGAACTAAGCTTGCTGAGTTCAATCGCTACAGATGGGTCCATTTTTCCTTCAATGGCGTACAGGTCGGTGCTGGCCCAGTCTGGCAATCCAATGATTTGCGCAAGTTTTAATCCAGGTCCGATCGAGTTCCCGTCTATTGCGGCATACGCCGATTGCAGGAGGCCAATTAGCGTCACGCTTCTAACGCTTATCCCATCCTGGTCCAAGCCAGCAATCAGTCCTCGGTCCTCTGGTATTGCCTTTCTCTTCAGCAGCTTGATCGAAATCGGCTCGTACTTTAAATCGGGACCAATCGTGGCTGTGTTTTGAGATGGCGAGTGACCGCGGCTCGGCGGCGTGCTCGCACCGCCAAATGTAGCCGACACCGCGAGAGTCGCCATTACAACTAGAAGAACAATGAGAGCTGTGATTGGCAAACGGCGGAAGGACGGGCATTTCATTGGCCACCTCTATTGAACAGCATCTGCCGAATGGCAATCCCGTCTGGTTGCAAGCCAGTCAAGAACAATCGGTTCTGCTCGTACGGTATAGTTCTTGTTGGCTTGATCGAAATTTCGTCGCAGTTGAAATTAGACGAGATTTCGTTTGCTTTCTGGGCTTGCAATTCCGTCTCGTCCGGTGCCACGCTGATGTTGGGAAACGTTATCGGCACCGCGATTGTTACCAATTCGGCAAAGAAAAGACCAACTACGAAAGCTGGGGTTCGACGAAATCGGGAAAGCGTCATAAGGAACCTCGCAGCTCAGCGGCAAGTATCTCCATCCAAGCGGCCAAGACCAACGTCCGCGCGCGTGTGTGCCAGGCCATATCCGGCCCTGGCCGAAAGTCCTTCGCCTGTCTGAGTTGAGTGCGTGGCCGACGAGTGGCGACTACCGGGGACAGCATGGCGGGGAACAGCGATTTCTTCGCATAAAGCCGGTCAATGATTACTACAAGAGGGAGGATAATGGCATTGGTAACGGAACCTATCTTCAGTTTCACCGCGCACCCCCAGATAAGCGGCATGAAGATAAACCTACGTCAATATCTTGTCAAGTACTAAACTAACATTTATTAAAAATAGTTATGTGGATATCGTGACTTTCAAATAGCAGATACCAACGCGAACTCATTGGGAAGCGCCGCCTCAAAAGCAGCGAGTTACGAAGCAGCTTGGCCGTGTCATATGCGGCGCGCGTATCGCTGAGTTCACTTTGGATATTTCGACCAGAAGAAGCTTGGCGAAAATGATTGGCAAGTTTATTTGCGCGGGAGACCAAGAATCGCAAGTATGCACCGGCACATAAGCCAGAAAGATCGTTTCGCGTTACGACGTTGGCACTCCCAAGAACACGTTCAAGCATCCCTTGGGTTGTCATATGGGTTGTTGTTAGCGGCAGTGGCTGACGGTCCAGCCAGTCGACAGCGCCAACCTCCCGAAACCGGCGTTCAATATCGGTTGTCCCTACCAAAAACTCCGTTCTGCTTGAAACTGTTGAACTTATGAAGCCGAGGAATGTAGGCTACCCGAGCCATGTTTACCCTTGTCCCTCACCATAATTCAAAACGTCTCTGATATTGCATCTTCTTTTTTCTCTTTTCGATCCTGAGCAAATGAAAATGTCGGAAATCTTCCCGCGTCGCCTCATTCTTTGTCATTCGGAGCAGGTTACTCCCTACGGGAAGCCTTATGATCAAAACGTCCTCTACGCTGCTCGGTTGTAGCGATGATGCAGGCCGCCGAGTCTTGCTTGCGCGAAAACTCGACCGCGATTTGCCGATCGAATTCGGTCGTCCGGCGTTTCTTTGTTCAACCCCAAGTGGGTTCGGTCTTCGTGATAGTAATGAACATATTCGGTGAGAAGCCCCTTCATATGAGTCTCACTTGCAGCGATCACGTGGTCACAGAGATCCCGTCGGTACCTTTCAACCCATCGCTCGGCAACGCCATTTTGCCAAGGGCTTTCAATTGACGTTCGAATCGGCCGCACATTTAGGGAGCGGACCGCTGCGGCAATTTCGCAGCTGAATTTCGAATCGCGGTCAAAGATCAGGAATCTCGGTCGAGCGTCAAACGGAAACGCTTCTCGCAATTGCTGAATCACCCATGAACTCGTGGGATGGCGCGTCACATTGAAGTGCACAATCTGCCGTCGATCATGACTGATAACGAAGAAGCAGTAGAGCAAACGAAAAGTCACTGTCAGGACAGTGAAAAAATCCATGGTTGCGATAGCTTCGCGATGGTTCCGCAGAAATGCGAGCCATCGTTTCGCGGGCTCAGGATCTCTTGGAACGCGTCGTATCCAACGCGAAATCGTTCTTTCGGAAACATCGAACCCGGGCATCAAGAGTTCCCCGTGAACTCGAGGCGCGCCCCAAGTCGGATTATCAACGACCATTCGCAAGATCAAATCACGAACTTCTTTCGAGATTCGCTTCCGGCCAACCACTCGTCGAGCCCGAGAGATCGCACGCCAATACAGTTTGAATCCAGTGCGATGCCGGCCGACAAGAGTTTCCGGTTTCACGATTACCAGAGCTTCTCTCCAAGCAAACAAATTAGACAGAAGCGCCAAAACAAGCCGAGTAGCATCATTGGCTCGCCTGGGCTTGATTTGGCGCTCTAAAAAGAGAGCCAACTGCTTCCGGAGGAAGAGGTTCTCGGCTTTTAGCGAAGCAGTCGACCGAGTCCCCAATATAATGTAGCGGACAGCGTCCCGGGCGAGTTCGAAGAACATAGAAACGAACCGCACAAGGTCTGGAAGGATTCGCATGGTGCCACAGGATGCCGCGCACCGCCTGGAAAGGGCAAATCCTTAATTCTCAATGCGATTCGGGCAGCGATTCCTTGCCGTACGGAATTTTTGCGGAGCACAGCCCATCGACCGTGCCGGCCTCATGAAGAAGCGTAGTCCCTGGAAGCGGTATCATCCGCCGACGGAGCGCCCATTGCCCGTGAATCCAGGCGATCTTGTGCAAATCGACACCATCCACCGGATGATCGACGAGAAAAAGCGTCTGTATATTTTCGTATTGCTCGATGTCTGTTCCCGGTGGGCGTATGCCAAAGCGTATGCCTCGATGAACAGCGCGACAACCGTTTCTTTTGTCGCTGAAGTGCAGCGAGCGGCTTCCTTCCCATTCGACATGCTCCAGTCCGACCACGGCCCGGAGGTCGGCACATGGTTTGTTGAGCAGGTGAAAAAGAAACACCGCCACACGAGGATCGGCAAGCCGAATGACAATGCCCATATCGAACGGTTCAACCGCACCCTCCAGGAAGAATATCTGGATGCTCTGCCGGATGATGTCACAGCCATCAATGGCGGCATCAAAAAATATCTGCGATACTACAACTACCAGAGGATACATATGGGTATTGCACTCAAAACACCGATGCATATTGTTTCAAACCGATTCCAAGCTATTCGTTAGAAGACGGTTGAAAGTATTCAGCTCGAACTAGGCCTTGTGCGCCGAGACAATTGGTACTCTGATCGCCGGTCTGCGATCCGAAAACGTTAGTCGGGATTGTTTGCGAGTGACGCGGCGGTTGTGCCCAAACAAAATTCTGTCCGTCTTTGAAATTAACGGCGCTAGCTACCATTCAGGGAGAGCTTGGCGTGAAACGGGAATCGAGAAACTGTTCGACTCAAATATTGGGGATCAGCCAAATCGAGAAAGCTTCGGATAACTAACTGAGAGCGGGGACTGGATGGCATTGCAGCGATTTGAAAACTACTTGTGTATTCTGCTCGCGATTGCGTTCCTGACGATATCCAGTTTCGCCGCCGCTCCCGGATATCAGGGACAGGTGAGCTTCAACGGGTTCGCCGTTCCCGGGGCGACTGTAACCGCCACTCAGGACACCAAGAAACTTGTGGCGGTCACCGACGATCAAGGTGTGTTCACATTTTCTGACATCACAAACGGAACGTGGACGATTGAAGTTGCGATGTCTTGCTTTGCGCCGATGAAGGATCAAGTGGTCGTCGGACCAAACATGCCGCCCGCTCCGCCGTGGGAATTAAAGATGTTGCCGCTGGAGGAAATGA
>OBLU010005962.1_pt1 | contig 10880 bp, 5 predicted proteins | sample 1518681 | NCBI WGS metagenome assembly OBLU01 (sample SAMEA3539304, study PRJEB22396) | soil metagenome | biome: tundra; feature: field; material: soil | place: USA | collected 2010-05 | depth 0.15 m
CGGGTTCGATGAACCAGAAGTTGCCGAAGCCGGTCGAATGGGTCAGGCACATACCAGGCGTGATCCTTTCCCAGCGGGAATCGGCGGCCAGGTCCTTGTATGGCCCGTATTTGTCTGGGAAAACCGGATCCGGGCCATAGGTCGGCAGCGGCTTGTCGAGATCGTCCTTGAGGGGCGTATCGAGATTGACCTTGCCCTGATCGACCAGTTGCATCACCGTGTATGCAAAGACCGTCTTGGTCAGCGATGCGCCGTACATGACAGTGTTCGTGGTCAGCGGATCTCCCTTGGCGTTACGGATGCCGTATGCGTGGACATAGCCGACCTTGCCGTGATCGATGACCGCAACTGCCAGGCCCTTGGCGTGGGTGCGGGTCATGATCTTCCCCACTTCGGCGTCGATGGCGGCGCCGTTGGGTATTGCTTGTGCTAGGGCCGTGACGGGAAGGTAGACGGCCGGAAAAAGCACAGCCAAAAGCGGAAGAACCCTCTTCCTCGTTCTCATGATGATAGTCCTTCCAACGAAAGATGTACCCTCTGGGGCTTGCTCGGAGTTACGCACCGGGCTCCCAGGACGTTCCGTGATTTCTGGGAGGCTCGCGACGCTTTGCGGTCATGATGTAGTGTTTGACACCGGATTGTCGGGGATTGTGACGGTTCTCATGGCGACGCGGAGCCGTCGCTCGGCGCCGCCCGGCTCGAGGCACCGCTTGGCGTCGCTGACCCACGTTCGTCGCCGCCACTGGGCCCAACGAGCAGTCCTAGAGAGAGAAAGAGGGCGAACTGATGCCGAAGAGTGGGGGCGCTCGAAGAGTCGCACCCCTACGTCCGGGGCGGTGTGGTCGAATTGTGGCGATTCCCTCTCCAATGAGGAACCGAACGGCAAGTTCGCTCCGTTTCCAGCCGCGTGCCGATCAGATGCAGAGAAGGTCATGGATGATTCAGGCGGAGTACTATGTCGCGAAGTTCCGCTCGGAACCGGATCGGCCAGTGAACTCTCGGCCAATCCTCAGCGCATTCAATTGTGGATCGAAATCAAGCTCCCGGCTTGGGTGGTGCCGCTCGCGTAGGTCGCTGTGATAGGTTGGTCACCGTTGGTGAGGGACGCCGGAACCACCACATTGAACTGGAACTCCCCCGGCGCGACCAAACCTGCAAACTGGACTGTCGCGGTGACGCCTCCCATCTGGATCAACGGCAGAGGCGATAGCGTTCCGGATTGGGTTAACGATCCGCTTGTGACTGTGACGTTGGTCTGTCCGAATCCGTTGGCGTAGATCAAGACGATTTCGCCCGCTTTAGCCGGAGTGGTCGAGCCGGGATAAAGAGTCGTAGGTCCGATCAGGCCGCCATTGGCATGGACTGCGGCGACATAGGGCCCACCGCTGAATACGAAGAAGGATGGGGAGAACGTCTCGCCCGCGCGGCGAAGGGCGCGCTGGCGATTCCGTTGTTAGTGACGACCACTTGTACCGCGCCGCTCATGGCGTCCGGCGGGGTCAGGATATTGATCTGCGTAGGGCTGATGTAATAGACATAGGCCGCTCTTCCGTTGACCGTGACGCTAACTCCATCGAGCGCCGCCGGCATCCGAGCGGAGGTAAAGTCCGAGGCTTGCCAGATGCGCGAGTCGTCGGCGGGCGCGAGGTTTATGCCTTTGATCTCGACCCAGGTGTTGGGTGCGATGGTCGGGCTTTCGCCCTCGGCATTCGCGACTTCCGCGATTACGGGGCCGGCGGTCGAGGTGCGAGTGCCAACGAAATAGACCGTTACGTACAGATTGTTGCCGAGGACATCGGTGCCTTGGAAGCCGCTGCCGAAAGAGTAGCTCTCCTCGAAATTGTCGGCGGGACCAGCGGTTTCGCAGGCGTCCTGAATCGCTGCCGCCACGCAGCTCCAATAGAGATAGGGTTGCAGGTTGTGCAACGGGCCGACGGCGATGTTGGGCGTGGCAACCGCAGGCATCCCCTGGCTCAAGCCCAACTGATCGTAAAACAAATTACCCATCGGATTCGCGTCGCCGTCGCAGTTGAATCCTGGGCATCCTGAGTCAATAGTCGGCGCTTGCCATTTTGTCTGGCCGAGATAGGCGGCGGTGTTCATGTTGGCAAGGAACTGACTCGCCGAATTCCAGGTCATGGCACCGTCTTGAGCCACGCACAGCGCCGGGCTGGTTGGGGTTGTGCAGAGCGGAAGGCCAAACGCATTGGTGGCCGCCAGATTGGCATTGGCGACCCAGGAAATGTTGGTCATTGGATCGTAAACGGTTTGTCCGTCCGGATTCACTTGCAGTCCCGTTCCGTTGGCGGGCGGCGTTCCCGGTAGCTTGCCTGGTATCGTCGGCAGCAGGTAGAGGAAATTAGGCAGCGTGTTTGCCCCTTGCCACCCCGTGGCGAACGAAAAAGTAGCGTTGCCTTGGCTCGCGCTGGCGCCGTTCGACCCGGACCAATATAGATAGGGCTGGAGATTACTGAACGGGCCAGCCGTGTTGTTGGGGATGGGCACAGCCGTATTGGGCGATTTGAGGCTCAGCGCGTTGTACAGCGAGGCCAGAGCCCCCGCCGTGCAACCGAACCCGAAACTGTTGCCAGTCGGCCCCGTTCTCCCGCAGTGGTTATCATTGAGCGGCGTGGTGGGGAGTTGCCAGTTGTTGTGTCCCAGATAGTTGGCGGCGTTCATGCCCGCAACCCATGCCGCGGCGGTCTGGTAGTTCATCGAGCCGCTTGCGTTAAGGCACGTTTGTGCTCTGGAACCGGAACCGTTGCAGACCGGAAGGCCGAATCGATTGCTGGCCGCCAAATTGGCGTCAGCCAGCCATGTGACGTTGCTGACGGTGTCGTATGCAGTGAGTCCGTCCGCACTGGGGACCAGCGCTGGTCCAGCGAGCATACGCGGCAATGCGCACGCGGCAAGCGCAACCACCCGGAGAGTGGAGGGGATCGTGTGATCCCGCAAACTGTCCCCCGTCGTTATCAGACCGAGCCAACCACAGTTGAGTGACACGAGGCTGCCTCCGCTTGTGAATTCTTATCATGCTATCCCATTCCGTCGGTCACAACCAAAACTTGATCTTTTAACACTTGATTCTTCGTTTCCAAATCCAGCGCTCGTGTTGACCAGGATTGGGCGGGCGTCGGCTCCGCGACGGAAGCAGGGCCAAGGGCAACCAACTACCGGAACGGCGGCACACCAAAGCTGCAATCGCGTCGCTCATGGCGCCCCGGGGCCGCCCTTAGGGGAACATAAAGTAAACTGACAAGAGGCTGGGCTGCTCACTCCCCTCTGAGTGAGGGCGCGACGACTACCGGGATGGGGACTACGAGTTGAAACGCGAAGTTGAGAGTCTCTTCCACGAGCTTGCCGACTTACCGTTTGATCAACGGGAAGCATATTTGCAAAGCCGGCAGGTTTCTGACGAAGTACGCGCCGAGGTTGAGGGATTGCTCCGATTCGATTCGGGCACAGGCGACGGATCTTTGACTGGACACGTGGCTTCATCAGCGCAACGATCCCTGTTAGAGAATCTCGAACCGAACTCGCGTTGCGGCCCTTACCGGCTGCTGCGCGTGCTTGGTCGCGGAGGCATGGGGTCGGTGTACCTGGCCGAGCGCGCCGACGGAGAAGTCGAGCAGCGGGTTGCCATCAAGATTATTGGGCAGCGCCGCTTTGAACCGGCCTTCGTCGATCGCTTCCTCAGGGAGAGGCAGATTCTGGCGACGCTCAGCCATCCGGGCATTGCCCGCCTGTTGGACGCGGGTCGCACCGGCGATGGCCAGCCTTACCTGGCGATGGAATATGTCGACGGCGTGGCCATCGATACGTACGCCGCCAAGCTGGATCTGGGTGGCAAATTGGCGCTCTTCCTGAAGGCCTGCAAGGCGGTGTCGTACGCGCACCGCAACCTTATTATTCATCGCGACCTGAAGCCGTCGAACATCCTGGTTGAAGGTTCCGGCGAACTGAAGCTGCTCGATTTCGGCATCGCAAAAATGCTCGACGCCACGATGGATCAAACACTAACGCAGGAGCGTATCCTGACGCCCGCGTTCGCCAGCCCGGAACAGGTCCGCGGTACGGCCCAGGCGACCACGAGCGATATCTATTCATTGGGCGCGGTGCTATACCAGGTGCTTACCGGCCGATCCCCGCACACAATTCCCACTTCCAGCCAGCAGGCCATCGAGTTGGCGGTATGCCTGACAGAAGCCGCGGCGCCGAGCCGCATCAATGCCGCGATTCCGAAGGACCTCGACTTCATCATCCTGAAGGCTCTCCGCAAAGAGCCCGGAGAGCGCTATGGCTCGGCAGATGCCCTGGCCGACGATATTCGCGCGTTCCTGGAATCGCGGCCAGTGCGTGCAAGGCGCGGTAACGCCTGGTACGCGGGTCGTAAATTCCTGCGGCGTCACTGGGCCCCGATGGCTGCTGCGGCGGCTATCGTCTGTAGTCTGGCGGCCGGTTTGTTCGTCGCCAACCGCGAGCGAGAAATCGCTCAACGGCATTTCCTGGAAGTGCGCCAACTGGCCAACAAGCTGTTTGATATCGATGCGCTGGCTCGCCAATTGCCCGGCAGCACCAAGACCCGGCAGTTGATTGTCGACACGTCTCTCGAGTATCTGGGACGGCTTGCCGCGGACGCTCGCGGCGACCCGGGACTTGCCTTGGAAGTCGGCAATGCTTACATGTGGGTGGCGCGTGTGCAAGGCGTGCCCCTTGCCTCGAATCTGGGTCAGGTCGACCAGGCCGACACGAACCTACGCCTCGCAGGGGGATTCATCCACTCGGTTTTGGTGTCGCAACCCGGAAATCGGATGGCCCTACTGCGTTCGGCAGAGGTGGCGCGCGATCGGATGATTCTGGCCGATATCAACGGCCGTTCCGACGAAGCCAACGCGTTCGCCCGGCAGGCGGCCGCGGGGCTGGAGAAGTTCAACGCCCAAAAGAACGACCAGCCCGAAGCGGCAGCGATCTTGACCGTCTATCTCAACGTGGCACAGAGATATGAGCACGTGCAGCGGCCTGACGACGCTCTGGCCCTATGCCGCCGCGGCAGTGAACTGGCGGCTATTTTTGGCCGTTCCTCCCGCCGCGGCACCTTTCTTCAGGTGGCCGCGAGGATCTCGCAGAGCCGCGGAGATCTTGACGAAGCTCTCAGGTCGATTCACGAATCGGCCACGGTACTGGAGCCGGACCCCGGGGGCGCCGATCAGGCGCAAACCATGAATTTCGTCATGTCTCTGGTCTACGAGGGCGAGATTCTAGGGGGTGCCAACGCGATCAGCGTGGGCCGCACCGAAGAAGCGATTGCGGTGCTGAAGCGTGCATTCCAAATCGCCGATGAGCGGGTTCACCAGGATCCCAACGACGAAAGCACCAGAGGAAGGTTGGAGATGGCCGGATACCCCTTGGCCAGCGTTCTGCGTGAAGTGGACGCGCGTCAAGCGCTCGCCGTCTACGACCACACGCTTCGGCACCTGGCCGAAATCAAGACCAATCCGAACGTTCAGTTCTACCAGGCGCGCGCCATGGCCGGCTCCAGTTACCCGCTTCGGAAACTGGGCCGTGCGGCGGAGGCCCGTCAGCGGCTCGACTCGGCTTTTAAACTCCTGCGGCAACTCAAAATGTATCCCGCGGACGAAATTGAATTGGGTTCAGGAGCGCACCGCGCGCTGGCCGCCCAGGCGGATTACGAGGCTGCAACCGGCAACGTCGCGCGCGCACTCCAGACGTACCAGGAATTGCTTGACCGGACCTCCGGTGCCAAGCCTGGACCGGAAAACAGTCTGGAAGACGCCATGGACCAGTCGGGCATTTATGCCGGGATGGCCGCGGTGCATCGGCAAGCCCACCACGCCGACCTCGCGGCCGCCTTGGATGGGCGCCGCCTGGAGCTTTGGCGTCGGTGGGAGAAGAAGCTCCCGGGCAACCCATATGTGCTGCGGCAGATTGCCTGGAAGGCCTCGCGCTAATTACGCGTCCAAGCCGGCCACTTCCTTGCGTAGCCATGCCTGGGCCAGGCGAAGGTTCCGGCGAACCATGTGGACCGAGACGGAAAGTGCTTCCGACGATTCTTCCGCCGTCATGCCGCCGAAATAGCGCATTTCGATCAACTGCGCTTTCAACTCGTCCTCAGCGGCTAAGCGGCTCAGGGCGTCATCAATGGCGAGCAATGTGCGGTCGGACTGCCGGCCGATATCCGGATAGTCGGTGCGCAGCGGCTCTTCCAAAGCAAAACGCTTCTCCGTAGTGCGGGCGCGAGCCATTTCGACAAGGATCTGTCGCATCAGGCGGGAAGCGATGCCGTAAAAGTGGGAACGGTTCTCGTAGGCAGGATGATGGCCGCCGGCCATTCGCAGAAAGGCCTCATGCACCAGGGCGGTGGTCTCCAGCGCGACGGGCCCGCCCTCTCGGCGCAACTGAGCAGAAGCCAGTTTCTTCAGTTCCGCATAGACCAGCGGAATCACTTCGTTCAGTGCTTCACGATCGCCTGCCTGAATGCGCTGTAAAAGCTGCGTGATCTCCATCGCCCTGAGCCAATATTACAGCACGCGGGAGCGGTGGGACGTCGCCCCTGAAAACAATCTCGGCCCCGGGCGCTAAAATTTCCCACGTTTCACACAGGTGGTAGTAGACGGGGTGCATCTGTCGCCATCCCGGGAGGGTAGTCAATGCGCCGCAGCAGGTACCACGGTCCGCTTCAAACCAGCAGGATCCAACTTGGGATCCTCGCGATCGCAGTCAGTCTCTCCACCGGAAGTTTGGGCGCCATGACGCTGCCCAAGGGCGTGGGTTCGTCGGACTGGTCGAGCATTCAAAAAGAGTACCAACGGCACAAGCACGGCGCTTTTCCAATCGACGGAGGCCGCTATCAGGCGCGCAATTGGGAGCAACAGTGGGGAGCGCGTTTCGATGGCCGCGGCTTTGACATCACTCCTGACGAGGGCGCCTGGCGTTGGGGACTGCAACTCCGGAGCTATGGCTTTCCGGGCGCTGAGCACGACGTGGCAAAGCTGGCGCGTGTCTCGACGAATGTAGAGCGGATTGGCTATCAGTGGGACGCTCGCGTCGAGGAGTGGTTCATCAACAGCGCCCATGGATTGGAGCATGGGTTTACGATCGCGGAGCGTCCGCCAGGGGCGGGACCATTGCTGCTGCACCTGGCCGTTCGCGGGAACTTGCATGGCGAGGGCGCCGGGCGGGGGTGCGATTCGTGGATCGCGCAGGCGCGGCGACGGTGAACTACGCGGGGCTGCGGGCGTTCGACTCGGCTGGGCGCGAACTCGCCACGGGTATGACGACGGAGGCGGGCGGACTGCGCATTGAGGTCGACGAAAGCGGCGCGCGCTACCCCATCACCATCGATCCTCTGGTGCAGCAGGCATACCTCAAGGCCTCTAACAACAGGGCTTTCCTGGGTTTCGGCAATTCGGTCGCGATTGACGGCGACACGGTGGTGGTCGGCGCTGAGAATGACGATAGCAAAGCGTCGGGGGTCAACGGCGATCAGAGCGACACGTCGGCCGCTCAAGCCGGCGCCGCTTACGTGTTCGTGCGCGTCGGAACCACCTGGAGCCAGCAGGCCTACCTGAAGCCCATCAATACGCAGGGTGGGGAACGCTTCGGACACGCGGTGGCGATCTCGGGGGATTCGATCGTTGTAGGGGCGTTTTGGGAGGGCCAGCTCAAGACCGGAGTGAACCCGGACCCAACGCCCGTGACCCCGAATGGGGCTCCCTTTTCCGGGGCCGCATACACTTACGTCCGCGTCGGGACGAACTGGTTCCCGGAGGCTTACATCAAAGCGTCCAATACAAAACATACGATTGGCAGCGGCGACAATTTCGGCACCTCGGTTGCCATCTCGGGCGACCTCATGGCGATCGGCGCGCCGTATGAGTCGAGCAACGCGGCTGGCATTAATGGCGATCAAACGAACACTCTGCAAGGATTTGGGGGCGCGGTGTATCTGTTTGGACGGACGGCGGGAGTTTGGGCGCAGCAGGCCTATGTCAAGGGGCCGGTTATGAAGGCCCAGTTATTCGGGTCGTCCGTCGCGGCTTCCGGCAGCACGGTGGTAGTGGGAGCGCCCTATGAGAATAGCGGCTCTTCCGGTACGGCAGGCGATCCGACGAACACGTCGGCCACCCAATCCGGCGCGGCGTACGTGTACTACAACGGCGGTGGCGGATGGGGTCTGCAGGCTTATCTCAAGGCATCCAATACCGACGCGCAAGATCAATTCGGTACTGCCGTGGCGGTATCGGGGGACACGGTGGCGGTGGGAGCAATCGGGGAGGACAGCAGTGCCACGGGAATTAACGGCGACCAGACCAACAATTCGATATCCAATTCCGGTGCCGCCTATGTATTCGTGCGCAGCGGGTCGCTCTGGAGCCAGCAAGCCTACATCAAGGCCTCCGATCCTACTGCCAATTCCCAGTTCGGCGCCGCACTTGGATTGGATGGAGACACGTTAGTGGTGGGGTCGCCGTTTCACTATTCGGGAGAGGGGTATGTGTTCACGCGAAGCGGGACCGCGTGGAGCCAACTGGCCTTGCTGTTCCCATCCAACGGGGCGAGCTATTTCAGCACCTCTGTCGGGGTCTCAGGCACCACTATAGTGGCGGGCGGGTTCGACAGCAGCAACGCCACCGGAGTGAACGGCGATCAACTGAACACGTCGGCGCCCAACTCCGGCGCGGTATACGTATCCCTGCTGCCGGCGCCGCCGCCCACGGTAATCCCCCCAGACCTACAGCTTACTTTGCAGCACCTGGGATCTTTCACCGCGGGCTCCCCTGGCCAGTATCGAATTGTGGCGGCCAACCAATTAGTCGAGTTTAACGGCACCATAGGACCCACCACGGCGAAGATCACCGTAACCGATCCGATGGTGCCCGGGATCACTCTGCAACCTGCCAGCATCGTAGCCGCCCAATGGGATTGTTCCACTTCAACTACCCTGCTGCTACAGTGCACCACGGATCAGATCCTGGCCCCGCAAGCCTCGTCTACCAACATCGATTTCACTGTCGATGTTACCGGAGCGGGCGGCTATCTGATCACCAACGTGGCGACAGTCGGCGGCGGAGGCGAGACCAGCGCGCAGACGTCGAATAATACCTGGCCCGACCTGGCCATCGTCGCCGGCGTGCCTGCGCCGGACCTGACGATTGTCTCGACCCACACCGCGAATTTCACGCAGGGCGGAACGGGTTCCTTCTTCCTGACCGTCACTAACTCCGGTCCGGCAGCATGGGGGAATTACGTGGCGGTGTCGGACTCGCTGCCGACAGGCATTTCCGCGACCGCGATCGGCGGCGCCGGATGGACCTGTAGCCTCGTGGGCATTCCCGGAATCGGCATGGGCTGCACGCGCCAGGATGCGCTCGCCGCCGGCGCCAGCTATCCGTTGATTACCATCGCCGTGAATGTGGCGGCGAACGCTCCCGCGTCTGTGACCAATGCCGGCGGGATGTTCACCAACGGCTTGGAGAATCAGGCGAACGACTCCTTTTTGGACGTAGTAACGATTGTTCCGGTGGCGCCCTTCGACCTGAGCGTCGTGCTGACGCACAGTGGTAACTTCGTGCCAGGCGGCACTGTCACGTTCACGGCGAGGGTCACCAACGTCGGCGCTGGACCGTTCCCCCCCAGCCCGGGGTTTAACCTGATCGCCTCCTCAATTGCGACTCCGCTTACCGGCCTGAGTGGCCTGGGATGGACCTGCTCTCCCGCGGGGCAGCCTCCCGGCTGCGTTCGCAACGACGGATTGGCGGCCGGCGCCAGTTTCCCCGATGTCACATTCACGATGCAGATACCGGCGAATGCTACCGGAGGGTTCGGCCTCGGAGTCGAAGTGACCAGTTATCCGACCGACCCTAATTCCAACAACAATATGGCGAGCGATTCAGCCCCCATCATTCAGCCGCTGCCTCCCGATATGACCGCCATTGTCACCCACAGCGGGAATTTCGTGCCCGGCGGAACGGTGACGTTCACGGTGACGGTAAAGAATGTGGGGGCGGGACCGCTGCCGCCGAGTGCGCCGCCGAGCCTCGGATACGACTTTATCATTTTCCCGGCAGGCCCGCTCATCAGTATGAATGGCGCGGGATGGGACTGTCACCTCACCCCCAATCCTCCCACCTGTTATCGCCCAGACGGGTTGGCCGCGGGCGGCAGCTTTCCCTTTGTCACCATCACGATTCAGATCCCGGCGAACGCCACGGGAAGCTTCGTCCTGGGAGTCTGGGTGATGCATGTCTCCAACGATTCCAATCCGATCAACGATGAAGTGTCCGATAGCGCCGCGATCACCTTGCCGCTGCCGCCGGACATGAGTGTCAGTCTGGCGCATAGCGGAACTTTTGCGGCCGGCGGAACTGTGACGCTTACAGGCCGGGTATCCAACGTGGGTAGCGGGCCGCTGCCCCCAGGCGGGTTCAGTTACCTCGATTCGTTCAGATTCGGCTCCGTGCTGAGTATCAGCGCCCCGGGGTGGAACTGCACCCCATCCAACAGCACTTTCAGTTGCTCCCGCTTTGACGGATTGGCGGCCGGCGCCAGCTATTCCGATATCGCGGCCACCGTGCTCTTGTCGGCGAACGCCACCGGTACTTTCTTGAACAGCGCTTTGATCAGCCATGTGCCGGCCGATCCCAATTCCAACAACGACACGGCTAGCGATAACGTGCCCCTCGTCGTGCTGCCGAAACAGAACCCCGTGATCCTCTGGGGCAATCCCGCCGACATCGTTCTCGGCGCCGCGCTGACCGGCGTCCAGCTCAACGCGAGTTCGGCCGTCGCGGGAAGCTTTGTCTACCCTCCGCCATTGGGGACGGTGCTGCCTTACGGTAATGGACAGGTTCTGTCGGTTG
>OBLU010005963.1_pt1 | contig 10878 bp, 8 predicted proteins | sample 1518681 | NCBI WGS metagenome assembly OBLU01 (sample SAMEA3539304, study PRJEB22396) | soil metagenome | biome: tundra; feature: field; material: soil | place: USA | collected 2010-05 | depth 0.15 m
CACGGGGATCTCATCTGTTTTGCACGAATGGACGGCGCTCCCGTCTCTTCCATCCGTATCGCTATGAACAAAGCTTGGACTGCGGCGCGCGAGCGCAAGCCCACCAAGGAGATCGGTGACAAGGTCAAGCATCCGGAAAAGGGCCACGATATTGCCTACTATGGCGATCCGAAATATGTGGGGTGGGGTGGCGGAATTCCGGTCTGGAAGAATGGTGAAGTAGTCGGAGCGGTCGCCGTCAGCGGCCTGTCGTCGAATGAAGATATCAATTTAGCTACTCTGGGCGTGGAACTAATGGCTGGTTCCTAGCTGGTCGAAAGTTTGAGGATTTCGATCAAGTGCAGAGCTAGCATTCCGAGATAAGTGAGACGCTCCTCCGAAGCCTTCCTGAAATTGAGGTCTATCTGCCGGCGCAGGTGGGGATGACTGCCTTCGGACTGTCGTCAGGATTGACGTTAGTCGCTATTTTGTTATAGTTACTATCACATTTTGCGACAGGTGCGGCGACGTGCGGCGGTTAATACACGAGAAAGGGGCAAATGGCTAGTGCGTTCGTGACACGGAAGGCGACGGCAGAAAGAGTTGAAGAACAGCCCGAGGTCGGGCTTCGACAGCGGAAGAAGGCACGCTTGCGGCAGCAGATTATCGGCACCTCGATCAAGCTGTTTCGCAAGCACGGATACGAGAACACCCGGATCGACGACATTGTGCATGCGCTCGAAATCAGCCAGCCCACTTTCTTCCGATATTTTCCCAGCAAGGACGCAGTTTTGCGCGAGGTAGGAGAACGCGGGTATGCCTGCATCTGCGAGCGACTGCGTTTGGAACTTTCGAGCAAAGCGGGCACGGACGAGCGCTTGCGCCGACTTTACCTGACCATGGCGCGAGAGGTGGAAGCCGATAGAAAACTCTGGCAAGCTGTGGTGTTGTCGGGTGCCATGGATCCGGTGCGATCCGCAGAATTGCGGGGCCATGAGGAGGCTGCCTCTTGTTTGTTGCGGGAAATTCTGATGCAAGGGCAGAAGAGCGGCGAAGTGACGCGCGCATTTCCTGTTGTGCATCTAGCGGAATTCATGGAAGGGCTTTACAACACGGTGGTGCGGCAATGGGCCGTGGACTTGACCGGGCCGCACAGGCTCACGGACCGGGTACGCAGCGCGGTGGAATTTTTCTTGCGCGGCATCCGGCCGTAAGTTTTTCGTCGATTGGAACCGCATTTCTGGATAGAGGAGCGCGATGAAAGCGGCCGTTCTGCACGCATTCAAGACACCGTTAGCGCTGGAAGAGGTGCCTCGACCGGAGCCTGCCGCGGACGAGGTTCTGATTGAGGTAGAGGTTTGCGGAGTGTGCCATTCCGATCTGCACGTGGCCGACGGTGACTGGACGCAATTAGCCGGCATCGTAAAGAAACCGCTGATTCTGGGGCACGAGATCGTAGGCCGGGTGGTGGAGCGGGGTCCGGCGGTCGAAAGGGTTCAAGTAGGGGACCGGGTTGGAGTGCCGTGGATCCAGTGGACATGCGGACAATGTGAGTTCTGCCGGGAAGGCAACGAGAATCTGTGCGTCAAGCAACGCATCACGGGCGTCATGGTGGATGGGGGATATGCGGAATTTGCGAAGGCTCCCGCCAGCCACGTGGTAAGGATTCCCAGCACGCTTCCATCTGAGCAGGCGGCACCGCTGCTTTGCGCCGGAGTCACAGTTCACCGCGCCCTCAAACAGGCCAAAGTGCGCGCCGGGCAACGATTGGCGGTCTTTGGCGTGGGCGGCCTCGGCCACCTTGCCGTCCAGATTGGACGGGCGGCGGGCGCGGAGGTAACTGCGATCGATGTCGCCGAAGAAAAACTGGTGCTGGCGAAGTCGCTGGGCGCCGCCCGTACGCTCAATGCCACGAAGAGCGACGTAGTGAAGGAACTGCGCGGGGCCGGCGGGATGCACATCGCAATGGTCACCTCGGCCGCCAAATCAGCATACGATATGGCGTTCTATTGTGTGCGCCCGACAGGGACGCTGCTTGTAGTGGGATTGCCCGCCCAGGAAATTTCGTTTCCGGCGGTCCTGATGGCCGCTGGCGAGATCCAGATCAGGGCTTCCGCTGTCGGTACACGTGAAGATCTCCGCGAGGTCTTGGCGATGGGAGCCGCTGGAACCGTACGTTGCCAGGTAACGACGCGCCCGCTCGTCGATGTCGGTGAGGTTCTCGGGCAACTAAGCCGCGGCGAGATCGCAGGACGGGTGGCGCTCCGCTTACGGGCCTAGTCCTCCTTCCGCCAGGCGACCATCGGCTGTCCGCTAAAGTTGAAAGCCCTGCGAGAACGTCGATTGACGTTAGTAACTATAATATGTTATTAACTATCATTTTTATGATCACAAGTGGAAAGGGCCATCCAGGTGAATGTCAAACAACTTTTCGATCTGACCGGGCGCGTGGCCGTTGTTTCGGGCGGATCGATGGGGCTGGGGCGTCAGATGGCTGAAGGTCTGGCGGAAATGGGTGCAAGCCTGGTGCTCTGCGCTCGCAAGAAGGACCGCTGCGAGGAAGCGGCGGAAGAACTGCGTGTCCTGGGCGTGCAAACTCTGGCGTTGGCCTGCGATGTCAAAGACAAGGCGGCGATTCAGGAAGTCGTGGACGCGACCCTCGCAAAGTTCGGCCGGATCGACATTTTAATCAACAACGCCGGCGTGTCGTGGGCGGCTCCAATAGAAGAAATGACGCTGGAGCAATGGGACAAAGTCCTCTCCACTAATTTGACCGGCACTTTCCTGTTTTGTCAGGCGGCGGGCAAGGCCATGGTCGCGCAGAGGTCAGGCAAAATCATCAACATCGCATCTGTGGCGGGATTGGGCGGAGCGTCGGCGGAACTGCAGGCGATCGGCTACCACGCGAGCAAAGGCGGAGTGATTGCTTTCACCAAGGATCTGGCGTGCAAGTGGGCGCCGCACAACATCCAGGTGAATGCGATTGCCCCGGGATGGTTCCCGACGCATATGTCGGACTGGGTCATCGAGCACCGTAGAGATTCGCTCCTGACCAAGATCCCGTTGGGCCGTTTTGGTGGCGATCACGATCTGAAAGGCGCGGCAGTTTTTCTGGCATCGGAAGCCTCGGCCTATGTGACCGGGCACGTGCTGGTCGTCGATGGAGGCCAGTCGGCCTGGTAAGAGCGAGTTCCTATGAACCTTCCGTTGACGCCGGTGCGATTCCTTCGTTACTCGGAACAGCAGTTTGCCCGCAAGACGGCGGTAGTGTGCCAGGAACACCGGTTTACCTATGCCGAGTTTGGCGACCGTGTGGGGCGTTTGGCGGGAGCGCTGCGCAGCGCCGGAGTGAAGACCGGTGACCGCGTGGCATTTCTCGGTCTGAACTGCCATCGGCTGCTTGAGGCTTACTACGGAGTTCTGGAAGCGGGGGGCATTCTGCTTCCCCTGAACATTCGCCTGGCCGCGTCGGAGCTTGCCTACACTCTGAATGATTCCGGGGCAACTTCGCTGTTCCTGGAAGAAGAGTTTGTTGGCCTGGTGGATTCCTTCCGCCGAGAATTGTGCACGGTGCGCTCGTTCGTTCAACTCGCTGGAACGCCGCAAGTGGGGTGGCTCTCGGATCAGACTTACGAGCAGATGCTGACCACTGCAACTCCCTATCGCGAAGAGCTGATGGCGTTTGACGAGAACTCCGTGGCGGAAATGTTCTACACCAGCGGAACCAGCGCCCGTCCGAAAGGCGTAATGCTCACGCACCGCAACGTATACCTGTATGCGATGAACATCGCGTTGCACTATCACATCGCCTACGACCACGTGGTGCTGCACACGATTCCTTTGTTTCACGCCAACGGCTGGGGAGCGGCCCACACGGTCACAATGGTCGGCGGAACGCATGTCATGCTTCCGCGCTTCGTGCCGGAGGAAGTATTCCGATTGGTGGAACGGGAACGGGTGTGCCAGCTGAGCCTGGTGCCGATTATGGCAGCCGCGCTGGTGAACTCGCCGGCGCGCTCCAAGTATGACCTGAGCAGTGTGGAGTGGGCGTCGATTGGCGGCGCGGCATCGTCACCAAGCTTGATCCGGGACGCGGAGCAGACGTTGGGATTCAAATGCTTTTCGGGATACGGACTCACGGAGTGCGCGCCCTCGCTGTCCACCGCCGAACTGAAACCGGACATGCAGTGCACGCCTGAGGAGCGATACGTGACGCAAGCCATGACCGGCTATGCCTTTCCGGGATGCGAGCTTCGCGTGGTCGACGCCGAAGACAACGATGTACCGCGCGACGGGGCGACGATGGGAGAAATCATTGCCCGCAGCGACGGAGTGATGGCCGGTTATTGGCAACAGCCGGAAGCCACGGCCGAAGCTTTGCGGGGCGGATGGTTTCGCACGGGCGACATGGCTGTCATCGCGGAGAACGGGTACATCCGGATCGTGGATCGCAAGAAGGACATTATCGTAAGTGGCGGAGAAAACATTTCGTCGCTCGACGTTGAGAAAGTGCTATCTGCGCACCCCGGCGTTTACGAAGCCGCCGTAATCCCCGTGGCCGACCAGAAATGGGGTGAGGTGCCGATTGCGGTGGTAGTGGCGAAACCAGGATGCAAGCCCAGCGAGGCGGAATTGATCGAGTTCTGTCGATCGCGTCTGGCTCACTACAAGTGTCCGCAATCGATTGAGTTTTGCGAGAGCTTGCCCAGGACCGCGACGGGGAAGGTTTTGAAGAGGGAGTTGCGCAAGAAGTATCAGAGTAGGGATTGCACCCCTCGTTAGTGATGCGCCGGGGCGCGATTCCGAGTTCAGGAAGTTTGCGGGAGTGCCTATGAATAACCTCGTGAGAATCAGCAGAGACAACGATATCGCGGTAATCACCATCGACAACCCACCGGTGAACGCTCTCAGTCCGGGGGTGCCGGAGGGGATCGGGTCCGCGATCGATGAAGTAAATGGTGACGCTGCCGTGAAAGCTGCAGTCTTAATCGGTGGTGGCCGAACTTTTGTCGCCGGCGCGGACATCAAGGAATTCGGCAAGATGACTTCCGGTGCCTCACCCCGTAGAAGCCTGCTGCCGCTTCTGCTTCATATTGAAGACAGCCGCAAGCCGGTGGTGATGGCGATTCACGGGACCGCGTTTGGGGGTGGACTGGAATTGGCCATGTCCGGCCACTACCGGGTCGCAGCACCCACGGCGCAGGTTGGCCAGCCGGAAGTGAAGCTGGGAATTATTCCGGGAGCCGGTGGAACGCAGCGTCTGCCGCGCCTGGTGGGTGTGGAGAAGGCAGTGGAGATGTGCGCCGAGGGCAAGCCGGTTTCCGCCCGCGACGCTGCCGCCCTGGGACTGATTGATCGTTTGATCGAGGGCGACCTGCTCTCCGGAGCCTTGGCTTTCGCTCGCGAGATTGCCGGCAAGCCTGCAAATAAAACGCGGGAGCGAACGGAGAAGCTGGGAACCGTCGCGGATAACACGGCGATTTTTGCGGCAGCGCGCGCTGCCGCGCACAAGAAACAAAGAGGGATGAAAGCTCCGCGGGCGGCGATCGATGCGGTAGAAGCGGCGACCACAATGTCGTTCGAAGAAGGCTGCCGGGCCGAGCAGGAGCTTTTCACCGAATGCCTTTTCTCTAATCAGTCGAAGGCCCTCATCCACGTTTTCTTTGGCGAGCGCGAGGTCGGAAAGATTCCCGACATTCCGAAAGAAACTCCCGTGATCCCCGTGAACCGCGTGGCGGTTGTCGGCTCCGGAACCATGGGCGGAGGCATCGCGATGGTATTTGCCAATGCCGGCATTCCGGTGATGCTCAAGGACGTGGATCAAGCGGCGCTCGATCTGGGTATGGGAAAGATCCGGAAGAATTATGCCAGTTCAGTGCAGCGTGGGCGTTTCGCCCAGGAGTTCGTGGACGATCGCTTGCGGCTGATTACACCAGTGCTCACCTACGATGCGTTCTCGGACGTGGACATGGTAGTGGAAGCGGTCTTCGAAGGCATGGCGCTGAAGAAGAGCGTGTTCGCGGATTTGGACCGCGTCTGCAAACCGGGAGCAATTCTGGCGAGCAACACATCGACGCTGAATATCGATGAAATCGCTGGGGCGACGTCGCGGACGGAAGCGGTGATCGGAACGCACTTCTTCAGTCCGGCTAACGTCATGCGCTTGCTTGAAATTGTGCGCGGACGGAAGTCGAGCAAAGAAGTGATCGCCACTTGCATGCAACTGTCCAAGAAGCTGGGCAAGATCGGCGTGCTGGTAGGAAACTGCCGCGGCTTTGTTGGCAACCGCATGTTTGGCCCCTATCGCCGCGAAGCGCAATTTCTTATTGAAGAAGGAGCGGATGTAGAAGCCGTGGATCAAGCGCTCGTCGATTTTGGAAATGCCATGGGTCCGCTGGCCACGGGAGATCTGGCGGGTCTCGATGTGGGCTGGCGCATCCGCAAAGAGTACCGGCACCTGGAAAAACCCGGAGTCCGCCAGCCGTTCGCCGAAGACCGTCTCTGTGAAATGGGGCGCTACGGCCAGAAAACGATGAAGGGATGGTATCAGTACGACGAAAACCGGCGCGCGAGCGCAGATCCCGAAGTCACCGCATTGGTGCGGAAGTGGAGCGCGGAAGCAGGAATCCCGCAGCGGCAAATCTCCGCCGGGGAGATCGTCGATCGCTGCATCTATGCGCTGGTCAATGAGGGAGCGCGGATTCTCGAAGAAGGATACGCATTGCGAGCCGTCGATATCGACATTATCTATCTCAACGGTTATGGATTTCCTGCCTATCGGGGCGGCCCTATGTGGCACGCCGACACGGTGGGGTTGCATAAGGTCCACCAGCGCATTTGCGAATTCCACCAGCAGCATGGAGAACTGTGGGCGCCGGCGCCTCTGCTGCAGCGGCTGGCGGAATCGGGTAAGACCTTCGCCGATTTCGACAAAGAGCAGCTTGCAGCGGCATAGGTGCACTACGGGTCCCAGTTGGCTTCAATCCCACGAACTGAGAGGGACGGAAGAGCATGACTGACAACGCTTGTGGTTGGATCAGAAATCTGAGGTGCTTTACCGGGATCGCTTGGCACGCATGAGGCACATCACTTTAGTGCGTCACGGGCAAGCATCTTTCCTGGAGGCGGATTACGACAAGTTGTGTGCGAATGGCGAGGCGCAAGCCAGGTTGCTGGGGGAACATTGGTTGCGGCGAGGCATGATTTTTCACAACGCTTGCTCGGGTCCGCGCATTCGGCAACGAGAGACGGCCCGGATCGTGGCCGAAGTCTATCGCGACGCGGGTCACAGTTTTCCCGAGATCGTGGTGATGAGCGAATTCGATGAATATCAAGCCGAGGCCGTGATGCGCACGTGCCTTCCACAACTAATGCAAGTGAACACCGAGATTAGCGAACTGAGCAGCGCGTATGAGACTTCCAGCGATTCGGGCGAGCGGCGCAGGACTTTCCAAGAGCTGTTCGAGGCGGTAATCGGCAATTGGGCGGCGGGGGAGACTGCTACGGACGGGATTGAATCGTGGCATGAGTTTTGTTTGCGAGTGGAGCGCGGACTGGTGCAAGTGATGCGCGGTACCACGCCAGCGGCGAGCGCGGTGATCTTCACTTCCGCGGGACCGATTGGAGCGGCCATGCGCCGGGCACTGCATCTGTCTGCAGAGGACACACTGCAAATGTCCTGGATGTCGCGCAACGCTTCGTTCAGCGATTTTCACGCGTCGGGCGAAAGATTTACGCTGAGCGCGTTCAATGCACATCCGCATCTCGATGAGGACTCATTGCTGACGTACTGGTAGCCGATACAGGACTTGCGAGTATGGTAGCGTTCTGCGATCAAGCGGGAACTGTGAGGGCAGGCGAAGAACTCAATCTCGCCCGGCTGCGGCCCTTTCTGCTCGACCACTTTGCTCACAGCGGACCGGTTTCCGTTGAACAATTTCCCAGCGGCCACTCCAATTTGACCTATCTGGTGCGTTTGGGGAGCCAGGAAGTCGTGCTGCGGCGCCCGCCTTTCGGAAGCAAAGTCCGGTCTGCACATGACATGGCTCGCGAGTATCGCGTCCTGTCGAAATTACACGGTGCTTATCCCCTAGCGCCGAAGGCGATTCTCTATTGCGACGATCTGGCAATTCTCAATGCGCCGTTCTACCTGATGGAGCCGATTCGCGGAATGATCATTCGCCGCGATCCACCTCCGGATGTGCCCTTTCCGCCGGAAACGGCGCGGAGATTGAGCGAAGCGTTTCTCGATAACCTCGTTCGTCTGCACGGGGTGGACTACGCGGCGATCGGCCTGGCTGATCTGGGCAAGCCCCAGGGCTATCTCGAACGCCAGGTCAAAGGCTGGATCGACCGCTACCACAATTCGAAAACACACGACGTGCCGGAAGTCGAACGCATTTCCGCCTGGCTCACCCAACGAATGCCAGTCAGCCACTCGAGTGCGCTGATTCACAACGATTACAAGTATGACAATGTGGTGCTCGATCCTGCAAACGTGACAAAGATCGTGGGCGTTCTGGACTGGGAGATGTGCACGCTGGGAGATCCGTTGACGGACCTGGCGACTGCCTTGGCCTATTGGGCTGATCCGCAAGATCCTGAAGAACTCGAGGAAATTCGCTCCGCGCCAACGACGTTGCCGGGAACACTGAGCCGGGCGCAGTTGGTCGAGCGCTATGCGGCCGCCACGGGCTGCGATCCCAGCGACATGAACTTCTATCTGACGTTTGCCCGCTTCAAAGTCGCCGTCATTATTCAGCAGATCTACTACCGGTACGCCCAGGGATTGACTCAGGACGCACGCTTCGCGGCCATGCCGAAGAGAATCCGTACTTTGCTGCGTGCCTCATGGCATTGCGCGGAAAGCGGGACGATATGAAGGAACGCTCACTGCGGGTAATACCGCACCAGCCACTCGGCCACGCAGCACGGCTTGCTGGAGGATTGGCCCTCGATATGGATGAGGTAGGCAGCGTTTACAAAGTCGGGCGATTCCTTCGCCGAGAGCAGAGTGACGCGAGCGCGAACCGTCGCGCCGGCGCCAACGGCCGAAGGAAAGCGAACCCTATTCAGACCGTAGTTGACGCTCATCCCTACACCCGAGCGGATATGAATCGCCTGTTTGAGCCAGTAACTCAGCAACGAAAGCGTGAGAAAACCATGGGCAACGCAGCCGCCGAAGGGCGATTCGCGCTGGGCGCGTTCGGGGTTCAGGTGAATCCACTGGCGGTCCTCGGTGGCATCGGCAAATTTCTGGATGCGATCCTGCGTGATCACGAACCAGTCTGTCACGGGGAATTCGCGGCCTTCGAACTGTTTCAAATAATTTAGATTCTCAATCTCAAAGGGTGGCATAGGAGTTTTTCATGACGACACTAACAGATATCTCTCACAAGCCGACAAGAGGAACCGCATTTCTGATCGAAGAGTCGGAGCCGCAGGACATTTTCACCCCCGAAGATCTTACCGAAGAGCATCTTGCCGTCGGCCACATGGTGGACGAATTCTGGGCCAACGAAGTTGAGCCCAATCTTCCGGCGATCCGCGAAAAGAAGCCGGGCATCGCCATGGCGGTGCTGCGGAAGTCGGTGGAACTGGGTCTGACTGGGATGGCGATCCCTGAGGAGTATGGCGGCATGGCCATGGATCTGCCATCGCTGATGGTGACGGCTGAGCGCATGGGACGGGATGGCTCGTACGGAGGCTGGCATTCGGCTCATACGGGAATCGGTACGCTGCCGGTCGTCTACTTTGGAACTCCAGAGCAGAAGCGGAAGTATTTGCCGAAGCTGGCCAAAGTCGAGATGCTGGCCGCCTATGCGCTGACGGAGCCACTGGCGGGCTCGGATGCGCTGGCGGCACGGACGCGCGCCGATCTCGCGCCCGATGGAAAGCACTACATATTAAATGGCCAGAAGATGTGGATCACCAACGGCGGCGCGGCCGATCTATTCACGGTATTCGCCAAAGTTGGGGGCGAAAAGTTCACAGCGTTCTTAGTCGAGCGGAATTTTCCCGGCGTGACCAGCGGCGCGGAAGAACACAAGATGGGCATCACGGGCAGTTCCACCACGGCGGTGTATCTCGACAATGTTCCGGTGCCGGTGGAAAACGTGTTGGGAGAGATTGGACGCGGACATGTGATCGCATTCAACATCCTCAACATTGGACGGCTCAAACTGGGTCCGGCGGGGGTAGGGGCGGCGAAAAACGTGCTTGCAATCTGCCTGAAGTATGCCAAGCAACGCAAAGCATTCGGTTCGGCCATTGCGGCATTTGGTGCGATTCAACACAAGTTGGCTGAAATGGCGATCCGCATTTTTGTGGCGGAATCGATGACTTGGCGGGTCGTGGGCCTGATTGAAAATCAAATGCACTCCACGTCCCCGGAATCCACCGACGGTAGGCAAGAGCTGAAGGCCATCGAAGAGTTTGCCGCCGAGTGCTCGATGATCAAGGTCTACGTCAGCGAAATGCTGGACTATGTGGTCGACGAGGGAGTCCAAATCCACGGGGGCTACGGATACCATCAGGACTATGTGGTCGAGCGCGCCTATCGCGATTCGCGGATCAACCGTCTGTTCGAGGGCACCAGCGAGATTAACCGGTTGGTGATCACGGGCATGCCGTTGAAGCGCGCTGCCCGGGGAATTCTACCTCTGCTTGATGCGGCTCGTGCCGTTGCCCAAGAAGCCGAGGCGCGGCCCGCGGCGGTCGCCGGCGACGCGGAACTGAGCCTTGTCCACAACGCCAAAAAAATTGCCCTCCTGACGCTCGGGGTTGCACACCAGAAGCATGGCGCGAAGCTCGAACAACAGCAGGAGATCATTATGAATATGTCTGACATCATCATGGAAGTGTTTGCCATGGAGTCGAGCCTGCTGCGCAGCCGGAAAC
>OBLU010005965.1_pt1 | contig 10877 bp, 14 predicted proteins | sample 1518681 | NCBI WGS metagenome assembly OBLU01 (sample SAMEA3539304, study PRJEB22396) | soil metagenome | biome: tundra; feature: field; material: soil | place: USA | collected 2010-05 | depth 0.15 m
CTCCGGTGCTGCGCGCTGCCGTTCCGGCCATGTATTCTTGACCAGCCCGAGCTAGGGGGCCGCGGCGCGCATGCTCTTCAAACAACTCGCTTGGTCAGCTATTCTCTTTTGCGTTGCCGCCTTCTCCATGAGGGGCACATTACCCGCGCAACAAAGCGACTGGCCCGCCTACAACGGCGGTCCTGATTAGCGATCATTACTCCAGCCTCAAGCAGATCAACCGCGGCAACGTGCATCGCCTTCAGCAGGCTTGGAGATTCGATACCGGAGAGAAGGGCGGTCTGCAGACGAATCCGCTGATCGCGGGCCGCACCCTCTATGCCTATACGCCCACGCAGAAGGTTGTTGCCCTCGACGCAGCTACCGGCCAGCTCAAGTGGAAATTCGACTCCGGCATCAACGGCACGCAGCCCGCGCGCGGTCTCACTTACTGGGCCGGAGATGAAACCGGCGGCCGGCACGCGCGCATCTTCGCCGGTGTGATGAACTTCCTCTACTGTCTCGACGCTAAAACCGGCGAGCCCGTCTCATCATTCGGCGAAAACGGCCGCGTCGATCTGCGCAAGAATCTCGGCCGCGATCCTGAGTCGCAGTCCATCGCCCTTACCACGCCCGGCATTCTTTACAAGGACCTCATCATCGTCGGCGGCCGCAATCCCGAGACACATCCCGCACCGCCCGGCTACATACGCGCCTATGATGTGCGCACCGGCCAACTTCGCTGGACTTTCCACACTATTCCATTACCGGGCGAACCGGGCTATGAAACCTGGCCCAAAGATGCATGGAAGACCGCAGGCGCAGCGAACAACTGGGCAGGCATGTCGCTCGACGTTGGCCGCGGCATTCTCTACGCTCCCACCGGGTCGGCGGTGATGGATTTCTACGGCGGCGATCGCGTGGGCGACGATCTCTACGCCAACACCCTGCTCGCTCTCGATGCCAACACCGGCAAGCGGCTTTGGCATTTCCAGGGCGTGCATCACGACATCTGGGATCGCGATTTCCCCTCGCCTCCCGCACTCTTTACGGTGAAGCGCGATGGCAAGCGGATTGAAGCCTTGGCACAAACCACCAAGCAGGGCCACCTCTACCTGTTCGACCGGCTCACCGGGCAGCCGCTGTTCCCCATCCACGAGCACCCTTACCCGGCCAGTCCCGTTCCCGGCGAAGTTGCGTCGCCCACCCAGCCTCTGCCCGATTGGCCTGAGCCCTTCGCGCGCCAGCGCCTCACCGAAGACATGCTCACCACCCGTACGCCCCAGGCGCATGAATGGGCCGTCAAGACATTTCGCGAATTCCGCAGCGACGGGCAATTTATCCCCTTCGCCCTCGACAAGCAGACCGTGGTCTTTCCCGGCTTTGACGGCGGCGGAGAGTGGGGCGGCCCGGCCATCGATCCGGTTGCAGACGTCCTTTATGTGAACGCCAACGAGATGGTTTACACCGGAGGTCTCACTCCCGTGACGCAGGGCGGCACTTCCGGTGAGAGGCTTTATCGCAGCCAATGCGCCGTTTGTCATGGGATCAACCGCGCCGGATCTCCGCCCGCCTTTCCCTCGCTCATCGATGTGGAGAAGAGACTTGCCCCGCAGAAGATCACCGACACCATCCAGCAGGGCAGTGGCAGGATGCCATCATTCCCCAACGTCAGTGAGCCGCAGTTAGCTTCTCTCATGGGGTTCCTGCGCACTGGCGTCGCACCAGAAGAACAGAAGGAACTCGCTTCGGTTCCTGCCGAAGCCAAGGCCGACGCCCTGCCGCCAGCCGATGTTGCAGGGGCCGCTGTGTACCGCGACCGATGCGCCATCTGCCATGGAGGGCACCTGGAAGGGAATCCCCCGTCGTTTCCCATGTTGGTTGGCCTTGGGAGTCGTCTCTCGGCGGCCCAGACCACCGACCTGATCCACTCTGGCAAGGGAAGAATGCCTCCCATGCCCGGATTGCAAGGCGATGCGCTTGAGGCTTTGCTCCGGTTTCTTGGAGTTGGGACAAGCGCGCCGAGCAGCGTCGATGAGGACGTGGATGGCCGATACAACTTCACCGGGTATCTCAAGTTTCTCGACCCCGATGGGTACCCGGCGTTCATCCCCCCATGGGGAACGTTGAGCGCCATCGACCTCAAGACGGGGAAGTACCTGTGGAAAATTCCCTTCGGCGAATACCCTGAGCTGGTCTCCTTGGGAATGAAGAACACGGGCTCCGAGAATTATGGCGGGCCCATCGTGACCGCCGGCGACGTGTTTTTCATCGGCGCCACTGTGCACGACCGCATCTTCCATGCGTTCGATTCTCGCACCGGCAAGCTTCTATGGCAGAATGAGTTGCCCTTTGCAGGCATGGCCACTCCGGCGACCTATATGGTGGATGGCCGCCAGTTTGTGGTGATTGCCTCAAGCGGTGGTCGCGACCCGAATGGACCCGTTGGCGGCGCCTATATCGCTTTTGCGCTGCCTCGCTGAGAGCCCTGTGGAAACCCGTTCAAATATTATCGCTTTTTCTTCGCCCTTTCGCGCAGCAATCGGATATGCTTGCTGGGCAACTCGGAGGTTGCCCGCATGGATATTCAAAAGGAACTCATCGCCGAATATGACCGCGAGACCGCAACGACACGGAAAGTTCTTGCCGCAATTCCGGACGATGCCGACTTCAACTTCAAACCCCACCCCAAATCAATGGCCCTCGGCCAGCTGGCCGGGCATGTTTCTGACACCAATGGGGATTGGGCTCTGCACACCCTTACCCATGACAAGCTGGAATGGACGCCGGAAATGAAGCCAGACGTTCCCGCGACAAAAACCGCTCTGATTGAACGCTTCGAAAAGCAGGTGGCCGAAGTCAAGCCAGCGCTCGCGGGGATGACCCCGGAAAAGTGGGATTCGAATTGGAAGTTCGTTGTGCCTATTGATTCTAGTGGACTTACAGGCTTACTATCCTCCTTACTATCCATTTTCTCCAACTGACAGGGGTGACACTTGGGCGGCCCAATTCCCTCAGATTCTCCGTCATAGATTCCCCAATCTCAAATCCCCGGCGGTGTCCAAAGCAGACTCCCTGATGCATGATGCCAAATCTCGGGGATCAATCCTGATGATTCCTACAACTCTGAAAGACGGCAGTTTGCCGGATCTGGCGTGTCGATACAGGGTGGCAGAGTCGATGCCCAGTAGCTTGGCCACTTGGGGCACTGTCATTGCCTCCGTCATCTTGTCTAGCTGTTCCAAAACGATTCCCATTTTGTGCCTTCCAGCGAGCGATAGGCTCTTTCGCAATCAAGCTTGAAATTTTGACCGCAAGATGATTGGGTTTCCTGGGCTTGGAAGTGTTTCCGGTGGTCCAGGGCCACACGGGAGGATTGAGGTTCGCGACACGGCCTCTTCGGATTTCGGATGCCCGGTCTCACGCACATAATCTAACTCATGAGGAAGGAAAAAGCTACTTAAAGTATGTCTATCTAAAGTCATCAACACCTAATGTCACCGATCTAGCTAGCCAGCGTTGCTGCGCTTCCAAACTTCAGGTAGTGGGTCAGTTTGGATTTTTTCCACAGTCTCGCTTTAGCATCCGTCGTTGTGGGATGATTGACGCATGACGGTAGGAAAGGGCGGGTTCCTGTTCGTTCAACGACATTGATCGCGGGATCGCCATGCCCTGCGATGCCGGCTCTGTCGATTGCCCTGTGTCTCACACCGGCGACGGCATTGATATCCTCTCCGGCTTCGATGCCGCCTCGGGATTTGATCGGGGTTCCGGACTCGGCTCTCTCAATATTTCCAATGTCGTGAATTCCTGGACCGCCACCGTTGGCACCACCCCCGCCACGGTAACCTGTCACTCCAGCTCAGAACTGCGTTTTCATCAACCAGGCCCGCCATGTGGCGGTAACGGTCGTAGGATCTTCAGGCACACCTACCGGCAATATCACCATCGCTGGTGGCGGATACGATAGCAGCGCCGAAACTTTGGCCTCCGGTTCCTACACCTTCACCGTCCCCGCCGGCTCCATCGCGCCCGGCGCCTACTCCCTTACCGGAAGCTATCTGGGCGACTCCACCTACGCCGAAGCCAGCGGTACCGCTACCGTTACGCTCAAGAAGGCCGTGCCCGTCGTCACCATAACCACGAATCCAACCTCAGTCGGCGCCCCAACCACCGGGCCATAACCAGGGGAACAGCATTTACACAAAATCGCGGACACTACCGCCACGGTTCGCAAATGGGTGAGTGAACTTTATCCAGAGTGACCGGGCCTTTGCCGTCTCGGTCGTGTTCCACACGATCCGGTCATTCCCATCCCGTTTTCCATTTGTTCCATGTTGCTTGATCTCTTCGTACCCACACTCGACTACCAATCCTCTTCGTCGATGTCTTCGTCTTTGGGCTTCGGCCTGCAACCCGGACAAATATAGTGGGAATCACCACCGACCTCTGTCGCTGGAGCTGGTGGCAGGTGCGTTGCCATGAATATCTTGGACACTATATTCGGACACTCGCGTATGCAGCGGTGGAACAGAAAGTAGACTTTCTTTCGGTAATGGGAGCAACAGGAATGACCATGGGGAGCTTTCTCCAGCCAGTAAAGCTACAGAATCGCCAAGAATCCGATCTTTGGACGATCCGGTGGGGGTTGGAGGTTCTGAAAATAGAACACTATGCCGTCAATCTTCTGCTTGGCAATGGGATGGCTGTACGCGAGTGCCTTCCAAGTCGTCAATTGGAGGGTTGTGTATAGGTATCAAGAAAAGACTTCACCTTCGCGTAGAGCTTCTCGGGGTTGTCCCAGGTTTCTGATTCTAAAGGCCACATAAGATGATTTTGCACGTTAATCGGTACTGGCAGATGGTTCGCGGGCCTGAGCCATCTTCGGCTATTGGCATGAAAACCGAAGGACAACGGCACCTGCGCGGCTGTCCAAATTCCAACCCAAAGAAGGTATTTGGGTGCTCGTTTGATATAGAACCCGTAGGAGTCCGTAAACGAGGTTTCAAGCTCCGTCTCGAAATTACGAGCGTCAAAAAGTCCCTTTGCTTGGCTGATAGTCTTTTCCAGCTTCCGAACTGCGCTGTATCTTTCCGCAGACCACGATTCGAGAGATTCCCGTTCCTGAGTAGTCATTTGTTCGAGTTGAAACCTCCATTTCCAAAAGCGTATTGCCTCGATCAATACATTGTCGGTCAGAGACGCGGAGATTTCGTCAAGTTTTCCGATTAACTCTTGCCAATATGAAGTATGCACTCGGACGGTGGCTGGAACGAGCGTCTGAACTTGCTCGCCACTGGCCGTATGCTTCCAATCGCTCGGGACGAGAAAAGCGAGATGCAGTTCTCCGTCACCCTTTAAGCAAGCCTGATAACCTGCCTTCTGACCGTCGGTCAGTTCCAACGTGGGGTCGACCTTTGCCTCGATTAGACATCGGAAGCCGCTTCCCTCGACAAGGATGTCAGGAATCTCGCGGCCATTGACACCCGAAAATGAACACTGCGTGCGAAATTCTAGAGAAGCAGCCTCAACCTCAGATACGTCTCTGCATATTAGATGAGACAGGACGGCCGCAGCTGTTTTTGGATCGCGTTCCATAATGTTGCGCAAGAGCTGCGTGTGGTCGTTCTCTTTTGTCACCAGGTTGTCGAAAATCGTAGACATAGGATTTGTCAGAGTCGCCGCTGACGGCTTCTTTGCCCGCCAGCCTTACCGTCATGTGAATCCGGACAGATTTGAAGCGGATAAAGTGTAACGCCTCCGCCGGACCGCTGACTTCCTAAAGGACAGTTTCTGAAGCCTGCGGACAATTTTCGTCTATTGTTCGCCTATACTGGTCTGCATGGCAAGCCAGGACGACCAGCACCGGGTGTACATGTCATTCATGGACCGCCGCGGCTGGCAGTGCCAGTTCTTGGAGGCCGACCTGAAGACGCCGCTGCTCAAGCGTCTGCACTTCACTTCCCCAGACAAAATCATTGAGCTGGTTGAACGCGGGGGTGGCTTCCCGGACCAAGAGAGCCGACTGATGCTGGAACAGGGCATCTCCATGGGGAGGGGTGGGGCGTTCCTGACTCTGACGGACGAACAGTACGCGAGATTCAAACGGTCAGTGGGTCCTCAACCCTCTTCATCTGCACTTTGAGCCGGGGTATCCTAGGTCATCGCCCTGCTCTGGGCGAGGGGTGTAGTCCAAAGGGGGTCGTGAGGACTCGCGATTCCTTGTTGGCACCGCCAACGGCAGCGATGTTTGGACTGCGTTTATTTCCGTTGCTCGTTGGAAACGCAGTGCAAGAGTAGGACTCGACCCCCAAGCGACCTAATCATTGAGGCCCAAAACTAGCTTTGCAACTTAGCGGCCACGCGTATTGCTAGCCAGTTGGCTGAGTCCTACAATCGGTTTGTGGAGATTGAAAACATTCCGTCTTTGTCCGAGTGGCTCTCCAGCGCCCACACGAATATTCCCGAAGTGATGTTGCTTCCGGAGGTCGGGGACTCTATCGGGCGGTACATATTTCCGATCGGCAATGCCGACAGGCTCCTTCAAAACCAATGGAAGAGTTGGTGGGGTGCCGGAAGTCAACTGGACGAGTACCGGACTGCAATTTCCAATCTGCTTGAATTCAACAAGCTAAACCAATTTCCATCCTTTGTTGTCGAAGATGTCCTCGAAGGGGCACTTGTGGACCCTGCTGGTCCAACCTTTTCGCCGGGAAACTTTGACGAGTTGCTCCCATACTTCGCGGAGCCTGTTACTTTCGCCTTTGCGGACTTTCAGCCCCAAGTCCTGCTGAAGTGGGTTCTTAACCAAGCGAAAGTTTCTTGCCTTCTGAAACAGCTTTTTCACAGGGTTAAGGAAGTCAAGCAGACTCTCTATTGGACCTACTTCGGATTCTGCGGCCTTACTTGGACCAGACGCGTTTGGTTCCTGCTTCACGGAAGCCACCCTCCGAAATCCGAACCTCGGCTCTCTCATAGCCAAGCGTTCGGGTGCGCCTAATCCAATCACTCCCGCAACAAGCTGCGCACCCCCGAAAAACAGATCAACTGTTCCTGAGGGGGAACTATGCTCCAGAATGAATTCAAAATCGCATCTCTTCGTTCAGAGGTGCCCGTCCACATTGCCGCTCGCACACTGGAATGTTCTGAGCGAACGGTCCGCCGCCTGATTCAACTAGAAATCCTGCCTGCGCAGAGGGACGGGCACAGGCGTTGGCTACTATTCCGCAGTGATGTAGAAGCAGTTCGCAGTAGCCGGAGGAAGCCATGGTAAAAGTCAGCGTGACATTTCAAACAAGCAACTGGAATTTCAGTGGAAGTCTGCAATTCGGGCTGTCACTGATCACTACACTCCTGTATTTGGGAAACCATCCATTTCACTGGTAAGCATTCACGGCGTTATGAGAGGTCCAGGGAATCAGGTGGCGTCCCCTTCACGGCGGGACGCAAACCCGATTTGCTGGACCAATCAATTGTCTGCTTCCCTGCAAATACCCCCGATCGTCCGAGCGTATCCGGACTGGACTCTAGCCCACTTCAAGAAGGTTGTGGCAGAGGCGAAGGATGGAAAGGTCGTCGTTCTGCAATTCCATGGCGTGCCGGACATCGTCCATCCCTGGGTGAACACGCCGGCGGAGATGTTTCGCCAGTACATGCTTTATCTCAAGCAGAACGGCTATCACGTGATTGCTCTGCGGGATGTGTTGCCGTACTACGACTGGTCGCATCTGCCCGATGACCCGCTGCTCAAAGCGCGGGTTTCGAGCGTGCGGAAGAAATAGCCGGGCGGAATTGCGGTCGCGGGAGCGCCGGCGTTGGCGGACACACCATGTGCACCGCAAATTGTTACTTCGAATAGCCCGCCAATCTTGATCTCGCCGCCACCAGCATGATCTCAATCCTCCCGCCACCGCGTGATAATCTATGGCCGCTTTTAAATGATCGCCGAGGACCGCCGACGTTGGCCTTTTCAGGGCGTAAATAACCGGTACTTTGCAACTATTTACAGGACGTAGGGGAATGCCATAATACGCCGAAATACGTGTAAAACGGGGCAATCACGGGTGGAGATTCTAAACGCCGTGTTGCGGATTTCGGGGCCGAAGGGTTGACTTTGACCGCGGGAAACGAAGCATCGCAGACATGCACCGTCCGAGTCGCCCCTGGCGTGGAACTCCAAAGGAATCGCACCGCCCAGGGCGAAGCGAATGCCTGGCTGGCAGACTGGGCCAGTCGTCTACGCCTAGCCTCACCCGCTGGTCTAGCAACTTGTGACAACGTCCGGACCATGGCTGTAAAGAAAAGATTCTGCCAAAAGTTTGGCCGTCATGCTTATCATTACTTGTGCCTGAATCCCTACAACTAGGAAACCGTGTCGAGATCTTTTGCTCTTATGCGCATGAGGACGAAGAGCTGCGGAAGGAATTTGTTTCTTCGGTAGCCCTGTTGCGACAGCAGAAGGTTGTTGATGTATGGCATGACAAGGAGATCCTAGCCGGCAACTACACAATGACCCTGACAGGCACCGGCAGTGACTCTGCCAAAGACTACGGCGACCACCACTTTTACGCTCACTGTGAATTAGCGGCGGGGACAACGGTCTGGCGACCTGCAGGCAACTTGGATGTCAACTATTGGTAATAGCCCCAAAGCGCTCATTGATGGGTGGTGGGCGATTTGTCGGCAATGGTCCAAATGTCCTGAAGATGTACCCTTTGCACGAAAGACAATAGAGCGTGCTATGAACTGGAGAAAAATGGTACGGGGCATTCGTATTTGCTAGGTGGCAATCGTCCCATCCTTCAATCACGCCCCAGAATGCAGAGAATTTGCGTTTGGCGGCTTATCGGCCTGGTACAAGGCGATATCGGCCTGCGGCAGAACTTCATTTGTGTTTTTATGCTTGCCGTCAAACACAGTTATACCGACCCTGGATGTGCATGATTTTCATCTCGGGAAGGAGTTTGGAATCAACCGCGCAAGCTATGCATGATAGGATTCCACATCCGCCCATGGAAGAGCTTTTCAAGCGTTTACTTGACCTCTTACCCGCCCCGCTGCTGCTGGCTCTGATTGCAGTGGGCGCTGTGGCGTGGGTCGTGAAGCAGTTGAAGCCGGGGTCGGAATACGGTGACATCCTGCGCGATAAGATCTTTCAGCGCGCAGCCATTTTTATTATTGCGGTTTCGATCGCCACGGTGGGGATACGTTCTGCCTGGATGCGATTGAGGGCAGCCGATTTTCGCCCCGGCGAAAACGGCATCTGCGTAGCCCGTTTTCAAGACGATAATGGCCAAGTGCTCCAGCGCTATACGGTGGAGCAACTCAGGGCCATCATCTCGCAGGACCCATTACTCGCGAGTGTTCGTGTCGAGCCATATCCCGTCACTGTGACCTCAGTTTCGGAGGCACGTTCGCTCGCCAGCCAGCATCACGCCATTGCGACGATTTGGGGAAGCGGAATCTCCGGATTCGGTGCCAATATCGTGTCTTTTGAAGTAACGCCGAGCCAATCGGCGCGTGAGATCCGGAAACTCTGTCCCAAATTTCCAGATATTGACGATTTCACCCAAGGAATGGTCACCTTCGTCAAAACGAGCATCTCTCAGGTTGCTGCATCTTCATCCGGAACTCCAACCGCGTCTACCGAGCAGCATCAGATCCGACAGCTTGAGGCAGCCAATCTCGGTTTGTCGGCAAAGCTGAACGAACTCGAATCAAGACGAAGCGGCGGCCCAGAGATTCCGGCCGCATCCTCGGAGAAAGCGCAAAGGCACCGCTTTGGAATCTTTATCGGGATCAACGACTACAGCAGATTTGGGGCATCGCAACGATTCTCAGTGAGCGATGCACAAGCCGTCGCAGCTGCATTTCGGAATGCTTCCAGCATCCCTGCAAACGTCACTTTGCTGACTGATTCGCAGGCCACTCGATACAACATCTTATCAACGATGGACCGCGTCGCGAAACAAGTCGCCCCCAACGATCAGGTTTGGCTCTACTTTTCGGGAGTAGGTTATCGAAATGAGCCCACCGGTTCGAGCTATTTGGCACTAGCGGACACCACGAGGGAAAACATGACAGCCTCGTCTCTCTCGAGCGAGGAACTGCTTGGTTGGATAAAGGGCCTCAAATCTAAGCAGGTTTTAGTGCTGCTCGACGCATGCCACACTGGGCTTGAGATTCACCGCGGAATCGCTCCAATTAGACAAAGAGATGATGATACTCCTGGACGTGTCTTTTTGGCCGCGGCCGGCCCTGATGGACTAGCCTACGAAGAAGCATCGCTGGGACACGGCGCCTTTACCTATTATTTGCTCGGGGGCTTATCCGGCCAAGCTGACATTACTCGAAGCGGATACCTGACACCAGAAGACCTATTCTTCTACATTCAGGAAAGGGTCGTTGGGAATAGCGCATCGCATCAGAATCCCGTATTTGAAGTGATCGATGGAACCGGTGATTTTACGGTCGCCGACTTGAGAGGGCCCAAGTCAAACAATCCTCCGGTGCCGGTCCGCTGAGCGACGTATCGTTTGCTTCCTAGTTCCTTAGAAGACTCCGGTACGCTTCGCGCAGCCATCAGCGGCGCTTCAACTTTCTTAGCGGCGGTGTCTTGCATGTGCGGCAGAACGTGCGAGTAGACCTCAAGCGTGAATGCCACAGAAAGCACAGTCCATCGGTCTGGAGATTTGAGACAGACTGGAAACGTGTGAGCGGAAAACCCCACCGGGAAATGCCGGAAGAAACAACGATTTTAAAGGGCTTTCCGTTCCGCTCTGTCCGGCGTCAACTAGGGCGTGTTCACACTAACCGAAGGGCTTCAACGATCAACGCGAAGTGAAGGAATGCAAGGAAGACGACATCGAGCTTTTCAAACCTGGAAAAGATTCTTCGGA
>OBLU010005966.1_pt1 | contig 10876 bp, 5 predicted proteins | sample 1518681 | NCBI WGS metagenome assembly OBLU01 (sample SAMEA3539304, study PRJEB22396) | soil metagenome | biome: tundra; feature: field; material: soil | place: USA | collected 2010-05 | depth 0.15 m
AACCATCTCGGCCCGCCCTCGACCAGTTTTCGCGGAGGCAGCCCCCTTCGGGGGCCGGCTGCGCTCGGCTCGCTACGCTCGCCTTCGCTCCGCCGGCCCCCGAAGGGGGCTGGGCAGAACAAGACCAAGCAAATTACAGAAGCACTATTACACCGGCAAATAGTGACGAGTTAGAGCGAATAGTGCTTGAGTTCATTAGTCTTTCTGCTATTTTCCTAGCAACGAATCGGTGATCCTTGTCCGATTCCGACCTCCGCCTCCAAATACTGGAAGGATAGTGGCGACGTAATGACGGTATACTGTGGGATAATCGATTTTCGGCATTTCGCCTGCTCCGTGAGTCATCCTCCGTTTTGAAATACCCAAACCGCGTTCGGGCAATGCTTCCTGAAAAACCGACCTTCTGCAGGCGAAGGCTGAAAACTGACCCTCGCCTGCCTGATTGAAGTTCTCAAACCGGTCGTGGAGCGCCTCCAGCAAGCGGCGGCTCCTGTCTTCTAAAGCTGCTACTTGCAGCGGAAGGAAAACCACCAAATTACTAGAACATTGCAACCCGCGCACCGGCCGCGACTCGACGCGCCCAGAAATCAGATTCTCGCCAGCGGCGTTCCAGGCCGTAATACAAGGCGCGTTCATATAAGAACTCGGTGCAATCACGATCCCGGCCGCTCTCATATTCCTCAATGGGATCTGATTCACCGCCATTGAGCAGGGCGAGCGCCGTCTCGGCACCTGCACGGGCCGACCGCAGCCCGCGTATCACCCCGCTCCCGGATATCGGGTCCACGGCCAAGCTCGCGTCTCCGACAGCTAGCCAAGGCAATTTGCTATCAGCCCGGCGCAATCGTTGGCTGATTGCACAAAACACGGCTGGTTTGCGCATCGAAGGAGCACCTTTTACACGGGCGTGAGAGGCCCTCGTCCTTCGCAATCCGGCCATCCACGCTGACCGTGACGCTAACTCGGCTCGACGGCACAAGTCGCTGTCAGTCATAAGCATCAGCATTAAGTCCCCGGAGGGTAACGGCGCACTGTACCACCAACCCTCCGGGACGGTTTCCACCATTACATATCCTTCATCGGAGATATGGTCGTGATCGAACCGCATCGCGATGCCGACCAAATGATCAAAGAGTAATGGCTGAGCGGCCAGTGACCGTGCTAAATGACAGCCGCGGCCCGTGGCGTCGATAAGCACTGAGGCTCGCAATTTTGAAAAACGCCGAGCAGAATCATTTTTACAATGCTCGCGCAGTTCCACAGTCCAACCCTCGGCTTCCAGGCTACACCGCCCCACCGGAGTGCCGCATCGAAAAACAGCACCCGCCTTTTGAGCCGCTTGTGCCAGCATTCGGTCGAACGCAAGGCGGTCAACATGCCAACCGCAGCCCCACCGACTGGTTAGGTGCGAATGAATCTCAGGCTCAGCCGATCCCCAGAGGCTGCGGGTACCGTACGAGGGCAGCGGTTGCAGTGCGAGAAAGTCTTGCCAGACCCCCAACTGGACTAACAGCGGTTGCACTGCCGGGGGGAGAGATTCGCCAACGCGTGGTAGGGTAAATCGGGTGCGCTCAATAAGCGCCACGCGACAGCCCCGCTGTGCCAACAGACGGGCTGTAGCCGACCCTGCCGGCCCGCCACCTACAACTGCGACATCGAAGGTTTGCATGTTTTGCCATCATTGCTGGACCAGGTTAGCGAAGCGCGTTCGGGTCGATCGGTTTGTCCGAACAGAGGAGGCTCAAGCACTTACGTGCCTGAGCCAGATTGATCCCGAGAGCGAGCAACCGTTCCTCCAACCCTCGGCTAATCACACCGTCAGGTCTGGTCAGACATTTTATCACCTCACATAGATGCTCATTACCGCCGCGGTCTCCGGGGCCGGACCCTGCGTCGCGATCGCCGCCCACCCACACCCCGCAGGTGAGCGTGCGCTCGCGTGTGAAGGGTTCACCGCGTTGCGTCATGCCTCGTGCGCGGACGCGCAACCGGTAGATGCCAGCCGCTGCGGTTACGAATTTCGCTGAGAATTGGCCCACATCGTAGGGGAGCATGCTCAGCGTTGTCTGAATTCCGTCAGGGCGCGTAACCTCAGCCCATACCGCTGCCTGGGGCGCTGCAGGAATTCCTGATTGAGTCAGCGTGGCATAAAGATCGATGGAAGCACCGGGGTCGAAACTGGATTGCCCGGTGCGGGCTTGCAGGGAAATATTGGAGTAGGCATGCACGACCAAACTGTAAGGCAACATACGTTGGGAGGAGGCGACAAAGGAGGCTGCGCCAGCGCCACCCGAAGCTACGGCAGCGGTCATCATCAGGTTGGCAGCCCGCGACTGCGCTCGTCGCGTCTCCGCCTGAAGGGTTCCCGATGGCCTTTGACGGGAAATGGGAGCGGCGATGCCCCGAAGAATACTCACATCCACCCCCTGCCGGCTTCCTGTGGTGGGTTCCAGACGAGGTTTGCCGATGGTCAACAACGCATACCAAGTCCCCTCCTGATCTGGCCGATTGGGCACCAACTGCACCGGCAACGCCAGGCGATAATAAGACACGCCCGCCGATTGAATATAACGCATCCCAGGGTCGGACCTCGCCTGCCAGGGCTCAATAATTCGCCCGCCGGGTGTTTGGAGCCGGAAATCAACAATGTTCGTGTAGGGAGTGAGCAGAATTACATCAACGCCGGCATCTCCACTGATCAACTGGAACGGAACACGTTCCACGCGGCCTGGAATCAGTTGGCCATCAGGATCAAGCACGATGTCCGCATTGCTCACCCCTGCGAGGATTTGAAGGAAGTACTTTTGCAACAGGAACCTGTTGTCTCCGACGATCGCCCCGGTTAACAACAAGTACCCTCCGTTATTTCCCGAAATGGTTTGCAACGCGGGGACGCTGATATTTTGGGGCATGCCCAGACCGATGGCGTACGTCTGGGCGTCGATCTGTGGCGCTACGTCGGCGATGAAACGCGGAGTGTTTTCCATGCCATCGGTGAGCACCACCAGCGCCTTCACGTCAAAAGGAGTGCTGGTTGAGTCAAGGATTTCACGCGCATCGAAGATGCCGTTCCCAATCGAAGTGCTTCCTTGTGGATCCAGCCCATTACCGTTAATCACGTCTTTGGTCGCCTGACGATTTGTATCGGAAAGCATGCCATCGCCCAGTTGCAGCACAGTCTGCAACTTCTGAGCAGTTTGGTTGAAGGAGACGATGCCCACCCCATCCCCTTCCAGCATCGCATCAACGAAGTTGCTGGCCGCCAGTTGCAAAGACGCATGTTTGCTTTGGCCGTCGCCCCGGTCCTCGGACATGCTGCCGGAGCGGTCGAGCGTCAAAGCAACTGCGGCCGTCTTGCGAGCCACCGTGTTGCCTATAATGGTGACCACCCATTGTTGTGATCCGTCATGCGTCTGCACCGTAACCTGCTGAGGCGGCAGGGTGTCCCCCACGTTGCTGGTGCGGTAAATCACCCAGAGACGCGCCGTGACGATTGTGTTGGGAGCCGTTGGCCCTACGATCACCGAGCCGTTGAAGGCTGCTAACTGCGGAGGCATGGGGCCGTCGCCCGGAGTGTATTCCAGTGTCACGGCATTGGCCGTGGAAATGACTTCGAAAGTGATGGCCAGCGGAACCTCGCGAACCATGCCCATCGGCCCTTGCGGCACATCCTGAAAATTCAGCAAGGGTGTCAGCAGGGTGATTGAAGTCGTGTTGCATCTTTGTGACTCGACGTTTTGATTGCCCTGGCGGACGACAAAACCAAGTTGGTTCCACTTGTCCACCATGTCCTGTAGACTGCCGACAATACCAGCGATCCAGTTTTGATCTCCCATGCCCTGACGAATGACTTCATTGGGCCTCGGAACTGGCCACCAGTTCTGGTCGCAGTCTGTAAAATCGGCTTGCCATGGGAGGGCCATCGCCGCGGTGATGTCCCCGGGAGAGAAGATATTCTGATCAAGGCGAAACGCTTCGGCATAGTTGGATGCGGCGACAATCGGCCGAGGTTCGGCTGGAAGACCGGGATAGCGCGCACTCGCGCTTGGAGGCAAACCTCCGGCTTCGATGCCTGGGTAGAACGAACCGCCCACGCAGGCTTCGAGCGCGGCCCGGTCCAACCCGTCTGGCGTAATAGCTGCCTGGGGGGCTGGAGGTCCCGCCCAATCGTTGGCGTAATTATTATCCTTCCATCGCTCCATGTGATCGTACTGCGTTTGGGTGAGCCTGTCGGTCTGGAAAGTGGTAGGATCCCCCGTATCCGGAGGATTGATTTGGGGCATGTCGTCCCCTCCTCCACCGGGCTTTTTTAATGAATTGAAAATTGCAAGGCGCAGGGCATCACTGGTCACCGGGTCCGGCCAAGTCATGGCACCGGCGGGTATCGTAATGACCCAGCGAATGTCACGAGCGCGTTGGAGAATGGGATAAATGTCAGCTGTATAGGAGGTCGCTACTGGCTTCGCCACGAATCCAGCTTCGATCATGACCTCGAGAACCCTGTCGTAGAGTGTTATGACACTGTCCTGATGCGGCGCGAATTTGGGCGGAGTGGCGATGACCCACGCCCCGAGCACTGCCGGCGTCGAATTGTCGGCATGAAGCTTGATGGTGGCCGTTACCGGACCATCGGACACGTCATCATACCAGCCTGTATTCTTCCAGAAGTCACCAAGCCCGTTGTTCGTCGGGGAGCCAGACTTGCCCGCGCCGCCGAAAACCAGCAGGCGGTTGTTATTGTCAGTGCGGATTTCGCCCAATGGCACCTTGGTTGCAGAACCACCGGCAAACTTGATGGTTCCAGTGTCGAAAAGCTGGTGCTGGTCCGGACCGTTGAGCGTCCGTGGGCCAGGGTCGATTATTAAATCGCTGGGGGACTCGCTATTGCCGCGAGCCGGGTTTGCGGCCTTTTTGTTAGCCAGGTGGACCGTCCAGGTAATATCTGCGTTGGCTCCCGTGATTTCTTCCACCGAGGCATCGTCATGGTGCGCAAAAATACGGAAACGAGCAACCTGGCGCTTCACCCGGCACTGAGCATCCTTGAATCCGCCCTGAGGGTTGGGACGCTCGCCGATGCGTTCGGGCCCGATGAAGAACTCGTTGGGACTATTGCCGACTCGGGCTATGCCAATAGCGGGGTGGATTTTATAAACTGTCGCCATAATGTTTGCCGGTTGTTAGTTGCAGGTTCGTTTTTCCAATGTGGTTTTAGGGAAAACTGATACTTGGCATTCCATATCAATGACTCCGCGAGCTCGTTCACTCAAAGTCAGCTTCGAAACCCGGCTGGAGGATCCAGGACCAGGATTCGGAGAGCCCGATGTTGTTCATCCTCTTCGCTCCAGACGGTGATCCGAAGCCGCTCTGCCCAAACGCGCTCAGCGAGATCTCTGAGGTCACGTTCTCTCGAGTAGTAGCTCCTTGGGCCATCTTCGGTGTCCAGCACAAATCCCTCAAAATCGCCAAACCGGTCAAACAGCAGCCCCGAAATCTTGCCGGTGTGCTCGCAAACCCGTTCGCGCCGTGGTCGGGGATGGTGCCGGCCGCCTGTGTCCCCTTGCGGCTGATAGCCGAGCAGAGAAGGAGGGATGGCGACGGAATTCCCGCCGCTGCCATCGACCCGTCCGGCGACAATCTCGATCATACGCTGAACCACTGGGTACCATCGGTACTGCGGTGACATGGCTTCCAGTCGCGCCTTGAGGATCGCCAGCGTGTTCTCTTCCGGCCTAAGCATCTGTTCCTCCGTCGTTACCGGAATCTTCACTTGAAACGCGCCCGCAATGTATCGCCAACTCGACACCGTTTGCGCCTCCGCGCGCGCGGCTAGCGGGCGCTTGGTAATGATTTGGTTGACGGCCTTCTGCGTCGCGATCCTTCGCACCAGGATGTTAAACTCTTGCCCCTTCTTTATCCCCAGTGGCAAATCGACCGAGAACAGGCCCGCGAACTTCTTGTTGGCCGCTGCCGGAATGGGAACGTAGGTTACGCCTTTGGCCGACTTAAACCCGATCGTATTGGCATCAATCGCCGTTAGAAGGTGCGTGCCGTAAAGCCTGTTTGCCAGGGCCAGCACGTCCGCCGCCGCGACTTCCGGCCAGTAAATCTGAGCTTTGGAACCGACCGGCGTGTTTCCCCAGTCAATCATCAGCTCGTCCGGCTGGTTGAGAACCCGCCCGTCGTTGTCCAAAAACTGCTGGCTCGGCCTCGTGTCGAAAGCCTGCGGAATCCGGTGTGTCGTCGCTGGCCCCGGGTTCCCCGAAAGCGTTATCTGGAGATTGCGTTGGGCCAGTTTATCCGTGTTGCCGGGATTGGTCGCGGTTCCGCTGTCATACAGCAACGGCGCGTTGTCATAGGCGATTTGCGCCACCAGGCAATGATGCGTGCCGGGATAACTGCAATTATTGTTGGAGTCGTACACATCCAGGAAGCATCCGTAGTAAGCCCATACGCTGTCCTGGCCCGGAACTGTCGGGATCTGGATCGTCCGAATGTTGTTGTTCGAAACGGACGAATCGTAATCTTGCGAACCGGTCTTGTTCGTCGCGAAGAACGGCGTCGTCTGAATCGCATTGCCTTGCGGATCCGGCGGCAACGAAGCGGACGACGCAACAGGAGTCGTCGGGTTGGCGGGATACACTGGTGTGCTCGGATAGGTTGTGAACGGATCGAAGTCCGTGTCGCACGAGGGTGCCACCCATAATCTGAAGAACACGCGCACATCTTTGGCTTCGCCGGCGCTACCCTGGAGATCGCTCGTGAGTCGGACTCGCGAGATCGCAAAGTTGTAGTTCTGATGACCGGACCCATCCAATGGTCTGACGGAGGAGTCACCCGTTTCATATCCGGCCTGATCGGTCAAACCGTTCAGTGGATCCGCCGAGGTTGGGGCCACCGGTACAGTGTACGCCGTCGATCCGTTCAAATACTGGATGAGCGATTGAATGTAATCGTAAGGTGCCTGGCTGCTTTGAAATGTTGGGGCCATCGGATCACCGGGAATTGCCGACTGGCCTTTGATGACACTGAAAACCCGCAGGTCCTGGCTGAGCCACGCCACCGCGGTGTTATCCTGAGTGTCGATGTTGGAGAAATAGGGATCGGCCCCCGCTGACAATTCGAAGTCAACCGTGTCCTGCGAGCCTGTGCCCGGAACCGTATCGCCGTTTGCGGTGAAAGTTGCCGTGAGCCCATATTGCTGCGCGCCGCTCGACGGAAACGGAGTCGTGATTGGACTATCGAACTTGACGTCGAACGAGAATCGAATCCGTTGAATGAGGCTCGAATTGGTGGAGTCCTCATATACCGGGATAGGCTGCGCAGGGGTCGGGCCGCCCGGTGTCGCCGGGGAGGGCACGATGTGAACACCGCTCACCCCCGAGAACGGCCCGGACGGCGTCGGGATGGCCACTTTGAACGAGTTGAACGTGTCGATGCTGAAATCCTCCAGGGCCAGCCAAAACGCATTGGAGAACACACCGTTGTTCTTATTGATCGCCTCCTGGACTTCATCCTTGCCGAACGTGTTCTTGTTGATGAGAAACGATAGTTTCCCCAGAGGCAGGATGCAGGCATTGTCGGCCTGGCTCCAGTAACACTGCACGTTGCACTTCACGCCATTCATCTGGACAATTGCAAACTCGTTGTTGCAAGTATCCCCGATCTCGTCTCCGGAGACTGTCGTCCCATTGGATCTCTTCCCATTCACGTGAATGCCCGAATTGAACGGATCCGTGCACGCCTCCGCCAGTTCATGCGAGAAGGTGTTAACGACTCCGTCGGACACCGTATCCAGAATGCCCCCGATGTTGTTGATCCAGCAACAAGGCGCGTCGATGCCGTTGAAATTGAATTTGACGTGCTTTCCCAGCGCTTCGTCGTCGTCGAGACCTGGAGGCGTCACAACTGCATAGAATCTCTGGTGGCCGGACTCTGGTCGCGGCACCGATGGATTGTCAGTCAGGAACTTGACAATCATGTTCGTGATGTCGCTATCCGAATAGTGATTGGGCGGATCCGAGGAGTCGTTAATGAACTTCCCCAACATCGTCCCCGGACCCACTCCCCGGTACTGCCTAAGTCCCGTCATGTAGGGACCCGTGACCACTCCCGCATAGGCGTTATAGTAGGTATCAGCTGACGGCGTTGGGGCTGGCGAACCGCTCCAATATTTGCCCCAGAAGATCACGGCCACTTCCACGTTCGTGAAAACGGTGCCGTTACCATCATTGATTCCCGTAACCGTATAATCCGGTGGTTGGCTGATGTCGGTGGATTTAACTTCTAAACCGCGTGGTGTGGTTTTGCCGCGCGGTTTTTCCACGGCTTTTGGTCTCAGTTTCACTTTCTCCTCCTTTCAAACATTAGTTACTGATACTGATAAGTGATAGGAATTCGTCTTGGCTCTCTTCATCCGGGTGGTAGTCATGCTCGGGTGCCAGCGGAAGAGGTTGTCCTCGCAATGAGGATGTCCGCATGTCCGTCACCGTCGAGGTGTCGAGGTTCGGGAAGGCGCGAAATGGGCGCAAAGATTCCCAGCCGGGGTCGTCGGTGCGTTCATAGAAGCCGCGTACCGGGCCTTCACAGGTCACGAGATCCGGTCGGCCGTCCCCAGCGAGGTCCATAAATTGTACAGCGGCGGCGAGGGAAAGAGCAGGCTTGGTGGCCACAAGTTCAACGGGGGCAAACCGTGCCTTGATTTCCTCGGAGCCATTCCCCTTGACAGGCAGTGGACTGAGATTGCGCTTGTAAAACCAGCCTTCGCCTTGTTCGATGAGAATCCCGGATAGCCCTTCGCCGCCCAGGCCCACCCATTGATAGGCGTTGCCGTCACGGCCGGAGGGGAGATTCTCAAGGCTCTTGGCATCAACGGTGTGGATTTCCTGCTGGATACTGGCATCGCTGTAGGTGAACTCGACGGGAGGTAATGATTTTTTAAGGTAAGCATTGCCGCCAGCCTGTTGCTTGTAACCCGATTGCGTCACGGAGACGAGGAACGAAAAGATCGGGTTGCATGCATCCGTCGGGTTTTCCTCGTACGAATTCTCGAAATCGGTTGAACGCACCAAGCCCTCATAGCCCACTTCGATACTGCGCCCGTCCGCGTCCTTTACGACGGGGAAGTGATGAAACATGAGGACTCGCTGGCAGAGGCGGTACGTACGAACCTCGAAACAGGGGCGATATGACGAAAACGGGTCGTTGCGGACGGCCCATACTCCAGGGTCATTGGGCGTGGGCGCATCGGCATCGCGCTCGCCATGGTCGAAGACGACTTCGAAATACCAATTCTTGCTGGCGTCCGTAGCGGTAGCGCCGGGCGGCTCAGGCCAGGGCGAATTGGGCTCTAATGTCGGGAAGTAAGGAGCATTGTTGCCGTAACGAATGTCCTTGATGTAACGGTTGGCGGAGCGGGGGTCAGGTGAACCTAACGGCGCTTTGCGATTAGCTTCATGCGCCTGGGCAAGGTTGATGCCCGAAGAGTCTTCCGGCTTGTAACCGTAAAGAATTATATTCCCCTTGTCGTCATGGCTTTGGCAGATGAGCCAACTGAATATGTGCGAGGCGTCAGTGGGATCTGCAATCCGGCTTTCCGGCGTTCTCCCATACCAGGTCGTAATGTTGTCCCTGGAGATGAACCGCCAAAAAACCTCAGATGAGTCGCCCACATTCGTCCAGCGCTCGATGCGGGCGAACAGCCCTTCAATACGCGAACGGTAACGGCGGACTTTGTAATTCGAATTACCGACAGGGCGAATATCTCCATGGATAAGGAGTTTCCTTGCGCCGTCGCGGACCCAATTGCCCTGCGGGTCCTGGCGAAACACAGGCACGAGGTCCTCCGCGCCAGAGAGTATGAACACGTCCGATTCATAGGCATCGAAGTAACGCGGCAAGCCCTTGTCGGTCTTGCGAGTAACGGAAGGAAGCGCCAGGCCCCAGCCGAGCCCAAACGGACCGTTACCCGACCCTGAATCGTATGAAAGAGACAGTTGCGGGCCGAACCCTGAGCGTCCAGGGGAGGTGGCAATTGGCACGGTCATCGAACCCGTACCGGTGACTGGGTTGGCCGCGAATTTCTCGCCGATGCCTCGAATCGCACCACCGCCCTTGGGCAGAGTGATCGTTGGAGCCGAAGCAGCGTTGCCGCCTTCCTTGCCACCATTTTCCTTCGATTGAGTTCGGTCGTTCATCACCAGACAGCTTCTTAAAACTGCACACCACACCGATAAATCTCCTGGTACAGATTGCAATCTGGCCAACAAATGTGAATCAAGCAATAAAAACTTATTCACAAAAACACTCCAAGTTATTCACAAGACCTGGAGACGTATCATTCCGGGATGCGTCGGCTCTCGCTAAGAAAACCCGCAAGGCTGTCGGACAGAAAGGCAAGGGCACCTGCGCCTACCTCGACCCGCTGAACTTCCTCAAAGAATGACGGTAAAAGAGAGCGGCCTGAAATAAATTGGCGCGACCGCAGCCACGTTTCAAAGCGGACACCAAAACGGACACCAAATGAATAGTTTCGGCTAGCAAATGAATAGTGCCGAATCCGCTTGAATAGCTCGTAAAATCAGGCATATTTTGGTCAGAACTGCGGCGAGAAAAGGACGATTCCGACCCTCGCCTCCATCTGTAACTGCGATAACAGCAGTGACTTGGGAGGAGCGGAGGGTCGAATCTTCACCGGAATCTTCACCTGTTTCAGGGCCACGCAACTTTATTTCTGTAAAATGTTTTAGCCTCATAAAACTGAGGGCTGGGTTGGGGTATCCATGTTGAGGTAAAGGTTTTCAGTTTCCCAATCTTCGCTGACCTCGACTAGGAGGGCGCTGACTAGGCGCATGAGCGAAGCTTCATTGGGGAAGAGGCG
>OBLU010005967.1_pt1 | contig 10876 bp, 10 predicted proteins | sample 1518681 | NCBI WGS metagenome assembly OBLU01 (sample SAMEA3539304, study PRJEB22396) | soil metagenome | biome: tundra; feature: field; material: soil | place: USA | collected 2010-05 | depth 0.15 m
AGTTGGTTGAGGCAGGGTTCACCTTCGGAGAGGTTCAGGCCTGGGTCGAGCGCAAGGACGAGGCCGGGCGCGAGGGGCAGCGCGCTGAGGCGCAGAGGCGCCGCCGCCGGAGTCGCCTCAGCGGGCGTCGCGTCACGAGTGGCGCGGCCGCAGGAGAGCGCGAGCGCCGCGAGGAGAGCGGGGGCTGCGCGCCGCTTACAGCGCATCGGCTACCGGTTGGCCACGTCGTTGAGCCGCTCGTCGAACGGAATCGGGTACGCCTCGGTCGCGTTGACCTTTTCCCGCTGCGCGCGAAAACGGTTCAGCGACGAGACGAGGCGCGCGTCACCCGACACCGTCGACGGGACCTCGCGCTCGAAATCCGCGCGGAAATCGAGAAGGATTCGCGAGAGACCCACCTTGAGCGCGGGAGGCTTCCATTCGACGTTGTGAGGGTCGGCCAGAAACGCGTGAGCCGCCGCCTCGAGCCGCGCGTCGAGATCAGCCGCCTCCCAGGGCTCCTTCGCAAGCGGCGGCCCGCCCCGCCGAGCGTTCACGAGGGCGAAGTGGACGCGAGCGTCCGTGAAGCGCCTGTAGGCGATCAGGCTCATGGCGTTGAGCGACACGTTCCTTCCGCCCACGACGTACGTGGTGTCCGAGTCGAAGCGGTGCGCGATGTCCCGGAGGGTCCCGGGCCGGTTGAAGCGAAGAACGCCGCGCAGAGCGCAGGCGTTGTGCGCGTTGATCCAATAGCTGAGGCGGTCTGGCTCGGTCGGGAAGAGATGCGGGTGCGAGTCCGGCGAGACGCGCGCGACCTCGGCGAGGTATTGCTCGAGGAGCGGCTCGTCGATCGAGACCGCCGCGTAATCCACGAGGCCGTCCGTGACCGCCTTCTCGAGCAGGCGGCCCAGAAGGCCGTGCGGAAACTTCCCCGCCGAGGGGACATCCGAGGAGGCCTTCACCGATGGTTTCACGACCTCGCACGAGGCCCCGGGCAGGACCGCGGCGAGCATGACGAGAAAGATCGTCGCGCGAACGGGTGGGCGCTCGGCATCCGGCTTCATCGCGCGCTCAGCCGATGACGTCTTCCGTCCCGTCGACGCCGAGCACGTTTCCCGAGAGCCACACGGTCTTGGGGCACGAAAGGGCGACGAGGACATTCACGACGTCTTCCGGGGTCGTCAGCCGGCCCGCGGGGTGGATCGCGAGGCAGCGCTCGATCATCTCGGCGTTTCCGGGAATCTTCCGGAGCGCCGGCGTGTCCGTCACGCCCGCGCGGACGGCGTTCACGGCGATCTTCCGCGGAACGAGCTCGACGGCGAGCTGCCGGCAGTGGCTCTCGAGCGCGGCCTTCGCGGCCGAGACGGCGCCGTAAGACTTCCAGATGCGGTGGCCTCCCGCCGACGTCATCGCGAAGACGTGTGCGCCCTCGGGCACGAATCCGCCGGCGACGAGATCCTGGGTCCAGTAGACGAGCGAGTGCGCCATGACGTCGACCGTCATGTCCATCTGGGCCTTCGAGATCCGCTCGCCCTGCTCCGCGGCGAGGAAAGGCTTCAGGGTGCCGAAGGCGAGCGAATGCATGACGACGTCGACGCCGGCTCTCCGGCCTTCCGCGTCGAGGATCTTCGCCATCTCGGCGAGGGCCTCGGCCCTCTTCTCGTCGTCGGCCGCGTTCATGTTGAAGAACACGGGACGGCTCCCAGCCGCCTCGATCTCCTGCGTGATGCGCTCCACGTTCGGCTGCGTCGCTCGGCGGTCGAGGTGTACGCCGAAGACGTTGCGGCCCGCGCGCGCGAAGGCAAGCGAAGCGGCTCCCCCGAAGCCGGAGGAGGCACCGAGAACAAGGGCCCAGTTGCGCGGCGTCGTCATGCGCCGAATCCTAACCTACGGGCGGTCAGGGGAAGTAGCCGCGGATCGTCTTGGCGTGCAGCTTGGAATTCTTCAGCTTCACCTCGATCGCGCGGAACTGGTTCTCGCCCTTTCCCGAATTCGTCAGATACCGCAGAAAGTACTGCGAGCGCAGTTCCGTCTCGATCTTCCGGTAGACCTCCGCCAACGCCGAGGCCTTGCCGATGAAGAACGACTCGGCGCCCGTGTCCGCGGCGAGCTCGGTCATTTTCGACTTGATACCCATGTCGAGAAACGAGAGGTTCAAGCCGATGAAGTAGACCGGCACGCCGGCCGCGCGCGCATAGCGGCGCAGCGTCGCGTAGTCGGTCCACGAGTGGTTGTCGTCGCCGTCCGTCAGGACGACGATGGCTTTCCGTCCGGGCAGCGCGCGGAACTGGTAGAGCGCCATGACGACGGCGTCGTAGAGCGCGGTGCCTCCGGAGGCATGCGTCTCGGCGATAGCGCGCTCGAGGTCCGTGGATCGGTGGGTGAGGGACGCGAGGAGCGTGGGCCGTTCGCGGAACTCGATGACGAAACCTTGGTCCTTTTCCGTCGAGACGAGCTTCTGGGCGAACTCCGAGGCCGCCTGGTGGACGAGCGGCATCGCGTCCTTCATCGAGCCCGATCCGTCGATGACGATGCCGAGCGAAAGGGGCAGCGACTCGGCGAACTCGAAGCTGGAGAGTTCCTGTTTAACGCCGTCCTCGAGCACGGTGAAGTCCTCGCGCGGGAGGTCCTTCACGAGGCGGCCGTTCGCGTCGAGGACCGAGACCGGAAGCTCGACGAGGTTCACTTCGACCTTCGACATGAAGCGCGACTCGCCCTTCAGAATCTTGAGGTCGGTGAATTCCTTTCCTTCCGCGTCCGTCGCGGTCGCCCGCATGAGCGTCGCCTTCTGGATCCTCGCGACCGGCACGCTGACCGTGAACGGCGGCTCGGTCCACTCCTTCACCATCGCGTCGTCGAGCCAGAGCTGCAGGTTTTTCGCGACGCCGCCCGCAATGGACTGCAGGGCGACCTTCAGCTCCACCGTCTCGCCGGCGGACTTCTGCTTCGGCAGCTCGAGGATCCGCACGGCGAGGCGCGCGTCCTTTTCGTTGATGGCCCATGCGTCCGCGTCCACGAAGTTGCCCTGCACGTCGAAGCCGAGAACCTTGAGCGTCTGCTTCTTCGGGATCTTTCCGAGGTCGAGCTCGACGGTGTAGGGCGGCCGGTTCCGGATGAGGATCTTCTTGTCCTCGAGGTAGAACTCGACCCGCTTCACGGGCTCCTTCACCTCGCACTCGATCCTGAGGAGCCCGACCGGCACTTCCGTCTCCGGCGCGAGGATCTTCACGAACCCCGTTGTGTTCGACGGGACGACCGGCCTGTTCTCGGCCTCGAGCACGATGGCCGCCGCGCTCGGAAGGCCCGCGGCGTCGCTCCCCGCGCCCTCGGCGCGGAATTCCGACGACATCGCGGGAACCGTGAGCGAGATCGCGCGGGTCGCGATGGCCTTGCCCGCGACGCCCTCCAGGCGGAACTGGATATTGAGCGTCCCGGGCGGCAGAGCGCGGAGGAACGTGACGGCGGTCGGCTTCGTGGTATTCGTCACGTCCGTGCTCGAGAGGTCGATGTCCACGGGAACGCGGAAGCTCTCGACGGCCTGGCCGTGGTCGTCCGCGACGTCGCCCACGAGGAAGAACGAGTACACGCGCGGCTGCCCGTTTCCCGCCCCCCGGAGGTCTCCCTTGCTGATCGAGAGGACGAACTTGACGGCCGTCTTCCCGCCCGTCCGCCCGAGGTACTGCTCGCGCACGTCGATGGGAATCGAGATTCCCGGCGCGTCGAGCTGTGTCTTCTGGGCATCCGCGGGGCGGCCGGACTGCGGCCGCCCCGCCCGGGCCGCGAGGACGGCGGCGAGGGCGAGGAGCGCGAAGGCGCTCGGGCGCTTTGTCATGCGGCCATCGTATGCTGTCTTTCCCAAGCGACACTTCTCCCGTTCAGGAGGGCTCGATGCAAGTTTCCTTCCGCCGCCCCGCCGGGGCGCTTCTCGGCCTCGTCCTTTTCGCGGCGCCGGCCCCCGCCAGGACCGACCCACCGTCCGCGGCCGCGGCGTCGGACGCCTGGCTCGACTCCACGTCTCCCCAATGGTCCGAAGTTTCCGAGAAGATCTGGGGCTTCTCCGAGACGGCCCTCAAGGAGACGAAGTCGGCCGCGCTCCTCGCCGACGTCCTGCAGAAGGAAGGCTTCATCGTGACGCGCGGCGTCGCGGGAATGCCGACGGCGTTCGTCGCCTCGGCGGGAAGCGGGGCGCCGGTGGTCGGGATCCTCGCCGAATACGACGCGTTGCCTGGCCTCTCGCAGGTCGGTGGCCAGTCGAAGAAGACGCCGCTCGTCGCCGGCGCGCCCGGCCACGGATGCGGCCACAACCTCCTCGGTACGGCGGCGGTCGCGGCCGCCGTCGCCGCGAACCGCGAGCGCATCGCCGCGAAGCTCCCGGGCACGATCCGCGTCTTCGGCACGCCGGCCGAGGAGCAGCTCCTGGGCAAACCTTTCATGCTGAGGGACGGCGTCTTCGCGGGTACCGATGCCGTCCTCGCCTGGCACCCCGCGGACGCGAACTACGTGTGCACGAAGCCTTATCTCGCGATCGCCGCGGTCGACGTGGAATTCTTCGGAAAGACGGCGCATGCCGCCATGAACCCCTGGCTCGGGCGGAGCGCGCTCGATGCCGTCGAGCTCTTCGATCATGCCCTCGCGCTCATGCGGGAGCACGTTCTCCCCACGGCGCGCCTCCATCGCGCGATCAAGAATGGCGGCCTCGCGGCGAACATCATCCCGGATTACGCCCGTGTCCAGTGGTTCGTGAGGGACGAGTCCATCGCGCGCGTCAACGAGATGCTGTCTCGCATCCGCAAGGCGGCCGAGGGCGCGGGCCTCGCGACGGAGACGACCTCGAAGATCAGCCTTCTCGCCTCGACGCGCGAGCCGCTTTTCAACGACGAGCTCTCGAAGGTCCTTCAGAAGCATCTCGTTCGCGTCGGCGCGCCCGCGTGGGACGCCGCCGACCTCGCGCTCGCGCGCGGCATTCAGAAGGAGGTCGGCGTTCCCGAGACCGGCCTCGCGGACATCGTTCTCCCCTATGCTCCCGGCCACGGGTCCGGGGCCTCGTCCGACGTGGGCGAAACGAGCGGGGCGCTGCCGCTCGCCGAGCTCGCGGTCGCCACGGGCGCCGCAGGGCAGCCGTGGCACCACTGGGCCGTGACGTCCTGCGCGGGACACGCGCTCGGGCAAAAAGGCATGCTCGTCGCGGCGAAGGTCCTCGCGTCGTCCGTGACCGACCTCCTGAACGATGCCCGGACGGTCGCCGCCGCGAAGGCCGAGTTTCAGAAGTCGACCGCCGGCAAGCCCTACGTCAGCCCGCTCGCGCCAGACGCCGTGCCGAAGGTGTACTGAGCCTCACGCCGCCGCCCGGCCGGCGTGGGTCGCGAAAAAACCCTCGACGGCGTCGAGAAAGGCCTGCGGGCTCTCGAGAGACGCGATGCGGCGGCGCAGCTCGCTTCCGTTCGGCAGGCCGTGCGTATACCAGCCCGTGAACGTGCGGAGCTTCGAGATCATCGCTTTCGGCGCGTCCGCGTCGTCCCGCCCGATGAGACGGAAGTGCTCGAGGATCACGTCGCGCCGCTCGGCGAGCGTCGCCTCGCGATAAGGCCGTCCCGCGAGAAGCTCCGCGGCCTGCTTGAAAATCCACGGGTTCTTCATGGTGGCGCGGCCGCACATCACGGCGTCGCAGCCTGTCTGAGAGAACATCGCGAGAACGTCCTCGGGCGTCGCGACGTCGCCGTTCCCGACGACAGGAATCCTCACGGCCTCCTTGAGGCGCGCGATGCGGCTCCAGTCGGCGCGGCCCGTGTACATCTGCTTTGCCGTGCGCGCGTGCAGCGCGACGGCGGCCACTCCTTCGCCTTCGCAGATGCGGCCGAGCTCGACGTAGTTCACCGTCTCGTCCGTCACGCCCAGGCGGAACTTCACCGTGAGAGGCGTCGTCGGGAGCGCCATACGGCAGGCCGCGATGATCGCCCGCGCCTTTCCGAGATCGCGCATGAGGCCCGCGCCCGCGCAGCCCTTCAGAATCTTGTTCGCGGGGCACCCCATGTTGATGTCGCAGACGTCGACACCCATCTCTTCGACGCGTTCCGCGGCGATCTCCATCCTCTCGGCGTCCGACCCGTAGATCTGGACGGAAAGCGGGCGCTCGGCGGGGTCGAAACGCAGCAGCCGCTCGGTCTTGCGGTTCCCGCGCGTGAGGCCCTCGGACGAGATGAACTCCATCGTCACGAGGCCCAAGCCCCCGATGTGGCGCAGGAGGAGGCGGTAGGTCATGTCCGTGATCCCCGCCATGGGGGCGAGGATGAGCGGCGGGTCGACGGCGCAGGGACGCGTCCCCGCGCCGCCATAAACGAGGGCCATGCCGGGAAGTTTACTGGCCGGTGGCCTTCGCGGGCGGGGCCGAGGCCGGCGCCACGGGGTTCGTCCCGCTCTCGACTTCGAAGAAGCCCTGGTAGAGCGCGAACGCTCCCGGGACGACCTTCTGCTCACGCGTGAGGCCCACGACGTACGCGTGGCGGCCCGGCGCGAGGTTCTCGAGCCACACGGGTTCGACCTTCGTGAGTGTGACCTCGGGAAGCGTGTCGAGCTTGTAACGCAGGCGGCACGAGTCCGGCACGGTCTGCTCGGCGACCGGACAGCCCGACACGAGAACGTCGAGGAGGACCTTGCCGATCTCGCCCTTCACCTTGCCGCGCGGCGCGACGACCGTGAGCACCGGCGTGCCCGGCTCGGCCGTGTTCTTGCCGTCCTTGTCGCCCACGTGGAACGTCACCGTCGCGAACGCGGACGGCTCCTTGATGGCCTCGCCCCAGGGCCGGACCGGAAAGATGCGGACCGTGTGCGTGCCCTTCGGGAGGCTCTTGAAGGTGTACGGCTTCGTCGCGTCGCGCCACGGGAACGTCGCGGAGATGTTGTCGACGAGAATCTCGAGACGCTGCCCGGTCTTCGTGGCGGCGTCCTCGAAAGTCTCGAAGTTCGTAAGCTCCACCTTGAGAGTGACGGGTGCTCCCTTGGCGGGAGGCTGTCCGGCCGCGGCTTCCGGAACCGGAATGACTTCGTCCACGCCCGGCGAGACGATCTTGAGCCCCACCGGGCCCGCCGGGCCGCGCCCGTCCGCAAAGCCCGCAACTGGCGACTTCGGATCCTTCGGTGTCGCCGTCTGCGCGAGTAGGGGCTGGGCGAGGACGAGGGTGAGACCCATGGCGAGGGTCATCACAAAGCGACCGGGGGTCAGTTTCAGGGTGAACATGTCCAGGCGCGCACTCCTTGCAGAAGACGTGGAAGCGGCGCGTTTGCGCCGCAGAATCGCGAAGGATAACAGCAAGAACGGGGCGGAATGAAGAGGGGTGCGGAGGTCAGGGGCCGAGGCGCTTCCAGCCCTCGGGAACGACGAAAAGGCGCGGGTCCGCTCCCACCTGCACGTTCGTGAGGCTCACGGTGGACTTTTGCGTTTTTCCGTTCTCGTCGGTCGTTTCGCGGTCGTAGCGCACGACGAGGCCGTCGAGGTCCGCGGCCACCCAGTACGTCGTCGTCGGGGAGCCGGTCACGGCCGGATCGTCGTCGAAGCGCCAGAGAGCGCATGCATGGCCCGCGAAGACCTCGTCGCCTTCGTTATGGTAGAGGCTGAGGTTTCGCCGCGCGGCCTCGGCTTTCTCGTCGAATCCGGGAGCGAGCGGAATCCCACCAGGAAGCTCGCCCACCGCCTCGGAGAATTCGACGTCCCGGGCCGTCGTCGTGGCCGGGTCCAGCCGGAAGGCCTTCCGCAGAGCCAGGTCGAGAACGAGAGCCGGACCGTCCTTCGGCCCCTTGCGCCGCAGGTGGCCACGCACGGCGATGTCGAATGCCGCCTTCTCGACGCCATCGCTCTTGAGCGTCATGCGCGCGCGGTAGCCGTTTGTCTTCGCGCGCGGGGGCGTGCCGAGGGGATCCGCGGCGCAACCCTGAAGAAGCGGCAAAAGAGGCCCGAGGAGAAGGCACGAAAAGAAGCGCCTCACGGGCGCCTCCTGGCGGGAGGCCCCGGCGGAACCTCGAGGCCTAGGAAGTGCTGAAGGACGGAGAGAGCGCGGAGCGTGACCCAACGCGAGAGCTCGCCCGTCCGCTCGAGGGCGGCCGGAAGCCGATCGGGCCGGGGCCGCTCGAGCTTCCAGCGCGCACGATGGTCGGCGCGCGCGGCGAGCTCGGCGAGGGCGCTGGAGAGAGCCGGATCGCGCCGGAGCTCGGCGGGCAGGACCCCGGCGAGCGCGAAGAGCATCTCGAGAAGATCGGTCTCGTCACCACAGGGAAACCCGGGCATGAGGAGCTCCTCCTTCGCCCCTGCGGCGAGCGCGGCGGGCAGCTCGACCTCGAGGAGCCGCGCCGAGAGGAAAGAGATGGCCCGGGTGACGCGCTCGCTCCGGACCTCGGCGGGCAGTGACGCGAGGAAGAGGAGGTCCTTTTCCGTTCGTCCGTGACCCGCGAGCGCGCTCGCCGCGAGGGCATCGGCGCCCTGAAGAACGCGCGCGTCGCGCGCCCACCCGACGCGGGCGAGGACACGAAGGGCTGCGCGAAACAGCGAAGCGTCGAAGTCCGCGTCCTCATGCCGCTCGATCGCGACGAGCGTCTTCTCCCAGCGCGCGAGCAGGACGTCCCCCGCGCGGTGAAGCTGAGGCAGCGCGCCGTCTCCGCCCGTTTCCGTCAGGAAGAGCGCGAGCCACACCGCGCCGTCGTAGCGGCGCTCGAGCGCCCCCGCTCCCGCGCTCGGGGCGAGCCGCGCGCGGAGGAACGCCAGCGTCTCGCGTACGAACGGGTCGCGCGCGAACGCCTGTTTCGCCTTGCGGAGATCGGGATCCTTCGGGGGGCGAGAGAGAAGGTCGCGGAGCGCCACGTAGCGCGACGCCGGGCTCTCACGCGAGACGAGCCAGTCGATCGTCGACAGGGGCACGGGAAAGGGCCCCTCGGGCAAGGACCTCACCGCGCTCCGGAGGCGCGGAACGCCCCCGGGCCGCGGGCGGGCGGGTCGCAGCATGTGCTGCGAGGATAATCCAGCTCGCATGAACTTCTTCAACGCCTCCGTCACGCGCGTCGTCGGGCACCGCGGCTCCCCGACGAAGGCGCTCGAGAACACCTTTGACAGCTTCGACCGCGCCGAAGCCGACGGCGCCGATGCGTTCGAGCTCGACGTGAGGCTCACGCTGGACGGCGAAGCCGTCGTGCACCACGACGCCGAGTTCGTCCTCGGCAGCCGGCGGGTTCCGCTCGCGACCGTCACCATGCCCGAGCTCCGTGAGACCCCGATCGTGCGCGGCGAGTTCCGCGGCTTCGCGCCGACGCTGCGCGACGTGTTCCTGAGGTACGGTCCCGCGGGACGCTACCTCGTCGAGCTGAAGCCCGGCCCCGCGCAACGGCCCGGCCTCCTCGAGTTTCGGGTCGCCGCGTTCCTCGTGCAGCTCGCGCTCCTCGAAAAGGCCGTCGTGCTTTCCTTCTCGATGGACGCGCTCCGCCGCATCCGTGAGATCGAGCCGCGCATTCAGACCTGCCTGAATTTCGACGGCACGGCGCACCGGCCCGAAGGCCGGCTCTGGCCCGATCTGCCGAAAGGTTGCGCCGCGATCGGCCCGAACCTCGCGCTCATCTCCGACGCGCTCTTCTCGCGCGCGAAGGCCGAGGGCCTCGCCGTCCATGTCTGGACGGTGAACGACCCGGCGCTCGCCGCGCACCTCGCGCGCCAGGGCGTCGCGAGCGTCATCTCCGACGACGTCGCCGTCACGGGTCCGGCGATTCGCGAGGTGACGGGGGCGCGTCTGCCCCTGGATCTTCTGGCGGGCCGCGCCTAAACGAACCGCCTCAGTGCAAACACCCCGGCGAGAAGAATAGAACCAAAAAAACCGCGTCTCTCGATCGAGACATTGGTCGGGGCGGCCGGGATCGAACCGGCGACCCCCTGCTCCCAAAGCAGGTGCGCTACCACTGCGCCACGCCCCGTCCGGTAGGATTCTGCCATGGCCGCGAAGAAGTCGAAGGGGACGCTCGTCCTGCTGCACGGCCTCGGCGGCTCGTCCGAGGATTGGGCCGAGGCCGCGAAGCTCCTCAAGAAGGACTTCGCCGTGCGCGCGCTCGATCTTCCGGGATCGGCTCGCGGGCCGCGGCCGGAGAAGGGCTACGAGCCCGAAGCGCTCGCGCGTTGGGTCCTGGGCGAGATCGGAGACGAGCCTGTTCTTCTCGCGGGCCACTCGCTCGGCGGGCGCGTGGCCGGCGAGATGGCGGCGCTCGCGCCGGGCCGCGTCCGCGCTCTCGCGCTGGTGTCGCCGCTCGGGTCGGCGTCGTACGGCCTCATCGACCGCCTCAAGTGGATGGCGATGTCGCGGCGGGCGGTCATCGAGAGCGCGCCCGAAGGTTCATTGCGGAACGCGGCTGGCTACGGCTTCGCCGTGGATGGCCCCGGGCGCGCCGGTTTCGTCGCGCGTACGCTCGCCTCCCGGACGGGGCCTGAGCGCAGGGAAGTCATGTTGGCGGTCGAGCGGTCGGTGGACGGCGTCCTCGGAGCCAGGCCGCTCGCCGAAAGACTCGAGGGGACCTCGATGCCGCTCCTCGTCGTGACGGGCGCGCGCGATCCGCTCGCGCCCGCCGAAGAGCTGCGCGCGATCTTGGACACGCGTGGAGACGCGGCGCTCGTCGAGCTTTCCGGAATCGGGCACTACGCCCTTCTCGAGGATCCTCCGCGCCTCGCCGCGACGCTCCGCGATTTCTTCGCGGACACCTGAGCCGGCGCGACGGGCGTCAACGTGTCGCGCCATTCCTCGGGGAGGCGTCCCTCGAGGGCGGCGCGCTGCGCCGCGAAGAGCGCGGTGAGCCCCGTGCGCGCAGCCGCGAGCAACCGCCCGAGCTGCTCCTCGTCGAACGGCTCGCGCTCGGCGGTGCCCTGGATCTCGACGAA
>OBLU010005968.1_pt1 | contig 10875 bp, 6 predicted proteins | sample 1518681 | NCBI WGS metagenome assembly OBLU01 (sample SAMEA3539304, study PRJEB22396) | soil metagenome | biome: tundra; feature: field; material: soil | place: USA | collected 2010-05 | depth 0.15 m
GCGCGCCACCTTGGACGAAGTCCAGCGGGCCGCCAGTTCATAGTTGGCCTTGGTGGGCTTGGTGGGCAGCGTCGACGGCTCGCCGTCCGCTCCCACTCCGGGGAACGCCAACGTAAGCAAGACCACCAGCCCGGTGGAAATCACAACGACGCGGAGCCAACCGCGCTGCCCGATCTTTAAGGTACGATGCATGACGATACTCCTTGTTCTTCGAGTCTTCGGCGAAATGTGGCGCCGGCCACAAAACCGATTGCGACTACTATATCCCACGGCGTAAGGGCGGTGGTGGGGCCGCTTGCGACTCGTCTGAATCCCGATTGCGGTACTGCGTCGGCGTCACCTCGCTGATTCGTTTGAAAACACGGCAAAAGTAGGCGACATCGTTATATCCGCAATTGGCGGCCACTTCTTTGAGCGCGACGCTGTAGTTGCGGAGGATGAACTTGGCCCGGTTGACGCGCACCAGGTTCAGATAATCGTTGAAGTGCATCAGCCCTTCGCGGCGGAACAGGCGGGAGACATGGCTGGGAGCCAACCCGAACCGTTGGGCGAGAGACTGGCGGCTGAGCGGGGCCTGAAAGTTTTCCTGAACGTAGAGGCAGAGCGTTTCGTAGGTACGGACCGCCTTGCGCGAGCGGTGTGCTTCGGGCGAGCGGAGCAAGCGGAGACAGGAGTGCAACAGCGATTCGGTCAGGAGGCGGGTGAGCGGGCCGCCGGACTTCTCGTTGGCGGAGGTGATCAGCGCCGTCAGGACACTTTGGGTAACGCCATCGTGGACAGCATGGATGCTGCTTTTGAGAGTGCCGGCGCCCAATGCGCTTCCTTTGGTATGGCGCACCAGGCTGACGCCGATCTGGTTGGCGCCGAAAAGAAACGTCAGCACTTCAACCGGCCGATCCCAGTCGGGCCGGTTCCAGGCATTGGGCGGCACGAATACGGCCTGACCGCGCGACACACGAACACCCAGTGACCGCCCGTTGCGGGCCAATTCCATGGAATGGTCTCCGTGAAGAGGAATGGACAGCCGGGGAAAATTGGTGACGTAGGCCATCGAAGGCGGAGCCACGCTGCCATCCGCGAAGTGAACCCGCCGGAGCCGGGAGGTACGCAGGAAGCTCTCCAGTTCCTGGACAATCACGCGGCGGGCCGCGGCCTCGCCGGGTTTTGACTGTGACGAGATGCGCCGCACAAATGTCACATTATTACAATAAATGATCCATGTCTACTCTTTTCGATATCGGGTCCGATACTCGATACTATACTTGGTGGGTCTCCATGTTTGAGCGAGTGCAGCGTCTGCGGCAACACTTGTTGACAGGTGTGTCCTTCGCCATCCCGTTCATAGCCTGCGGCGGAATTCTGACGGCCATGTCAATCGCATTCGCGCCGATGACCCCTTCCGGCCCGGACTTCTCGCATGCTCCATTGTTGATGCTGGTTTCCCGCATCGGGGCCGCGGCCTTCTCGTTAATGTTGCCGGTTCTGGGGGGTTACATCGCGTACTCCTGGGCCGGCAAGCCGGGGCTGGCGCCGGGGTTCATCGGCGGTTATCTTTCGGGCGAAGTAAAGGCCGGTTTTCTGGGCGCGCTGTTAGCCGGCCTGGTGGCGGGCTGCCTTGTCGATCTCCTCAAGAAAGTGCCGGTATCCAAGCATCTCCGGGCGGTGATGCCGATTTTGATCATCCCGATTCTTTCGTCCTTGGCTATCGGCGTGATCATGCTGGAGGTGCTCGGCGTGCCGATCGCGCACCTGATGACGGCTGCCACCGAGATGCTCCGGGCCATGAGCGCCGGCAGTTCGGTGGCGCTGGGGCTGGTTCTGGGAGCGATGATCGCTTTCGACCTGGGCGGGCCGGTCAACAAAGCTGCGTTCTTTTTTGGGGCGGCGATGATTCGGGAGGGCGATTTCCGGATCATGGGCGCCTGCGCCGCGGCGATCTGCACCCCGCCCCTGGGCATGGGTCTGGCCACGCTGCTGCGGCGGGACCTGTGGAGCAAGGAAGAACAGGAAGCGGGCATCGCGAGCATCACCATGGGACTGATCGGCATCACGGAAGGCGCCATTCCATTCGCGGCCGCCGATCCGGCGCGCGTGATTCCCTGCACCATGGCCGGGTCGATGATTGCATCGGTAATCGCCATTCTGGGCGGCGTGAGGGACCACGCGCCTCATGGAGGGCCAATCGTATTCCCGGTGGTCGATCACCTGGGCGCCTACGCCATCGCGATACTGGCGGGAACGGCTGCGACGGGAGTGGCGATCAACGTCTGGAAGGGTGTTCGACGGGAGGGCCGGAAGTCCGGCTCCGGGGAGGCGGCATGAGGATCGTTGCGGTGACGGCGTGTGCGACGGGGATCGCCCACACCTACATGGCGGCCGAGCAGTTGGAGAAGACGGCAAAGACTCTGGGCCACCACATCAAAGTTGAGACGCAGGGCGCAATGGGAATCGAAAACGAGTTGTCCGAAAAGGACATTAGCCAGGCAGAGGGAGCCATTCTGGCCACGGACATCGAAGTAGAGCGTGCTGAACGCTTCGAAAAGATAAAGACGGTGCGCGTGCCGGTACAGCAAGCCATCAAGGATCCCAAGGGTGTGATTGCCAAACTCCAAGGTTGATTTGTGAATTCGGAATCGTCCAATTCGCGGGAGTTCGTCTTCGATTGCCGTTTGCGGAACGGATTGCACGCGCGTCCGGCCAGCCACCTGGCGGATGTGGCCAACCGGTATCGAGCGGAATCTCAGCTCACAAACCTGAGAAACGGGTTGGAAGGAGACCTGAAGAGCGTCCTGGCGATGATCGCTGTGGACGTTCGCGCATCGGACCGGTGCCGGGTTCGGGTGGAAGGCGAGGATGGCGAGGCGGCTTGCAGCGAACTGCGGCGCTTCATCGAACTAGAATTGCCGGCTTGTGACGAACCGCTGGCGCAGGTGGCGATCAAAGGGAACGCCGAGGGTCTGCCACGCGGCCTGCGCTCGGCTGGTCTGCAATGCCACTTTGGAATCCCAGTCAGCCGGGGGGTGGGAAGAGGAAAGGCGGTGATTTTAGGAAGCCTCGCGCTGGCGGCTGGCCAGGCGGCGGAATCGCCGGACAGTCCGGAAGAAGAGAGGAATCGCCTCCACCGTGCCTTGACGCAGGTGCGAGATCGGGTACAGTCCTCCCTGGTGCAGAACGCGGACATAACCCAGCGGGCCATTTTGCAGGCTCACGCAGCCATCTTGGGAGATGCGGGGCTGCGGCGCGAGCTGGAGGAGCGAATCGCGTTGGGGAGAAGTGCCGCGGGGGCGGTAGTGGACGCCGGCAACCACTTCGCGGGGTTGCTCAACCAATCCGGCAGCGCGTACATCCGCGAGCGGACGGTGGACGTACGGGAAATCTGCGCGCAGCTTCTGGAAGAAGTCTCGGGAGCGGGGTCCCAGCCGCCGCCCATCGAACTGGACGGACCGGCGGTGGTGGTGGCCGACATTCTGGGACCGCAACAACTGTTGGGGTTTGACCGGAGATGGCTGAAGGGCATCGTGCTGGGCAGCGCCGGAACCACTTCGCACGCCATGATTCTGGCCCGTTCGCTGGGCATTCCGGCGGTGGCCGGCCTGGCGGACGCAGCGCGGCTGTTCGCGCCGGGAGAGGAAATACTGGTGGACGCCAATCGCGGCCTGGTGATTCCGCGGTGCACGGCGGAGGCCCTGCGATTCTATGACCGCGAGCGGCAAGCCTACCGCCGGCGGGAGGCGGTTCTGAGCAGATTCAGCATGGCTCCGGCGGTGACGGCGGATGGGCGGATGCTGGAGATCGGCGCAAACGTCTCGTCGGCGGTAGATGCGCGGCATGCCTTCGCAAACGGAGCCGATGGTATCGGACTGTTTCGCACGGAATTCCTGTTCCTGCACCGGAGCACGCCGCCATCCGAAGACGAGCAACTTGCCGTCTACGAGACGGCGGTGGGGGCTGCGGGCGGGCGGCCGGTGATTCTGCGGACGGTGGACGTGGGCGGAGACAAGCCGCTGCCTTATCTCGAACTGCCCCTGGAGCGGAACCCCTTCCTCGGTTGCCGGGGCGTGCGGATGTATGCCGGGCACGAGGAGATGCTGCGGACGCAGTTGCGCGCGGTTCTGCGCGCCTCGGTCGCCGGCATCGTTAAAGTGATGGCGCCGATGGTCTCGAGCCTGGACGAAGCGTTGTGGTTCAAACACCAGGTTGCGCTGGCCAAGAGTGAACTGCTGGCGCGGGGAACCGGATTCGACACCGCGATCCCGATTGGCGCCATGATCGAGGTGCCGTCCGCGGCGTTCATCCTGGGGGCGCTTTCGGCGGAGCTGGATTTCTTCAGTATCGGCACCAACGATCTGAGCCAGTACTTTTTTGCAGTCGACCGGGAAAATGCGGGTCTGGCGGAGCTTTCCGACGTCCGGCATCCAGGCTTTCTGGCGCTGCTGAAACAGATTGCCGATGAACTGGGCATGCTTGGGAAGTGGGTTGGGATGTGCGGTGAAATGGCCGGCGAGGCCCGGAACCTGCCGCTGTTGGTGGGCCTGGGATTGAATGAAATCAGCGCTGTGGCGAGCGAGATTCCAGCGCTGAAAGAGAAGGCCGCGCATCTTTCGGCGGCCGGCTGCCGCAAGTTGCTGGCGGAAGCGGTGCGGTGCGGAACGGCGACTGAAGTCGACCGGCTGTTATCCGGCTCGGCGGAAGTGCAAGCTCCGAGGCCGCTGCTGGACGCGGGCCTGGTAACGCTCAATTCGGCCAGCCGCGACAAGGACGAGGCGATTCGCGAGATGGTCGACGCTTTGTACGCCGCAGGCCGCACCGAAGATCCGCAGCGGCTGGAAGACGCGATTTGGGCGCGCGAGGCGGTGTATGCCACCGGATTGGGCTTCGGGCTGGCCGTTCCGCACTGCAAGAGCGACGCAGTCAGCGCCAACTCGATCGGCGTCCTCAAGCTGAAACATGCGGTCGAATGGGGTTCGCTGGACGGCAAGCCGGTTAGCATGGTGATTCTGCTGGCCATGCGCGACGCGGGCCCGGATGGATTTCACATGCAGGTGTTTTCGCGGCTGGCGAGGATGCTGATGGATGAAAGTTTTCGGGCGCGATTGATGAGCATAGCGGATCCCCACGAGCTGGTTTCACAGATCGGCGAGGAACTGAATGCCGGCGTCGCGTCGGCGGACGAGGGGCAAGCCAATGGAGCGACACAGCCGCAAGGCGGTGGAGTTCATTGGAACAGACGAGATCAAGTGGGCCAGAATACAGGGTTAACAAGGAGGTTAACATGAGCGCTCGAAGCGTGCTTGCGCTTCTCTTACTCCCGATCGGGCTGTACGCACAGGATCGGGCAACGTTAACAGGAATTGTGACGGATCCAAGTGGAGCCACAGTTCCGAACGCGACCGTGAAGGCAACCAATACGGCTACCAATACGGCCAGCGAAACCAAGACCACGCCGGATGGGCTCTACACAATTCCATATCTGATTCCGGGTGTTTACAACGTCGAAGTGACGGCCGCGGGCTTCCAAGGTCTGAAACGGGCGGACATCACCCTGCAAGTCGGAGCCAGGCTGAATCTGCCGATTCAGTTGACCATCGGACAGGCGACCACCGAAATCACCGTCACGGGCCAACAGGAGATCATCAATACGGCAGATGCCAATCGCGGTCTGGAATTCGACCCGGTGAAGGTGCAGGAGTATCCGCTGAACGGGCGGCAGAGCTACATGCTGCTGATGCTGACCCCTGGCGTGATTTTCACGCAGGAGCAGTTTGGGGCGTCCGGTTTTTCGGGCACCCGCGGTTGGGACGTGAACAGCAGCTACAAGTTCAATGGCGCCCGCGCCGGTAACGGCAACAATGCCTTCCTGCTGAACGGCACGCTGATCAGCGACAACGGCAGCCAGTGGGACTTCGCGCCCAGCGTGGACGCCGTCCAGGAATTCAGCGCCATGACCACGATTTATGACGCTTCGTACGGCCATGAGGCCGGCGGCGTGGTCAACACCGTGATCAAGAGTGGCACCAATGGATGGCACGGTTCGGCGTTCGACTACCTCCGCAATCGAATCTTCGACGCCAACAACTTTGGAAGCAACCTGGTGGGAGCGCCCAAAGGGCGGCACAACGTGAATCAGTTTGGCGGTACCTTCGGGGGACCGATCCGCAAAGATAAGGACTTCCTTTTCGCCAGTTTTGAAGGATGGCAGGAAGTGATTCCGTTCCCCGGCGCGGGCGTGACCGCCATTCCGATGGATCTTCGCGACGGCCAGCACTTTTCCAACTACAACATCACCATCTACGACCCGCTGACGACGCACCTCTGCGGCGCAGCCACCGAGCCTTGTAGCGGCAGCACGGGGTCCACCTACTGGCGCAATCCGTTCCCCGGCGACGTGATTCCGCAGAGCCGGATCAGCCCCATCGCCACCAAGATTCTCTCCTATCTGCCGGCGCCGAACACTGCCGGACAGGGCGGCGCCAACGGCTTTCCCGGCATCACCAATAACTTCATCAACCCCACCAACGAGGGGCGCTACTGGTACAACTCGCCGATCCTCAAATGGGACCACAACTTCAGCGATCGCGACAAGTTCAATATGTCGTTCAGCGAGAACCACGGGTTCGAATACCGTTCCGTCACCACCTTTGCTCCGCCGGTGGCTACCGGCAACACTTACAACAACCGCACCTTCACCGGCATCAACCTGGACGAAACCCACGTGATCTCTCCGACCGCGGTCCTGGATCTGCGCGCCGGATTCTTCCGGTTCGTACAGTTCAGCCCCGGGTACACCACCGACGCGCTGGCCATCACGCCGGCATCTATCGGCATGACGGGTATGATTCACTCTCCCGCGGTGAGCACCGCAGCCATCCCGAACATCAACATCGGCGGGTTTACGGGCCCTCTGTTCGGTTCCGGCAGCTATAGCTGGTCGCCCTACAACTCGTGGAATTTCCTGCCGAATATCACCTGGACCAAAGGCAACCACTCGTTTCACTTCGGGCTCGAATGGCACTACGAAGCCAGGGGCAACGTGTCGCCCGGCAATGCTTACGGGTCGTTCACCTTCGGCAGCGGTCTCACGCAGCAGGCCACCGGCCACGCCGCCACCAACAACGGCGGAACCGACGCCTTCATGGGTGTGGCTTCTCTGCTTCTGGGAATGCCCACCAGCGGCAACATCGATAACAACACGACGTACTACATCACCCGTCCGTATTATGCCGGGTATGCCCAGGATACGTGGAGGGTGACCAAGCGCCTGACCATTGACATTGGGCTGCGCTATGAGGTCCAGCTTCCGTATCTGGAACGTTACAACCGCCAAAACTCTCAATTCGACATCAGCCAGGTCAGCCCGGTGAGTGGCGCGGTTCTGGCTGCCTGGAATGCCGACGCGGCGGCGTACAACGCCACCAATCCCAAGTATCCGTATCCGGCGGCGCCGGCGGCGATTATGGGCGTGTGGCGGTTTGCGGGCAGGGATGGGATGCCCCGCCGCAAGAACTACACCGATTGGACCAACGGAGCACCGCGCATCGGCTTCGCCTATCGCCTGGACAACAAGACCGTGCTCCGCACGGGCATCGGCGTCTACTACCAGTCCGACACCAACAACATCAACAGCCAGACCGGCTACAGCGTTTCGACGCCTTATCTGTCGAACGTCGCCAGTCCCCTCCTGCCCTCGGCATGCGACAACGGCAACTGCGCCAATGGCGTTCCGACGGGACCCTACTCCCTGGTGAACCCGTTCCCGAGCGGCCTGATCAGTCCGCAGGGAACGTCTCTGGGGCTTCTCGCCAACATCGGCCAGGGTCAAAACGGCAACATCCTCACCTACAAGATCCCGCGCACCTACCAGTACTCGTTCGGCATCCAGCGGGCACTCCCGTGGAACATGATACTGGACGTTTCGTACGCCGGAAACAACAACCGGTATAACACCACCGGCAGCGGGCACGATTTGTTCCACCCGCAGGACCTGGCCGGTATCCAGAACCAGCAACTCGCGATGAATGACGGCACGTTCTTCAGCCGGACGGTGGCGAATCCGTTCTACGGAATTGCGGGGATTCCCTCCACCACCGGCATCGGCGTAAACTCGACTGTCTCGGCCAGCACGCTGATCAATCAGAATGCCATGGCGTTGTGGGGCGGCTATTCCGACGGCAACATCGCGGCTCGGATCTTCCGCTCGGACGCGCTTCAAGTGAAGTTCGAAAAGCGCGCATTCGGCGATGCTCGCAGCAAGGGCGGCATTTTGACCTGGGTCTTCTCTTACACCTTCAGCAAGCAGATGTTCTGGGATTGCTGCATCGGCCAATCGTGGTCCAACACGGTGGGCGCCAATTTGGTTCTCAGCCCCGACGGCAAGACGGGCACTTTGCAAACGACTCAGATCACGAGCCCCAAGGACCTGTTCTACTGGCAGCCCGATTCGGCCAACAAACCGGAGGAATTCGCATTCAGCGGCGTTTGGGACCTGCCCATCGGCAAAGGCCGCCAGCTCCTCACCGGTCTCGGCACGGTTGGCGACAAGATTGTCAGCGGCTGGACCATCCCGTGGACCCTCAGCTACATCTCCGGCAGCTTTGTTAGTTTGCCGCAGGCGGTGAACTTCTGCGGAGACTATACCAACTACAAGGATCCGGTCACCGGCCAGTACACCGGCCAGACGCCCCAGCACTGGTTCAACAACAATCCCAGTTGCTACGCCAACTTTCCGAGCAACAGCATCAATACGGGGCTGCCGCCGCGTTTCTCCGGCAATGTGGAGAATCCGGCCTCTCCGCAATTGAATATCGCGCTCGAAAAGACCACCCGCATCAAGGAGCGGTACACACTGACGTTCCGCAGCGAAGCTTTCAACATCAGCAACACACCGATTCGGCCGGGTCCGGGGAGCACCAGCTTCACCAGCTCGACGTTCGGAATCATTCCGAACGTCCAAAACAACTTCCCGCGTCTGGTGCAAATGGCGCTGCGGTTGGCCTTCTGATCGACGGGCCGGCTTCCCTGCGCGGGGAGCCGGCCGCCTTTCACCATCGGAAGAACTGGACATTATCGGAAGATCAAAGGAGATTTCTGAATGATCAAGTGCAATCGACTCATGCTCGCCGGATTCTGTTTCCTTTTTGCCGCTGCCACTCGCCTTCCGGCGCAGGGCAACACCGCCGAAGTGTTCGGGGGCTATTCGTATGCCAAGGCAAATCCCGAAGCGCCCCTGCCAAAACAGAACATGAACGGATGGATGGGCGGAGCCTCGGGGTACATGACGCACTGGTTCGGCGCCTCCGTGGAAATCGCCGCCGGGTTCGGTTCCATCGCCGCGCCTTCGGGAATCGGCGGCACCGCGCTGAACTTCAAAGAGTATAGCTACATGGGGGGCCCGCAGTTCCGCTTCGTCAATACCAAGAAGTTGCAGACCAGCGTGAAGTGGCTGTTTGGCGGCTCGTTCGGCCAGGCCCACCTGCCGTCCTCCGCCTCACCCAGCACGGTGCAGGCGCTGGCGCAGGCTGGCTATCTGGGCTTTAACCAAACCAAGTTCGCCATGCTGGTGGGCGTCCCGGTGGATGTGTCGGTGAGTAAGCTGTTCGCCATTCGCTTCGAGCCGGGACTGTATATGACCGACTTCAACAAGACCAAACAGAGCAACTTCCGTTTCAGCGTCGGTCCGGTCTTTCGATTCGGCGGAAGATAGGCTGGCGGCCGGAATAGGCCAGCCCGCGCCCTGCAATAATGGAAGAATCGTATTAAAGGAGTCGAAGATGGCATTCACGTTTAGTCGTCCACTGCTCGTGGCAGGCGTCTGTCTGGCTACATTCGCTTATGTACAGGCCCAGACCATTCAGGCCCCCGATATCACCAAACACCCGACGCTCTACGTGGTGCCCTACGCGCACCTGGATACGCAGTGGCGTTGGGAGTTCCCGCAGACCATCAGCGAATACCTGCTCAAGACCATGCGGGTGAATTTCGATCTGATCGAAAAGTACCCGCACTACGTTTTCAACTGGACCGGCTCCAACCGCTACCGCCTCATGAAGGAATACTTTCCGCCCGACTACGAGAAGGTCAGGCAGTATGTCGCCGCGGGCCGCTGGTACCCCGCCGGCTCGTCCGTGGAAGAGGGCGACGTCAATATGCCCAGTGCGGAAGCCATCATTCGCCAGGTGCTGTACGGCAACACCTATTTCCGCAAGGAATTCGGCAAAGCCAGCGCCGAGTTCATGCTGCCGGATTGCTTCGGCTTCCCGGCCTCGCTTCCCAGCCTCCTGGCGCACGCCGGCGTCAAGGGCTTCTCCACACAGAAGCTCTCGTCCGGTTGGCAGCCGGCGCCCAAAGTCGGCGGCCCGGATTCTCCCGAGCAGTCTCCCATGGGCATCCCGTTCAACGTGGGAATCTGGGAAGGTCCCGACGGCCAGACCATCCTGGCCGCGCTCAACCCGGGCGGCTACGGCAGCGACATCTTCACCGATCTCAGCAAGGAGCCCGCTCCCGGCGGTGGACGCGGTGGCGAAGACAACTGGGTGAAGCGCATCCAACTGGATGGCGATGTCACCGGCGTCTACGCCGACTATAAGTACGTCGGCACCGGCGACACCGGCGGCGCCGCCCAGGAGTACACCGCGCGGATGCTCGAAGCCATGGTCACCAAGAGCGAAACGGTTCTGCCGGTGGGTGGCCGCGGCGGCGGCGGACGTCCCGGCGCGAACAACACGCCCACCCCACCCCCAGGGCCGCCGGTGAAAGTGGGCGATGGGCCGGTCACCGTCATCCCGGCGGCGGCCGACCAGATGTTCCTCGATATCAAACCCGAGATGATGGCGCGCATGCCGCGCGTGAAGGGTGACCTCGAACTCATCAACCACTCCG
>OBLU010005971.1_pt1 | contig 10875 bp, 6 predicted proteins | sample 1518681 | NCBI WGS metagenome assembly OBLU01 (sample SAMEA3539304, study PRJEB22396) | soil metagenome | biome: tundra; feature: field; material: soil | place: USA | collected 2010-05 | depth 0.15 m
CTGTCATCACGCTGGGGCGGAATGCAAAGGCCGCCAACGTGCTGGCTTCGACGGAAGTGCTGGCGGCTCGCGGGGTCGAGGTGTTCGAGTGCGATCGCGGCGGCGACGTTACGTTTCATGGGCCGGGGCAGTTGGTGGGTTATCCGATTTTTGATTTGCGGGGGCATGAACTGCTTCCGCTTGACGGTGACTTGCGTTCGCGGAGCTTCGCGGACAGGAGTGTCCGCGCCACACAGACCCGCAAGACTCTTGGCGTTGTCGACTACGTGCGGCGGCTGGAGGAGGTTTTGATTCGCAGCTGCGGCGATTTTGGCATTCCGGCTCGGCGCGTTGGTGGGCTTACGGGAGCTTGGACCGCGGCAGAGCCGGCGGCGAAGATCGCTGCGATTGGCGTACACATTTCTCGCTCGGTTACTTCACATGGGTTCGCTTTGAACGTGAATACGGATCTAAGCTACTTCAATTTGATCGTGCCTTGCGGGATTGCGGCTAAGCCGGTGACTTCCATGGAAAAGGAACTGGGGCGGGAACTTGACCTGGGCGCGGTTGCGGAGGCGGTGTCGCGAAACTTTGGCAGAGTGTTTGGGAGCCAGATGCTGTGGGTCGCGACGATTGATGCGTTGCGCGGAAACAGCGTGGGAGTGCCGATGAAGGCTCCGGACGAGTTGCGGCGCGTGCGGGGCGAGGACGATTTGTTTCTTGCCTGACTCGGTGCCAATCTTCGCAAACTTGATTGCAGAGATAGTGTCCTAAGTTCGTTTACCACCAAGGACACGAAGGTTCACGAAGGAAACCTACCCCTGAATCGCCGCGCGAGACGCGGACGATGTCGGTGCGCTAGCATGTTCGCGGACTGATCATGTCGAAGAAAAAAGCGCAGAAGAAAAGCTTTGCCAACGCAGAGTCGGGCCGGACAAAAACCGGGTCGCGTCCGCTCCCAGCTAAAAGCCAAAAGCTGAAAGCTCAGAGCGCTGAGCCGAACGGCGATCTCCGCACCTACACCATTCGCGATTACAGACTGGAAAAACCCTCGTTCACTTTGCGGCAGGTCCGCGCTGGGGAGGAAGTTCGCTACGAAGTGGAAAGCGGCGAGCTGTCCGCGCCTGTGCCGCCGATTCGCGAGTCGAAGTATCTTCGCCGGGAACAGTGCATCGAGATTTATCGCTGGATGCTGCTGAACCGGCGCATGGAAACGGCGCTGGAAAATCTTTACAAACAAGGCAAGGTGGTCGGCGGCGTTTACTTTGGGCTGGGGCAGGAAGCTTGCTCCTGCGCCTCGGCCTACGCTCTGAGTAAAGACGAGTGGCTGGGGCCGATGATTCGGAACCAGGGGGCGCTGCTGGTGCGCGGCTTTTCGCCCGCGGACATCATGATGCAGTACATGGCTAAGGCGGGATCGCCAACTCGGGGGCGCGATGCTTCTTCGCATTTTGGCGATATCGAAAAACGAAATGTGGTGTCGCCGATCTCTACTTTGGGAGATTTGATTCCGGTGCTCGCGGGCGTGGCGCTGGGGGCGCGGTTGCAGGGTAAACACATCGCGGTGATGACTTACATTGGCGACGGCGGGCAGTCCACGGGCGTGACTTATGAAGGGCTGAATTTTGCGGCGGTGCAAAATTTGGGGCTGGTGTTGATTGTGGAAAATAATCTTTGGGGATACTCCACGCCGGCCGATATGCAGTTCCGGGTCAAGGATCTGGCGGAGCGCGCGATTGCTTATGGAATCCCGGGCGTGATTGTTGACGGGACGGACGCTTGCCAGGTTTATGACGCTTGCCATGAAGCTTGCGAGCGGGCGCGGCGCGGCGAAGGCCCGACTCTGATCGAAGCGAAAATGATGCGCATGAAGGGGCACGCCATTCATGATGCGGCGGAGTATGTCCCCAAGCCGTTGTTCGAGTATTGGAAGCGGCGCGATCCGATTGCGCGGCTGGAAGATTATCTGTTGCGGAAGAAAAAGTGGATGACGGCGGCGGAGAATGACGAGCTGATTGCTGGCGTGGAGCGGCAGTTGGAAGCGGATCGGGAGGTGGCGGTGAATTCTCCGATGCCGTTGCCGGAGTCGGCTGCTGGCGGAGTCTATTGCGAAGATGGATGCCACGAAATCAAGCCTAAGTACGCTATGCCTGCGGCTGCGATACGTGGAGCGCGCGGCGGAAAGGCTGCGGGGCGGAAGCGATCGGAGGGGGCGGCGCATCTGAAGTGAGGACCGCATCGCTGCAAGCGTTCTGGTGAGAATCGGGACAGTCCCCGCCCGACTGGACTAGCGATCCGAAACCAGGTACTTGAGTAACTTGAGGTAACCGTACCGCTAAACGATGATGCCTCCAGGGAAGAAGCGGGAGGAGTCCGGGCTCCCGCGTGTCACAAGGAGGTAACTGTGAAGCGCGTAACGGCTGTGGTGGTACTGTCGGGATTGATCGCTGTTCTCACTTTGGGTTTGTCAGGATGCGGAAGTTCGACGCAGCCCATCGCCGTGGGTTTGACATCGAGCGGCAACGGTACCGATCAAGGTCAGACACTTTCCATCACCGCTACGGTTACGGGCGACGCGAAGAGCGCCGGAGTCCAGTGGGGCGTTTCGGGTGGGGGCACGCTGAGCGCCCAAACCACGACCTCGGTCACATACAATGCGCCCGCCTCTGTGACCACCGTGTTCACAGCGACCGTAACGGCGACTTCGATCACGGATGCTACGAAATCCGCGACGGTGCAAATTAAGGTCAGCCCACCGCCCACCATCACGACAACGACCTTGCCCACGGCGACTGCGGGCATCGCTTACAGCGCCACTTTGAAAGAGTCCGGCGGAACAAGCCCGTACACTTGGACCGTTACCGCGGGTACGCTACCGGCGGGATTGACTCTGAGCAGCAGCACGGGTGTGATCAGCGGCACGCCCACCGGCGCGAGCAGCGGCTCGGTGACCTTCCAGGTCAAGGATGCGGCCGGCGTTTCCGGCAGCCTGGCGATTACCATCACCGTGAACCCACCTGCGCCGTTGACCGTCACGACTACGTCATTGCCGGGGGCGACGCTGGGCACGGCATACAGCCAAACGCTGAAAGCGACCGGTGGAGTTCCTTCCTACAGCTGGAGCATTACAGCGGGGAGCTTGCCTGCCGGTTTGATCCTGAGCAGCGCGGGCGTGATTTCGGGCATGCCGAGTGGAACCACCGGCACGTCGAACTTCACCGTGAAAGTAACCGACTCGCAGACACCGACGCCGGCGACCAAGTCGGCCAATCTGAGCATCACGGTCAGCAGGGCGCCGCTGCGCGTCACGACGACGTCACTGTTGGGTGGAAGCATCAACAACGTGTACAGCCAAACCTTGCAGGCTACCGGCGGCACTCCGCCCTACAACTGGAGCATCAGCTCTGGCACCCTGCCGGCCAGCTTGACGTTGAACGCTGTTACCGGCATCATCTCCGGTACGCCTACGGCAACGGGGACCTCCAATTTTACGGTTAAGGTCACCGATTCGACGGCGCCGACTGCGGGTACGGCAACGGCCAACCTGAGCATTGTCGTGAATGCCGCGCTCGCGATCACGACAACCACGCTACCGGGCGGCAGCGTCAGCACGCCTTACAGTGCCACGGTGAACGCCACCGGGGGAGTGCAACCCTACGCCTGGAGCATTACCAGCGGCAGCCTGCCGGCGGGGCTCTCCATCGATTCCGGCAGCGGAGTGATCTCGGGCACGCCGACGGCGACGGGAACCTCGAGTTTTACGGTTACGGTTGCCGATTCAGAAAGTCCGGTGATTCAACTTGGTACTGGACTCAGCATCACGATTTCTGCCGCGAGTTGTCCGAACAACGGCACCCTTAGCGGGCACTATGCCATGGTGCTTAACGGCTGGAGCAGTGCGACTACCGTCACCGCTGCGGTGGGCAGTTTTGTGGCGGATGGAGCGGGGAACATTTCCGGCGGCAGCGTGGATGTGAACGATCAGACCAATGGACCGACGGCTGGCACATTGACCGGGACGTACTGTGTGGCCACAAACAATATCGCGACGATTAAGTTGAACTATGGCGGCGGGCTCAGCGGCAGCAACACTTTTGCCGCCGCGCTGAATTCCGGCGGCAGCAACGGCAACATGATTTATTTCGACGCCAGCGCCCAGAAGGCCACCGGACTGCTGCGCAAGCAGGACACCACCGCGTTTTCGACGGGCAAGATCAAGGGCAACTACGCCTACGGGCTGGTGGGCGCCGATGGCGGCGGGAGCGGAAACCGCTTCGCGATGGCCGGGGCATTCAGCGCCGACGGCAGCGGCAAACTGAATGGCGAGTTCGACAGTGACATCTTCCTGGCGGGTTCTGCTAACGCAACTCTGAGTTCCAGCAATTTCAGCGTGGCCTCGACGGGCCGCGGCACGGCAACCATAACCTTCACCGGCCGGGGCAGCTTGAACTTCGTGTTCTACGTGGTCGGCGCTTCTGAACTGCTGGTGATGGAAGACGACAGCGCCGGAAATCCGCTGCTCACGGGGCAGGTGCTGCAGCAAAGCGGTTCGTTCACCGACGCGTCGCTCAACGGCGTCAGCGTGATCGAAATCGAATCGCTCAACAATGAAATCACTCCCTCAGCAACGGCCGGGCTGGTCACCACTAACGGCAGCGGGGCGATTACCAACTGGAGCACCGACCAGAACCTGGGCGGCGCGACAAGCTCGCTGAGCCAGTCGGGGACGTATAGCACGTCGTCAGATGGACGCGTCACGCTGTCATTGAACGGGCAGTCCATCTCACCGCCGGTCCTCTACCTGATTGGCACGAACCAGGCTTTTGTGGTTGGGGCCTACAGCCTGGCGGTGGACTTTGGGGTGATGCAGCCGCAATCGGGGAGCAACTTTACCAGGTCGTCGTTGAATGGGGCGTATCTGGGTGGAAGTCTACAGCCGGTGAATGCCCACGTGGGCGAAGAGATCGGCGCTGTGCAGGCCGATGGAAACGCCAATTTCAGCGAGGCGAAAGACAGCAACGGCAGCGGAGGGACGTCGACAGGCACGGTCAGCGCGACTTATGCGGTTTCATCCAGCGGACGCGTGGTCGTAACGCAGAGCGGCGCTCAAATCGGGATCGTCTACCTAATTTCGAGCTCGCAGTTCGTCTTCTTGCCGGCGAGCACGTCAGACACGGAGCCGAAGTTGTCTCAGTTCCAGAAATGACGAGGCGGGTAATGGATCAGAGTCAAGACCGTTAACCACCAAGGCCACGAAGGTTCACGAAGGAAAACCTTTCGACAAAAAGCCTTCGTGGTGTTTGTGCCCTTGGACCTCGGCGGAGTCGCCGCGACGTTTCCGGCAAACTGATAAAATCGAAGCTCGTCATGTCCGCCTCTTCCCAGCTCATTCAGATTGACCTTGGCCCCAGGGTCCGCAGCCCCAAGCCCACGTGGCTTAAGGCGAAGGCTCCGGTGGGCGACAACTTTCATAACTTGAAGAAGCTGGCGCGCGGGCTGGGGCTGCATACGGTTTGCGAGTCGGCGCAGTGTCCGAATATTGGGGAATGCTGGGACCATCACACGGCGACCTTCATGCTGCTGGGCGATATCTGCACGCGGCGTTGCGGATTTTGCGCGGTGCCTAAGGGGCATCCGGAAGCGATTGACTGGGACGAGCCTCGGCGGGTGGCGGAAGCGGTGGCCACGCTGGGCCTGCGACACGCGGTGGTGACCAGCGTGAACCGCGACGACGATAACGTTGGCGGCGCCAGGATTTTTGCGGAGACCATCCGGCAGATTCGTGAACTGGTACCGGAGTGCCGGGTCGAGGTGCTGATTCCCGACTTCCAGGGACTGGAAGAACCGCTGCGCATTGTGATCGATGCAAAGCCGAACGTGCTCAACCACAATACCGAGACCGTCCCACGGCTTTACCGCGCGGTACGCTCAGGGGCACGCTACAAGCGGACGCTTGATCTTTTGTCGAATGCCAAGAAATGGGACCCGGCGACGGTTACCAAGAGCGGCGTGATGGTGGGCATCGGCGAGGAGACGGATGAACTGATCGCAGTGTTCCGCGATCTGGGCGAGCGCGGCGTGGATATTCTGACGATTGGGCAGTATCTGCGTCCGTCGAAAGATCATCTTCCGATGACGCGCTACTATTCGCCGGCTGAGTTTGTCTCGCTGAAGAAAGAAGCTTTGAAGTTTGGATTCAAGCATGTGGAGTCGGGGCCGCTGGTGCGGTCGAGTTATCATGCGCACGAGCAGGCGGACGTGGCGGCGAGATGAACAGGCGATAGTCGTTAGCAAATGCAGATCCCTCGCTTTGCTCGGGATGACAATCCTAAGTGCGTGTTGCGAACGACGAACAGCGAACGACGGCGCGATTGCCAACGACTAACGACTAGCGACCAACGACTTACCTACCAGACCCTACACGCGTTCTGATTGACCATCGGCGCGGTGGCTGGGCAATGGTAGGCTTCGCGGAATTCCGGCATATTGGAAACGGTTCCGTTCACACGATTCTTCCCGGGTGAGTGCGGATTGATGGCGACCATCATGCGCTCGAAGGCATCGGTGCGATTCTCGCACCACGCATTGGCCCATCCCAGAAAAAAGCGCTGCTCGGCGGAGAGGCCGTCGATGGGCGCCGGTTCCTTGCCGGCAAACATATGCAGCATGGCAATGTAGGCGATGCGCAGGCCGCCGTTATCGGCCGTGTTCTCGCCCAGGGTGAGTTTGCCGTTCAGCTTCAGGCCGTCGACCGCCACGAAGTTCGAGTACTGGTCCTTGACGCAGCCGGTGCGTTCTTCGAATTGCTTCTTGTCGTTCGCGGTCCACCAGTCGCGGAGATTACCTTCGGCGTCGAATTGGCTGCCCTCATCGTCGAAGCCGTGGGTGAGTTCGTGCCCGATCACGGCGCCGATGCCGCCGAAGTTCATCGCGTCGTCGGCGTGGTTGTCGTAGAACGGGGCCTGCAGAATTCCGGCGGGGAAGGTGATGTTGTTCTGATTCGGGTTGTAACTGGCGTTCACCGTCATGGGCGGATACGGCCAATCCCTCTTATCGAGCAGCTTGCCAATCTTATTCAACCTCCGTTGGACGTCGTGCTGGTTGGCGCGTTGCGAGTTCCCCAACGCGTCGCCGCGCACGATCTGGAGCGTCGAGTAGTCGCGCCATTTATCGGGATAGCCGATGCGGTTGGTGATCGCCTGCAATTTCACCAGCGCCTGAGCCTTCGTATCCGCACCCATCCAGGGCAGGCTCTTGATGTCTTCGCCCAGCGCTTTTTCGAGGGTTCCGACCATGGCCAGGGTGCGCTCCTTGCCTTCGGCGCCGAAAGTCTGCTGGACGTAAATCTGGCCAACCAGTTGGCCCAGGTCGTCGTTTGCGTAGCCGACGCAACGCTTCCAGCGCGGACGCAGTTCCTTGGTGCCTTGCAGGGTCTTGCTGAAGAAATCGAAGTTCTCGTTGACGAACGCGGCCGGCAGCATCGGCGCGTTGGCGTGCAACGTGTGCCAGCGCAAGTACGTTTTCCAGTCGTCCAACGAATGCGCACTTAGGACCTGTTGCATGTTCTTGACGAATTCGGGCTCCGCCACGTTGAGCGAATCGAAACGGGGGGCGCCCACGCCTTCGAAGTATGCAGTCCAATTGAACGCCGGACTCAGCGCGGCCAGCTCCTGGTTGGTCAGCTTGTGGTAGATCTTCTGGGGATCGCGGCGGCTGGTCTGGTCGAGCGCGCCCTTGGCCAGTCCGGTTTCAATGTCCATGACGGCCTTGGCTTCGGCCGCGGCTTTGGCTGCATCATCGCCGAGTAGCGCAAACATCTTCGCTACATGCTCGACGTACTTCTTGCGCAGCTCGACCGACTTCGGATCGTCCTTGAAGTAGTAATCGCGGTCGGGCAGTCCCAGCCCGCCCTGGTGGACCTCGGCAATCATCTGGCTCGCGTTCTTGAAGTCGGATCCGGAATCAAAGCCGAACAACACATCGGTGCCCTGGCGGTGCAGGCGAACGATCTCTTTGGGGAGGTCCTCTTTCGACTGGATCGCCGCAATGCTGTGGAAGTCAGGCTCCAGCGACTTGGTGCCCGCTTTTTCGATGGCAGGTTCGTCCAGGCAGCTGGCATAGTAGTCGCCGACCCTCTGCTCGTTGGCGCCGCGGCCGGGGCGATCGACCGACGCTTTTTCCAGAATGTCGCGGACAATGTACTCGCCGCGCTGCTGCAATTCATTGAAGCGACCCCATGCCGGGCGGTCGGAGGGAACCGGGTTCTGCGCCTGCCACTTGCTGCAGGCGTAGCCGTAAAAATCGTTGCAGGGATCGATGCTTTTATCGAGCAGGTCAGCGGAGAAGCGGACGTCGGCAGGCGGCTTTGGGGCTTCGGGTTTCTCTTGGGCAAAAACCGCGGGCACAAGCAAGAGGGAGACAGTCAGACTTTTCAAAAGATTGCGCATGGGATCCTCGAATTGGAGTGTGGAACTGCCAGCGGCTACTTAATCCAATGTATTGGACGGACGCCGCAAGCAGTCGTTAGTCGCTAGCGGCGGAATTGGCGAACGACCAACGACTAGCGACCAACGACCCCATCAGAACACTTTTACGTGGAACGTCAGATACTTTTTCGGATTCTCCCGGATCGCCTTCACCAGTTCCCGCGTTTCCACCAGCATCTGATTGCTGTTGTTGTAGAGTGCAGGATCCTTGAACAGCATTCCGGCCGTGCCTTCACCCTTTTCCAGGCGCTCGGAGAGTGTCGCCATGTTGTTCATCAGGGTTTGCAGCCGGGCGGCGAATTCCTGATCGCGTGTCATTTTTCCGAGGGCGCCCTTGCCGGCATTGATGTCGTCAGTCAACTGGCGAACGTTGGCGATCGTCTTGTTCGCATTGTCAAACAGCTCGGGATCCTTGAGCAGTTTGCCGGCCGTGCCCTTGCCCTGCTGCAGCTCATCCACAATGACGTTCAGCTTGTCGATGGCGGCGACCGCTTTCTTGTAGACCTCGTCGCTGGTAAACAGCGGGCCGAGCGAGCCTTTTCCGCTCTGGATGTCATCGACCAATCCCTTGAATTCAAGTACCGTCGCGTTGAGTTGGTCGTACAAGGCGGGACTGTAAATGACCTTGCCGATCGAGCCCTGGCCGCTTTCGATAAAGGCCACGATGCGATCGACGCGCTTGAGCAGCGAGTCCATGTTTTGCAGCGTGCCCTGGCTGGCGCGGACCACGTCCTGAATGTCGGGCTGGCTGCGGGCCGCCAGCGTGTCGCCGTCGGTTGCCTCCGGCCCTTTCGCCGTCGAGCTGTCAACGTCCACGAAAGTTTCGCCGAGGATTCCGGCAGTGCTCAGCAAAGTAACGGAGTCTTTGCGCAGATTGAAAGCGTACCTGGTGTTGACCTTCATGGTGACTTCGACCGGGGTCAGCGGCTTGCCGTTTACGATCCGGACGGTGGTCACGTTGCCGATGTCCACGCCCGCCAAACGCACCGGCGCACCTTCGCGCAGGCCTTCGGCATTATCGATGTAGGAACGCAGTGTGATCTTGCGGGTGAACCATCCGCCCGTGCCGCTCATTACGAAAATGAGGACGGCGAGTGTGACGCTGGCGAACAGGACGGTGAGTCCCACGCGGAGCTGCGACCATTTGAGCTGCTTTTGGCTAGGCAAGGTTAGTCAGTAAACGACAGAAGCATAATAGCAAACGCCGTCAAATTTCAGCGTGTGAGATTTCGTGGGGCCGGAAACGGGTCCATATTGCGCCAAAACGAAGGCTCCCGCTCCCTCGCGTTAGTTTTCGAGAATGACGTGAGCCAGGGCTTGCTCGGAAGTGTGAGTGATGGAGAGCGCGATGTTTTTCGTGCCGAGTTTAGCGGCGATGGCTGCGGCCTCGCCGTGGAATTGAATGGTCGGACGCTGGCCTTTTGGGCGCACCACTTCGATATCGCGCCAGCGGACGCCGTGACTCCATCCCGTGCCCAGGGCTTTCATTCCGGCTTCCTTGGCGGCGAAACGCGCGGCATAGCTTTCAAACCGGGTGGCTTTTCGTTCGCAGTAACGAATTTCACCTTCGGTGAAGATGCGATGAAGAAAGCGGTCACCGAAGCGCTCGATGCTTTCGCGGATGCGGGGAACTTCGGCGATGTCCACTCCGGTGCCGAGAATCATGGAAACATTGTTAATTGGTAATTTGGATTTGGCAATTTGGATTTCGCTCAGGCCACGGAATTCAGCGTCTCTACCAGAACGGCGTCCTGCTCGGGAAACACGGTGCGCAGGTCGACGAGGACGCGGCCTTCTTCTACGCGGGCAATTACGGGCGGAGAGTTGGCGCGGAGACGGGCGTTCAGTTGGTCCGCACTGAGGTCGGCATGGGTAAGCGCGATCAGGCGCGTAGGCAAAACAGCCGACGGGGCAGCGCCGCCGCCGATGACGGATTCACCGTCGCGGAGTTCCAGCTTGAGTTTCGTGCCTGCAATTCCAGAAACGATTTTTCCCGCGCGGCGTGCGATCTCATCTTTCGACAGGCGCATCATGCGCAGCACGGGCACGGCATCGTGATCGCGTTTGACGTAGGCGAGCAGCGTGGCTTCGAGCGAGGCGTAGGTGAGCTTGTCGACGCGGAGGGCGCGGAAGAGCGAATTCGAACGCATGCGCGCCACCAGTTCGGCGCGGCCGCTGATCAATCCGGCTTGCGGGCCGCCGAGAAGTTTATCGCCGCTGTAGGCCACGATGTCGACGCCGGCGCGCAGGCTGTCGAGCACGCCCGGTTCGCCGGTGATTCCGACGGAACGCAGATCGAAGAGCGCGCCGCTGCCTAGGTCTTCCATGAGCGGAAGATGGCGGCTGCGGGCTAGAGCGACCAGTTCGTCGAGCCCCGGCTGCTCGGTAAAGCCGGTGATTTCGAAGTTGG
>OBLU010005972.1_pt1 | contig 10874 bp, 18 predicted proteins | sample 1518681 | NCBI WGS metagenome assembly OBLU01 (sample SAMEA3539304, study PRJEB22396) | soil metagenome | biome: tundra; feature: field; material: soil | place: USA | collected 2010-05 | depth 0.15 m
GTATTGGAAAAAGTAGTCTCTCGCCGGTGGCTCGACGGGGCTGTAAGCCAAGGGTCCTTGCGCCGCAAGCCAAGGGACGAGTCCGTTCGAGGCAACGATCGTTGAGGTGGAAAATCGGGAGAGTGTAGCCACGTCGAAGGTTCACTCGGCGCCCAGCAGCAATTGGATCGCACCGCGCGTTTCCGGACTCAGACTGGAGAATTCATCCTCCATCAGCAATCCTTCTGAGCGCATCCTGGCCAGCATCGTCAGCGCATTCGAGCGCTTCGGGTCATCGAATATGCTTGCTATCTCTCGGTCGCGTTGTTCGATGGTCTTGAAGATGTCGAGGTAGCGCTGATGTGCGCTCTGGGCGCTCTGGGCGCTGAGGTGCGTGACACGCTCAATCTCGGCGAGCACGCGTTCGCAGAAGCGCTCGAGCGCGAGCGGATGGAGGCGCCTCAGCACCTTCCAGTCAGCTTCTGCGATCGTGCGTGGCACGGTGCCGACTCGTTCATCGTCGAAGCCGAGCGCGAATGATACGGCCGCGCCTGGTTCTTTCATTTTTCGCGCCCGGCTCGTCTTTTCGACAAGCTTCAGGCGCTGCTCGTCGATGGTCATATTAATGGTCTTCACCGCCGTTGATTCCGATGTTGATCCCGGTTCACAGCGTACACGGCATCAGGGGGTCAGTGCAGCATCGAGAGCGCAAGTCGCTTCTTGGTTTCCGTGGGAATTCAATGGCATCGGCCGGATCTGGTGACCTGGTGCGGGTATGGGCAGACCAGCCCTTCTCAATCGCCGTCTTCGTCCGTGACCGCCATGGCACCGGGGCACGGCTGGTCCTTGGGCTGGTCGCCGCGACTCGGCATTTGGGGGTGGCTTGGGAACACTGGGCATCCGGTTGGCAATGCCGAAGCGCCGATTGCAACCTAGTATGGAGTGTGGGCAGCAATTTGGAATCGGTCAGCCATGCGCTTCCTCTTGACACCTTTACTTCAAGATGTATTCTGCGCGGCTCTGAATTTGGAGCACGACATGCGAATTTTAGCGAAGCCGACCCACATGCAAACAATGTAGCGCCAGCCCGCGAGCTCACGGTTGCGGGTAGCGCATTACCCGAAGCCGATTGGGCAGATCTTCGCATCGCGCGAACACATAAGCCCCCGGCAGGGATTCTTGCCGAGGGCTTTTTGCTATTCGGAGCTGTCTATGCGCGAAGACATGTACAAAGTGATAGTCGAGCGGCCGCGTCGCGGGAAGGAGGGAGACGCGATCGCCGCTACCTGCACGCACAGATTGGGCGCCCTTGGAACAAGGTGTTCAGCGAGATCTGTGCCGGTATCGATCGGCGCAATACCGTGCAGCAGCACATCCACCAACATATTCGCGATTTCATAGCGGTAGATGTCGACGTTCGCGAGGGCCGGCTGGTTGACCTTTCAGGACGTTGGGGATTTCTCCGGCGGGACTCTGGAATATCTCAGGAGCTGTATGTCGATCCGCGTACGGGGCTGATCCGGCCGAACAAGGGTTACAATTCTTGGCGCCACGGTGCTGGCGAGCGTCGTCGACGTGAGCAGGTCGAGATCGAAACCCGCCGTCGCATAGTGGATGAGCGCACGTTTCTGCTGCTGTTGGGGGATGTTTGGTTTTGCGTCGAGGTTGACGTGTTGCCAAAGGAGCGCTTCGCTGAAAATGCCGTCGATAGCAAGCCGCACAAGCATGTGATTGCGGAGCCGCGGTATGACGTCGTGCTGAGGCGGAACATCTCACGGGCAATGCGCACCGATTTGCAGCAATGCAAGCATCTTTACGGATCCGGCGATCTCTATGCAGTGCGCAAGCGGCAGCTCTCGACACGAGAGATCAAAGCGCATCGCCTGCGCTAGGTAAGAAGTAGAGGGTACGCGATGCTTATCTGTGCCGCCGGCGACATTCACGGAGCGATGAACCGTCTTTATCAGGACGTGTTCGCGTTCGAGGCTTCGCTTGGAGTTCGCTTCGACTATGTGTTGCACGTCGGCGATTTCGGTATCTGGCCCGATCCGAGCCGGATCGACAAGGCGACGCGCATCATGACGGTGTGGGCGACTTTCCGGCGTGGCTCAGAGAGAACCGAGGGGCGCCGCGGCCGACCCTTCTCATCAAGGGTAATCATGAGGACTTCGTGTGGCTCGATGCGCATCAAGATGCGGAAGTGCTTCCCGGCCTGACCTATCTGCGCAATGGGTGCACGGTCGATATCCAAGATCGGGGTGTGGGCGCCATTCGCGTGGGGGGTGTCGGCGGCTGCTACGGGCCGTCGGACTACCGACGCCGTTCTGACCGGCTCCAAGGTTACGCCAAACGACACTACACGTCAGATGAGATTGAACGGCTTGCGGTCGCAGGCGGCGTGGACATCGTGCTTACTCATGATGCGCCAGCAGGCGTACGTTTCGAGCGGCATCGTCGGGGTATAGGTTACGTTAGCGAAGCGGCTGGCCTGGATGTGCTTCTGGCACAGGTTCAGCCGCGCGTCTGCTTCTTTGGTCATCATCACACCCGAGTCGACACCGACGTTTCAGGTGTTCGCTGCATTGGGCTCAACAAAATCGGAATGCCCGGTAAATCTGGTAGCCATAGATATGGAGCCGAACAAGTGGGACTGGTCACTGCTCGGCGAATACCGAGAGAACAGAGAGAATGAGCATTCGATGTGAACCGGGTACCTAGGTGAACCGGACGGGAGACGTCCGTTACGATGTTGCCGTTTGCTGGGAGAACAGGGCCGAAATCAGATTGAAGGCTACAGAATCCTCAGCCACGACGAAGCGGTCTTGGGGGTCCGAGCTGCTTCCGGTGTTATCGGCGATGCGATAGTTGCAGGTCACGATCAGCAAGCTATCGCCCGGCTCGAGCTCCGCCAACTGTAACGGCGTGATGCTCACGACATCGGACCTATCGTCGTCGAAGGTCGAGAGAAAATCGTCGAAACGCACAGGACAGTTGTATTTCGCATGGAGCAATGAACATAGCTCTTCGTGGCGCCGTTGCTCCGTTGCTCCGTTGCGCGGCACGGCGCAAGCAGATCGTCCTTGCTAACGCACAGCAGCTTATTGTCGGTGCGGGCTGTCCGGATCATCGCGCCCGCGTCAACGGGGGCGATCACACGGCGTTCGAATCGCCCTTGTGGCAGATTGTCCAGGCACAAGTCCCAGAAGGACAAAAAAAGGCGATCGGCCATGGTTAACCTGTGCGATGTAAGTGGAGCAGCAGTATGAATTACCATGGCATGCCCCGCGCCACCACGGTCTTTTCACGCTCAACAACACCGCTCTGCAGCGGAGAGCAGCACGTTGGTCCCGCCTCTCGGTATTCGACTGCCTCGATGAATTCTAACGAAGAGGCCTTAAATGTGAGGGCGGCCCCTATCGTAGCCTGGTAGATAATCAACAGCCGGTGGCGGAGTGGTACGACGACGCGAGGAGTGGCCATGCCCCGACTCGACTTGCAAGTCCCCTTTGCCGAGAAGGACGAAGCAAGGCGGCTCGGCGCGCGCTGGGATCCTCGGCAAAAGGTATGGTACGTACCCGATGGCGTTGATCCAGCGCCGCTACGCAGATGGGTGCCGCTTTCGGAGCAACCGACCATCCGCTCGGCTAGCTATTTCTTGGCCACAACCGTCCGCCAATGCTGGCGCTGCTGCGCGCAGACGCATGTATGGGCAATTATGCTTCCAGCCGGACATGAAGTGCTCTATGTGGAAGACGATCCGGCCGACGACCACTGGGAGGTCATCGACGAGCCCACGCTCTTGAGTTATATCGGTGACCTGGCGAATCCGGTCTCGGTGCATTTGGGTGCTCTGGCGCCGCATTACCGGGTCGACTACAGTCAAACGACGCAAAGCTTCTATTGGATGAATCACTGCGAATATTGTGCGGCTAAATTGGGCGATTTCGATACAAACAATGAGTTTGGAGTGGGGTTCGACCCAGCCAGCGCCGCCCAAGCGGCATCAATTAGACTACGCGAGATATTCGAGCCCTTCGCCGCATCGTGCGGGTGCTACACCTGCGGAGTCGAACTGTTCGAGCATATGAGCCTATGCAGCGCGTCTGGACTGTCGCAAGGGAAGTCGTGATGACGGGACGTTACGAGGCTATTGGTGCGGAAGCCGAACTTGAGCCCGGGTCGCGCGGTCGCGTGCTGCGCAATCGGCTCGGTATCACCTCAGTGCGAGCGCTCCAGCGGAGGGAATCGGAAGCGCTGCTGGCTGCGACCCAGCGGGTAATCGATGAAGTGGCCGTCGACCATCGTTTCACCGCTGCCGACGGGTGCCGGATGCACCGCCTTTGGCTCGGAGAGATCTACGAATGGGCCGGCGAATATCGGAGTGTCAATGTCGCCAAAGGCGAGTTCATGTTCGCCGCCGCTGCGCAGGTGCCGCGGTTGATGCAGCAGTTTGAACGAGGGCCGCTGCGCCGGTACACGCCGTGTCGAATGGCCTTGACGGAGGAGCAAGCTGCAGCCCTCGCGCTCGTACATGCTGAGTTCGTCTTGATTCACCCCTTTCGAGACGGGAACGGACGCTGCGCAAGATTGCTCGCCATGCTAATGGGATTGCAGGCTGGGTTGCCGGCGCTCGACTTTGGCGGCATTCGAGGCGCCAAGAAGCGTGGCTATGTTGCCGCCATACATTCCGCCATGGACCACAACTATGCGCCGATGATGACCGAGGTGTTTCGCGAAGTCATAGCGCGGACGCTCAGGTCTGCGGCTAGGACCTCTTCTGCTTAAGTCTTACGCGGCTGCCGCTCGCTCTTGCACGCCGCTTGAAGAACACCTGAATACCCTCAATGGCGGACGAGGTGGCGACGGACCTGATAACCGTCCGCTCTCGGACGTAGCGATCGCGCAGGTAGGGATTCGTAGAGGTAAGCTTTGTGCTCATTCATCAATTCTAGCAGCAGATCTACGTACTCGGTTCCCAGCCGATTGCGCCGAGCCTGTGCCAGAAATGTGACCAACTCAGATTGCGTGTGCCAGGAATGTGCCATGGAGAGCCAGGGGAAAGGGCCGCCAAGCGCTGCAAGTGGTTGATTAATAAGCCCCTCGAACACCCGTGAGCAGACTGAAAATCCGCGTCTCGGTGGTTCAATTCCACCCCTGGCCACCATAAAAACCAATAAGTTAATAGTCTGTAGTACAAACGACCGCATGGAATATTATTCTGACTGCGGAATAAACGCGACTCGAAATCAATGAGATACGCGTGAAACGAGCAGTGAAGTAACCGACCTCTGTCCGTTGTTTCGGGCAATGTCAATCGTCGATATGGCATACTATGCCAATCGGCGATAGCCACCGGACCCGACAGGCATGCCTACCAGAAACGTTGTTCTCACGGACTACCAGGCCGAATTGGTGGAGCGCCTGGTATCGTCCGGCCGTTATCAGAACGCGAGCGAAGTGCTGCGCGAAGGTTTGAGGTTAGTCGAGGATCAAGAGGCGCAAAGTAAAGCGCGCATCAAAGCGTTGCGCGACGCCGCCCATGTTGGGATCGCGGATATTGAGGCGGGCCGATACCGCACATTCGATTCGCCTGAGGAGCTGAATCACCATCTAGACGCGCTGCGAGACGGCGTGTTGACACGCAAGGGCCGCGACAAGAGAAACGGGTGACCGCGCAGGAAACCCGGTGGACGGTGCGCCTCACTGCCTCCGCCGAGGTTGATTTCCAAACCATCATTGATTGGACATCGGAGCAATTCGGCGATCGGCAGGCGGGCGTCTATGCCGACACCCTATCGGCTGCGATCACGGCACTCACTTCCGGACCAACAACAGTCGGCGCAAGAGAGCGTAGAGAGATCGGAAAGGGGCTGTTCACGTTGCATGTCGCGCGAGGCGGTCACAAGGGCCGGCACTTCGTGTTGTTCCGCGTCCGATCTAATCAGCATCAAATCGAAGTCCTGCGGTTGCTCCACGACGCTATGGATCTCGGGTTACATGCGCGGAGCACGTGAATCGACAGTGCACCGATGTCAGCTACCGCACAATCAACCACCCTTCTGATCGCAGGCGTATCGGCGAAGCTATTCACCGTTGTTTATCCGAAACACGACGCAGAAACAGTCATTCTGTTGCATGGTGGCCCAGGTGCCCCGACGGACTTCTCTCCAATTGCAGAGCACCTTTCAGGCAAATATCAGGCTATCGCCTTTGAGCAGCGTGGCACCGGTCGTTCTCCCGTGACCGGAAGAACGTACTCTATTGAGGAATACCTTCAGGACATCGATGCCGTTGCCCAGTACTTCGGAGTGCAAAAGTTTCATCTATTCGAGCATTCCTGGGGCGGTTTGTATGCACAAATCCATGCAGAAAGAAATCCGCAACGAGTTTTGAGCATGTTCTTGTGTAGTCCCGCTTCCGGACCGGGAGAGCTTTGGAGACAGACCGAACAGGAGGCAATGAGATTCAATCGAAAACATTCCAGTCTTTGGGGTTGGTTGATGATGGGTGCCAAATCGTTGCTCGGAATGCTCGGCCTTGATAAACCCTATCAATCCCTGTTTAAACAGGTGCTGGAAAACTATATGCGAGAATTCGATCCATCATTTACCGCAACAGATGCCATGGTGGAAAATGTGCGCGCCGAACCGATTAACATGACTCGCGCTTGTATCCTGAAATATCGGGCCCTCAAGGATCCAATCGACTACCGTTTCCCCATAGTGATCACTTGCGGCGAGAAAGACATTTACGGCAAGAGCAAGCAGAGCGTTAGGAGCCGGTTTCCGAAGGCGATGTTCGTCGAATTCGCGAACGCTGGACACCTCGCCTGGATCGACAATAACCCAAAAGTTATCGACACGCTGACAGAGTTCTATCGACTTTCCTAAGAGCGGAACACCCGCCCAACCATGTTGAAATCGTCTTCGCGAAAACCGCCGATCGCCACGGACCGATACGAGGCGACTTACGGCCCTCGGCCCTTCGCGACCGGTTCTCGTGTCCATTATATGGTCTGAATCAAATGCTGCTGGGGTCACGATGACGCGTTCAAAACAAATCGCAGGACCGCTTGGACCCACCGTTACAGCGATCGCTGTATCCGAAGCAATGAATCTTCACATCTGGGGAACCAACATTGCTCCTGTCACTTATCTCGTCGGCATCTTATTGTTTGTTGCCGGCCTTGCAATCGTACGCGCTCACAATCGTTGGATACGTGGCTGGCCCGTGTTGGTGACTCTCGTGGGATGGGCTGCCATTTTTGGTGGTCTGTTCCGCATGCTCGCTCCGGAAGCTCAACGGGCCTTCAGAATGTCCCGACGTTCGGAGTGTACGCGGTAGACATGGTTCTCTTCGCGATTGGAATGCTCATGACATTCAAAGCCTACTGGTCGAGAGAATAGCCCCACGCACAGGATGCAGAGTGGTGGCTGCGCTTATCGTAATGGGCGCACGTGAGCCGCTCAAGCGAGCAGTCTGAATAGTTTGGGATCGATGGAAGCGGCCGCTAGCACTCCGCCCATCATCGCTCCCTGGATGCCGGGGCTACCGACGTCCTGTCCCGCCAGATGTAGTCCGGGCACCGGGGTTTTGGCGTTAAGGCTTGAGGACAGGAACCGGCGCGGCGTCGTCTCCAGGGCAATTGCACCATGTGGCGCCTGAGTGAAATGCGCAGTGGTGAGCGGCGTCGAGATGTCGTGGTACCGGATGAGCGGTACCAGTGCCGGAAAGTGTTTGCCGAACTGGGCCAGCAGCCGCTGCGCGATCATTGCTTTGCAGGGCTCGTATTCTGCAGGACGGCTGCCGAAGCGCGAGTCGGCCCAACGTCCAAAGATTTCTGTGCGCGTTACCACAGCAATTTCGGCAGTGTGCTTGAGCACCGATCCCCGATCATGGTCCGGATCCTTGAGCGATGGAAAGGAGACGAACATATCGGGCGCGACGGTTTCGTCGAGTGGCTCATTCCAAAGCGATGCGCCCGGATCCCAGGATTCGTAGAACCAGTGGTTGCAGACCGTGGCACCCTGCGACTGGATGTCGCCTTCGAACCCCAGGTACATACCGATGTGGGCGAGAGCGGGTTTGAACGGCAGGACCTCTTGCGCCCACTGCGAGCTGCGTTGCGCCGGCGGTAGCAGCCGGCCAACGGTGCTGAGGACACCTGTATCGGACACAATGTTCGTGGCACGAAATTGCGTGCCGTCGGCAAGCTGCACGCCGACCACCGCATCGTCTTCCACCAGCAACGTGGTGACAAGGCGGTTCACCTCAAGCTTACCGCCGTATTTTTCGATCACTGCACCGAGCACTTTCGCAAAGACACTGGCCCCGCCGACGGGATAGTAGGCGCCACCGAAGTAGTTTCGCAGGACAAGCGCGTGGATCGCGAAAGCGGCTTCCGCCGGCGGCCCGCCGTAGTCAGCCCATCGCGCCGCGAGCACCGCTCGAAGCCTTGGGCCTGTGATCGTCTCCTCCAGCACCGCTCGGGTAGTGCGCCGGCACCATTTATCGATGGCGCGGCCTTTCCAGAACCTGTAAATCGTTGCCAGTACGTCGGGCATGGCGCGTTGCGCAAACACGGCTCGGCCCGCCTCCCCGGCTTCGTAAAAGATTTGAAAGAAGCGATCGATCTCCCCAACGGAGCCGGGGAACTTCTCTTTGAGGTCAAGCTTGAGCGCGGCCTCGGGACGGGAGAGGGCGATCTGGAAACCGTCCGGAAAATGGACCGTGTCGTATACGGGTCCCATGGAGACCATGGTGATGCCGCCTTCGCTCAACCAATCGAGCACGTGGGCGGCTTGATCTTCTGGGCCCATGTCGCCGATGTAATGCATACCGACATTGAAGCGGAAGCCGCTGCGCAAAAAGGTCTGGGTCAGGCCTTCCAAGGTGTGATGCTGCTTCAGCACCAGAACGCGGTGGCCGGTCTTGGCAAGTGCCGCCGCGCAGGAAAGGCCCCCCATTCCCGCCCCGATCACGATCGCGTCCAACATGACGGCATCCTCCTTAAGAAGGCTGTCCAGTGCCTTTGTCCCGCCAACCCGTGTATCGCATCAACCACTCGGTCACCCAGGGAAACAAGGTGCTCATTACGAGAATCAGGTAGTAGATGCCCGGCCGCAGAACGAGGCGGCGATTGCGCGCGATGCCGGAGGCGATGGCAGCGCCGACCTCCTCAGGAGTCAACGTGCGCGCCATGGCCGCAATCCCCGGCAACCGTTCCCTGCTACCAGGATTGTGCTTCCAGTACTGGCTATCGACCGTGCCAAACATCGCGAGCGTGACGCCGATTCCGGAGCCGCTCAGCGCTAGACGTAGTGCTTTGGTCAAGGCATCCATGGCGCAGCGCGCTGCCGGATACGCCGTGGCGCCCGGCCACACCAGACGCGAGGCAACGGATGTCACGTTGACGATCCGCCCGCTGCCGCGCTGCCTCATCGCGGGCAAAAACTCGCGGGTCAAGTTGAAGGCAGCGAAAAAGGGCAGCGCCATCATCTGCTGGAGCTCGTCGGGACTGGTTTCGAGTACCGATAGCCAGCGCCCCGCCCCGGCGTTGTTCACGAGAATGGCCGGCGCTCGCGTGTCCTTGAGCACAGCTTTGGCGACCGCCGCCACCGCGTTCGGATCAGATAAATCGACCGGATAGGCGTCGGCCCGGCCGCCCTGCGTGCGGATGGCCAAAGCGACCGCAGCAAGTCGCTCTCGGTCGCGCGCCAGCAGCAATACGTGCGCGCCCCCAACCGGCCAGCGCCTGTGCGGTACCAACGTGAAAACTATTCCATGGGATGGTACCATCGAGTACCAATATGTCGCTCCAGACTAAATGAAACAGAAAAGACCGGCAGCGACACGCCACGTACTCGACCAGAGTCGCCGCAGCGCGATACTCGATGCGGCTCGCGAAGTTTTCAGCGAGCGCGGCTATCACCGCGCGACGACCCTCGAGATCGCTGCGCGCGCGAAGACCTCCAAGCGCTCTCTCTACGAGTTCTTTGGCAGCAAAAGCGGCATCGTCAAGGCAATCATCACTGAGCGCGTGCGTAACATGCGTCAGCCCATCGACGTGCAGCCTGCAGCGAGCCGCGACGAGTTCTTCAGCGTACTGAGGCGCTTCGGTGTCACCTTCATGACTGAGCTGTTGGCGCCGCCGACGGTTGCAATGTATCGGCTCGCGATCGTTGAATCGGCACACTCGGCCGAGCTGGGCGCTGCCCTCTATCAAGCCGGCCGATTGGCCGTCACTAATGCCGTCACAAAGTTATTCGCTGAGGCAGAGGCGCGTAAATGGGTTGAATTTGTGGATGTGCATGACGCTGTAGGCGCCTATATGTATACGCTGATGGGCGATGTGCTTGTGCGCTTGCTGCTAGGCGCAGAAGAGGCGCCTCGCGGAAGCGAATTGCGAAAAAGAGCGAAACTCGCCGTCGATGTCGTTCACCAGTTTGACCGCTCCCATTCTCTCCTTGATTAACTGTGCGGACCGCCGACTCCTTCCAGATGCAACAGGAGCTAGCGGATTGTGCCGCCCGACACTGGTGAGCGCCGTACTCGAGCAACTGCGCGTGCGCCGTATGGCTGGTCCTCGGTTGCCGCCGTTCGAACGGCTCGGAGGCTCCGTTCGCGCCCATGCGCAGCGACAACTGCATCCGCAGAAAATGCGGATTTAGCAATATGGAATCCAGGCAACAGACCGACGATTCGGTTTCTAGCGTATGGAATATTATCTAGTCGTATCCACGAGAATCAGGCACCTAACCGCGCCTGACTGCTCAGAATATTCCATGATTCACGTATGAACATACCTTCATAATCAATAGGTTGGATCCTTTTCGGACCTGGACTGAAAATCCGCGTGTCGGTGGTTCAATTCCACCCCTGGCCACCATAAATCA
>OBLU010005974.1_pt1 | contig 10873 bp, 13 predicted proteins | sample 1518681 | NCBI WGS metagenome assembly OBLU01 (sample SAMEA3539304, study PRJEB22396) | soil metagenome | biome: tundra; feature: field; material: soil | place: USA | collected 2010-05 | depth 0.15 m
GGGTAGTGAACAATCTGCATCGGCGCGCCAAGGCATTCGGATTTGTTCTCCAGCCTATGGAGCCGGCACCTGGCGTCGCCGTTTCTTAGGAATCATTCTCGAGCGTCAGCTCGCCGATCTTCGCATGCAACGACTTCACATCGACGGCGGGCTGTGCCGTTCCGTTGCCGCCGCCGGGACCGAACACGTCGGAAGCTCCGTTCTGAAGCTGCGCTTTCCACGTCGTGATCTGATTGGGGTGGACGTCGAAATGCTCTGCTAGCTGAGCCAGCATCATCTCGCCCTTGATGGCGGCAAGCGCCACCTTCGCCTTGAAGGCCGGGGTGTGGTTCCGGCGCGGTCTTTTGCTCATCGTCTCTCCTGATTCGCGGGCCAATCTAGCCCGCCGTCAGGCAGAAACTCCACTTAGCGTCCTGTGCAGATTCTTGAGGCCAGCTCTCTGGCCTGTTTTGACCCTCAGTGGCCTAGTTTGAATTTGGCAGTGGCCTACTTTGTCAACGTAGCGAGACAGAACTGTCGTGATGTTACATAGGCCGCATCATTTGAGGGTAATGGCGGAGATACAAACATTCGCCTGATGTCTTCGTCATTCATTTTGCTTATCGTCTGTAATGCTACGCAGTCGCACATCTGGGCGAGCGTGATATTGAGAGCGACCAATGTTGTAGCCTCCTTATTGTTGCTCAAATATTCCTGACGGCACACATAAGCCAATGTTTCGGCCGCTTTTGTCCGGTCCACCGGGGCTTGAGCAATAGCAGCCATTGGAAGAATTAGGCCGACCAGTAAGGGCATGAAGCAACGCAAGAACGCTCCTTTTGGCGCCTCAGTTGGCGGCCTCTTTCATGGCTTGCTTTAACAAGCCAGCGTTCCGAATTTTGATGTTGTCGGTTTGACCGTAGGTCATTTGGAATGCCATTAAGATCATTTGCAGCCAAGTGATGCGATCACCTGAAGTAGCGCGAGCGTCGATCCCATTAGCGTCTAGGCAGCCTCTTGGTCGGCTCAATAAAAGCCTGCGCGCGCGCTGGCTCTGAGCTACTACCGGGTGGCGCCAATGCTAAAACACTTGATTTACCACCGTTCTGGAGCGTTACTTCCCGTCCTTTGACGGAACGCAGTATCCATCCTTTGTGACTTTCGTTCACCTGCAACTTGATTATATTTTCTGTTGCCTGCTCGACGAAGACCGCAATTCCGCTATTTTCTCCGCTAACTGTACCAACTAATGTAAGCGTCGGCTGTTCCGGCTCGGTCGGCTCTACTGGCTTAGCAATGGTCGGACGTACTGGCGGCGGGGCAGCACGACGTGAAGGTGAAAAAATTGGCCGATCACGCGTCATGGACAATTTCGAAAGGGGGATCGCCCAAACTGCATTACCCACTGACGTGTTTTCAGCAGGTGGTGTGTTCAGCGGATGCGGCGGGGCTCGATTGCTTTCCGTTCCGGCTGAATTCACATCGTTGTCAGACGAATCCGCGCTTGTCGGCAAAGCAATAATCACTACTGCGGTTGCGGCGAGAAAAACTGCTCCGAGAATCCGACGTGCGAGGCGAACAATCATTTTGCACCTTGCCATTGCCCGGAGACTAAAATCGATGTGTGGAGTTTTCCATTTAATGCGCCCATTGCGGTCTCGGGCGCCTGTGCCACCAGTTGATTAACGAACAAATAAGGCATTCCAGCTTCCAGATCATAAAGGAGTTTTTGCAGCGATGATTGGTCGACCTCGCATTCTACTGAAACGGAAACAAACCCATCTTTTGACTGGACCCCCTGCAAATCGACCTGGGAAGATAAAATGGTGCCACCGAAACGTGTTATCGCTCCGGCAACTCGCTGCAGCAGCGTCGCGCCGGCCACTGTAACAGTTGGGCCTTCGAGAACGGGCGAGCCGGTCACAAGAGAAAAATCGACGGAATCTGCAACGCGGGACGGGCGGAAATTTCGGCCCACTAAACGGCTTAGTATATCGCCGGTCTCAGCTACGGCCTGACGGCGCTGCAAAATATCCAAGATCGACAACGAAGTCGTGACCAAAAATGTGGCCACGACCAATAAATAGCAAATTGCAGCGCCGAGCGGGAAGCGCGCCAGGTAACTTTCGATGAAATTAGTTGTTTTCATGAGCCAAACGTAAACACGGGATTGATGTTGGCTTCGATGTGGAATCGATCTCTGGTCTCTCCTGGCGATCGCGTGGTCGGTGCAAAGAATGTGGCGCGCTTGAAGTGGGGAGATCGCTCGATTAACCGGATGAGTGATGGCGCATCGCTTGTGATGCCGACGATTTGCAACTTTTCTCCGTCGACCCGAAACTCGGTGACATAGGTATCATCGGGCAGCAGTGTTGACAGTGCTTCCAGGACGATAACGCTCGACGGCGTCGTTTGTTTTCGCCTTTCGAGTGCCTGAAGTGCCGATCCGCCAGACAGGTCACTGACGCTCCGCATCGCCGCCCTGCGCGCGGAGATCTTTCGCAATAGCTCCTGTTGCTCGCTACCAAGATTGTCGGCAATCACAGCCGAAACACCGATTGAAATCGTAGCTGAGAGACCGCTAAGTAGAAAAACAGCCACCAAAATGGACCGGATTCGCGCGGTATCGACCGGGCTGATGCGTTGTTCATAAATTTTTATAGGAACGGCGTTCGAATCCGAGTTCAGTGAGACCGTCGTAACGGCGATCGATGAAGAGCCAAGAGTTGCGATCGCCTGCAAATAGGGTGCGACCATCGCTCGCGCCGTTGCGGCGATCATCAAATGTATTCGTTCATTTGCCGCATCAACTGGCGGAGTCCAGCTATAGACAGCCTCATTCGCCGCCCAAGGCGTAAGGCGATCGATCTGCGAACGGACAATGCCCTCGAGGTATTCGGCAGCTCGTTTCGGTAACTCAAGAGGTCGAAACAAAAATCGGGACGGCAACAAAACTAGTTCAATCTGACTGCCGTGCAAGATTGTCGTCCAATTTGGCGGCAAGGCGCCGACGATGGATCCGTTTGCTATGTGAATTTGGTGATCTGGCAAATTCGAATTTTTGACGCTATCCAGTATGTGAAGCGTGAAGTTATCGCGCTCTCCTTCGATGAGTTGCACATGGCGCTGGGATCGCAACCGGTCGAATATCGAATTTATCGTGGTGGCGACGGAATTGATCCAGCTCGAAAAGCCATCGATGATCTGACGGACGAATTTCATCGGAGCCTCGTCGCGATTTGCGGCTGATCTGGATCAGCATCGATGTCGTTGCGCCATGACAATACGTGAAAGGGCTGGTCAGTAGCATCTAAGAGTATAACGACTTCCGATCGAGTTTGCCAGCCATTGTCGAACGCAATATGGATCCTCAATCGAAATGCGCTGCTTCCTTCGGCCGTGGAATTCGGCTGATCTCCCAGCAGTCGAGAAATAGATTCCGGCTCCGGCGAGACTGTTTCGCGCTGGGCGAGAAAGTTGTTCAACCGTGCGGGCGTCATGCCGGGAAGGGCCGCGATTACCGTCGCCGGCGCATCAAAAATGTTGATTTCCGGGCGACCGCTATAGACCGTTGCAAACGGCATCGCCCGTCTGACGAGCGCGGGTGGCAAGCCTTGCACCAGCCAAAGTTCGTTCGCATGCGCAAACGGCGCCCCGCGCGGTAAATAGGCTAGCCCGGCAGCGCGATAAAGGGCGGCCTCGTCGCCCTGTGCATTGGGTTTTGGAGTTGTACGCCAGCCGATGATCCGGTCGGCGTATTGATCCGCATTGTCATTTGACGCACCGAGTGCTGCAAAAAGGCCTGCTAGCAGAGGTTTCGGGGCCGCGTTGAGATCGATCCGCGCGGTCTCCGAAGAAAAACTCACCACGACATTTGCTCGATCCAAGCGAAAACTAAATCCACCGCGCGTCGGCCGCCGCTCCTTTGTTGGAACGGTCAAGCGGTATGCGGTGAGCTCGGCACTTGTCGAAACCAGCTCCTCGGCCTGCAATCCGTCATCCATAACGGAAAGCGCCAATGCAGAATTGCCGACATAGATCGAATAGATTGACGCTAATGTTGCCAGCGCAATCAAAATCCAAAGGACCGCAACGATAATGAAACCGTCACGCGCGGAATTCCGAGATCGACAATGTCGTTTGCGCATTGTCATTGATTTCAGGTCCGCTGCTTAGCGGAGTTGGCCTGCTCCGGAGTATTGTCGGGTTGGTCATTGTCTTGCCCGGGCCGGCCGATGCAATCCCCTTTGTTCTTTCCGCCGACACATGTTGCCGGCGTATCGACATGAATCATCGCAGTGGTCGAAATCGATAGCGGTCGATCGGATACCGCGTCGCGAACCGTCACGCGAACGGCCGCTGGCAATTCGATGGCATTCCGCCAGTTATTTTTCCAAATTCCGTCCCGTCCCGCATAAGCAAATGACACTCGGTATGGCGCGCGCAAAAGGACGACTGGATTCGCAAATTCCAGCTGGCCGACGGACGCCGTGCTCGGTCCGAACGGCATAAACGGCTTTATTGATCTAACCAAAGCCTTTCCATTTTTGTCAGCGGTCTCGGCGATGCGCACGATTTCCAGGCCGGGCCGGGGATTGGGTCCGAGCGCCGATCGTACAAAAATAACGGAAAATTCAGTCCCATCGAACACCGGAGCCTTGGTGTCACGGTTCGGCGAGATGAATTCCGTCGCTCCGAGGTCAGCGACGAGACGATTCAGCGCGATGCTAACAAGTTCGCTGCGTTGGGCGCGCGCTATTCCACGGTTCCAATTCGGCAGCCATTGCGCCGTGATTGACGCGAGGGCGGCGAGGATTACACCCATCAAAGCTGTCGCCACAAGAGCTTCAATGAGCGTGAAGCCGGAAACCGCGGTCTGTCTATTGCGATCGCTATGCGTCGTTCGGTGTCCTATCATTCGCGCCTTCTCTGCAGACGTACTGTTTTTAGTCCAAGAACAGCGCCGGAAGGCGACTGAATACGAATAGTTATGGTTTCCGGGATCCAAAGAGAATCAGGCACCGGCGCGATGTCGTCACCGAAAAATGGGGAAACCCCTATGCGCCAGCGGTTGCCATATAATTCGCCAGCAAGTTTACCGGGCTCAAGCTGAGTGCGCGACGCCAGACTTGCGACCACAGTCCGCGCCGTTTCCACCAGGGCGACATGTTGTTCAAGCGAACGCACGCCGCGTGTCGTTGTCCCGGTGAGCGTGCCAATCGCAGTCAACGAGATGGCCACGACCGCGATCGCGATTAGTACTTCAATGAGTGTAAAGCCGGCATTTCGATCGCCGATTTCAAAGCGTGCTGGTCCGCACAATTTCGATCCCTCCGGTCAGCCAATTCACGCGAATCTCGTAACCGGTGCCGAGGCGAGACAGCATGATAGTGCCGCCGCATGACATTCCGGTTGCAAAGAAGCTTATGGTCGAGAACGCTGGTCTTTCATTGCAGTGGTCTGGCAAAATAGCGGTGAAGGCCACATCATCCGGAACGCGCAGGATGCGCCCGGTTGAGCCGGAACGGAGCGAACGGGCACTTGCGTCGATTTGCGTTGCGATTTGGACGCGGTGTCGGATTGCCGCGGTCCGGTCCGTTTTAAGCAAAGACGCTGTTTCGACGGCATAGGCCTCGAGTCGCGGTCGCGAAGTGTCGCGCGAAATGTTCGGCAGCAGAACAGCGGCGAGCATCGCAATGATGGCGATGACGCAGACCATTTCAAGAAGGGTAAACCCATCTTCTGCCCTCGCGCTGTTAGTCATTGTTCCCCGACTTAATATCCGCCGCCGTCCCGGTCCCGCCCTCCTGTCCATCCGACCCGTACGACATAATCTCATATTTGCTGCGTTCTCCCGGCGATCGGTAGACATAGGAATTGCCCCAGGGATCGTTAGGTACATTGCCACCTTTGAGATACGGCCCATTCCAAGCCGGCATACCGCTTGCAGGCTTTACCAGCGCGTTCAGCCCTTCGGCGGTCGACGGATACCGTCCCGCATCGAGGTAAAGCAGGTCAAGTGCGCTCGAAAAGCTCTGGATCTGAATCCTTGCGGCTTTGACCTTCGACTCGCTCAAATAATTGAGCACGCGTGGTCCGACCAGCGACATGATGAGAGCAATAATCGTGATTACCACCAACATTTCGATGAGCGTAAATCCACGCTGTCGGTTCACTAGCGAACGGCTATATGTGGTCTTGCGTGTCTCGGCGACTGCCATGTCGAACCTACCGTTCCTTCTCATTCTACGACTTGACTGATGGAGAGGAGAGCAGTCATGACCGATACGATGAGGCCACCAACCACGATGCTGATGGTAATGATGGCCAATGGACCAACGACCGCGACCACCTGATCGAGACTGCGCTGTAACTTAGCTTCATAGAATTCAGCAACTCGTCCGGCCAATGTCGGTAATTGCCCAGTCTCCTCGCCAATGCGCAGCATGCGGATCGCCATGTTAGGCAATACAGCAGAAGCCGCGAGCGCATCCGAAAGCTTTCCTCCGTGGCGGACGCGATCAGCAACCGCCTGCCATACTGATAGGTTTCCGGTGACTGACATGATGTCAACAAGAATTCGCAGTGTTGCCGTAAGAGTCACCTCGCTGCCCAATAGGATACTCAGATTGCGACAAAATAACGCGGTCCGGTAGAAGTTGAACACCGAGTATACGCCTGGCATCCGCGATACCTTGGAGATGATTGCGGCACGAACTCTGGTCCGGCGCAGTCCCATCCAGCAACCAACGATCACGATCGCCAAGGAGGCGACGATTTCCAATCCGTGTCCGCGCAAAAAGTCAGAAAGACCAAGAAACGTGTTAATCATGGAATCTGTTTTTGCGCCGAAGTCGCGCAGCACCGAAGAAAATTGCGGTAATACGAATAAAATGAAAAACATCAGCACGCAGGAAGCGGCTATTAGAATGAATGCTGGATATTGCAAGGCATCCGTAACCTTGCGGCGCAACGCCTCTGCGCGTATCCGTTCATTGGCGAGCATCTCAAGGATATAAGTGAGCTTGCCTGAGGTTTCGCCGACCTGCACCAGGGCCACATAGATAGCAGGAAAATAGTTGGGATGTTGGGCGATCGCTTCAGCGAAACTTTCGCCGGCCAGAACCCCGGTGCGTATTTTGTTCACAATCGGACGCAATCGACCGATATCATTGTCGTCGCTGAGCAATTCCAGCCCACTATCAAGGCGTGCGCCAGCCTTGAGAAGTAACGCAAGGTCGCGAGTAAAAATAGTGACGTCTTCTGCGCGCGGCCGATTGAAGAATGAGACTGTGGCGCGCGAAACGGCCGTTGCGCCTTCGTCAGCGACTGTTTCGATCGGAACGAGGCCAAGATATTCGATTCGATGCGCGACTTCCGCAGCAGTCGGAGCGGAAATCGATCCGTTCACGAGTTCGCCACTTTGGGTCATAGCGAGATAGCGGAAATTATGCATCGCGTTACCGTATCGTTGTGACGCGAAGAATTTCAGCCGGAGAGGTCACTCCGGCTCGGCACTTGACCGCGCCGTCATCAACCATTGTGGTCATCCCGGCTCGAATCGCGGCTTTGTCGATCGAGGTAGCGTCGGTTTGCACATTGATGAGGTGCCGCACGTCCTCCGTTATTTGGAGCACCTCGAACACCCCGAGCCGGCCGCGATAGCCCGTACCACCACAGCGCTCGCATTTGCCCGGCTCGAAAATAGTTTCGCCAACCTTGAGACCAACCGCGCTATAACGCGGGTCTTTGGCAAAGTCGGCTGGAGAAAGATTCCTTTTGGTCTTGCATCGATCGCACAGCTGACGCACCAGCCGCTGGGCGATAACGGCGCGAAGCGTTGATTTGAGCAGAAATCCTTCCACCCCAAGGTCAAGCAGGCGTGGTACTGCCGCTGCCGCGGTTTCAGTGTGCAATGTGGTTAGAACGAGATGACCCGTTAATGCTGCATGGATCGCGATCTGCGCGGTTTCGGCATCACGGATTTCGCCGACCATGATGACGTCAGGATCCTGACGAACGAAAGCGCGCAGTGCGATGGCAAATGTCAGGCCGATGGCAGGCTTTGCCTGGGTTTGATTGATGCCTTGAAGCTCGTATTCGACCGGGTCCTCGATGGTGAGAATTTTGCGCGTTGGTTCATTCAGGACCGACAGCATGGTGGCAAGCGTCGTCGTCTTGCCGCTGCCGGTCGGTCCCGTGACGACGATCATGCCATGGGGAAGCGTTAGGAGCCCTCGGAGCTTGGCTTCGTCAGGGGGGGAAAAACCAAGTTTTTCGATCGCAAGCAACCCTTGTTCCTTCGGCAGTAGCCGAATTACGGCCGACTCGCCGTGCTGAGTGGGCATAATGGCAACCCGGATATCGAGGTCCGATCTTGTCACCCGCACCCGCGCCGCGCCGTCCTGAGGTAGACGGCGCTCCGCGATATTGAGGCCGGCGAGAATCTTAACGCGAGAAATGATGGCTTGCGGCAATGCAGCTGACGCCACCGGCATGGCACGCAGCAGGCCGTCAACGCGCATGCGCACAACCAGTCCGGTTCTAAACGGCTCGATGTGAATGTCGCTAGCGCGTAACTCCACCGCTTTTTCGAGCATATCATTCACGGCGCGAACAACCGGCGCTCCGCTCGCGAGATCGCGAAGACTCTCGATATCGTCTTCGTAAGCATCCGCGGTCACACCGCCGCCTGGAGAGGAAACGTCTTCGTCGACTAGGCGCTGGTTGAGGACCGTCGCAATATCCTCGAACGATGCGACACTAATCTTTATTTGGTCGCCTAGTACGATTGCGGCGGCGCGGACAGCAGCGGAATCGCTTGGATCGGCAACTGCGAGCATCACCTGCCCTTCGGCCGATTGGTAGGGATACACCGTCATTTCACGAAGGAAACGAGCGGAGAATTTTTTCACCAGCGTCGGCGCGGCCAATAGGTCCGGCAGGTTGACTCGGGCAACTTCGAAAAATCGGGCTACTTCGTCAGCAAAATCGTTGGCTGAAAGATCGGACAGCTCCGATATTTTCCGGAGCGTCCGCTCATCTTGCGCTTGCGCCTGCAGGCTGAGCAGATTCGCATCGCCGGCAAGATAGTTCTTGCCACGAAGGTAGTTTGCAAATTCACTTGCAAGATCAAACGCCATGGTGTGTTTCCGGCCTTACTCATTGATATTATAGCGACATGGCGGCCGCTTGCTATGCTTCTCCTAGGCCCCTTTTAGGCCCCAAGAGGCCCTTACGGCCTATTTATTTATGGGAAAAATACGACACAGACGCGAAGCTACCAGAGCGGATATGTGCGGTCCTGATCGGCCTTGTTACCTCGTGCGGCCCGGGCACTGCGTTCCCGGATCGGCCGGCGAACGCAAAAGTGACGCGCGAAGACGCACCACATCACGGCAGCCCATTTACTAACACGGGATATTGTCGCAAACTTATACAGCCAACCCGGAGGAATCCGGGCAACAACGTTCAAGGTAGGGAGGAGATCATGAGAAGATTCTGGTCTGCCGCTGTTGTGCTTGGCGTCCTGGCAGCAACATCGGCGAGCGCCTGGGACCGAGGTGACGTTGATGTGCTGGCGGTCCTGCCGGATGTGACCCCGGGTGTGCCGAGCAGCGTCGAAGGACTGACCGTCGGTCCCGACGACAATATCTATGTGTCGACTTTCGGTTTCAACGCGAGCGGCGCGCTCAGTGGGAACTCCGTGCTGTACGTCATCAAACCGAACGGCCATCTGGTCCGGCAAGTGGCCATCGCTAATTCCAGTCCCCATACGCTCGGATTAGCATTCAATCCAATCAACGGATTTCTGCTGATTCTCGACTTTGGGGCAGGAAAAGTCTTGCATGTGGATCCAACGACCGGCACTTCGTCAGTCTTTGTCCCCCCAGTGCCGGGTTCGGGTCTCAATGCGCTGACCTTCGACAAGCAAGGAAACGTCTACATATCGGACTCCTTCAACGGCGTTATCTGGAAAACAGGTCCCCTTGGCGGCACGCCGACAATCTGGAGCAATGACCCATTGCTCGGACCGGGCACGGGCCTCACGCCGCCATTCGGCGCGAATGGCGTTGAGTTCAACAATGCCGGTACCGTGATGTTTGTCGCAAACACCGCTACGCACCAGATCATCCAAATCCCAGTGAACACGAATGGGACGGCGGGCACTGCTTCGATTTTTATCACGGGAATCAACGCCCCTGATGGGATTGCGATCGATCACAAGGACAATCTCTGGGTCTGCGCCAATCAAGAGGACGACATCATCGTTATTGACAAGACCGGAAAGGTGATCGCGAAGTTGGGCGATTTCAACGGAATAGATGACGATGGCGTCGTGCGCGGTCTGCTCTTTCCGGCGAGCCCAGCCTTCAGCCGGGATGGCAAGACACTCTACGTGTCGAACCTGACCTTGTTTCTGCCTTACGCGGGCGCCAATGCGGCGGTGGATTCGGCATGGACGCTCAAGGTCAAGCACTACACGGTTTCCAAGATGCGAGCGGTGATTCCGTCACTCGGAGACGACCACGATTAGTGCGGCGGCGCAGTAACAGCGCTCGGTTGCTCACGGCAGCGTTAAATCGCTCTCGTCACAACGCTACGGGATGCCTATGCTGCGCCGCTCCGATCTGAACTCAGAACAAGCGTCGAAATTCGGTATATAATAAAGCTAGGGACCTGCGCCAATCTCTATAACGGCTTGCCAATCTCTGCCGCGCGGGCCCACTAGCTCCCTGACCACAAGGTGGTCGCCGGGATTCATAGTACCCACGTCAACTTCCTTGTTCGGAAAGATGACGATGACTCGGTTTTTTATGTAGACAGCTACCTGCTGCTTGGTATCTGCGGCCTTTGTTGCGAATGTCTTGATCTGTTGAAAAAACGGTTCGCG
>OBLU010005976.1_pt1 | contig 10871 bp, 7 predicted proteins | sample 1518681 | NCBI WGS metagenome assembly OBLU01 (sample SAMEA3539304, study PRJEB22396) | soil metagenome | biome: tundra; feature: field; material: soil | place: USA | collected 2010-05 | depth 0.15 m
CGTGCGCGATCCCGCCGCCGCCGCAGCAGCCGCAAGGGGCGTGGCATCGCAGGTCTCGGTTTTTCGCTGCCCCGTGGCCTGCCGCGACTGCCGGAGCTGGATCAGCGTCAGCGCGATGTGATCGGACTGGGACTCCTCGCCGCCGGAATCTTCATGGGTTTTGTGTTGTGGGGGCATTGGGACGGTGGACGCGCGGGCCACGGACTCGCGGTCGGGCTTGGCTGGACGGTCGGTAAAGCACGGGTGCTGGCGCCGATCGCGCTTGTGGGAGCCGGTGCGGCATTGCTCCTACGCCCGGTTTGGCCGGCGCTGAGTCCGCTCAGGACGGGAGCAATCTGCTTGTCGGCCTCAATCGTGCTGGCACTGGCTGCCGGCACGCTGGGCGTGAGCTCGGGGGCGGGGGGGCTCTCGTCCAAGAGCGCGTCGTGGACCTCGGCCTTCTTGCAGGCCCACGGAGGCGTCGCGGGCGAGGCGCTCTACCAAGGCTCGCATCGGCTCGTGCAGAACGTGGGCGTGGATATTCTCGTGGTCTTCCTGTTCCTGGTCGGCATCACATTGTTGACGGGGGCCTCGCTGGCGAGCGCGATACGCGCGACCGGCAGCGGCGTGGCCGACACGACGCGGATGCTGCGCGCCTACCGCCCGCGCATTCCGGTCCCCGCCGCGGTGGAGCCTCTGCTTGTACCCGAGCCGTTGCCGGACGAGCTGATCGTCAGGGCAACGCACGTGGAGGCGCCGTCCCTGGACGGGGCGCCCACGGACGCCCAAGAGCCTTGGGAATCGGATCCCACGGATCCCGCAGACCTCGCGGAGGAGAGCCTCGAAGGCTCGGACGAACCGTCCGGAGTGGCACTAGTGGACCCGGACCCGGACCCGGAGGGGGTGGATCCCAATCTCGATCCCAATCACCTCACTCCGCAGGGCAGGCTGCGCGAGGCGATCACAGATGACCCGGACTTCGTCTGGGAGCTGCCGCCGGCGGAGCGTTTGCTGGCGCGCTCGAGCGCCGATCAGACACGACCCGACACCGCCGGACAGGAGCGTACGGCGTCAAGCCTGGTCGAGGCGCTGGGTCATTTCGGTGTGCAGTCGAAGGTCATCGGGACTGTCGCGGGACCACACATCACGCGCTATGAGCTGCGGCTGGCGCCGGGCACGAAGGTCGCCAAGGTCGCACAGCTGAAGGACGATCTGGCCTACGCGCTGGCGGCGACCGACGTCCGCATTCTCGCGCCGATCCCCGGCAAGCAGGCTGTCGGAGTCGAGGTGCCAAACGCCCACCGGCGGATCGTCAAGCTCGGCGATGTCTTCCAGGCGCCGCCGAAGGACTGGTCGCCGCTGACCGTGTGGCTGGGCAAGGACGTCGCGGGCAAGGCGATCGGCGCGGACCTCGCGAAGATGCCGCATCTGCTCGTGGCGGGCACAACCGGGGCTGGCAAGTCCGGGGCGATCAACGCGATGCTCTCCAGTGTCCTTTTGCGCGCCACGCCGCACGAGGTCAGACTGGTGCTGGTCGACCCCAAGCAGGTCGAGCTGAACCACTATGAGTCGATCCCGCACCTCTTGACACCGGTGATCACGAGTCCGCGGATGGCCGCAAACGCTCTACAGAACCTGGTCAGAGAGATGGAGCAGCGCTACGGAATCATGTCGTTGGCGCGCACCAGAAGCCTGATTGAGTTGAATAAAGCGCGGACTAGGAGAGGGGAAGCGCCCCTGCCTTACATCCTCTGCGTGATCGACGAGCTCGCGGACCTAATGATGGTCGCGCCGGCCGATGTCGAGGACTCGATCATCCGCCTCGCGCAGAAGGCGCGCGCGGTGGGCATCCACCTCGTGCTCGCCACGCAGAGCCCGCGCGTGGACGTGATCACCGGGATGATCAAGGCCAACGTCCCGTCGCGCATCGCCTTCGCCGTCTCCTCGCAGACCGACTCGCGCGTGATCCTCGACCAGAACGGCGCGGAGTCGCTGCTGGGGCAGGGCGACATGCTGTTCAGCCCTGTGGGGACCTCGCAACTGCAACGCATCCAGGGGGCCTATATCGACGAGGCCCAGATCGCCAAGCTGACGAACATGTGGCGCCGCCAGGGCGAGCCGGAACTGCGCGAGGAGCTGCTGGAGGAAGTCGAGCCGGCCGAGCCCGAGGGGCCGCCGGACGAGTTCGACCCCGACGAGGACCCGCTGCTCAGAGACGCGATCACGCTCGTGGCGGAAATGCAGACCGCCTCCACCTCGATGCTCCAGCGCCGCCTGCGCCTGGGCTACACGCGCGCCGGTCGCGTGATCGACATGCTCGAGCGACGCGGTGTGATCTCCGGCTACGAGGGCTCAAAGCCCCGCCAGGTGCTGATCACAGAGGCGGACCTGCCTCGGATACTCACGGGGTTGGAATCCCCACCCATCCAGCTTCCCGCCCCTGCCGTCCCCGCCGAGGCCATCGTTGAGTCCTGAGGGCCTCTCGGTGAGAAAAGCGTCCAGGCACTAGCCTTCAAGCGAATATGGCAGAGATCGGCACAACGCTGCGTACAGCGCGCATGAGCGCTCGCATCGACGTGTCGGAGATCGAGGCCGAGACGAAGATCCGGGCGAAGTACCTGCGGGCGCTCGAGAACGAAGAGTGGGACCTGCTTCCAGGGCCGACGTTCGTGCGCAGCTTCCTGCGCACATACGCCCAGGCGCTGGGGTTGGATGCCAAGGTCTTGGTGGAGGAATACCGCCTGAGCTACGAACGCCCGAGCGAGGCGGCGCTGGAGCCGATCGTCTCGACCCCCCGTGGCGCGCCGCGGGGACGCGTGCCATCGCGACCTTCGCGCGGATACATCGCGCTCCTTGGTGTCGTGGGAGTGGTGATCGTGCTGTTGATCATCGGCCTGCTCAGCCAGGGCGGCAGCCCGTCGAAAACCACGAGCGCCACGGCAAGATCACGGGGCAACGCCAAGCGCACCGGCACACACGCGAAAGCCACCACTCACTCTTCGCATTCCCCGAGCCTCTCCTCCACGCGCGTGGCGCTGTCATTGCGCCCGAGCGCGGCGATCTACGTCTGCCTGATCGACAACGATGACGGGCACAAGCTGATCCCCGGCCTGGAACTGCAACCGGGAGAAAGCACTCCGACGTTCCACGCAAAGCGCTTCACGATCACCTTGGGCAACAGCTCGGTGACGATGTTCGTCGACGGGATCCCGCGAACCGTCCCACCATCGAGTGCCGCGATCGGGTACTCGATCACGAAGTCCGGCCGTCAAAGGCTGAAGCCCGGGCAGCTGCCCACCTGCGCATGAGCGCCAAGAAGGACGAGGCGTGACTGATCGCCGTCCGCCGCGCGCGGGCATCGTGGTCACGGGCACGGAGGTGCTGACGGGCCGGGTGACAGACCGCAACGGACCGTGGCTGGCCGAACGACTGTGGGAGCTGGGCGTAGATCTTGCGTACACGACGATCGTCGGTGACCGCCCGCGGGACATGGAGGACGCGCTGCGGTTCATGGCGGATGAGGGGCTCGACCTGATCCTCACGAGCGGCGGCCTGGGACCGACCGCGGACGACCTGACGGCTGAGGTCGTGGGCAAAGCCCAAGGCCGGGAGATGGTGTTAGACGAGGCGCTGGAGGCACGGATCGCGGAGATCCTGCGGCCGCTGGCGAAACGCTGGCCAAACTTGGATATGGATGCGATCTCCCGTAGCAACCGCAAGCAGGCGGTGATTCCCCAAGGCGCAACGGTGCTCGAGCCGGTCGGCACCGCCCCGGGACTCGTGGTACCTCCGACGCAGCCGCGAGGTGGACCCACCGTGGTGGTGCTCCCGGGTCCCCCGCGCGAGCTGCAGCCGATGTGGAGCGCGGCCGTGAATACTGACGCGTTGCGCGCGGCGATAAGCGACGCAACCGAGTACCGCCAGCGAATGCTGCGGCTGTATGGAATCCCCGAGTCGGAGATCGCCGAGACACTGCGCATGGCCGAACGCGAAGGCGTGCAGCTGCGTCGACTGGAGATCACGACGTGCCTGAAACGCGGCGAGGTCGAGGTCGTGACCCGATATGAGCCGGAGGAGCAGGAGGTGTATGACGCGTTCGAGCAGGTCGTGCGCACACGCCACGCTGACACCCTGTTCTCAGATGACGGCAGCACGGTCGACGACCAGGTGGCGGCGCTGCTGCGAGGCAAGGACGGAGCCTCAATGCACACGATCGCGATCGCCGAGTCGTGCACCGGCGGCCTGCTCGCTGCCAGGCTGACCGAAAAGCCGGGCGCCTCAGACTACGTGAAGGGCGCCATAGTCGTTTACGCCAACGACGCAAAGATCGCCCAGGCCGGCGTCGCCGCCGATCTGATCGAACGCCACGGCGCGGTGTCGGCGGAGGTCGCAAGGGCGCTGGCCGAAGGCGCCCGGGCGGAGCTGGGAGCCGACGTGGGCGTGGGAGTAACCGGCATCGCGGGCCCCGGCGGCGGCACCGAGGAGAAGCCCGTGGGACTTGTGTACCTGAGCGTCGCGACGGCGACCGGCGAGCCATTGACCCGCTCGGTCAACCTCCCAGGCTCGAGAGCCGATATCCGTGATCGCACCACAACGGTTGCGATGCATTTGATCCGCCGCGCACTGTCCTATCCATAGCTTGCTGATCCGTCGGGACGACACGAACCACGATCGGAACCACGATACGAACAACTGTTCCGTCCGAAGCGACCTCTAGCTTTCTCGATCCCATTTCGAACCGGAGGAATAAGACCATGTCTGTGACCGACCAAGAGAAGGCAGCCAATGCGCGTGACGCCGCCCTTCAGGGAGCGCTCACGCAGATCGAGCGCGAGTTTGGCAAGGGCACAGTCATGCGTATGGGCGACGAGGGTGCCCAGGTGCGCTGCGACGCGATCCCTACGGGCGCGCTCTCGCTCGATCTCGCGCTGGGTATCGGCGGCGTCCCTCGCGGGCGCATCGTCGAGGTCTTCGGCCCTGAGTCCTCAGGTAAGACGACGCTGATCTATCACGTGCTCGCTGAGGCGCAGAAGCTCGGTGGCGTGTGCGCGTTCATCGATGCAGAGCACGCGATGGATCCTCTCTACGCGCAGAGGATCGGCGTCGACATCGACGAGTTGCTCGTCTCTCAGCCCGACTATGGCGAGCAGGCGCTGGAGGTCGCCGACATGCTTGTGCGCTCCGGTGCGGTCGACGTGGTCGCGATCGATTCGGTCGCCGCGCTCACCCCGCGTGTGGAGCTCGAGGGGCAGATGGGCGACCAGACCGTTGGCGCGCAGGCACGCATGATGTCTCAGGCGATGCGCAAGCTCGCCGGCAACCTGAATCGCACGCAGACACTATGCATCCTCACCAACCAGATCCGCGAAAAGGTCGGCGTCATGTTCGGCTCGCCCGAGACCCAGCCGGGCGGACGAGCGCTGAAGTTCTACTCCTCCCAGCGCCTTGACATCCGGCGTATCGAGACGCTCAAGGACGGTACCGAGGCGGTCGGCAATCGCGTGCGCGTGAAGGTCGTCAAGAACAAGGTCGCCGCGCCCTTCCGCCAGGCGGAGTTCGACATCGAGTACGGCAAGGGCATCTCGACCTCGGGCTGCCTGGTAGATCTGGGTATTGAGCACAACATCGTGAGCAAGTCCGGGTCGTTCTTCTCCTACGGCAACGACCGCCTCGGCCAGGGTCGCGGCAACGCCAAGGCCTACCTGGACGAGAACCCTGCGATCGCGAAGGAGATCGAGGATAAGATTTACGCCGCGCTAGGTCTGGGCAGCGATCTCGTGACGCCGATTGAGCGCGACAAGGACGCAATCCCCGTTCCGATAGCGAGCGAACCCGTCGCGGCTGTGGCTGCTGTGGCTGCTGCCTAACGGATCGTGGGCGCTGCACGGTGCGGCGTCCTCACCTTCGGGTACAGGCGATCGCTCATCTGCAAAGCACCCGTCGGTCCCTGCAGGCTCGTCCCAACCACCACCTGCGGCCGGGTGCCTGTCCAACGCCCCGCTAGGTAAGGCTGTCGGACATCTGGTTGTCGGACATCTGGTTGTCGGTTGTCGGACATCTGCTGTCCACGGATACCCTGTGGGGACGATGAAGCTGCCGATGAAGCGCTACCACCTCACGACGTTCGGCTGTCAGATGAACGAGCACGACTCTGAGCGAATGAAGGGCATGCTCGAGTCGCTCGGTTATTCGGAGGCGCCCGAGCGCGGCGAGGCCGACCTGATCCTGTTCAACACGTGCTCGATCCGCGAGACGGCCGACAGCCGCTTCGTCGCCCATCTCGGCGAGGCCAAGCGCCTCAAGCGCGAACAACCGGAGCGGATCGTCGGTGTCGGCGGCTGCTGGGCGCAATCGGTCAAGGAGGAGGTGTTCGAGCGCTTCCCGTTCGTCGATGTCGCCTTCGGTCCCGGCCAGGTGCACAAGCTCGCGGAGTTCCTGACGAGTGAGTCGCTCACAGCTCAGGGCTACTTCGAGTTCGAGGGCTTCACCGGCCACTTGCCCGCACGGCGCTCACGCCAGTTCCAGGGCTGGCTGCAGATCTCAGTCGGCTGCAACTGCGCCTGCTCGTACTGCATCGTGCCTTCGACGCGCGGCCGCGAGGTGAGCCGCCCGATGGAGGAGCTCGTCGCGGAGGTCGTGACGATGGCCGAGGACGGCGTGCGCGAGGTGACTCTGCTCGGTCAAAACGTCAACTCCTACGGTCGCGACCTGCGGAGTGCCGATCACCGGGCGGGTGGGCGCCCATCATTCGCGGGACTGCTCACGGCTATGGACGGGATCGAGGGCATCGAGCGGATCAGGTACACGAGCCCGCACCCGAAGGACATGCGCGAGGACGTGATCCGCGCTCACGCCGAGCTCGCCAGCGTGTGCGAGCACATCCACCTGCCGCTGCAATCCGGTTCCTCACGGATCCTGAAGGCGATGCGGCGCACGTATGACCGCGAGCGCTACCTCGATCGGGTGGCGCTGATCCGCGAGCACGTCCCCGACGCCTCGCTCACGACCGACATCATTGTCGGCTTCCCGGGGGAGACCGAGGCGGATTTCGCCGAGACCCTCGAAGTGGCAGAGCAGGTCGGCTACGACAGCGCCTTCACGTTCATTTTCTCCCCACGACGCGGCACCACGGCCGCCGAGCTGACCGACGAGCTCGTGCCGCACCCGGTGAAGGTGGAGCGGATGGAGCGCCTGCTCGAGGTGGTCCAGCGTCGCGCCCGCGAGCGCGCCCAGCGATTCATCGGGCGCACAGTCGAGGTGCTCGTCGAAGGCCCCTCCCGCACCGACCCCGAGCGTCTACGCGGCCGCACCCGACACAACAAGGCCGTGAACTTCACCGGCCTCGCCGCGCCCGGTGAGCTGACCGAGGTGGAGATCACCGCGGCCACCAGCCAGACGCTCTCCGGGGAGGAACGCCTGCTGGTGCGGGCGGTGGGGTAAGGTAAGGATCTTCCGCGCCGCGCGAGTGCTTCCCCGCGACGCGACCTGAGCCTCTATCGGCGATTGGCCGATTTGCTTGACTACTGCGCGGTCGCCCCGGCAGCGCTGCCCGGAACGCTCGCGCCCGAGTTAGACCCAGATTCCGAGCTAGAGCTTCCGCTGGAACCCGAGCTCCCGCTCGAGCCGGAACCGGAGCCCATGCCCGGGCAGTGCTTGCCCATTGGGCCGCCTTTCGGCGGCGTCCCTGTTTTCGACCCTGGTGCTGGTGCCGTGGGGCTAGGAGTCGTGGGCGTGGTCGTCGTCGGTGTCGTGGCCTGTGACGTCGATGGGGCGGTGCTCGTGGAGCCGGACGCCGCGCCCGCGCTGGAGATGCCGGCCAGCGCGCCGCCGCTGGCAAGTGCGCCGGCCACCATCGTTGCGCCGAGTAGCTTTGATGTATTCATGCGATCGATCCTCCTGCGATAGGTCGGGTGGTTGTGTCGATCGATCGTCCGTTACGTCGCTAAGCGGATCCAAAGGCCCGCGTAAGGGTTGGCATAGATGTTTGTAGGGAGCATGTAAGGACGCTTTTGGTGGTCCGGCCCGCATGCGAACCTACGTTCGTGCGCTGGAGCAATCTGAGCTTGGGAGACGACGACCAGCGACGTTTGCCGGGCTATCGCGACGAAGCTGTGGTGCGCCGCTTCGACGCACCCGAGGCGCTCCAGACCAACTTCTACGAGGTCCGCGCCAAGTCGGTACTGAACCGCGTCCCCGGAAAATCCCAGATGCCGTTCCGCTGGACGATCAACGTTTATCGGGGCTGCACACACGCGTGTACCTACTGTGTACATGGCAGCACGCCCATCTTGATGGCTGATGGTCGACACAAGCCGATGGCTGAGATCCAAGTCGGTGACGCGATCTACGGAACCGTGCGCGAAGGCGCTTATCGTCGCTTCGCGCTTACTCACGTCCTCGCTCATTTCTCGAGCGTCAAGCCTGCATTTCGCATCACGCTGGAGGACGGCACTGAGTTGATCGCGAGCGCGGACCACCGCTTTCTCACTGGCCGTGGCTGGAAGCACGTGATCGGTGCCGAGCGGGGACCTCTCCAACGACCGCACCTCACACTCGGTATCGGCTTGATGGGCGGAGGGCATTCTGGCGCTGGCTCGATCGAGGGACGAGCAGTCAAGACGAGCTCACGTCTGAATGTCGTTTCGATCGAGCCACTCGGCAAGGCGATGCGCTTGTACGACATCACCACCGGCACCGGTGACTTCATCGCGAACGGCGTGGTTAGCCACAACTGCTTTGCCCGTCCCACCCACAAGTACCTCGATTTCGATGCAGGACGGGACTTCGAGCGGGAGATAATTGTCAAGGTCAACGCCCCCGAGGTGCTTAGAGTCGAGCTGGCAAAGCCCTCCTGGAAAGGAGAGCACGTGGCGCTCGGGACGAACACCGACCCGTATCAGTGGGCGGAGGGGCGCTACCGCCTGATGCAGGGCATCTGGGAAGCGATGCGCGACGCGGCGGGCGGGGCGGGGAATCCCTGTTCTGTGCTGACCAAGTCACCACTCTTGCTGCGCGACCTGCCGCTGATGCTGCAGATCGCGCAGCGGACCACAATCAGCGCGTGCCTGTCGATCCCAACGCTCGACGAGAAGGCCTGGCGGGCGACCGAGCCGCATACGCCGAACCCGCGCGCCCGTCTGGAGGCGGTGGCTGCGCTCAACCGTGCCGGGATACCAACCGGTGTGCTGATAGCCCCGCTGATGCCGGGCATCAACGACGCCCCGCACCAGATCGAGCCGCTGTTGGAGCTGGCGACCGCGGCGGGCGCTACGAGCATCGGCGGCGTGGCGTTGCACCTGCGCGGCGAGGTGAAGGGCATCTTCATGGACTGGCTGCGCTCCCAGCGCCCCGACCTCCTCGAGCGCTATGAGGAGTTGTATCGCCGCGGTGCCTACGCGCCACCGCAGGAACGTGAACGCCTCTCACAGCTGGTGCGCCGGGGTGCGCCTAGCGCGAGGGGCTTCAGACGCCCGCAGCTGGCGGCGCGCCCTCCCGCTGACGAGCAGACGCTCCAGGGTCGCTCAAACCAGCAGACGCTCTTCTAGCTGCAGTTTCTGAAGCGGAGGCCTCAGCGCTTCTCGCGCTGCATTCCGGCGACCTCGTGCGCGATGTCGTCAGAGCCCAGCAGGCGCGCGCCGCGCGCCGCCAGCTCCGGCGCAAGCGAGGCGAAGGCCGCGCCCACGCGCAGGGGGAGAGGGGCGACATCGATCTCAGCACGGTTGCGCTCGATCGCCTTAACCACAGCGCGAGCGACATCGTCGGGGGTGCGCGTGCCGACACCCGGCGGGAGCTTGACCCCCGCGTCGGCAAACATGCCGGCGTCGCGGATGAAGCCGGGGAACACGGTGGAGACGCCGACGCCGCTTGCGTGCATGTCCGCGCGCAGCCCCTGCGCGAAGCCGCGCAGACCGAACTTCGTTGCGCTGTAGAGCGAAGTCTGTGCGGCAGCTGCCTTACCCGAGAGCGAGGACACGAACAGCAGATGCCCGCCGCCGCGCGCCGCCATCGCCGGCGCGAGCACTCGCGCCATCACGATCGGGGCGCGCAGGTTGACGTCCAGCGCGCGATCGATCTGCTCGATGCTGAAGCTCTCCAGTGTTCCCGAGCCCGGCAGGGCCGCGTTTGCCACCAGAATGTCAACCTCGCCCGCCTCGCCGAGCAGGCGATCGACCTCCGTGGGATCGCTGAGGTCCACGGCCAGCGAGCGGGCCTGCAGCTCGGCGGCCAGCGGCTCCAGTACCTCCGTGCGACGCCCGGTCAAAATCAGCTCGGCGCCGCGCCCGTGCAGCTCACGGGCGATCGCGTGACCGATGCCGCCAGTGGCTCCGGTGAGCAGGACGGTGGCGCCGGAGATCTGCATGAGGTGCGAGCCTACGACAATGCAGATCATCGCGTTGTTCGGCCCCACCGGCGTGGGCAAGACTGACGTCGCCCTCGCGCTGGCCGAGCTGCTGCGGGCGCGCGGCGAGGAGCGCCCCGTTGCCGTGTCGGCCGACGCGCTGCAGGTGTACGCGGGACTGGAGACGCTCACCGGAGTGGCCTCGGCGACCGAGCAGGCAAAGCTCGAGCATCGCCTGGTGTCGTTCCTGCCGCTCGACGCAACCTTCAGCGCCGGGCAGTACGCCGAGCTGGCCCACGCGGAGATCGACGGCCTGCTCGCTGCCGGGCGCCGTCCGCTGGTAGTCGGCGGCACCGGCCTGTACCTGCGCGCGGCGCTGACCGAGCTTGATCTGCGTCCGCCACCGCCCGAGGGGGCGCGCGAGCGCTGGACCGCGGCGCTCGAACGCGATGGCGCTCCCGCGTTGCACGCGACGCTCACCAGGCGTGCGGCCTGGGCGGCCGAGGGAATCGACCCAAACGACCGCCAGCGGATCGTGCGCGCGCTGGAGCTG